>Ga0316195_10000285_pt1 | contig 19071 bp, 17 predicted proteins | sample Phised1_MG_FD_204937 | JGI IMG/M metagenome (GOLD analysis project Ga0316195, IMG submission 204937) | Coastal sediment microbial communities from Maine, United States - Phippsburg sediment 1 | ecosystem: Environmental > Aquatic > Marine > Coastal > Sediment | place: USA: Maine | collected...
CTGGTAATGGGAAGTCCGGTGCTGTAGTCGGTGTTTGCCGCGTAAACATTGTGCGCACTGAGAAAGTCGCTCGGGTAACTGACCCGCCGAATGCTGTGCGGCAGCCCGGTCAGGTCGATGACGTACAGGCCATCGGTGGTCGATCCGTCAGTCGTTACATACGCATAGGCCTTAAAGTGGTCCGCGCTCGCGTCGAAATACTGGTACACCTTGATGTCTCGCCACACCTCGCTTTGACCGTCGATAAACCCGATCTCGCGGGGATTCGTTGCGTCAGTAACGTCGAAAACAGCGGTGCCCAGGTTAAAGCCGGCAATGGCGTATTCGCGACCGGTATTGAGATCAACGAATCCCCAGATGTCATTCCCGGCGGAAGGCCTCGCGCTGACATCCAGAAAGCCTACGTGCGAGAGAAGATCGACATCATTGCAGGGAAGACCTGCGGCGACGCCGCCCGTGCACGGTGTTGCCGAAATGCTTGATTTAAGGCTCTGGTGCAGTCCGAGAAGCTTTTCCGCTTCTGCGGTCTTTGCATTTTCAATGCCTTTTTGATCGGCAATGACCTGGAATCCACGCTCGCTTAACAGTTCGCGATACCGGAACGGTACACCGGTCAGTATTGACGCTCCGCGCTCATCAACTTCCTGCTGGTCATCCAGCGACCAGCCGCCGGACACATCGACCACACCGCTGACGATATGAAAGACATCTTCCGGATTCTCAATACTGTAGTTGCCGCTCGCAACCTGAATTCGACCGCCTTTCCCGGCCCTGGTCAGGGCATAGGCTATGGTGCGGCAGGGCCGATCCCGATCGAGGCAGTCGCCGCCATCGCTGCCGCCTTCGGCTACGAACAGCGGTAATTGCGTATCGCCGTGGCTCAGGGCGAGGCCAGGCAAGCAGAGGCCCGCCAAAAGCAGGGCCATTGTCGAATATCGTGTCCAAAGGGTCATTGGCCGTTTCCCGGTCTCGGGCAGATCGCGGGGCTCGGCTCCGCCCGCGATCTTGCGCCATAAAATAATTTTCGTATTGTACCTCTGGACTTCGACGTCTGGGGAGTCGACCAGTTCCTTATATTCCGAAGTTGCCAGTGCTTTCCGGGCTTGCGAAATGTGCTGAAAAAACGCTAAATCAGCCGCGATTTGGGAGTGGTCAGGAAATGGAATTGAAAAAACACCGAGGACTGCGTTTCCTGGCAGGACCGGGCGCGGCCAGCATTATTCGCAAAGACGGCTTCGGTCCCGAGCAGGTAGGCACTATCGCCGGCGCCTCAGGCGGGGCCAAGTGGCTTGTTCTGAGCCAGCTCGATCGGGTGATCAGCGACCGTATCCTGCCCCGGCTGAAGGGACCAGTGCATCTGCTTGGTTCGTCAATTGGAAGCTGGCGATTCGCATGCTACGCGCAGGCAAACCCGCGCGCCGCCATCGATCGGTTTGAAGAAGCTTATCTTGAGCAGCGCTACAGCGATAAGCCGGATAGCGGTGAGATAAGTGACAAAAGTCGCGAGATTATCGAGCATGTGCTCGGCGACACGGGCACGAGTGAGATCATTAATCACCCGCAACTAAGAACTCACGTCCTGACCGTGCGCGCACGTTACCTTGTCGCCAGCGAGCACCCGGTTGCTCTGAGCGCCGGATTGTTTCTGGCTGCGACGGCAAACATGGTCGCACGCAGGTCGCTAGGCATGTTTTTTGTGCGCGGCCTGTTTTTCGATCCGCGCGACTTACCACCCTTTTTCAATGCGCAGGGATTTCCTATTGAGCGAACAGCAATAAGTGAAGCGAATCTTGCCGACGCCATTCGTGCATCCGGCGCTATTCCCCTGGTCCTGAACGGCATTCGTGACATTTCCGGCGCACCGCCGGGCATGTATCGTGATGGGGGAATTATCGATTACCACCTGGATTTGCCGACCAGCCCGGAAGGTCGCCTGACCCTGTATCCGCACTTCTTCGATTACCTGAAGCCTGGCTGGTTTGACAAGAACCTCGCGTGGCGACGGCATCAGGCCGCGAACATCGATCGGACCCTGGTCATATGCCCCTCTGCGGATTTCGTGTCTCGGTTACCAGGTGGAAAGGTGCCGGATCGGACGGACTTCCAGACAATGACGCCGGAGCGGCGTCGTAAAGCCTGGCGTACTTGTGTATCCGCTTGCGAAGAGCTTGCCGAAGACTTGCACGACGTCCTGGACTGCGGAGAGCTTTCGGCGCGGCTCGAGCCATTGTGATACGCTTTCGACGCAAAATAATCAAAAAAAATAGCCACCAGGCAGCAGGGGGTTTTCTGCAATGAATCAATCGCAAGGTATCGCAGTTGCCGGGGGCAGGGCTTACCCCGAACTGACCTGGACAGCCGTTATCGTAGGTTGGTTTCTCGGTTGCATTATCGCGATATCGATCGGCTACGCGGCGCTGATCCTCGGCTTTTCAATAGAGGGTTCCGAACTCGCTGCCATTCTAGGTTTCGGGATCTTGCGTGGAATGTTGCGCCGCAAGAGCATCATTGAAAACAATATCGTGCAAACAATTGCGAGCGGCGTAAACGGCGCATCGTCAGGAATGATGTTTTCGGTGCCGGCGATATTTATTCTCGGCTATGGCGACAAGTTCGACCCGGTCCTCATGACGTTTGGCTGTATCGCCGGCGCGTTTCTCGGTATCGCGTTTATTGTGCCTTTAAGAAAGCACATGATCGATTTCGAGCGTCTTACATATCCCGGCGGAGTGGCCGTCGCAACCATATTGAAGTCGCCCGGCGCGGGCGTGCGCAAAGCTGTCATTCTGCTGGCTGCTGCCGGCATAAGTGCCGGCGTGCACCTCATGTCAAAGATTACAGGCTTTGAAAACTGGGATGTCGGGGCTCTCATCGGGCTTCCGGCATACATGAACGGCATCTGGTACATATCGTTGATGACGGTTGGCGTTGGATTTATTGCCGGCCGCGGTGGCGTCGCGTTCATAATTGGCGGGTTTGTTGCCTATTGGTTTTTATCGCCGATGTTGTCGGCGACTGGCGGCTTCCCGCTCGACGAGGTCGGAGCAATTATCAGCGACCCCGGAACGCTGCGGCTCCTCTTGTATCGCCCTCTGGGTATCGGCATGTTGATCGGCGGTGCCATGATGGGCGTGGCGTTGGCGCTGCCGCTGATTATCAGCACCGTAAAATCCATGCAAAAGTCGTCCAGCGTTGATTCCGACGCGCCAACTGACGAAATGCCGATTAAGCTTCTGTATTTCGCCATCATCGGGGCGGCGATTGTCCTGGCCATCATTGCCATTGCCTCGGTTGAATCAGTGGGAGTCATCAGGGGAATTGGGATGGCGTTGCTGGGTACGATTTGGATATGGATGTCCGGCATTATTCTTTCGGAAGCGATTGGCCGAACCAACTGGTCACCGCTGTCCGGTATGACCCTCATAGGCATAACCTTGCTTATTATCATGACGGCCGGAATGGATCGCGGCGATTCGATAGTTGCTGCGGTCACAGTTGGTGCGGCGACCTGTGTCGCGATGTCGCAGGCGACAGACCTGATGCTGGATCTGAAAACCGGCTACCTGGTTGGTGCCACGCCCCGGATGCAGCAACTGGGACAGTTCATTGGGGCCTGGCTTGGGCCTATTGTTGTTATTGGGCTCATTTTTGTGCTGCATGAGGCAATGACGCTGGGTAGTGCGGCTTTGCCGGCGCCGCAAGGGCAGGCCCTTGCAAGCATGGTCGAAGGCATACTCGGGGGTAATGTTCCGGTCGAGAAATACGTCGCCGGCGCAGCGCTTGGCGGGATCCTGTCGGCAGTAATCGGTGGCCTGGGCATTACGGTCGGGCTCGGATTTTATTTGCCATTCAACATTGTATTGACCTATTCGCTTGGCACTTTGGGTCGCGAGCTAGCGGATCGTTTCAAGGGTAAATCGTGGAGCGAAAATGTTGGTATTCCAATTGCGGCAGGGTTGATCGTCGGTGAAGCTCTGGTGGGGGTCGGCAATGCCATCCAAATTGTTTTGTCTGCGGCGTAGAGGCGAGGTCGGACTATGAATTACACCGGATTTTTGCTGCTTATCGCGGGCTTCCTGGCGGGCGCCTATTCGACCGCGCTCGATACAGAAACGACCAACTGGACGATGTTCGTTCCGGCCGCGCTGATCGCGATTGTCGGGGTCATCATATTGAAGCGCCAGGCCAGTGGCGAAGCGAAATCAGAACAGGTTCTGACCGCCAACAAAGCCGAGCTCACTGACTCATTGAGCAATATCGTTCGAAATCTTGAGGAATTGATCAACGGCGGCGAATCTATCGCCGTTGAAAGGTTGCCGAGTGAAGTCGACGCGCGTCTGCGAGACGATTTGCGCCGATTCGCAGACGCGCGAGAAAGTATGGTGCATTTGTTCAACCTGCAAACTTATGCCGACATAATGAGCGAATTCGCGGCAGGCGAGCGCTACGTGAACCGGGTGTGGTCTGCCGCGGCAGATGGTTACAACCACGAGGCGAGAACCTATCTCGGTAAGGCGATGGCGCGATTCAATGGTGCCAGTACGCAGTTGCGAACCGCTTCGGCGGGTTAAGTGAATTTAACGGAAGCGAGTGCAGCGTTCCGTCAGCAGGTTGTGTACCGCTTCGACATCTTCGTTCATCAGGTAGTCGTTTTGATCTTTCCAGCCGGTCAGCATCGGCAGGTTGCGTTCGTTAACGACAAGGTATTCGGCGCTCGCCTGTGACTCCACTTCCCATCCGGGAATTGCGATCACCGAACGTACCCGGATATTGTGTCCAACCACCTTCCGGATTTCACGCGCCAGCTGTGCGGACTTCTTGCCGCTCCGCGCAACGGATAACGTCGCCTTTCGCGGGGCAAACATCAACTGATCCCCCTGCAGCCTGGCCCGGTTGTCTTTGCCCGGCTCGCGCGCTATGACGCTGATGGTATAAACACCGTGAAGTCCGACAACAACGTTGTCGATTGTTCCTTCCCCGCAAGGCACGTCAAAAAATACCCGATTTCTATTGGCTGTCAGTTTCTGCAGGGCGTGACCGGTGGCCATATTGGCATCGCGTACGAACCGCAGTTTCCGCCGAGCGACCAGGATCCGGATCACCCGGTAAAGTACAAATCCCGCCGATAATGTCAGAAGAACCAGGACGACAACCAGCTGCCACTGCGGAACGTTGTCGAACATACCTTCCGGTGGTAGCAGGTAGCTGACGCAGAAGATAACCGAAAAGACCAGGGTGGAAACGAGGTAGACAGACTGTTCGCGACCCAGCTTGTCGTGGGCGTCGCGAAATCGTTGTGCTGCTTCGTGCATGATGCTGTCAGGAAATCGCGTCGTCGCGGAAACCTGCGTAAATGCGGTCCAGGACTTGATAACGAGCAGGAAAACAATCGCGCTCACGAGAGCAATCGTTGCTGCACCACCGAGAGCGGTGAGGTCCATAAGCGACGGGTCCTGTTGGAGATTGAACGGATTAAGCTCAATTTAGCGTCGCAGAACGCGCTTGCACTGTGATCTGTATCACATTGACACCATTCGGAGGGCCGCCAAAAACCTGCGATTTCAGAGCGTTCGGGCTTTTACGTGATGAGGATCACAGCCGTTTTGCAGGGAGCGGTGTTATTTTTCAGGCGTATCAAATACTTATGATTTGTGTGAATTTCCTTAGCGGAGCGAAGAATGGACAGCAGACTCGCAGGACTAATTTCGATTGTCGCATTTCTCGGATTGAGTGGGTGTGCGTCTATGAGCGCTGATGAATGTGCCATGAGTGATTGGCACACCATCGGCTTTGAAGACGGCGCAATGGGATATACCGCGGACCGGGTTAGCAACCACCGCAAGGCATGTGCCAAGCACGGTGTTGCGCCGGATTTCGAGGCCTATCAGGCTGGTCGCAGCGAAGGGCTGCGGCAGTATTGTCAGCCCTCTCGGGGGTTCAACGTCGGTGCCAACGGTTCACGTTATAACGGCGTTTGCCCGGGTGACATGGAACCGGATTTTGTCGACGCCTTTAATTCAGGTCACAAGCTTTACAACCTGCGTGCCAGCGTCCATTCAGCAAATAGCCAGATCAGCTCGAAGAAAAGTGAATTGAAGCGCACGGAGGACAGGATTCGACAGGTTGAAGCGGATTTGATCAACCGCGAAACGACCGCTGAAGACAGGGTCCTGTTGCTGGTCGAATTCAAAGACCTTTCAGAGCGAACTGGAGAGCTCGAGGCCGAGATCGTTGGCCTCGTTGAAGATCGGGCAGTCTATGAGCAGCAATTGGCTCAGTATGAAGCAATGATTGCCGACGCCAATTACTAATTGGCAGGCAATCGCTACAAGGCCGCAGACTGTGTCTGCGGCCTTTTTTTTGCTTACTTGAAAAAATCGTCGGGGGAGTCGTCACGCCGGTCACCGACTTTCCGTTGTTCCGCTTCAAAGGATCCAGTCGAATCTCCGCCAAAGCCTTTCCCGTAAGCGTCGCGACGATCGTCTCCACTACGCCTGTCCTGGTGGTGGACAAATTTGCAGCTACACTCCAGCGCATCGCAATTGGGCAAGGGGATTCGGGGCGCGGTGCCGGATAGAAACCTCCTGCCAGCCATCTCTTTGGCGGCGTCGCAGGCTTTGTTGGTGAACTTGATTGACACTGCGTGAAAATTGGCCGACGGCTTCGCGCCTGGAGTTCGGCGCTCATCGGGGCGGGAGTTGCCGGCTGGAGTGCGACGTTTGCCGACCACGTAAATTACGAGCAACGCCGCAACGGCGATCAGGCTGATGATGATGAGCATTGCTGGCTCCCCCGTATCACGCGTGGCCCTGCGCAAGCCTGCCGTAACGCAACCACAGTCGGCCCGTTCTGCCAGGCCGGTTTCTGTGCCCGGAAATGCTTGCCAAAGGTAATAAAAATATTCGAATAATCAATAATTAATATAGTTTTTCTCAAAAACATTTTATTTCGGAATCAGGGTGATCATAAAGGCCTTGTGCTGTAAAACCTTGGCACGACTGTACAGCAGCGGAAACGAATCATCGGCTGCCCAGCCCTCGAGAAGGTTGTCGTAGAACGGCGAGCGCGGGTCGCCCGACTGGCCGGGCGCATTTGTCATGGTGGAGGCGTCCCAGTTTCCGACATCGATGACCTGTCGGTATGACGCGCCAGAGCCAACGAGCAGGTCGACCGGACTGAACGCCGTGCTGTTTGTGGTGTTGCCGCTACCGCCGCGCGGGTAAGCCGCAAATTCCATGTGTTCGGCAAGGCGGTTGTCGGCCAGCTTCAGCAGCGGATGCACGAAGCGAATCTGATGCAGGTTGCCCCAGCGCCAGGTGGATGTGTCGGCGCCCAGAATGGAGCTTGCTTCCATATAGGCGCTTGTGAGTGATCCTGCAATGGCGCTTCGCGACCGCTCCTCGGCCATCAGGCGAAGCACGCCAAGCGAGTCCATGCCGGCAACGAGCCCCGGGGACTGTGGCAACAAAAGTCGCGCGAGTTCCGGTCGCAAGTGGCGGTAATACCAGATCGCGTACATTGCCGCGGCCGGCGAATCGACAGTCATCTGCCCGTCCCAGTCTCGCAGCATGCGTGTGGCGACACCTTCGAGTTCCGGAGGAATCAGTTTAATGACCTGCTGCGCGAGCAGCGAAACATAATCGCGTTGCAGAGCGCTGGAATCGTCCGGCGAATGTTTTTCCTGGCTTGACAGCACCTCCCATATGCGCTCGTAACGCCAGCCGGCGCTCCATTCAAAGCCCATGGGATATCGGTTAATGGGGTAGTCATCAGGAAGATTCATGGAGTTAGCCGAACCGGTGAAGCCCCTGTCCGGATTGAATTCGACCGGCAGTACATCCATGTCGAAAAACCCGTCCCATTCGTATCGACCATCGCCCGCGACGGGGAGCAGTCCGTCCCAACCGTCGCGGCGCGGGAAGAGACCGGCCGGCTTGTAGCCGATATTGCCGTCGGTATCCGCGTAGACCTGATTCTCGGATGGTGCGCCCCAGCGATTGAGAGCTGCCAGGAATTCCCGCCAGTTATTCGCCCGCATGTATTCCACGCTGCCGAAATACGGCGCCATACCAGGCTCAAGCCATGCGGCGCGAACGGCAAAGGCATGCGTCCCGGTTTCGTAGACCACGGGGCCATGACGGGTGAATTTGAGTTCAACGTCGGCCGGTGCCGCTCCGCGGACGCCTATTTTTTCCTTGATTACTCGAAAACGCTCGACGCCGCCTTTGTAGCGATAGCCGTCTCCACTTTTCTCATAAACGTACAGGTCTTCCTGGTCAATGGGGAAAATCGTGAGGCCGAACGCGATACTCTGATTGTGGCCGATGGAGATTCCTGGCAATGCCGGTTCGCCGGCTCCGATAACATCCAGTCCAGGACCTGAAAGGTGCACGATATAGCGCAGCGACGGCACGGCATGGGCGCGGTGCGGATCGTCCGCGAGGACAGGTCGACCCGTCGTTGTGCGGTCTGGCGCAACGACCCAGTTATTGCTGCCGGCTGCCCTGTTTGCCGAGACAGAGCGCGCATCCTGCATCGTCTGCGCAACACCATCGAATCGCACGGGCGATTTGGCGAGGAAATAATTGTCCAGTACGTTTTCCGGAATCAGGCAAGGGTCGGTGCCGTCAGGGATACTGGTTGTCCAGTCCGGCTGCAGCGTTTGCCAGTATGCCGCGGTTTCCAGGTTGCCTTGACAGGCGATATGAGCGCGCCGGACCTCCGCATCCACATTCCGCCACAGGCCATGTCCGCGAACCGTGACAACGTCTTCAGGATTCCATTTCGCGGGCCTGTATTTGAGGAGGTTGAATTCCGGGGGCATGAGTTCGGGTTCGTCGTCCAGAAGCTCAATATAGGCGTTGACCCCCGCAGTAAACGCCTCTGCAATGCGTTTCGCATCCGATCCGTAAGCAAGCCATTCCCGGTACATGTCACCGCGGTAGAGGAACAGGCGGCTAGCCCGGTCCTGGGGAAGGTATTGGTCACCAAATACCTCCGCTAACTGGCCCAGTCCGCGGCGGCGCCAGGTGTCGATTTGCCAAAGGCGGTCGCGCGCGGCGTTAAATCCCTGGACAAAGAACGCGTCGTAATGCGTGTTCGCATAGATGTGAGGGACGCCCCAGTCATCGACGACAATTTCAGCGGGTTTCTCTAGGCCGCGAATCTTGTATGTGACATCGCTCGCGCTGGCCGTTGCAAATAAGAGAACCAGCGGGAACATGGTAGCCGCCAATTTATTCATAGAAAAAGCTTCCCGAGTTCCAGCGGGTTGTTGGCGATGTGGTCAGCACCAGCCTCCTGCAACTCATTCCTGTGAGCGAAGCCCCAGCTTACACCGACCGATTGGATAGCGTTCAATCGAGCCGCTTCGATGTCGACACCACGATCGCCAACCATCACAGTCGAGGCAGCGTCAAGTCCAGCGGCGACAAGCTGTTCGAGCTGCATGTATTTCTTGATGTGAATGTCGCCGCCATCGATAAAGGAAAAGCATGGCCCGAGGCCGAACATCTCTATTATTCGTTCGGCGTAGTCGGCCCTTTTGGATGTGCAGACTCCGAGTACGAAGCCGCTTGCGGCCAATTTGTGAATCAGCTCGGCGATATGCTCGTAAATAATATTTTCCCGGTAGCCGATGTCAGCATAGCGTTCGCGGTAACGGGCAACGAGTCCGAGCATGCGGTCTTCGTCAAGCGAACCCAGGAAGTGTTCGAATATTTCAGTCAGAGGTGGTCCGATCATCTTGCACACGGCACTCGAACTTACAGCGGTATATCCATAGTAAGTAAGCGCATGGTTTACGCACTTTGAAATACCCTCTGACGGGTCGCTTATGGTCCCGTCCAGATCAAATATTATAGTTCGCGGCGTCATGCAGGACAGGGTAAAGCGCGACTGTCGCCCAAGTCAAAGCTGCTGACAGTATAGGTCCTGTGACGCTAGCAGCGATAGTCGGATTGCGGTATGGTCCCGTGGTCTCCGCCAATAACAAGAGCAGAAAAGATGAAGAGACCAAACGCTTTTCTTTTGTCGATTTTGATTGGGACTTCCTCAGTGGTAGGCGCCGAGCCGACCGCCTTCGTCGGCGCGAAGATCATACCGGTTGCTGCCGCGCCCATTGACAATGGAGTGCTGCTTGTCGAGGACGGCAAGATCGTGTCGGTGGGCGCGAGCGTTCGGGTACCCGGAAATGCATCCGTTGTCGATGTCGCCGGCATGGTCATCATGCCCGGCCTCGTCGATACCCACAGCCATATCGGCGAGCCTGCCGGCGGTGACCGTTCTTCGCCGATTCAACCAGAGGCGCGGGTTCTCGACTCGATCAATGTCCGCGATGCAGGCTTCAAAAGAGCCCTGGCCGGCGGTATCACGACCGTCAATCTGATGTCCGGCTCTGGCCACCTGATGAGCGGCCAGACAATTTACGTGAAACTGCGGGAGGGCAACTCGATAGAAACGATTGCCTACAAAAAGGACGATGGCAGCGTCGATGGTGGAATGAAGATGGCCAATGGCACTAATTCGCGCCGCGATCCACCGTTCCCGGGAACGCGTGCCAAGTCGGCTTCGCTGGTGCGACAGGAGTACATTGCGGCGCAGGAATACGTGGCCAGGATTGAACGCGCCGACGGTGACCCGGAAAAAATGCCCGAGCGCGATCTTGCCATGGAGGCGCTTGCAGAAGTGCTCAGCGGCGAGCGGATTGTTCATCACCATACGCACCGGCACGACGACATCCTGACGGTACTACGACTGCAGCAGGAATTCGGCTTTCGCGTGGTATTGCATCACGTCAGCGAGGCACATCGAGTGGCGGACGAGATTGCCGCAGCCAAGGTTCCCGTATCGTTAATCATGATTGACAGCCCCGGCGGAAAGCTCGAGGCGCAGTACCTGGATTTTGAAAGTGCGCCAGCGCTCGAGCGTGCCGGCGTCAATGTTGGTTTTCATACCGACGACTACATTACCGATTCACGCTTTTTCATGCGCATGGCGGCACTCGGTGTACGTGCCGGCATGAGCCGTGATACCGCACTGCGCGGGCTAACGCTTGCCGGCGCCGAAATGCTTGATCTTGACGACAGGATTGGCACGCTGGAACGTGGCAAGGATGCCGACTTCGTTATTCTCTCCGGCGACCCGCTCAGCGTTTATTCGCGAGTGCAGCAAACCTGGGTAGAGGGCGTGAAACGATTTGACATTAACGATCCGGAAGACAGGGCGGTAGCCGAGGGTGGGTTCGGCGCGCTTCAGCCATCATATGTTCATGAGTTTCACGGCTACGAGGAGGGTCACTGATGACATATCTGCACAAATCACTGCTATCCCTTCTTCTTTTGGGTTTATGTATTTCCGGTCAGGCGTCGGACATCGTTGTGCGTGGTGATGTTATTTACACAGCTGTTGGCGAGCCCATCGATGATGGTGTTGTAGTCGTTCGCAACGGCAAGATTGTTGCTGTTGGTCCTGCTGGCGACGTATCGATACCCAATGGTCTGAAAGTGGTCAACGCAGCGGTCGTTACTCCGGGTCTGATCGACGCTCATACCGTTGTCGGGATGGTTGGCTACCTCAGCCAGGACGGCGACCAGGATCAACTTGAGCGGTCCGCTGCCATCCAGCCCGAACTAAGAGCCATCGACGCTTACAACGCGCGCGAACCGCTCATCGAGTGGCTGCGAACTTTCGGCGTGACCACGATCCACAGCGGGCACGGTCCCGGAGAAATAATCTCCGGGCAGACACTGATTGCAAAAACCACAGGCGACACCGTGGAAGAAGCAGAAATCAATCCGGTCGCCATGGTTGCGGCGACACTCGGCGAGGGCGCTGTGATGTCTGGCGATGGCGCACGAAATTCGCCTGGCACCCGCGGCAAGGTGGCGGCAATGCTGCGCACCGAGTTGCTGAACGCACAGAACTACGCTGCAAAAATTTCCGCAGCTGAAGGTAATAGTGATAAGGAGCCGCCAACACGCGACCTGAAACTCGAAATGCTGGCGAGGGTCATATCGGGTGATCTGCCATTGCTGGTTACCGCTCACCGGCACAACGACATCATGACGGCACTGCGCATTGCCCGGGAATTCGACATTCGAATAGTGTTGGACGGCGCTGCCGAAGCCTACCTGTTACTGGATGAGATCAAGGCGGCGGGTGTGCCGGTGATCCTTCATCCGGCGATGGCAAGGGCCGGCGGCGAGCGCGAGAACATGTCGTTTACGACCGCTGAACAATTGATCAATGCCGGGATTCCGACCGCATTCCAGAGCGGTTACGAAGCTTATGTGCCGAAAACGAGGTTAGTGCTGTTTGAAGCTGCCGTAACGCTGGCGCATGGTCTGACGGCTGAGCAGGCGCTGGCTGCTATAACGATTGATGCGGCAAAAATTCTTGGCATCGACAATCGTGTCGGCAGCATCGAAGTTGGCAAAGACGGCGATCTCGCGCTTTATGACGGCGACCCGTTCGAATACACGAGTCATGCGCTCGGCACTATCATCGACGGCGTGCAGGTTAGCGACACCGTCAAATAAACGGCCGGATCGACTCAGCGGAGAGTTCGCTTTTTAAAGGAGCTCGTTTTTCTTCGCGTATTGCCAGCAGAGGAAAGCCAACACCACGAAAACCCCGCCGTATAGCGGGACAAAATACTGACCGAGGAGTTCGCGCGGCGTTTTAGCCCAGAAAAGCGCGAAAAACGAGTGGCAGGTTGCCACAAAGAATATCCAGAACAGCACGTGTTTCGCCCAGCGATGGTCGGCAAGCCCGAATCGTGCGAGGTTGCCGAAGAGCACGGCGAGCACAAGTATCATTGTGGGGATAACAAAGTGCTTGCCAATAATGAACGTCTGCAGAACACCCAGCATTGCGCCCGCCGCGAACAATGCAGCGACCGCTTCCAGGGAGTAATTGAGTGAAAAGAGTCTTTTCATGACGGCTCCTTGCTATTGCCGATCGGCGGGCGTTCCATACGGGTAGTAGTCGGTCAATGTGACGTTTTCGTAGGGCAACGCATCAAGGGCGTTCGTGCCGACAAACGGGCCGGGCGCATCGACGAGGATGATCGTCTTCGCATACCCCGTTTCGTCGAATCCGCGGCGAAAGTGGACGCGGGACTTGACGACGAATACGTCATAATCATCCGGATCAAGCGGTCCGAACTGCAGTTCTTCAGTCCAAATGACTTGCTTGAGCGCGGGCGTAATGATCAGCGAGTTGCGGTCCCCGAAGTCGACGACGGCGACCTGCGGATAGCCAAATGCTGCGCCGAAATAGGCCAGGGTGCCATCAATTTGCACCGGTGCACCACTGGACGGAGCAGCGAAGCCGCCGACCTCCATACTGAACAGGTCGCCGATTTTTGCATCGCTGCCGGCAAGCGCCTCAATTACGCGTTCGTCGCGAATAGTCGCAATCAAGACGCCACTCATTTGCTTGTCGACGACCTGTTGCAGCGTGAATGTGGAATCACCGCTACGATCGCTGTAGTCGGCAAGTACGATCGGCGTCTCGCCCGTGGCAAATGCTGTTGTCGCCTGGGCCGCCGCAACATCCGGTTGCGCTGGCAGGTCGCCAAAAAGCTGTTCGCGAACCCGCCAGATAAAATTCGACATATCGTCCGCAATCCGGTCTGCAAGCGCCTGGTCATTGTTGGTCATTACGTGCACGGTCGCGCCAACGTCAGGCACGTCAGACCAGGGGAAGCCATAGGCGACGCTGACATACACATCCTCCTCGCGAGATTCCCAGCGACGTGCCCGTTCCATGATGTCCATGGAGGGCGTTTGCCCGGTCCACTGCAGAACAGTCGGCGTAATGACACCCGGTTTGCGGGTGGCCGTGGTTGGCGAATAAAGGCCTTTCGCAATTCTTACGAGCGCCCGCGCCGACCGCTCACCCTGCAGTCCGGAATCGTAATGCGGATAGCGTTTTGTGATGAACGCCATGTCGGCCCAGCGCAGAAACTCGGCGTCTTCGTTTGCATGAAGGTCAAACGAACCAACGATCGGCACGTCGGGACCGACGATCTCCCGAAACCGCCTTGCGATTTCCGCTTCGGGTCGGGGTACATTGCGGACCGCCATAGCCCCGTGGAGGGCGAGATAGACGCCGTCAACCGGCATCGCCTCCTGCAGATCTTCGAGCATTACTGCGACGAAGTGTTCGAATGCTTCTTCCGTGGTCCAGCTCGCGGAGGAACCACCATAGACCCCGGCTGGCGACTCTAGGCCAATCAGCTCGACGTCAGCATACTCACGCGCTGCCCGCACAAAGCCGCGCATATAAGGCCCAGCCGTAAACACCTCGTCGCCGACGTAGGGTGGTCGGAGTTTCGTCCAACGCTCAATGTCGCTGTCGCCGCCCGGACAAAAAGTGCAGGTCTCGTGAGCAAAGGTCATTACCGCAAAGCGCAATTTCTGCTGTTGGTCCTGAGCTCCCGGTTGTGGCGAGCAGCCGCTGATTGTCAGAAAAACGGCCAGCAATAGGCTCAGTGTGGTTTTCATTGTAAGTTCCTCACGCGCTACGGTACCGATTGTTGGAATCGGACATTGTAACTCAGCGCATTCCGCGTTCCCCCGATTTCTATATACTGTGCTGGTCGCCTCCGGGGGGGTAATAATGAACATTCGAATCGCAGCGGGCCTGATGCTTTGCCTCGCCCTGCAAACGTCAGTGGCACAGGAGTCGGTGAATCCGCCAACCCTGAAACTTGATCGGATTCCGTCCGCGCCGGCGTTTGCCGGTCAGACTCGAGCGCCTGCCGCGCCACTGTCCCGGTACCGGGTTGAAACGCTCGCAGACGGCCTGAGTGCTCCGTGGGCGATCGCGTTTCTGCCAGGCAACGAAATACTCATTGCCGAGAACAGCACCGGTAATTTCAGAATTCTGGATTCCAGCGGTTCGCTGACAGGGCCATTGGCCGGTATGCCGGAGATTTCCCACGAGGGTTGGTCCGGGCTTTTCGATGTGGCGCTGGATCCGGATTTTTCAGAGAACCAGCTGCTTTATTTCGTCTATACCGCTGCCTCGGGAGTTGCAGAAGCGCCGAACATTCCTCGCGTGGCGCGTGCCAGGCTAAATCGGCAAGCACTGCGACTCGACAGTGTCGACGTCATCCTCGAAGGGGCCTGGCAGGAACTTCATTTCGCACCCGACGGTAAGTTGCTGGTGCCCGGTACGGCGGCGGACGGCGATGGTCAGGACCTGTCTTCCCTGTCCGGCAAGGTATTGCGGATCAGTTCGGACGGCTCGATCCCGCGCGATAATCCCTGGGCCTCGAATGAGAATGTACCGTCGGCAATATTCACCCTTGGGCATCGCGATATCTCGGGTTTCGCAACGCATCCCGTGACCGGTGAAATCTGGGCAACGGAACACGGTCCTCGCGGCGGCGATGAAATCAATGTCATCAACCCGGGTGCCAACTACGGATGGCCGATCATTTCATACGGTACTGACTACAGCGGTGAGCCGGTCGGCGACGGTGCAACACAGCAGGACGGCATGGAACAGCCGCTGTATTTCTGGCGACCATCGATTGCGCCGTCCGGGTTGATGTTCTACACGGGCGACCTGTTTCCCGAGTGGCGGGGCAATCTGTTTGTCAGCGCGCTGTCAGGGCAACATATCGCAAGGCTGGTACTTGACGGGCGGCGAGTCATTGCCGAAGAGCGGTTGCTGGTCGATCGTGAACAGCGAATTCGCGAACTGCGCCAGGGCCCGGACGGTGCCCTGTACGCGTTGACCAACGAGGAGTCTGATGCGCCGAAGGGATTCGCCCAGCTCTTGCGAATCAGTAAGTAAGAGCGACGTGGCGACAGGCATCAATACGGCTGTTGTGACAGGTGGCGGGCACGGTATCGGTCGGGCCATCTGCCGGCGTCTGCACCGCGACGGCGTCAATGTTGTTGTAGCCGATCTTGATCATGCCGCCGCACGAGTGGTTGCTGCCGAACTCGACGGTCGGTCATTCGCCATCGATGTCGGCGACGAGCAGCAGATCGTCGAACTGGTTGCGGTGGTCGAAGGCGAGGTAGGCCCGATCGACCTTTTCGTGTCCAATGCCGGCGTTGGATTTGGCGATGGCGAGTCCGGTGCCGCATCACGGGAGGGGGGGCTCGACGCCTGTCCAGATCGCTGGAACGCCTGCTGGAGCGTCAACGTCATGGCTCACGTCTACGCGGCCCGCGCGCTGATACCGCGAATGATCGGCAGAGGTGGCGGCTACCTGGTGAATATCGCTTCCGCCGCCGGACTGCTTAGCCAGATTGGCGACGCCGCCTATTCCGCAACCAAGCATGCGGCGGTAGCGTTTGCGGAGTCGCTCGCCATTACCCATAGCGAGCAAGGAATTCGTGTTTCCGTCGTCTGCCCGCAGGCGGTAGCGACGCGGATGATCGGCATAGCGGAAGATTCTGACCGCAGCGACGGCGGCTTCGGAGGCAACGACGTGGATGGCATCCTGTCGCCGGCCGAGGTGGCCGACTGCGTTGTTGAGGGGATGCGGGAGGGCCGCTTTCTCATTCTTCCGCACCCGCAGGTGGCCAGCTATTTTCAGCGCAAGGCGAGTGACCACGACCGCTGGATAAGCGGAATGCAGCGTTTCCGCCGTCGCCTCAAAGGCGAGCAATGAAAATACCTAACGAATGCTGAATACGGTCTTGCCGGTGATACGTCGATTGGCGACGTCATTGTAGGCCTGGACGTAGTCGTCAAGAGCGTACGTGGCGGTGATTCTCGGCGTGAGCTGTCTGGCGTGCAGCATTTCTGTCATTTCACGAAGGTTGTCAAGCTGACCCTGCGGTTCAAGTGCCGCCCATTGACCCCAGAAAACACCGCTAATGCTCGCTTCCTTCAGCAGTGCAAGATTTGCGGGAAACCTGGGAATGTCACCGCTTGCAAAGCCGACCACAAGATAACGGCCGTGCCACGCCGTGGCCCGCAGAGCCTGTTTGGCCAGTTCACCCCCGACCGGATCGTAGACAACGTCGACCCCTTTGCCCCCGGTCAGGGATTTCGCCGTTTCTTTCAGCGGCAGCGTCGAATAGTTGATGGTCTCATCGGCGCCGACGGACCGTGCAAACTCAAGTTTCGTGTCGGTACTGGCTGCAGCGATAACCCGTGCACCCATCGCCTTGCCAATTTCGATCGCCGTTGTGCCAACGCCACCGGCGGCGCCAAGTACCAGTAGTGTTTCATTCGCTGACAAATGGGCGCATTGCTTGAGAGCGTGATAGCTGGTGCAGTAGGTGATGGGAAAGCCGGCACCTTGCTCAAAACTCAGCACATCTGGTAGCGGGCAGGTGTTGGTCTCATCCACCGCGAGTTTCTCGGCGAAGCATCCCCCCATCGGCGTGACGATAACCTTGTCACCGACGGACACGCGGGACACACCCTCGCCAACCTGGCTGACCACCCCCGCGGCTTCATAGCCGGGAATGAACGGCGGCTCCATTTTGACCTGGTACTTGCCGGCGAAAATCAGAATGTCGGGAAAATTGATGCCCGCAGCGTGCAGGTCGACGACCACCTGTCCTGTTCCCGGCACCGGGTCGTCCACTTCCTCGACAACAAGACTTTCCGGCGGGCCAAATTTCCTGCAGACGAGCGCTCGCATTACGCCAGGTCGATGCCAAGATTGGTTGCCGCTTTCATGGCCAGTTTACTGGCCTGCTCGAAACCGGTTTGTAATTCCTTCATGCGTGCTTCGTTGTTGATCGCGCCCCACGCGTCAGCCACGCCGTCGGCAGTGAGTCGGTCCGGCAACAGATTGACGCCGTCTGTCTCAAAGCCTTTGTAAACGGCAAATCCACCACCGCCGGCAGCCAGGACCGTCCGGCTTGGTGCATCCTGCGACACGAGAAATACGACGCCGGGACTTACGGTTTCGGGAGCCAGCAACTCGAAAGCCTCTTGTGGAAAGAGGCCCTCGGTCATGGCGGTGCCGGCGGCGGGCGCCAGGCAGTTGACGCGTATGTTGTATTTAATGCCTTCCAGGTGCAGCGTATTCATCAAGCCGACCATTGCCATCTTTGCCGCGCCGTAATTCGCCTGGCCAAAGTTTCCGTAAAGGCCGGTACTCGAACTGGTGAACAGGACGCGCCCGTATTTCTGCTCGCGCATGATGTCCCACACTGCCTTTGTGCAGTGGACGGAGCCCATCAGGTGAACCTCGAGCACCAAACGAAAATCATCGAGGGACATCTTGTGAAAAGACTTGTCGCGCAGTATGCCGGCATTGTTGACCAGAATATCCACGCGTCCCCAATGCTCCATTGTCTGGCGGACCATCGCTTCGACCTGATCATTGTCGGCTACCGTGCACGCATGGGCGAGTGCGGAGCCGCCGGCCGACACAATCTCGCCGGCAACTTGTTGCGCGTCCGCAGCGGCGAGATCGTTGACCACAATCTTGGCTCCGCGCTCGGCAAGCGCCAGCGCATGCGCTCGGCCAAGCCCGCGACCAGCACCGGTAACGATAGCGACCTGGCCATCCAGTCTGATACTCATTTTTCTGTATCCTGTTGTTTAGAAACGATAAACATCGATAAAATTTCGGCAATCAATGCCGGTGTCGATTCGTTTTCAATCTCTACGGTGACTGCCGTCTTGACGAGCCATTGTCCCGGCCTTTTTTCGCCAACGTCGGCGACCCGGAATTTGGCGCGGATCCGTTGACCGACCCGGACGGGGGCAAGATAACGAACTTTGTCCGAGCCGTAGTTCAGCCCCATGGATACACCCTCCGGAAGTGGCAGGGTGGATGTAATCAGGTCCGACAGCAGAGACAGCGTCAGATAGCCGTGTGCGATGGTGCCGCCGAACGGCGTTTTGGCCGCCGCGACAGGGTCAACGTGAATGAACTGGTGATCGTTGGTGGCGTCGGCAAACTGATTGACTCGATCCTGCGTGATTTCCAGCCAGGCAGAGGGTTCGAGTTCTTCGCCTGCCAGCTTCGGGTAATCCATTATCGCGAGTGTTCTGCCCATCGTGCTAATGTCCCTTCAGATAGGGCCGCAGTTCGTGCCTGGCAACCACCATTCGATGCACCTCGTCCGGCCCGTC
>Ga0316195_10000286_pt1 | contig 19065 bp, 23 predicted proteins | sample Phised1_MG_FD_204937 | JGI IMG/M metagenome (GOLD analysis project Ga0316195, IMG submission 204937) | Coastal sediment microbial communities from Maine, United States - Phippsburg sediment 1 | ecosystem: Environmental > Aquatic > Marine > Coastal > Sediment | place: USA: Maine | collected...
GCAACGTCTCCGCTTACCTGTCCGGGCTGCCCGGACCGCTGAGCAACGAGAAGCGCTGAGCTCCGCTGCGCGATCGCGAGAACGGGCCGCAAGGCCCGTTTTCATTTCGGGTCAGTCGACCGTTGCCCGGCGTGCCAGGCAATCGAGGTAGCGGGAGGTGAGCTCGTCCGGAGGCAGCGGCGTACCGGCGCGTTGCGCGGCCCACACGACCTCTCCCAGGCAATCCATCACGGCGTGTGCCGCCTCGTGCTCGTCGCCGCGCTGTTGCACGAGCCTGAGGAATGCCGCGCGGATGCCGGGCGGCTGGTCGACCGACAACTGCTCGGCGATCGCCAGGTGCATCGACAGGTGCAGGAAGGGGTTGGTGCGCCCGTCTTCGATGCTGTAGTCGCGCGCCAGCGCGGCGGCCGTGTCGGAGAGCTCGGCGTGGTACTCCGGGTGCTGGCGGATCCAGTCGACGGCGATCGTCTCGAGCGCAGTCAGCACGCTGCCCTGCCGGTGCTTGGTCCAGGCCTCGCAGAAGAAGCGCCGGACCTCGTCCTTGGAAGGATTGAACACGGGGACCTAGTCCTCGGCGCGGTCCGGCATGCCTGGCCGCAGTTTCGCCGGCGCGCGCGGCGCGGGGCTCTTCGGCCGGTACTCGCACCACTGCGCTATCGGGCAACGCCAGCACTCCGGAGTGCGCGCCTTGCAGGTGTAGCGGCCATGCAGGATCAGCCAGTGGTGAGCGTCCTTCCTGAACTCGTCGGGAGTGAACTTCTGCAGGCGCTCCTCCACCTCCTCGACCGTGTCGCCGGGCGCGAGATGGGTCCGGTTGGCGACCCGGAAGATGTGCGTATCGACGGCAATCGTCGGCTCGCCGAAGGCCGTGTTCAGCACGACGTTCGCTGTCTTGCGCCCGACGCCGGGCAGTGCTTCGAGCGCGTCGCGGTCGCGCGGTACCGTGCCGCCGTGCCGCTCGATCAGCAGTTGCGAAAGACGCACGACATTGCGCGCCTTGGTGCGGAACAGCCCGATCGTCTTGATGTACTCGGCCAGCCGCTCCTCGCCGAGGGCCGCGATCGCCGCCGGAGTGTTTGCGACCCGGTACAGGACGCGGGTGGCCGCGTTGACGCTCTTGTCCGTGGCCTGCGCCGACAGGACGACGGCGACCAGCAGCTCGAACGGCGACGAGAACTCCAGTTCCGATGCCGGATGCGGATTCAGCTCGCGCAGCTTTTCGAAGATGGCACGGCGCTTGGCGGGGTTCATGCAGTCGGGTCCGGCGAGGGGGTGGTCGCGCGGCGCGCGCGCGCGCGGTCGATGGCGGCCTGCACGACGGCCTTCTTGCGCGCCAGCTGTTCCGCGGAGAGGTCGTCGCTCGCGTCGAGTTCGGCCAGCTTGGCGACAGCCTTCCCTGCCAGTCGATGCTCGTCGCGCAGGCGCAGACGTTCCTGCCGCGCGGCCCGTTCAGCATGCCGTCGACGCGCTGCGTTGGCATCGGCGCGCGTCCAGTTGCGCGCCGGCTGCACTTCGACCATCACGACGCAGTCCGTGGGGCAGGGCGCCACGCACAGATCGCAGCCGGTGCACTGGGAAGCGATCACCGTGTGCATCTTCCGCGGCGCGCCAACGATGCAGTCGACCGGACAGGCCTGGATGCACAGCGTGCAGCCGATGCACAGCGCCTCGTCGATCACCGCGACCTTCAGGGGGCGCTCGACTCCGCACGCCGGATCGAGCGGGAGCGGCCGGCGATCGAGCAGTGCCGCCAGTTCCCGGATTCCCTCGGTCCCGCCAGGCGGGCACCGGTTGATCTGCGCCGTGCCGCCGGCGATCGCCTCGGCATACGGCCGGCAGCCGGCATAGTCGCACTGCGTGCACTGTGTCTGCGGCAGCAGCGCGTCGATGCGATCGGCGAGCGTCGCGGCAGGCAGCGGGTTCAGGGAGGCACAGGTCATCGTCGTGTGCAGCGTAGCGCGCGGCCGGACCGCCGCGATGCCGCCGGGAATGGCGGCGATTATCCCAGCCGCGGATCCTTCACGATCCGCCGGCGCGCTCGATCGCGTCCATGGTTTGGCGGTAGCGCGCCGAGCGAGGCCCCCCGAGAGCCAGGGCACGCTGCGCTGCCGTCCGCGCCTCGCCAGTGCGTCCGAGTGCAAGCTGGGTCAACGCGAGGTTGTTCCAGGCATCGGCTGCGCGCGGATCGATCTCGGTGGCACGCGAGAAGGCCTGCTGCGCGCCGGCAAGATCCCCTCCGGCATGACGCGCGTTTCCAAGGCCGAACCAGGCGCCGTAGAAGCCGGGGTCGCGCCGGGTCAGGGCCGCGTATGCGCTCGCAGCGGAGCCGGCGTCGATCCGCTCGAGCGCCGCGGACGCGGCCAGCAGTGTCGCCGCATCGGGCGAGACGGGCAGCGCGTCCGGGCGCGTCGTCACCATGGCCCAGTGACCGCTGCGCGCCCACGTGCGCTCGAAGACCGACATCGGCAGGCGCTGCCGCGCGGTCGTGCCCGAATGCAGCAGGATCTGTTGCTGCGCCAGGTCGTAGCCGATCACGACCGCGTAATGCCAGAGCGGGATCACGGGCAGCGACAGGTTCTGCAAGACGATGACGGGCCGACCGGCGTTCACTTCGGCGAGCACCGCGTCGAGCCGGGCGGGAAGCACAACGGCGAGCCGGCCGTGGCGCCTCGCGGTGGCAAGCATCTCGGCCTGCAGCGATCCGGAGCGCGCCGGCAGGTACACCTCGGGCACCAGCGCCTCGGGCGTGACCGGCACGCCGTCGGCCGCGAGCGTCATCGCCAATGCCGCGGGTCCGCACTGGTAGTCCTCCTGGGCGAAGAACGGCACGCTGGGCACGAGCGCAGAGCGTGCCACCGCCGCCGGCGGCTGCGCCTGCAGGGCTGCGGTCATCGGCGGCGTTGCGCAGCCGGCGAGGAGGGCTGCACAAATGAAAACCCCCGCCGCAGCGGGGGTCGGAGTGCGGCGAGGCGAGATCACTTGGCCGGTCTGGTGAACGGGAACACCTTGGTCAGCCCGAGGAGGTCGGTGATCAGCAGGATGATGAACACGGCGAACAGAATGCCCAGGACGTCGCTCGAGCCGGCGGGCAGGCGGTCGAGCTTTTCGGCAAGCAGGCGCGCTTCGCTGTCGGTGAGCGCGGCGACGCGCGCTTCGACCTGGGCAGCATCGACTCCGCGCGCGGCCAGGGCATCGCGCACGTCGGCCCGAGCGAGCAACTCGCCTACGCGCTGCTGGACGGAGGCAGCGGTTGCCTCTTCCGTGGTGATCAACGACGGCGCCGGTGCCGGTTGGGCCATCACGGGGAGGCTGGTTCCAAGCACGCAGGCTGCACTGATCGCAGCCACGGCGCGACGGAAGATCGTCATCGTCAACTCCTTATGGTCAAAGGCAAACGGCACCGCTCACAGAGAGTTCGGCGCCGCAGGACGGCACTTTAGGGCAACAGCGGCGCGTCGGCTTCGCCTGCGCGGATGAACCAATTCGCGCGACTCCCCATGGCGGCGGGCGCAATCAGGCACTGGCGCGAATGAAGGCGCGGATCTGCGGCGCGATCTGCTCGCGCCAGCGGCGTCCGCTGAAGATGCCGTAGTGGCCCGCGCCCTTGACCGTCAGGTGCTGCTGCCTGGATTTCGGAATGTTCCTGCAGAGGTCGTGCGCCGCCTGCGTCTGCCCGCTGCCCGAGATGTCGTCCAGTTCGCCTTCGATCGTGAACAGGCTGACGTTCTGGATGTCCTGCGGCCTGACGAGTTGGCCCCGGACATTCCACGTGCCGTTCGGCAACCGGTGTTCCTGGAACACGATCTTGATCGTGTCGAGGTAGTACTCGGCAGGCAGGTCCATCACCGCGTTGTATTCGTCGTAGAACTTGCGGTGGCTGTCGACGTCGTCCATGTCGCCCTTGACGAGGTCGAGGTAGTAGTCCCAGTGCGAATTCAGGTGACGGTCCGGGTTCATCGCGACGAACCCGGCGTGCTGCAGGAAGCCCGGATAGACCTTGCGCAGGTAGCCCGGGTGGGCCGACGGCACCTTGAATACGACGTTGTTCTCGAACCACTCGTGGTTCTTGCGCTCCGCCAGCGCGTTGACCTGCGTCGGATTGCGGCGCGTGTCGATCGGGCCGCCCATCATCGTCATCGAGCGCGGCAGCTTGGGGTCCTTGCCGCTGGCCATCAGGGATACTGCCGCCAGCACCGGCACGGTCGGCTGGCACACCGAGATCACGTGCACGTCGGGTCCGAGCCGGCGGATGAACTCGATCACGTACTCGACGTAGTCATCGAGATGGAACGGCCCGTGCGAAAGAGGCACCAGGCGCGCGTCGGTCCAGTCGGTGATGCAGACGTCGTGGTCCGGCAGCAGCGCCCGCACGGTGTCGCGCAGCAGCGTGGCGTGATGGCCCGAAAGCGGCGCGACGATCAGGACCTTCGGGTCGGCTCGCCGCTTCGGCATGCTGTCCGGCCAGACCCGCTTGAAGTGCAGCAGGCGGCAGAACGGTTTCGCTTCCAGGGTCTCTTCGACGACCGGCACTTCCGTGCCATCGACCTCGGTCGTGCGCAGGCCGAACTCGGGCTTCTCGTAATACTTTCCGATCCGGTGCAGCAGGTCGTAGCCCGCCGCGAGGCGCCGCGAGACAGGCGTGTAGGCGAGCGGGCTGTAGGGGCTGGAGAAGAGTTCCGATGTGGCCTGTGCCCACACCGAAAGCGGGTTCAGAAATCGACGCTGCAGTTCATGCAGGTGATAAAGCACGGCACTCTCCGCTCAACGCATACTCCCCGAAAGTTCCCATGCAAGCGGCCCGCTCCTGCAGCCTGGCCTGACTGACGCCCTCCAGAAGTCCGGGCGGATTATGCGCGGCCAGGCACGGCCGCGCAATTTCATCGATGTGCACCGTATCACACGGGCCGGGGTGACGAATTCATCGATCTCGCCCCGTTTGGGCGCTCACCTCTTCAGCAGGTGGCGCTTGTCACGCACGTCCTTCCACTCGTCCGCGTCGGGCTCGTGCGGCTTCATGCGGGTGATGGCGGGCCACTGCTTGGCCAGTTCGGCATTCAGAGCAATGAAGTCGCGCTGATCCTCCGGGACATCCTCTTCCGCGTAGATTGCGTTGACCGGACACTCCGGAATGCAGACCGCGCAGTCGATGCACTCGTCCGGGTCGATCGTCAGGAAATTCGGACCTTCACGAAAGCAGTCGACCGGACAGACGTCGACGCAGTCCGTGTACTTGCACTTGATGCACGATTCGACGACGACGTGCGTCATCCTGTCAGCTCCATCCTTGGCACGGGCGCGCGGTGAACCTTGGGGTACGGTCGCGCGTTAAAGCCGGTATTCTAGCCGACGGGGTACGGTGGCTCCGCCGGTTTTCCCTCTGACGACAAGGCTATCCAATGACCACGCGCCGCGAGCTTCTCGCGCTGGCCGCCCTGGCGGCACCGCTGCATCGGGCGTTCGCCCAGTCGGCTCCGATCCGCATCGGCGAGATCAACAGTTATTCGACGATTCCACAGTTCACGATTCCCTACCGCATGGGCTGGCAGCTGGCGGTCGAGGAGGCGAACCAGGCGGGCGGCGTGTCGGGGCGCCGGATCGAAGTGGTGTCACGCGACGACGCGGGTCGCCCGGATGACGCGATTCGCCTGGCGACCGAACTGGTCTCGAATGAGAAGGTCGTCCTGCTGGCAGGGACTTTCCTGTCGAACGTCGGTCTTGCGGTCGCCGATTTCGCGCTGCGCTCGAAGGTGCTGTTCGTCGCGGCCGAACCGCTCTCCGACGCCGTGGTGTGGGAGAAGGGAAACCGCTACACGTTCCGCCTTCGCCCGAGCACCTACATGCAGTCGGCGATGCTGGTGGAAGAGGCCGCGAAGCTCCCGGGCCGGCGCTGGGCCGTCATCGCACCCAACTACGAGTACGGGCAGTCGGCCGTCGCGAGTTTCAAGGCGCTGCTGAAGGCGCGCCGGCCGGATGTCGAGTTCGTCGCTGAACAGTGGCCCGCGCTCGGCAAGCTGGAAGCGGCAAGCGCCGTGCAGGCCATCCTCGCCGCGCGGCCCGACGCGATCTTCAACGTGACGTTCGGTGCCGACCTGCCGCGGCTCGTGCGCGAGGGCAACCTGCGCGGGCTGTTCCCGCGCGTGCCGGTCGTCAGCCTGCTGTCCGGAGAGCCCGAATACCTCGACGTCCTGAAGGACGAGACACCGAAGGGCTGGATCGTCACGGGCTATCCGTGGGACCAGATCAGCACGCCGGAGCACACGAAGTTCCTGGAGGCCTACCGGAAGCGCTATGGCGACTATCCGCGCCTGGGCTCCGTCGTGGGCTACGCGACCTTCACGGCGATCTTCGAGGCGCTCAGGAAAGCGCAGTCCACCGACACCGAGAAGCTGATCGCCGCCATGCGGGGCCTCGAGTGGACCACGCCGTTCGGCACGGCGGTCTTCCGTCGCATCGACCAGCAGTCGACGATGGGCGCCTACGTCGGGAAGCTCGACGTGCGCGACGGCAAGGGCACTATGGTCGACTGGCGCTACGCCGACGGCGCGAAGTTCCTGCCGCCGGACGCCGAAGTGGCGCGACTGCGCCCGGCCGAAGCGCAGAAGTAGCGCGGGCGGCTGCCGGCTTCCCGGGTCGATGTGGACCTGATCCTCGGTCAGTTCGTCGCCGGCCTGTCGTACGGCTCCACGCTGTTCCTGCTCAGCGCCGGGCTGACGCTGATCTTCGGCGTCACGCGCGTCGTGAATTTCGCGCACGGATCGCTGTACATGGTCGGTGCCTTCGTCGCCTCGACCGTGACATCTCTGCTGCCGTCGACGCCGCTCGGATTCCTGTCCGGCCTGCTCCTCGCGGCCCTCGCCGTCGCGGCCGTCGGTGTCGTGATCGAGGTGGTCGTTCTGCGGCGAATCTATGCGGCGCCGGAGATCTTCCAGCTGCTTGCGACCTTCGGCCTGGTTCTGGTGGTGCAGGACGTGGCGCTTGCAGTGTGGGGCCCGCAGGAGCGGTTCGCGCCGCGCGCGCCCGGGCTGTCCGGCAGCATCCAGTTCGGCGCCAGCTTCATTCCCGAGTACACGTTGTTCCTGATCGTGGTCGGACCGATCGTGTTCGGGCTGCTCGCCCTGCTGCTGAAGCGGACGCGCTGGGGCGTGTGGATCCGGGCCTCGGCGCAGGACCGCGAAACCGCGGGCGCGCTCGGGATCAACGAACCGCTGCTGTTCACCTCGGTGTTCGCGCTGGGCGCCTTCCTTGCGGGACTGGCGGGCGCGCTGCAGATTCCCCGCGAGACCGTGAACCTGCAGATGGACATGGCGATCCTGGTCGAGGCCTTCGTCGTGGTCGTCGTCGGCGGACTCGGCTCGGTGACGGGTGCACTGTGGGCTTCCCTTGCCATCGGCCTGCTGCATGCGTTTGGCACATGGTGGCTGCCGCAGTCCACCCTGGTGCTGATCTTCGTCGTCATGGCGGTGATGCTGGTGGCGCGACCGCACGGATTGCTGGGTCGTGCCGCGAACGAGGGGACGCCGCGCGGCCGGTCCCATCCGCCGTTCTTGCCCCTGTCGTCGCGCGCGGCGCTGCTGTGGGCCGGTGCGCTTGCGGCGGCGGCACTGCTTCCTCTGGTGGCGGGCGACTACGTGCTGGTCATCGCCACCGAGATGGCGATTGCAGCGCTGCTGGCTGCCAGCCTGCATTTCGCCATGGGCCTGGGCGGCATCGTGTCGTTCGGACATGCCGCCTTCTTCGGGCTCGGTGCCTACACGGTCGCACTGGCGGTGCGTCTGCTCGATGTCTCGTTTCTCGCGGCGCTGCTCGGCGCCCCGCTGGTGGCCGGACTCTGTGCGCTGCTGGCCGGCGTGGTCGTGCTGCGATCGGCAGGTGTCTACGCGGCGATGCTCACGCTCGCGTTCGCGCAGATTCTCTGGTCCACCGCGATCCAGTGGGTGGACATCACCGGCGGCGACAACGGGATCCTGGGACTGTGGTCTTCGCTGCCCCCGGCGCTTGCCACCAAGCTGGGTTACTACTGGCTGACGCTGGCCATCGTCGCGGGTTCGCTGGTCGCGCTGCGCAGGGCGGCGGTTGCGCCGTTCGGATTCTCGCTGCGGGCTGCGCGCGACAGCGCCGTCCGGGCCGAGGCCCTTGGCATCGACGTGACGCGCGTGCGCTGGCTTGCGTTTGCGGCCGGAGGCGCTTTCGCGGGCCTGGCTGGCGCGCTGCACGCACTGCAGAAGGGGGCCGTCTTTCCGACAACGCTGTCGATCCCGGTCTCGGTCGATGCGCTGGTGATGGTGCTGCTGGGAGGGGTGCAGACGCTGAGCGGCCCGCTGGTCGGGGCACTCGCGTATCACGGCCTGTCGACGGAACTGGTCCGCGTGACGGAGCACTGGCGCCTCGTACTCGGGCTGACGATCGTCGTGCTCGTCATTCTCTTCCCCGGCGGAATCGTCGGGTTCCTGCGCGGGCGCTTCGGGCGGAGGGGCCGGTGAACCTGCTCGTCGTCGAGAACCTGCGCAAGGACTTCGGCGGGGTCCGCGCGGTCGACGACGTTTCGCTGCGCATCGGCGAAGGGGAATTCGTCGCCCTGATCGGACCCAACGGAGCGGGGAAGTCCACCCTGTTCAACGTCATCGACGGGCAGCTGGCGGCGGACGCCGGCCGCGTGCGGTATTGCGACCGGGCGCTGGAGCGGATGTCGACCGCGGTGCGCACACGGCTCGGGATCGGGCGCACTTTCCAGGTCGCGCAGGCTTTCGCCTCGATGACTGCTCTGCAGAACGCCCAGGTGGCGCTCGCAGCGGGGCGTGAGGCGCTGAGCGTCGGCGCGCCGCTGTGGCGCCGTCACGAGGAGGCCGCGCGGGCACTGCTGGCTCAGGTCGGACTGGCCGAGCGCGCCGGCTCGGCCGCGTCGACACTCGCCTACGGCGATCTGAAGCGACTGGAACTCGCGCTCGCTCTGGCCGCCGGGCCCCGCCTGCTCCTGATGGACGAGCCCACCGCGGGCATGGCGCCGGGGGAACGGACGGCGCTGATGCATCTGGTCGAGGAACTCGCGGTCGCGCGGGGCATGGCGGTACTGTTCACCGAGCACAGCATGGATGTTGTCTTCGGCTTCGCGCGGCGCGTGCTGGTGCTGTCCGCGGGGCGTCTCGTCGCGGACGGAACCCCTGAGGCCGTCCGGGCGGATCCTGAGGTGCGCAGGGTGTACCTCGGGGACGCGGCATGAAGGCGCTCGAGCTGCGCGGGCTGTCGGCCTTCCATGGCGAAGCGCAGGTGCTGTTCGACGTCGACCTGGCGCTGGAGCCGGGCGAAGTCGTCGCCCTGGTAGGACGCAACGGGGCCGGCAAGACTTCGCTGCTGCGGGCAGCGATGGGGCTGGGGGCGCGCACGCAGGGCCGCGTGGTGCTGAACGGCGAGGACCTGACCGGCGCGCCGCCGCACGTGCGGGCGCGGCGCGGACTCGGCTACGTGCCCGAGGACCGGCGCATCTTCACTGACCTCACGGTCGCGGAAAACCTGCGTTTCGTCGCGCGTGCCGTTCCAGGCGGATTCGGCGAGGCAGACCTGCTCGACCTGTTTCCCAACCTTGCGCCGATGCTGGATCGTCCTGCGGGGGCGATGAGCGGCGGCGAGCAGCAGATGCTCGCGGTCGCGCGTACCCTCGCGGCCAATCCGCGGGTGGTGCTGCTCGACGAGCCGTCGGAGGGCATCGCGCCGATCATCGTGGCGGGCATGCGCACAGCCATCCTGGCGATGCGCCAGCGCGGGGTGACGGTGCTGGTGTCCGAGCAGAATCTCGGGTTCGTCGCGTCGATTGCCGACCGGGCACTGCTGATCGAGCAGGGTCGGCTGGCGGGGCAGGCCGCCCGCGCGGAGCTGCTGCAACCGAGCGCCGCGGTGCAGCGGGTGCTCGGCGTGTGATCCCCCTACAATCGACGCATGATCATCACGTCACTGCTCGACACTGACCTGTACAAGTTCACGATGATGCAGGTGGTGCTGCATCACTTCCCCGGGGCGAACGTCGAATACCGCTTCAAGTGTCGCAACCCGGGCATCGACCTCGCATCGCATGTCGACGAGATCCGGGAGCAGGTCCACTGGCTGTGCACCCTGCGCTTTCGCGAGCAGGAGCTGGCCTACCTCAGCAGCCTGCGCTTCATCAAGAGCGACTTCGTCGACTTCCTTGGGCTGTTCCAGCTCAATACCAAGTACATCACGATCAACCCGTCCCCGAAGGACAACGGCGAGATCGAGATCGTGATCAGGGGACCGTGGCTGCACACGATCCTGTTCGAGATACCGGTGCTTGCCATCGTCAACGAGGTGTACTTCCGCGCGACGCAGAAGGCGCCCGACTTCACGGAAGGCCGGCGCCGGCTGCGCGAGAAGATCGCGCTGATCGCCAGCAACCCGGCACTCGAAGGCATCAGGATCGCCGACTACGGAACGCGCCGTCGCTTCTCCCGGCTGTGGCACGAGGAAGTCATCATTGCGCTGCAGCAGGGCATGGGCGAGAGCCTGGCCGGCACCAGCAACGTGATGTATGCGGCGCGTCTCGGCATGACGCCACTGGGCACGATGGCGCACGAGTACCTGCAGGCGTGCCAGGCGCTCGGGCCGCGCCTGCGCGATTCCCAGACTTTCGGCTTCGAGACCTGGGCCAAGGAATACCGCGGCGACCTCGGCATCGCGCTGTCCGACGTGTACGGCATGGACGCGTTCCTGCGCGACTACGACCTGTACTTCTGCAAGCTGTTCGACGGCGCGCGGCACGACTCGGGCGATCCCCTGCACTGGGGCGAGCGGCTGATCGCGCATTTCGAGCGCAATCGCGTCGACCCGAAGACCAAGACCATCGTCTTCTCCGACTCGCTGACGATCCCCAGGGTGATCGAGCTCTACCAACGGTTCCGTGACCGCGTGCGCATCGCCTTCGGGGTCGGCACCAACCTGACCAACGACCTCGGCTATACGCCGCTGCAGATCGTGATCAAGATGGTCCGCTGCAACGGGCAACCGGTGGCCAAGCTGTCCGATTCGCCGGACAAGAACATGTGCGACGACGAGGCGTACCTGGCCTACCTGCGCCAGGTGTTCGAAATCAAGCAACCGGAAGCGCGGACACGATGAAGCTCGCCCGATTCCCCCGCGTTCGCCTGACGCAGGCGCCGACGCCCCTCGAACCGATGCAGAACCTGAGCCGCCTGCTGGGCGGCCCGAATCTCTGGATCAAGCGCGACGACTGCACGGGGCTCGCCACCGGCGGCAACAAGACGCGCAAGCTGGAATACCTGATCGGCGAGGCGCTGGCGATCAAGGCCGACATCGTGATCACCCAGGGCGCGACCCAGTCGAATCACGCGCGGCAGACGGCGGCGGCCGCCGCGAAGTTCGGCATGGCCTGCGAGATCATTCTCGAGGACCGCACCGGCTACAAGCACGAGGACTATCGCAAGTCCGGCAACGTGGTCCTCGATCGGCTGCTCGGCGCCAACGTGCGCCACGTGCCCGCCGGCACCGACATGGATGCCGCGATGGCGCAACTGGCCGAGGAACTGAAGGCACAGGGGCGCACGCCGTACGTGATCCCGGGCGGCGGATCGAATCCGGTCGGCGCGCTCGGTTATGTCACCTGCGCGCTCGAACTGGCCGAACAGGCCAACGTCGTCGGACTCGACATCGACCTGCTGGTCCATGCCACCGGCAGTACCGGCACCCAGGCCGGCCTGCTCGTCGGCCTCGAGGGCTCGCGTGCCGGCATTCCGGTGCTCGGCGTCGGTGTGCGCGCTCCGAAGCCGGTGCAGGAAGACAAGGTCTATGCGCTCGCCGCCCGCACGGCGGAGCTGCTCGGCGTGCCCGGGGCGGTGGTGCGTGAGCGTGTCGTGGCGAATTGCGACTACGTCGGTGAGGGCTACGGCCTGCCGACGCCGGGCATGATGGAAGCGCTCGAGCTGGTGGCGCGCACGGAAGGCATCCTGCTGGACCCGGTGTACTCCGGCAAGGCGATGGCGGGCCTGATCGACCTGGTCCGCAAGGGCCAGTTCACGCGCGGACAGAACATCGTGTTCCTGCACACCGGCGGCGCGGTCGGCCTGTTCGGCTATGTGCACGGGTGGGCCGAACGGCTGGGCCTGTAGGCGATGCTGGGCGTCATCGGCGGCATGGGGCCGCTCGCGACGGCGGACTTCTTCCGCAAGCTGATCGACGCCACCCCGGCGGCGACCGACGAGGAGCACATCCCCGTGCTCATCCACTCGGTGCCGCAGGTGCCTTCGCGGCCAGGCGCGATCCTGCGCGGCGGCGCGTCCCCGCTGCCGGCGCTGCTCGCCGCCCGCGACCGCCTGCTGGCGGCCGGCGCGACGCTGCTGGCGATGCCATGCAACACCGCGCATCACTGGTACGCGGGGCTCGTCGACGGCTGTCCGGTGCCGTTCGTCCACATCGTCGATGCCGTGGCCGAACGCCTGCCGGCCGGCGCGCGCGATATCGCGGTCGTCGCCACCCGCGCCACGCTGCAATCGCGCGTGTTCGAGGCGCGACTCGCCGATCGCGGCATTCGGCTCGCCGTTCCCGACGACGCGACCTACGACCGGGCCGTGCAGCCGGCCATCGATGCGGTCAAGCGCGGCGCCACGCGCGAGGGGGGACGGCTGCTCGAGCCGGCGATCGCGGCGTTGCTCGACGAAGGGGCCGCAGTCGTTGTGCTTGCCTGCACCGAGTTGCCCATCGCCCTGGATTCGATCGAGTCGACGCTGCGGGACCGCTGCGTCGATTCGACGGATGCGCTGGCTCGCGCCTGCGTGCGGGCGTGGATGAGCCGCTGAACGGGTTCCCCCTCATATAATCGCCGCGCCATGCCAAACCTCTCCCGTCGTGCCAGCGCGCTGGGCACTGAAAACGCGTTTGTCGTCCTCGCCGAGGTCAATCGCCTGATCCGCGAAGGGAAGGACATCGTGTCCTTCTGCATCGGGCAGCCGGACTTCCCGACGCCGACACACATCCAGGATGCCGCGGTCGCCGCCGTGCGCGGTGGCAAGCACGGGTACACGCCCTCGGCGGGTATCGACGAACTACGCGCCGCGGCGGCGCGGTCGATGGGCGCGCTGCGTGGCATCGAGATCGATCCGGACGAAGTCGTCGTGGGCGCCGGTGCCAAGCCCTTCATCGGGTACGCCATCGCATCGGTCACGGACTACGGCGTCGGCGACGAGGTGATCTTCCCGGTACCGGGATTCCCCATCTACGAGTCGCAGATCGTCGCCAACGGTGCGGTGCCGGTCGGGCTGCCGCTGCGGGAAGCGCGCTCGTTCGCGTTCGACCCGGGCGAACTGGCGGCGCGGATCGGCCCGAAGACGCGGATGCTGATCCTGAACACGCCGCACAACCCGACGGGCGGGTTGCTGACGCGCCGCGACCTCGAGGCGATCGCCGATGTTCTGCGCGCCCATCCGCAGGTCTGGGTGTACGCGGACGAGATCTACAGCAAGCTGGTGTACGACGGCGACTTCGTGTCGATCGCCACGCTGCCCGGCATGCGCGAGCGCACCATCATCTCGGACGGGGCCTCGAAGACGTACGCGATGACGGGCTGGCGCATCGGGTTCACCGCCAATGCGGCGCTGGCGCCGGTGTTCACGCGCTGGATCACCAACACGGAGTCGTGCGCCTCGCAGATCAGCCAGTGGGCGGCGCTGGCGGCCCTGACAGGCCCGCAGGCGGACGCCGACCGGATGAAGGCGAGCTTCCATTCGCGCCGTGACCTCATCGTGCGCCTGCTCAACGGCGTGCCCGGCTTCCGCTGCGCGTCGCCCGGTGGAGCGTTCTATGCGTGGCCGAACGTGACCGAGGCGTGCGCGCGGATCGGTGCGAAGGACTCCGAGGAACTGCGCCGGCGCCTGCTGCACGAGGCGGGCGTCGCAGTGCTCGCCGACATCCACTTCGGTCCGCGCGTCGAGGGCGACGGGCAGCACATCCGCTTCTCGTATGCTGCCAGCGAGGCGGCGATCGAGGAGGGCGTGCGCCGCATCGACACCTACGTCCGAAAGGCCCAGCGATGAGTTTCGATACCGGCAAGGCGCGCGCGGCGATCCTCCAGCGGATCCGCACCAACCAGCGACGTTCGGGTCCCTCCAGCGACCCGGAGCGCCTGCAGGCCGAGGACTACCTGAGCCGTCATCCGCAGGGCCCGCGGCCGGCACTCACGGGCGACCTGAAGCACCACTTCCGCCAGATGGCGGAGCGGATGGCGAGCACGGTCGACGAGGTGGCCACACTCGAAGACGCTCCGGCGGCGGTGCTGCGCTACCTGGCGGCGCAGGGCCTCGCGCCGCGCGCCGTGGTGTGGCCGCAACTCGCCGGGCTCGGCTGGGCGCCGGCCGGCCTGGAGGTCGAGGCCCGCCCGCCCCGCAGGGACGAGTCGCAGGGCGCCGATCTGGTCGGGATCACCGGCTGCTTCTGCGCTCTCGCCGAGACCGGGACGCTGGTGCTGACGTCGGGTGCCGACACGCCGGCTTCCACCCACCTGTTGCCGGAGACGCACATCGCCGTGGTGCCGGCATCCCGCATCGTGGCGGGCATGGAAGATGCCTTCGAACTGCTGCGCAAGGAGCGCGGCGGAGTAGCCAGCATGATGCCGCGGGCGATCAACATGGTGTCCGGACCGTCGCGCACGGGTGACATCGAGCAGACCATCGTGCTGGGAGCGCACGGACCCTACCGGGTCCACATCGTCATCGCATCCAACGACTGAGCGGAACCCGGCCGCCCGTGAACAAGCCCACCCTGTTACGCCTGGCGAGCGCGGTCGCCTTCCTGTTCCTCTTCTGGGTGACGCTGTCCGGCTACTTCACGCCGTTCCTGCTGTCGGCCGGCCTTGCCAGCGCGGTGGCGGTCGCGCTGTTCGCGGCCCGGATGGACCTCATCGACGCCGAGGGGCATCCGGTCCAGCTCGGCTGGCGCATCGTCGGCTACTGGGGCTGGCTGTCGAAGGAGATCGTCAAGTCGGCATGGGACGTCAGCAAGATCATCGTGGACCCGAGACTTCCGATCAGCCCGACGCTCATCTCGTTCCGGCCCGGCCAGAAGACCTCGGTCGGGCTCGCCATCCACGCGAACTCGATCACGCTGACACCCGGCACGATCACGATGCAGACCAGCGGCGGCGAGTTCCTGGTGCATGCGTTGACGCGCGCGGGCGCCGAAGGAGTCACCACCGGCGAGATGGACCGCCGGGTCAGCGCGTGCGAGGGCCACTGATGTTCGCGGCGGCCAGCCTCGCGCTCCTCGTCACGCTGGTCCTCGCGCTGCTGCGCGCCGCGCTCGGGCCGACCGTGTTCGACCGCGCGCAGGCGGCGAACACGATCGGTACCTGTGCCGTCATGCTGCTCGCCGTGATCGGCTTCCTCACCGGACGCCCCGAGTTCCTCGACCTGGCGATCGTCTACGGGCTGCTCAACGTGATCGGCACGATCGCCGTGCTCAAGTTCTTCCGCTACGGCAACCTGGGCGATCCGGGCGGAGACTCGGAGGACGGGCGATGACCCTGGTGCTCGATGCGGCGAGCTGGTTCTGCCTGGTGGCGGGCGGCCTGTTCTGCATCGTCGGCGGGGTCGGCATGCTGCGGATGCCGGACTTCTACACGCGCATGCACGCCGCCAGCGTGATCGAGACGCTGGGCGGCGGCCTGATCCTGCTCGGCCTGATGCTCCAGGCCGGGCTGAGCCTGGTCGCGGTGAAGCTGCTGATGATCGCCCTGCTGATCTTCTTCGCCAGTCCGACGGCCACCCACGCGCTCGCGCAGGCCGCACTGGCGCGCGGCCTGCGACCGCTGCTCGACGACAGCGGGGTGACGCCATCGAAGCGCTGATCATCAACGTGCTGCTGATCCTGATGGCCGTGACGGTCATCGTCCTCGCGCGCAGCCGCAACCTGTTCGCGGTCGTCGTTCTCGGCAGCCTGTACAGCTTCCTGATGGCCACCGTGCTCGTCGCCCTGGATGCAGTGGACGTCGCGATGACCGAGGCCTCGGTGGGTGCCGGCATCTCGACCGTGCTGCTGCTCGGCGCGCTCTACCTCTGCAAGAGCGAGGAGGCCAAGCCGCTGCACCGGCCGTGGCTCCCGCTCGTCGTCGCTTCCGCCTGCGGCCTCGTGCTGGTGTACGGGACCATCGGCCTGCCGGCGTTCTCCGATCCTGCGGCGCCGATCCATGCGCACGTGGTGCCGCGCTACCTGAACGACGCCCTGCGCGAAACCGGGGTCCCGAACGTGGTGACCGCCGTGCTCGCGAGCTACCGCGGGTACGACACTCTCGGTGAAACGACGGTGGTCTTCACCGCGGGCGCGGGCGTGATCGCCCTGCTGCGCCGCCGCCGCGACCGCAAGGAGCAGAAGAAGTGAAGCACGACCTCGTGCTGCGCGTCGTCGCCAAGGTCTTCCTGCCCTTCATCCTGCTGTTCGCGCTGTACGTGCAGTTCCACGGCGATTTCGGGCCGGGCGGGGGCTTCCAGGCCGGCGTGATCATCGCCGCCGCCATCATCTTCTACGCGCTGATCTACGGGCTCGAAAACGCCCGCCGTGTCGTGCCTGAGTGGCTGGTCGAGCGGATGATGGCCGCGGGTGTGCTCGTCTATGCCGGCGTCGGCGTGGCGGGCCTGCTGCTCGGTGGCAATTACCTCGACTACTTCGTGCTCGATCTCGATCCGGTCCACGGCCAGCACCGCGGCATCTTCTGGGTCGAGGTGGGCGTCGCGATCACCGTGTCGGGCGTGATGCTGAAGATCTTCTACATGTTCGCCGACCGCGGCACCCCGGAACAGTGAACGTTGCCGGTCACTTCAGCTACGCCGTCACCATCTTCCTGATGGTTGCGGGGCTGTTCATCGTCATCGCCCGCGGCAACCTGATCAAGAAACTCGTCGGGCTGGGCATCTTCCAGACGTCGGTCTACATGCTGTACATCGCCCCCGGCAAGTTGATCGGCGGGACCGCGCCGATCGTCAGCGAGGCCTTCCGCGTCTATTCGAACCCGCTGCCGCACGTGCTGATCCTCACCGCGATCGTGGTCGGCGTGGCGACGCTGGCGCTCGGGCTGGCCCTCGTGGTGCGCATCCGCGAGACCTACGGGGGGATCGAGGAGGACGAGATCCTGGCCGCGGACCGGCAGGAAGACGAAGCGTCCCCGTCATGACCTTCGCCCAGCATCTTCCGGCGCTGCAGGTCGTCGTGCCCCTCGTCACGGCGCCGCTCACGGTGCTGCTGCGCGACCGGCGTGCCGCGTACGGACTCCTGCTGCTCGCCGCCTGGGCGTCCTTCGCCATCGCCATCGCGCTCTGGCAGCAGGCGAGCGCCGCCGGCGTCGTGTCCTACGCGATCGGCAGCTGGGCGCCGCCCTGGGGCATCGAATACCGGGTCGACCGGCTGTCGGCGATGGTGCTCGTGCTGGTCTCGGGCATGGCGGCCGTCGTCCTGCCGGCGACGCGCGCCAGCATCGAAGCCGAACTTCCGCGCGAGCAGCACTACCTCTTCTACACGATGTTCGCGCTGTGCCTGGCCGGGCTGCTCGGGATCACCATCACGGGCGATGCGTTCAACATCTTCGTGTTCCTCGAGATCTCCTCGCTGTCGACCTACGTGCTGATCGCCATGGGGCGCGAGCGGCGCGCCCTGGTCGCGGCCTACCAGTACCTGATCATGGGAACCATCGGCGCGACCTTCATCGTGATCGGCATCGGCCTGCTGTACCTGCAGACCGGGACCCTGAACCTGGTCGACATGGGCCACCGGCTGCGCGACATCGGCGGACACCGGCCGGTGCTGGCCGCGCTCGCCTTCCTCACCGTCGGACTGTCGCTCAAGCTGGCGCTGTTTCCCCTGCACCAGTGGCTGCCCAACGCCTATGCGTACGCGCCGTCCGTCGTCGCCGCCTTCCTCGCCGCGACGGCGACCAAGGTCGCGGTCTACGCGCTGCTGCGCTTCTACTTCTCGGTGTTCGGCGAAAGCGCGGTCTTCAACCGGCTGCCGATGCAGGAAGTGATGCTGATGCTCGCCCTGGGCGGCATGTTCATCGCATCGGCCGTTGCCTGCTTCCAGGACAACCTGAAGCGGCTGTTTGCCTATTCGAGCGTCTCGCAGATCGGCTACATCGTCCTGGGCATCTCGTTCGACTCGGTCACCGGGCTGACGGCAAGCATCATCCACCTGTTCAACCACGCCTTCGCGAAGGGCGCCATCTTCCTGCTGCTTGGCGGCGTGGCCGCAACGCTGGGCGGGGTGACGCTCGACCGCGTCCGCGGCATGGGGCGGCGGATGCCGCTGACGGCGTTCGGGATCACGGTCGGCGGGCTTTCGCTGATCGGCATCCCGGGAACGGCGGGGTTCGTGACGAAGTGGTACCTGGTGCTGGCGGCGCTGCAGAAGGGGCAGTGGTGGCTGGCCTTCCTGATCGTGCTGTCCTCCCTGATCGCGGTGGTCTACGTGTGGCGCTTCGTCGAGGCCGCGTACTTCCGCGCGCCCGCCGGAGGGGGCGAAGTGCGCGAGGCGCCGTGGTCGATGCTGGTCCCGGCGTGGGTCCTGATCGGCGCTGTCCTCTACTTCGGCCTCGACACCTCGTTCACCGTGGGGCAGGGGTCGCAGGCCGCGGCCGCCCTGCTGCGGGCCTCGCCGTGACCGCATCCGCGTGGCTGATTGCCTCCCTCGTCGTGCCGCTGGTCGGCGCGGGAGTGATCGCGCTGTGCGGCCGGCTGCCGCGCCTGCGCGACGCGATCACCATGCTGACGGCGGTGCTGCTCTTCCTGTGCGTCGCAACCCTCGTGCCGTCGGTGCTGGCGGGCGCGCGACCGGCGTGGCACTTCGTGCAGGCCCTGCCGGGCCTGCCGGTCGCGTTCGCGATCGAGCCACTCGGCATGCTGTTCGCGCTGGTGGCATCGGGGCTGTGGATCCTGAACTCGCTGTACTCCATCGGCTACATGAAGGCCAACCAGGAAGCGAACCAGACGCGCTTCTACGTCTGCTTCGCGCTGGCGCTGATGGCGACGATCGGCATCGCCTACGCGGCCAATGTCTTCACGCTGTTCC
>Ga0316195_10000287_pt1 | contig 19040 bp, 18 predicted proteins | sample Phised1_MG_FD_204937 | JGI IMG/M metagenome (GOLD analysis project Ga0316195, IMG submission 204937) | Coastal sediment microbial communities from Maine, United States - Phippsburg sediment 1 | ecosystem: Environmental > Aquatic > Marine > Coastal > Sediment | place: USA: Maine | collected...
GCCCTGCGCCGCCTGCCACAGCCACCGCTTGAAGCCGGAAGTGCTGAATGTACGCGTGGCTGGCCTGTCGATCATGGACATCACGGCCATGACGGTCGGCGAGGCTTATGACTTCATGAAAAAGCTGCCGCTGTCCGGCAATCGCAAGCTCATCGCCGAAGAACTGGTCAAGGAAATTACTTCCCGCCTGGGCTTCCTGATTAATGTGGGTCTCGATTATCTGACCCTCGCACGCAAGGGGCCGACACTTTCCGGCGGCGAGTCCCAGCGCATCCGCCTGGCCTCCCAGGTGGGTTCCGAACTGACCGGCGTCCTCTACATCCTCGACGAACCCTCCATCGGCCTGCACCAGCGGGACAATCTGCGCCTGCTGGAAACCCTGGCCCACCTGCGCGATATCGGCAACACCCTGATCGTTATCGAGCACGATCGGGAAACCATGGAATCCGCGGACTGGATCGTGGACATGGGGCCCGGCGCCGGGTTGCTGGGGGGGCACATCGTGGCCCAGGGCACCCCGGACCAGATCCGGCGCAATCGCCAGTCGGTCACCGGGAAATTCATGGCCGGCCGGGAAACCATAGCGGTGCCGGCACAACGACGCCAACCGGCGGAGACCGGCAACCACTGGATCACCATTCGAAAGGCCGCCGCCAACAACCTCGACGGTATCGATGTCCGCATCCCCCTGGGGCTTTTCGTGGCGGTCACCGGCGTATCCGGGGCGGGCAAATCCACCCTGATCAACCAGATTCTCTACCCGGCCCTGGCCCGCCGACTGCACGGCGCCACCTTGGATGTCGGACAGCATGACGGTCTCAGCGGCCTGCCCCACATCGACAAGGTGATCAGCATCGACCAGAAAGCCATCGGCCGCACGCCGCGCAGCAATCCGGCCACTTACACCAAAGTCTTCGACCTGATCAGGGATTTCTTCGCACGCCTGCCGGTGGCGCGGGAACGGGGCTACAAGAAAGGACGCTTTTCGTTCAACGTCAAGGGCGGTCGCTGTGAGGCCTGCCGCGGGGATGGCTCCATCCGCGTGGAAATGCATTTTCTGGCGGATGTCTTCGTGCCCTGCGAGGCCTGCCGCGGACGCCGCTTCAACGACGCCACCCTGGAAGTCACCACCCGGGGCCATTCCATCGCCGATGTCCTCGATCTTTCGGTCCGCCAGGCCCGGGAGATCTTTGCCCATCATCCCAGGATCATGGCCATTCTCGACACCCTCATGGATGTGGGGCTGGGCTACATCAAGCTCGGCCAGTCCGCCGTGACTCTTTCCGGCGGCGAAGCCCAGCGGATCAAGCTGGCCCGGGAACTGGCCAAAAGAGACACCGGCCGGACCCTCTACATCCTGGACGAACCCACCACCGGCCTGCACTTCCTGGACATCCGCATGCTACTGACCGTCCTGCAGCGCCTGGTGGCGTCCGGCAACACGGTCATCATCATCGAGCACAACCTGGATGTCATCAAGACGGCGGACTGGATCATCGATCTGGGCCCCGAAGGCGGCCGCGCCGGCGGCCGCATTGTGGCCGAGGGCCCGCCGGAAGCCGTGGCCAAGATCGGAAAGAGCTACACCGGCCGGTATCTGAAAGCGCTGCTCACTCCGCAATCCTGAAGCATTCTGATTGCAGACGGCGTCGTAAAATGGCCAAGATCAAGGCGTGCAAGTTCCGAGGAGGGAGGCGTACAATAGTACGCCGCACCGACGAGGAATGAAGCACAACGCTGATATTGGCCATTTTACGGCGTCGTCGTCTTGCGGCAGAAGAAGTGAAGGTTAAACGCATCCTGCGGGATTTCGCTCACCTCCACCGCGCTGAATCCGGCGGCCTGCAGCATGGCTGCGGCTTGCTCCCGGCCCCACATCATTCCGAGCCCGGTGCCGCCGTCCACCAGGCCCACGGGCATGCAGTGCATCAGGCTGACCGTGTAGAGGAAGGGCCCCATGGGATGGTCCCGGTTGTCCGCCAGGCGACTGCCGGCGGCGATGTCCACCATGGAGAAGACCCCGCCCGGCTTCAATAGCGCATGCACCCCTTTGAGGGCTGCCAGGGGCTGGGTCTGGTCGTGGATCGCGTCGAAGGCGGTCACGTAGTCAAACGTGCCGGCCAGGTCGGACGTTTCGTTCAAAGCGGCGGCATCCTCGTTGACGAAGGTAATATTGGTCAGCCCGTTTTCTTCGGCGTCGACGCGTGCTTTACCCAAGGCTTCCTCGGATATGTCCAGCCCCACGAAGGTGCTGCGGGGAAAGGCCTCCGCCATCAGCATCAGGGCCACGCCCTCGGCACACCCCAGATCGCACACCCGAATCCCCGCCGCCATCCGGCGCACCAAAGCCCCCTGGTCCACGGACGGCAGGAAGGTGTCCACCAATACTTCCCGGTGTTTGGCATCCGCCAGCTGCCCCATGAACTGCTGGAAGCGCGGATAATGATCGTAGCCGACCCCCTGCCCGGTCTGGAAACCTTCCAGAACTTCATCCATGGCGCAGCGGGTCAGCAGCGGAATTTCCTGGGTGTAGACCCCCAGATTGGCATTGCCGGCCCGCCGGGTGATCAGATCCGCATGTTCTTTGGGCAAAAGGAAACGATCTTCACCGTTTTCACCGCGGGAAAGGGCCACCACGCCGCCGCACACCATGATTCCCAACCATTCCCTGACATAGCGGGTATCAAGCGAGGCCCGCGCGGCAATGTCTTCGGCCGACGCGGATTGATCCAAAGTATCCATGACATCGAAAAGACGGGCGCGATACCCTATCCCCATGGCCAGGTTCAGGGCGCCCATGTTGAGAATGTCGGTCAGTTTCAGGGCGAACGTCTCGCGCTTGGCTTCATCGGTGCCGGACATTGGCAGAACTCCTCAAGGTTTGATTCATGGTCGTTCTCATTTTCTGAATAATTATCGGATTATAGCCTTACTCCCTTCCCAATTGAAGGGAAAAATAACTTTACAGTCGCTAAAGTTATTGACACGCTATGACGATAACCACCTAAATTTAAAATCTGTTTCCCCCACAACTGAATGAGGAGGAAGGTCATGCGACACAGAGGTTTTTTCCTGCCGACGGTCCTTGTCGGCCTGGCGCTGATCACCGGCGGCAACTTACCATGTCTGGCTGCGGACGATATCCAGATCATCACAACCCCGGAGTTGAAAACATGGCTTGAGGCCGATCAGAAGCCCTTTCTGGTGTATACCTTGAGCCAGGTGGAATTTTATGAAGAGCGCATCCCGGGCTCGGTGTGCATCCCCACCGAGCAGATGCAGACTTCCCGGGAGTTGCCCCCGAACATGGACACGCCCGTGGTCTTCTATTGCCTGGGTCCCGGCTGAGTGAAGTCCAAAATGGCCGCCGGTCAGGCGGTCGCCATGGGGTATCATAACACCTACTGGTACAAGGAAGGTCTGGCCGGATGGAAAAAAAGCCACAATCTTCTGGAATCCCTCAACTTCAATTACGCCCACCGCAAGCTTCCGGAACCCATTGAGCCCCAGACCCTTTTAAAGGAACTGGGTTCGAATCCCCGCTACATTTTGGTGGATATCCGGGATACTCAATCCCGCCAAAAAGATGGTCTGATAGCGGGGCCAACCGAAGTGCTGCCGCTTTACCGGCTGCATACCGATTATGAGCAGCTGCCGGATGACAAAATCCTGGTAATCTACGACATCCGGGCCAAACAGGCGCCGGCCGCCATCCGGTTTCTGCTGGAAAAGAAATATTATTTCACCCATCTCACCTACCTGAAAGGCGGCATCAGCGCCTGGAAAACGGAAGGACTACCGGTCAAAGCATTCTGATGCCGATCAAACGCCCCTCAGGACAAAGGTGCGGCTCCCTCCAGACGTAATTTGAGGGAGCCGCGCCCATTCCATTGCCCTGCCCGCCAAAACATGCTTCCTTCCGCCGGGTATTTCTTTACAATTTTGGTTTGGCGCTCAATCGGTGACATCACGTCGATCATCACGCCCTTCTTTATCGCTGCAACGCGTGATCGTTCAGTCCCGTAATAAGCCCGATCAGATTCCGAAGGTTTCAAAAAATCCGGGCCCCCTTTATACCCGCTACCAGATATAGTATGGAGGGAGTGCCATGCTTGAATTGAAATTCAAACCGCTGCAACCCGGCACGTGGGATGACTTCGTCACGCTTTTCGGTGAACGGGGGGCCTGCGGAGGTTGCTGGTGCATGCTCTGGCGTCTGACGCGCCGGCAGTTCGAGCAACAGAAGGGTCAGGGCAACAAGCTGGCCATGCAGGCAATCGTCAACTCCGGTCACGTGCCCGGCATTCTTGCCTACCACGCGGGCCAGGCGGTCGGGTGGTGCGCGGTGGCCCCCCGGGCAAGCTACCCGGCGCTGGCACGGTCGCGCATCCTTAAACCGGTGGACGACCGCCCCTGCTGGTCTGTCGCCTGTCTCTTCATCCAACGGTCCTGGCGTAAAAAAGGCGTGGCCACGCAACTGATACAGGCGGCCGCCGCTTATGCCCGGTCGCAGGGTGCCACATTGCTGGAAGGCTATCCAGTGGAACCCCAATCGGAGCGGGATATTCCAGCGGCGTTTGCCTGGACCGGCATCCCGAACGCGTTTCACAGGGCAGGGTTCAAGGAAACGGCGCGGCGCTCTCCCACCCGCCCCATCATGCGCCTGGACATACCGTAGCTTCAATTCTACGACAACCCAGGGAGGTAAAAAAACCGCCATCATGCCTATCCGACCCGCTGCCATCGAAGACGCGCCCCAGATTACGGCGCTCCTGCATCAATTGGGCTACCCCGATACGGAAAAAGCGGTTAGACACCGCCTGGAAGTGCTGGGCACACAGGCCGAGACCATCATTCTGGTGGCGGAGGACGATGGCCGGCAACTCACCGGGTGCATCCAGGTCTTCATTGCCAACCGTTTGGCGGAAGGGCAATATGGCGAGATTGCCAGCCTGGTGATTGCCGAAGACAAACGCGGCCGCGGCGTCGGCCGTCAGTTGGTTGCGAGCGCTGCGGACTGGCTGACCGAACAGGGCATGCCGCGATTGCGTGTGCGGTGCAACGCCATCCGCGAAGAAACTCACCGTTTCTATGCCCATCTGGGTTTCCGCGTATCCAAGACGCAGAAGATCTTCGATCGCGATCTCCCGGGATCGGAAACGTCATAATGGAAAATGCGCGCGAACAACTGCTTCTGCAACATGCGCTTGAACTCGGCGTCAGCGATGCGCGCCTGATCGACGCCGACCGCATCCGGGTTGAAGACGCTCTGGCCAAAATATGTAAAGACCCCGGCTGCCCTGGCTATGGGCAGGGCGCCAACTGCCCGCCGCATGTCATGCAACCGGTGGCCTTCCGCCGATTGCTGCGCGACTACCCCCGGGCAATGGTCTTCAAGTTCGATGTCCCCACCGAGGTTTTGCTAGGCGATGGTCGTTTCGAAGTGTCTCGCATCGTTCACGAAAGCGCGGCGAATCTTGAACGCCATGCCCTGGCATGCGGCTATGCCGCCGCCCGGGGTCTGGCCGCCGGCTCCTGCCGACGCATTTTCTGCCCGGAAGAAAAACATTGCCGTGTGCTGGAGGGCGACGGCGGCTGCCGGCACCCGGATGCCGCCCGGCCCTCCATCTCCGGGTTGGGCGTCAACTTTTTCGAGCTTTCCCGAACGGTCGGCTGGCCGATCCACAAGATCACCAGCGAAAGCAATCCCGATGAGGTGCCCATGGGCCTGATGGCCGGCATGGTGCTGCTTACCCTTGCTGCGCCAGGAACACCATGATAAGTCCATGCCATCCATAGCAAAAGCCTTCCATTGAGACTTCCAATTCATAGCGATAGGGTAGCAGAGGGATAGAAAATGGTTTTTGACACACCGGGCAAGATAACCGACCGCATATGGCTGGTCGGTCGAAGGGAATCCTGCGCCTACCTGGTGGGCGGGGGGAATGAATACGCCCTGCTGGGCGGGGCCATGGCCTATGTGGTGCCGGACGTGCTGGAACAGCTGGTAGCCTTCGGTGTCGACGAAAAAAAGATCCGGCGAATCGTCATTCTGCACTGCCATTTCGATCACTGCGGCATGGTGCCGTTTCTGAAGCGACGCTGGCCCTGGGCAACCGTGACAGCCTCGCAGAAAAGCCGGGACTTGCTGAGGAAGCCAAAGGTGATCGACAGCATCGAGATGCTGAACCAGGCCATGATTGCCCAAAACGGACTGGATGAGAAAGGGCAGACGCTCGACCTGCGTTTTTCCGGCATCGAGGTGGAAGCGGTGGTGGGTGACGGCGAGATTCTGACCTGCAGCGATCTGTCCCTGGAAATCATAGAAGTCCCCGGACACTCGTCGTGTTCCATCGCGATCTATATCCCCGAAGAAAAGGCCCTGTTCGCTTCCGATGCCGGGGGCATCCCATTCGGGGACAAAATTTTCACAGCGGCCAACGCCAATTTCGATCTATACCAGCAAAGCCTGGAGAAAATGGCGGCCAAAGATGTCGCAATCCACCTGGCCGAGCACTACGGCGCTCATTCCGGGACGCAAGGCCAGCGTTTTTTGGGGAGAGCCATCGCCGCGGCGGCCGAAACCCGCCAGGCCCTCGAAGCGGTCTATGGTGAGACGCTTGACGTGGCCAAGACCACCGTCGTGATCACGGAAAGGATCATGGCCGACGCACCCAAGGGTTTTCTTCCCCGGGAAGTCGTCGCCATCGTCGCCGGCCAGATGGTAAATTTCATCGCTAAAAGCAAATCCCCTTCCGCCAAGCTTTAGGCCTCAGATATCCACCTGATAAAAGGGCATGGGGGTGTTCAAGGTTTTGGGTTGCATTCCCTTTGTCCCGCGCCGAGCATCGAGGATGCGGACGGGAAAAAGCGCGCGGACTGTCTGAGCCCGCCGAAAGGTGGGCGAGTTTCCGCGGGCTCCGGCCGCAGCGGCGACGCGCAGGGAAGTGCGAAGCACCGCGGGACACGGGCGTCTTCTTTTGGTTCCGTTTTCTTCCACGAGGAAGAAAATGAACAATCTAAAAAAAAGATCGGTCGCCGGAACAGTAGAATATTTCCGGGTCCTCCACCATAAATGGAGGGTTTTGATCAAATAGAAAGCGCTGAATTACAACTGATAACGAGAGGAAAACCATCATGCGCCAGAACATTTCTTCCGGATCCCCCTTTGAAAAACCCATCGGTTTTTCCCGCGCCGTGCGCATCGGCAACCGCATTGCGGTGTCCGGCACGGCCCCCATCGCAACGGACGGTTCGACAGCCCATCCCGGGGACATGTACCGGCAGACCCTGCGCTGCCTGGAAATTATCCGGGAAGCGATCGAAGCCGCCGACGGACGCCTGACCGACGTCATCCGCACCCGCGTCTACCTGACGGACGCCGAACGCTGGCAGGATGCGGCCAGCGCCCATGGCAAGGTCTTCGGCGACATCCGCCCGGCGTGCACCTTTGTCGAGGTGTCGCGCCTGATCGATCCGGAATGGCTGGTGGAAATCGAAGCGGAATGCGCCGTCACCAATGACGACGCAGCGGCGCTTTGAGGGTACCGTAAGAGCAAGTCTACACACAACGTGGCAGTTCCCCTGCATCCAATTGAGGGGGACATGCGATCGATGCCCGGGCGTCTGGTATACCCCCCCTTTTTCCCGCGCCGAGCATCGACGGGGCGGACGGAACATAGCGCGCGGACTGTCTGATCCCGCCGCAGGCGGGTGAGTCACCGCGTGCTCCAGCCGAAACCGCCCGATGAAGCGGCGTCTCATGCCGCCATGCGGCGTTGGCCGCCTACGCGGCATTCCTCATCAATTTTTATATCCGGTGAGTCACCGGCTTTCTCGGGTGCTCACAATCTGGCGATAGCTGCGCGCCTCACTTCGCTTGACGCCTTGCCTGACAGCATGCCCCTTGCTGCATCGACCGATTGGGCGACGCGCAGGATATGCGGGACACGGGCGTCTTCTTTTGGTTCCGTTTTCTTCCACGTGGAAGAAAATGAACGAATTAAAAAAAATATATCGACCGAAGGATAGAACACATCAAGGTTCTTTACCTGGGATGTAAAGCGCAAATCGAGTTTAACGTATCGAAAAACCGCCCAACTTGGTCTCCAAATATTCCCCAATCCCTTCCCGCCCGCCTTCGCGCCCCAGGCCGCTTTCCTTCATGCCGCCGAAGGGTGCTGCCGCCGCCGTGGGATTGATATCGTTGATCCCCACGATACCGAACCGCAATCCTTCGAACACCCGCATGGCGCGGGTGATATCCCGCGTGTAGATGTAGGATGCCAGACCGTAGTGCGTGTCGTTGGCCATCTCCAGCACTTCCTCTTCCGTGTCGAAGGGAATCACAGGCGCTACCGGGCCGAAGGTCTCCTCGCGATAGATCTGCATGGCCGGGGTGACATCGGCAAGCAGGGTCGGGGCGTAGAAATAGCCTTTGTCCAGTCCGTCTTCGGTCAGGCGCCGGCCGCCGCAGACCAGGGTCGCCCCCAACTCCCGCGCGTTTTCCACCTGCCGCGCGACCTTGGCCAGGGCTTCCGGTCCCACCAGCGGTCCGATGCTGACACCGTCCTCCAGTCCGTTGCCGGCCCGCATGCGGCCGATCCGTGCTTCGGCTTCCCGGAGAAACGCGTCCATGTGCTTTCGGTGGACAAAAATCCGGTTGGGGCTGATGCAAGCCTGACCCGTGTTCAGGAATTTCACCAGCATGGCGCCCGTGGCGGCGTGGGTCGGATTGGCGTCCTCGAACACGATAAAGGGCGCGTGCCCGCCCAGTTCCAGCGACACCCGTTTCATCTGTTCGGCCGCCCCCCGGGCTAATAATTTACCCACGGCCGTCGATCCGGTGAAGGTCAGTTTGCGCACCCCCGGATTGGCAACGAATTCATCCCCGATGGGGGCCGGATCCAGGGCGGTCACCAGGTTGACCACACCGGCCGGAATTCCGGCATCGTGAAAGACCTTGAAAATCTCCATGGCGCACAGGGGGGTGGCCTCGGCCGGTTTCAATACGATCGTGCAGCCGGCGGCAATGGCCGGGGCAACCTTGCGCGTAATCATTGAAATGGGGTAGTTCCAGGGTGTCACGGCCCCCACCACGCCCACCGGCTCGTGGCGCACAATGAAGCGCTGGTCGGACCGGGGCGCCGGGATCGTCTCCCCATAGACCCGTTTGGCCTCTTCGGCGAACCACAGGAGAAAGTCGGCCCCGTACTGCACCTCGTTGCGGGCCGCTTTCAGGGGCTTGCCCTGCTCCCGGGTCATCAGACGGGCCAGATCTTCTTTGCGTTCCATCATGAGCCGGTAGGCATCATTTAGATAACCGGAACGCTGGTAGGCGGTCGCACCGGACCAGGTTTTGAACGCCTCGCCGGCGGCCCGGATAGCCCGAGCCGCATCCTCGCGGCCGCCGTCGGGGACTTGGCCGATCGTTTCGCCGTTGGCCGGGTTGAGGACATCGAACATGGCCTTGCTTTGGGCGGATACCCATTCGCCGTTGATATACATTCGCATTCCTTTCAGTGCATCATAGTGTTTTACTTATCAGATCATGCATTTTAGCGATGTGGGCCGGCCGGGTACCGCAGCAGCCCCCCACCACCGTGGCCCCGGCCGCCAGCCAGTCGGCGACATGCTCGGCATAACGTTCAGGGCCCAGGTCGGAACGAAGCGCCAGCAATCCATCGGTTTCTTTTTCCCCGCCCAGGGTCCAGTCCTGTGGGATGGGGGTAAACGTATTGGCGTATCCGCCGATCCACCTGGCCCCCGAAGCGACCAACTGAAGCACGGCGTCGGTAACACTTTCCGGTGCACAGCAATTGGCCAGGTAACCACTGACCGGCAGCCCCTCCAGTGCAGCCAGCGCGTCGTCGATGGATTCCCCGCTGCGCAGATTCCCCGAGCGGTCCTCGTGTAGCGTCCAGGCCACCCAGACCGGTTTGCCGGTCCGGCCGGCCGCTCTTGCCGCGGCCCGCCCCTCGGCGGCACTGGACATGGTCTCGCAAAGCAGCAGGTCGACATGGGGGGCCAACAGATTTGCCTGTTCTTGGTACAGAATTTCAATTTCTTCGCTCGGCCCAACCAGATCGGGGCGAAAACTCCCCCGTAATGGCGGCAGCGAGCCGGCAATCAGCACATTTCGCCCCGACCTGGTACGTGCTTCGACAGCCAGTTTGCAGGCCAGGGTGTTGAGTTCGGCAAAACGATCGGTGATGCCGACATTGGACAGATCGTTTTTGATAATACCGTAGGTATTGGTCGTAATTACATCCGCCCCGGCCTCAATATAATCGATATGAATCTGGCGCACGACTTCGGGATCGGTAATCAACGCCCCGGCGGACCAAATTGTCGAGGGCACATCCACACCCCGGAATCGCAATTCACGTCCCATGCCGCCATCGAGCAAAACCGGTATATTTCGAAAGACGATCGGTTTCAAAGGCATCTCTTCGGATGAACGGAAACAAACGTTTTTATTATGGATATCTCAAAAATAATCATAAGGATTAGACAATTATGGCGGCTAACGCCTACCGCCTGATTGATGTCGGGCTATCCTGTATTATCCTCTTGGGATGATTGCAATACAAGCCCGCACTTTTACCTCCGGCCGTCTCCTCCGGCCGGATTAAAGTTGTAAACGGCCCTTTCGATGGCCACCCGACAGCTGAAAGAGAAAATTGCACCATGCCGACCGTTCATCGCCACTCCGTAAAAAATCGCCTCCATGCGTGGTTGCTCGACCGCGCGGAAGCCTATATGCACCGGAAATACGGCCCCCGCAAAAAGGCCATCTTCAGCCGCCTGCCGCCTTCGGTCGTGGAAATCGGTTCGGGCCCCGGCGCCAATCTGCGCTATTATCCGCCCGGCACGGCCCTCACCGCAATCGAACCCAACCCGGCCATGCATGCCCCATTGCGCGCCAACGCGGCCCGCTGGGGCATCGATCTGACCATCCGCGGCCTGAAAGGCGAATCCCTGGACCTGACCAGTGAAAGCGTCGATGCCGTGGTGGGCACCCTGGTCCTGTGTTCGGTGGACAGTCCCGGGCAGGTGCTATCGGAAATCATGCGAATCCTCAAACCAGGCGGGCACTTCCTGTTTCTGGAACACGTGGCCGCCATGAACGGCACCCATCTGAATCGTCTTCAGGAATGGCTGGCCAAACCGTGGCGCTGGGCGTTCGACGGTTGCCACCTGAATCGCGATACGCATCTCACACTTGGACAAGCCGGCTTTTCGTCTGTCGATATGGACTGTTTTATGCTGTCATCGCCGGCGGTATTCATCATGCCGCATATTTTCGGCGTGGCCGTCAAGTAGGCGGGTCGGCACCCCGGTGATGTCCACGCGGTATATAAACGGGTTGCTATATGCAAACATGATTGACAGATATTCAGGATGACATCGATGTCCCGATGACCGGCTGAAGTTTCATAAGCCTCTAATATTCAATCTAATCGATGCAAATTTGGAAATAGATCATCTGGAACCGACAGGCTGGCATACAATCTGCGTTATAGATACCCATCAGCTTGAGGTTTTTAACCATAACGTGCAGGATGGCAGGACATGAGAACACAACAACCCCATGACAACGCCGGCAATGACCGGCGGCAGGCGATCCGGATGCCCTATAAGACCTTGCTGATGTATGCCAATCGGAACAAGGCCGGTTTGGGCAGAGTTAAGGACATCAGTTTTGATGGTTTGTTTTTTGAAACACCCCGTGAACTGGCGTTGGGAGATCAGTTGGATATAGATTTTCGGTTTCGTCACGGGCAAATGAACATGGCCATCGCGGGAGAAATCACGCGCATCACCCCGACCGGGGTAGGTGTCAGGCTGCTATGGTAGCCTGCTGCCACATATGGGTGGTCTTACCGGACCCTCCTGACATGCATCAACGCTATGGCAGGCCTGCACGCCGATAAAGACCGCCTCTCCAAGCCGTTGCCCCCCGAGTTCACGCCGCATCGCCCGCCCCGGATCAACCCCGTCATCAAGAAATCGAAGAAACCGCGGACACCTTGATCCGTCATGGCTGTATGCCATTCAGACGGACGAGGGGCCGTATCCTCAGGAAACGGCCCGATGTCAGGTGCGGATTAGAGCAGACGTGTGGCCAGATCCGACAATTCTGAGCGTTCGCCTTTTTCAAGATTGATGTGGGCGTAAAGGCGCTCGCCTTTCATCTTCTCGATCAGAAAACTCAGCCCATTGGAATTGCTGTCCAGATAGGGATGATCGATCTGAAAAATATCGCCGGTTAACACGACCTTGGTGCCCTCGCCCGCCCGGGTAATGATGGTTTTCACTTCGTGGGGCGTCAGGTTCTGGGCTTCGTCCACGATGAAATAGGCCTTCACGATGCTGCGCCCGCGGATGTAAGACAGGGGGGTGATAACGATCTTTTCCTCTTCGATCAGGTCTTTGATGCGCTTGCTGCGGGCGTTGTCCGATGACAACTGGTTCTGGATGACCGAAAGGTTGTCGTAAAGCGGCTGCATGTAAGGATCGAGCTTGGAGTTCACATCCCCGGGCAGATAGCCCAGATCCTTGTTGCTGAGCGGCACCACCGGCCGGGCCACGAAAATCTGCCGGAAATAACGTTTGGTTTCCAGGGCGGCCGCCAGGGCCAGAAGTGTTTTGCCCGTGCCGGCTTTGCCGCTCATGGTGACCAGCGGTACGTTCCGGTCGAGCAGGGCGCTGAGTGCAAAGGACTGCTCCGCATTGCGGGGCCGGATGCCGAAACAGCTATGATTTTCAATCCGCTGCACGGTCTCGGCCGCGATATTGTAAACGCCCAAGGCCGATTTGCGCCCGTTGCGCAGGATCAGAAACTCGTTGGCCCGGAGCGGTGCTTCCGGGCTCAATTCGGCCAAGGGTATCTCGAAGGGGGCCTGGTACAGCATATCGATCAGCGTTCCGTCCACATTTTCGAAAACCGATCGTCCCTTGTACAATTCCGACGGATTCTGCACATGGTCGGAGCGGTAATTTTCCGCCGTCAGCCCGATGGATTTGGCTTTCATGCGGAGGTTCACGTCCTTGGTGACCATGACGGCCTGGTCGAACCCCTTATCGATGGCGATGTGATAGGCGGCATTGAGAATACGATGGTCGGCCTGGGCGTTGTTGAAATTGGCCTTGAGCTTCTCATGGAACGAGGATTCCAGGTGCACGGAAATTTTGCCTTTGCCTTCGCCGATGGACACCCCGCCGTTGAAAATATGATGGCCGGTGAGGTCATCCAGGGAACGCAAAAACTCCCGGGCATTGCAGTTGAGGATTTCCTTGCCTTTTTTGAAGCGGTCCAACTCCTCGATAACGGTGATGGGAATTACGATGTCGTGCTCTTCGAACTGGTAAATACAGGTGCTGTCGTGCAGGATGACGTTGGTGTCCAGCACAAAGGTTTTTTTCATTTGGGACATACACAACTCCTCATTTAAATCCACAACATATGGTGCATGAAACTAATAGAACACACCATATCATGAAATCAACCCAAATCAAACCGCGCGCCGCGATTTCTTGCTGACGAACACAAGGCCGGTAGCAGCATCGCAGCTATTTGTTAAAGGTCCGTTAGGATGCAACGAACGATTGTCTATACGCTTGATTTCCGGGTCGCATCTGGTTAAATGGGTCTCAGCCAACGGGCAACCCCGCCGCAGGCGACCGGCAATGTCACGCCCGATACCCCAGCAATCTGTCCAACCCCATAGAATCGAGGTACTTTGCAGCAAGACACCGAATTCGCGCCCTATTTGAAGCCCTCGGCCACCATCGACAGCGATAACGAAACCATCCGGCAGTTCGTTTCGCAAAGAACACAAGATGCAAATACGCCCGCGGAAAAGGCCGCCCAACTCTATTATGCGGTGCGCGACGGCATCCGCTACGATCCCTACGGTATTGATTTATCCATCGATGGACTTCGGGCCAGCGGCACCCTCAGCGCAGGGCGGGGCTGGTGCGTTTCCAAGGCCGTGCTTCTGGCGGCCGCTTGCCGCGCGGCAGGCATCCCCGCCCGCCTGGGCTTTGCCGATGTCCGCAACCACTTGTCCACGGAACGCATGCGGGCCCAGATGCAGACCGATGTCTTTTTCTGGCACGGTTACACATCGATCTACTTGAGCGGCAACTGGGTCAAGGCCACGCCCGCCTTCAACATCGAGCTTTGCGACCGTTTTGGTCTGAAACCCCTCGCCTTTGACGGAAAAACCGATGCGATTTACCACCCTTTCGATCTCCAGGGAAACCGGCATATGGAATATCTGAGCTACCGGGGGGAATTCCAGGATGTGCCCATCGAACGGATCCGGGAGACCTTTCGCAAGGCATACACGCTGACCAGCCTCGGAAGCGGCGCGGACTTCGTTCGGGATGTCGATCGCGAAACCGCGCCCCGCGAGAATTAGCCCTTGAAACCTGTGGCTGACTTCCCCTATGACATTCAGAGCCCATCCCTATTCAACGCTTGACAACCCAACCCGCAAAGGAGACCGCCGATGACGGTTACGACACGTATGCCTGGTGAGGGCTTCTATATATCCATCGAAGTCGTGCCGCCGGCCGGCCCCGATGCCGAACCGCTGCTGGCATCCCTGGCAGCCCTGGACGGCCTGCCTTTCGACGCCTTCAGTGTCGCCACCAACCCCGTGGCCAAACCGCGCATGAGCGCCATGGCCCTGTGCACCTTGATCCAGCACCGGACCGGTCATGCGGCGATTCTGCACTGCACTACGCGCGATCACAATCGTCTCAGCCTGCAGGGACTGCTATGGGGCGCCCGGGCCCTGGGCATCGAAACCGTGCTCGTCACCACCGGGGATTTCGTGGCTCTGGGGGATCGCAAGACAACATCGGATGTGCGGGACATCGATCTCTTTGCGTTGATGGCCATGGCCTTCGAAGCCGGATTCAACGTCGGCGTGGTCCTCGATCCTCATCCCGAATCCGACGGCCTGCAGCACGCCGCCCAGCGCCTGGCGCGCAAGGCCGATGCCGGCGCCCGGTTTGTCGTCACCCAGCCCGTCTATGATGAGGCGGCGGCCGATGCCCTGGCTGAGGCGACACGGCATATCGATATCCCGCTCATCATGGGCATCCTGCCCCTGCGCACCCCGCGGCATGCGGATTTCCTGCACACCAAAGTGGCCGGCATCGCCATTCCGAAACCGTTGCGCGAGCGCATGCATCGCGCCCCGGACCCCATCGCGGAAGGCATCCTCAACGCCCGCGAACTTTTAGCTATGGCCCGCGAACGGTTTGCCGGCGCCTGCATCATGCCCCCTTTTGACCATTACGAAGTGATGGCGGGCATCCTGACAAAAGCGCCCTGACACGAACTATTCGAAGCCGGTTACACCGGCACAATGGCAATTGGCCCATAGGAGATGACATGCCCCACATCATTGTCAAATGGTATCCCGGGCGATCGGATGCCCAGAAAGAAGAACTGGCCCAAGCGATCACCCGCGACGTCGCCGCCATCGCAGGCTGTTGCGAAACCGTCATTTCGGTGGCCCTTGAAGAAGTCGCCCCCGAAGCATGGGCGGAAACCGTCTACCGGCCGGATATCCTCGAAAAAGAAGATACCCTTATCCGCAAACCGGGTTATAACCCATTTGCCAAAGCCGATAAATGATGTTTGGTTTGGTCCGTCGAGAATATCTCGTTGGACTGCGAAAACCCTCGCGTCACAGAAGTTTAAATACAATCGATGCCGATTTTGTCGTTTCCCCTTTGTCACGCGCCGAGCATCGACGATGCGGCCGGCAAAAAGCGCGCGGACTGTCTGAGCGCGCCGCAGGCGGGTGAGTTTCCGCAAGCGCCGGCCGTGTCGGCGACGCGCAGGGCAGTGCGCAGCACCGCGTGACACGGGCGTCTTCTTTTGGTTCGTTTTCTTCCACGCGGAAGAAAATGAACATCGCCAAACGTTGGGAATTGAATAATACGCTAACGCCGTGCTGGAAGAAAAAACCCTTATTCAGGAGAAAGCAGTTGCAAATCCCCCCCTTTGAACTGGAACGCTATTTCGCTCGCCACGAATTCTCCGCACGCTATCTCCTGTCCAGCTCGGATTGCGAGGCCCTGACCTTGGAAGAGCTTCTCCGCATGGCCGGTGATCAGAACCGTCGACTATGGGAGGGGCTGAAACTGGGTTACACGGAAAGTGCGGGGCACCCGCGCCTGCGGCAAGCTATTGCCGACCTTTACAGGGGTCTGGGTGTGGAAGATACGCTGGTGGCGGTACCCGAAGAAGGCATATTCCTTTTGATGCATGCCCTCTTGAAACCGGGCGACCATGTCGTCTGTACCTTTCCGGGCTACCAGTCCCTTTATGAGATCCCTCGGGCCCTCGGCTGCCGCGTTTCCCAATGGGAACCCGACGAAGCAAACGGCTGGCAGTTCGATCCGGATCGGCTGGCAGCATTGCTGCGCGACGACACCCGCCTGGTGGTGGTCAATTTCCCCCACAACCCCACCGGCGCCCTGCCGCCCGCGGAAGTCTTCGAGGCTCTGATCGATCTGCTCCGGCAACGGGGCATCTATCTGTTTTGCGACGAAATGTATCGCGGACTCGAAATCGAGCCCGCGGCCACCCTGCCGGCCGTCTGCGAACGCTACGAACGCGCGGTGACCCTTGCCGGGCTTTCCAAAGCATACGGACTGCCGGGCCTGCGCATCGGATGGCTGGCCTCCCGGGACCGGGCCCTTGTCGCCCGTGCCGCCCAGCTGAAGGACTACACCACCATCTGCGCCAGCGCGCCCAGCGAAATCCTGGCCATCATGGCCCTGGACAACCGGGAAGCGATCGTCGCCGCCCAGCGCAAACGCCTCCGCGCCAACCTCGAAGAACTGGAAACGTTTATGGCCGACCATGCCGACCGCTTTGACTGGCAGCGGCCCCGGGGCGGGTCGATCTGCTTCCCCGGGCTTCGGCGACCCGAGGGCGCGGAGGCCTTCTGCCGGGCCCTCGTCCAAAAAACAGGTATCATGCTGGTGCCGGCCACCCCGTTTCAGTACGGCGACCGTCATGTGCGCATCGGGTTTGGGCGCAGCAATTTTCCGGAAGTGCTCCATCGGTTCGGCGACTACCTTCGCATGACAGATCGGTAGCCGCTTGCGAATACTTCCAACAAAGAAGAAGAAATAAAGTGATGCCCATGACCCCCGACACGTCTCTCTCTCCGATACCCGCCCTGGCCGAGACCATCTTCAATCGGCTGGCCCGACAGTTCCCGGTGTGTATGGGCAGCGACGAGTTTCACTTCTTTCCCCAGGTGCGTGCCGCGGCCGCAGACGCTTGCCGGTGGGACGACTTCTCCCCGGAGGCCCTCCAGACCCTTGACCGCGAAATGGCGGCCTGGCTGCGGGACATCGAAGACCTGACAGGTCAGCCCCTCGCGTGGGACGACCGCGTCGATGTCACGACCCTGGGGGATATTCTTGGCACCCTTCGCGAACAGCTGGCCGACGTCGGCTGGCATCGCACCCAACCCACCTGGTATCTCACCATTCTGGGCATCGGCCTGGCCGAAGCGGCCGCAGAGAAGCCGGAGCACCTGGCCACCCGCCTGGAGACCCTGCCCCGTTACCTGGACCAGGCCCGGAACAATCTAAACCGGATGCCGGGCCTCTTCCGCGACCTGGGCTGTGACATGATCCAGGGCCTGCTCCCCTGGCTGCAGACCCTGCCCGCCGAAGCACGCCTGCGCGCCATGGCTTCGCAAGCCCTGGAAGACTTCCGGCACGCGATCGAGAGCGCCCCGACCACGGAAGACTGCCTCCCGGACCGCGATCTTTATGAACGCATCGCCCGGCATCACATGGGCTGCCGACAGGCCACCGACGCTATCGCCCGTGAACTGGAAGACGAGATCCAGGAAACAAGGTCATTGCTGGACGACCTCAGCCGCCGCATGGCACCCGCCGCCACATGGCAGGCGACCCTGGCGGCCCTGCCGCCCGTGCCCCTGCCGCCGGCGGGCGTCGGTGCGCTCTACCAGGCCGCCATCGCCGATCTGGCCGACCATTGCGCGGCGCAGGGGCTGACGACCCCCGCCTTCCTCAAACGATGTCCGGTAAAGGTCACGCCGATACCGGACTACATGCTACCGGTGCGCAGCAATGCCGCTTACAGCATGCCGGCCGGCTATCCACCCAAGGGCGGCACTTTCTACATCATGGCCACCCGCTCCGCGACCACGGTGCCCTCCGATTACCGTCTGCTGACCGCCCATGAGACCTTTCCGGGTCACCATCTGCTGGACAGCCGACGCTGGGAACAGACGCGGCCGGTGCGCCGCCATTTGGAATTTCCCCTGTTTTACGAGGGCTGGGCCAGTTTCAGCGAAGAACTGCTGTTCGACACGGGTTATTTTCACACCCCCACCGATCGGCTCTTGATGGCCAAACGACGCTTCTGGCGTGCCATGCGCGGTTGGGTCGACCTGGAAATCCACACACGCCGGCGCCGCATGGACCAGGCCGCCGCCCTGCTGGTCGAATGCGGACTGTCCGCCCGGCAGGCCGCCGCCATGATAAATCGCTATGCCCTCAAACCGGGCTATCAACTTGCCTACACCATGGGACGTCGTCAGTTCCGGCGGCTTTACGAACGCTGCGGGAAATCACCGGAAGCGCCCGCCGCGTTTGCCCGCAAGATTCTGTCCCAGGGGGAAACCGGGATGCATCACCTCGAAGCCGTCTTTCGTCGGCCGGGGTTGCCTTGATGCGACTTCAGGATTAAAGTGGCGGTTGCCGGCCTGATCGCTACCTCAATGCCCTGCAAGGGCCCACCCGATAGGAGGTTATCCTTGTCCAGTTTCGATGGCGCCCACTCTGAATGGAATTTAGGCAGTCCCGGCGGCTGGGACTACCAGCGCACCACCCAGGAAATCGCCCGGGTCGTCTGGGAAAAAATCAACCGCATTGCCCCCACTGGCGTGGCGCTCGATTTTGACCATCCCCTCCTCTGTCCCGTAGCCGGCTTTGTCGACATGCTGGTGGATGTTTTGCGCCGG
>Ga0316195_10000288_pt1 | contig 19040 bp, 14 predicted proteins | sample Phised1_MG_FD_204937 | JGI IMG/M metagenome (GOLD analysis project Ga0316195, IMG submission 204937) | Coastal sediment microbial communities from Maine, United States - Phippsburg sediment 1 | ecosystem: Environmental > Aquatic > Marine > Coastal > Sediment | place: USA: Maine | collected...
CATAACAGGCTTCAGCCTTGATGTTTGTGGTTTGGTTGACCTCCGAGATACGGTTGGAGAACTTGATCTGCCCTGCCTTGTTGTAGATACGAATTGTTTCGATCTCCTTCTGCCGGGCGATGTTGTTGATAATCTCGTTGATGTCGTCTCGAGAGTTGTCCATCATGGCGAAGTGCGTGCCAAGCTTGATGGTGTTGCCCAGCCGGACTGCCTCGTCCAGTTTGTGCTGTATCAGATTCTTCTGCTGGTAATCCATATTGAAGTATGCCCACACGCCGACGGTGATCATCAGGGTCAGTTCCACCCCGACGATGAGTTTGGAAACCAGGCTGTGTCGCATCAACCGGGACAGCATTTGCACTTCTCCTTCAACCGCCAACGAACGGTTTTAACCCGGCTTCTAAAGGCCCCGAATGGTTTAGACCATTCTGCAAAGACCCTTAAGGATTAGGAAATGTCCAACAGCATATTTATATAATAAGCACTTCCTTTCCGACCTGCACGCGCCCCTATTTAAAGCCCCACTTCCGCAAGTTCAGGCCCCAGGTACGCTCGTTCGTTCTCCCCGAGGATTCCCATCGACAGACAAATCAGGGTCCACAGATGCGTCGTGTGATAGGGCGCCTCGAAGTGTTCGGCCAGATCGTGAATCTGCGCATGACAGTTGTGGCAGGCCGCGATGCAATAATCCGCACCGGTGGCCAGGATCTGGTCAAGCTTCAGACGGCCGTATGCCCGACGCTCTTCGTTGTAACCTGACTGCAGGAATCCACCCCCGCCCCCGCAGCAGTAGTTGTTGGATTTGTTAGGATACATGTCGACGAAGTTTTCTTCCCCCACGACGGATTTGACTATGAAACGCAGATCATCGGCCACGGCATCGCCGTAACTTTTGCGAACAATCTGACAGGGATCCTGCGCGGTGAATTTAATTTTCAAATTCTTGTTCCAGTCGCTGCTGACTTTGAGTTTGCCTTCCCGAATCCAGCGTGCGTAATACTGGTAAATGCTGGCGATTTCGAGATCCGTGGCGATGTTGAATTTCTGCAGTCCGGCCCGGACCGCATAAGTCACGTGACCTCATTCGGTGTTGAGATAGACCTTACACCCTAGCTCGTGGGCATGCCCGAGGCTCGTCGCCACCGTACGTTTCCAATTGTCGTCGTCAGCCAGGAACATGCAGTAGTTCTCGCCGCCCCAACCTTTGCTGCCGTAGGTCCAGTCCACTCCCGCATGATGCAGGATCTTCCAGAGAGGCACCATTTCCTCTGGCTCGGTGACGGGCTCCCGGGAATTCTGGTTCAGGAAGAAGTGGGCACCCGGCTTGTCGATGGGCGCCTGCAGGTCCTCAAAGCCCGGCTGGCTTTCACGAACTTCCTCCAGAACGTCTTCCACTACAAACTGGAAATCCTCCGGCGAGGCCCCCATGGCGCTGCAGCTCTCGTTGCGCAGGGCCATGTCGCAGGAGCCCAGGATGCCCTTGGGCCGCTCTTCACGGGGCCAGGCCGCGCGCGCCTGGTAGACCAGGGCCGGGATATCGATCTGCATTGGGCAGACGTAAATGCAGCGCTGGCACATGCTGCACATCCAGACCCATGGTGTGGTGGTGAGCTCTTCATCCAGGCCCAGAGCGGCCATGCGCAGGAATTTGCGCGGGTCCATACCGTTCAGCCCGGTGGCGGGGCAGCCCGAAGCGCAGGCCCCACAGGTCAGACAGAGGTCCAGATGGCCGCCTTCCGGCAGCATTTCCTTCACACGGTCCATGAAGGCACTGGGCCACTCAGGTCCAATTTGGATGGCTGCTTCGCCCATAACGGTCTCCTTTATCCTTGGTTCGACACGACCGACAAATGTTGCCCGAATCGCATCAGGCATTGACGGCGGATTTGCATTTATTGCGAAAATGATCGCTCAGGGCCAGATTCAGCGGCAGCCCCAGGGCGTCGTCGGACAAGCCCAAAGCCATGCCGATTAACTGCGGCAGATAGAGAATCGTCACGTCGGATGCGTGGCCATAGCGCCGGGCGATCTTGTCCTGATAAGCCTCCAGGTTCATCTGGCACATGGGACAGACCGTGACAATGGCATCCGCCCCCCGGGCGGCCTGCAGGATGGCGTGGACCAGTTCCAGGGCCACCGCCATCTTGGTATTCATGTGGGAGGCGCCACAACATTTGGCGCCCATCTGCCAGGGGTGGATTTGGGCTCCCGTGGCCTGAATCAACGGTTCCATGCTGCGGGGCTCCTCGGGGTCATCAAAAACCGGATAGGGCCGCAGGCATTGACAACCATAGTAGGGGGCGATGGTCAGGTGGGAGAGATCCACGCTGGCCCTTTCCCGGATGGCATCCGCGCCAAGATCGGTGGCGAGGACATCCAGCAGATGACGCACCTTCGCCGTGCCTTTGACGGTCAGATCGTTTTCCGCCAGCACGGTATTGACGCGATCGCGGGTGAATGGGTCCTGTCGCATGGTTTCGGCCGCTTTTTTCAGGTTGAGGTAGCAGGCGCTGCAGGGGATCATGATGTCCTGCTGGGCATCCAGGCCTTCGGCGATGGCCAGATTGATGGCCGGCAATGCCAGCGAGAGGAGATCGGAGCAGGCTTCCGCGGCGCTGGCGCCGCAGCAGGTCCATTCCTCCAACTCCGTGAGCGGAACACCCATGGCGTCCATGACGGCACGGGTGGACATATCATACTCTCTGGCCGTGCCTGTCAGCGAGCAGCCGGGGTAATAAAGGTAGCTCATGCGGATGCCTCCATGCTTTCAGCTTTTTTGAAGATCTTTTCCAACGAACGCTTTCCGGGTGCGGCAAACGGGTATTCAATGGCCATTTTGCCCTTGCGAAACAGTTTGAATCCCAGTCCGGTATAGCTTAGCGGCAACATCGGTTTGCGGGGCGTCATGGTCAGGAAATAGCGGGAGATGAATTCGGTTTCCCGAATCCGACCGTGGCGGCGAATCGTATTCATGAAATGACCGTAAAAGGCGGTGCTGGGTTTATAGCGCGCCATGTGTCCCCGAAAGGCCATTTGCTTGAGGTCGTGCATGGCCGCGGTCAGCGGCAGTCCTCGCGGGCAGCGCAGGGCGCAGCTATAGCAGGCCGAACAGAGCGTAAAGGTCTGGCTCGTAAAGATGCCCTCGGTCTCCCCCATGAGCACCATGCGCCAGAGCCGGCGGGGGGTGAGGTCCATGGCAAACTCATTCGGGCAGGATGCCGTGCAGGTGCCGCACTGGATACAGGCCTGGATCTTTTCCTGGATGGCGTGCAGGGCCTCCGGGGCGGAGTTTTCCCAATCCTGGCGGGTGGGGGGTGCAGCCGTAGTCTTCATGGCAGCTCCTTATTTAGTGTCCGTCCATAAAAGGCATCTTTCGGCCCAGGCCGGCGTTCTCGCTCATTTGAAATCCTCGACGTAGCCGGGCTACGCCTGCGGTTTCAAATTCTTTGCGGCCTTGGCCTGAACCTAAATCTACCATTTCTGGATGGACACTATTTATGTAGGTTTCCATAAACCTCTATCTCAATTCAAGGCGGCGTCGATCACATCCATCACCTGGTTGGCATCAAATCCTTCAACGTAAGCGGCATCGTTGGGGCAGACCGCCGCACATGCCCCGCATCCCTGGCACATGACCGGGTTGACGACGATGCGCTCTCCATCGGGATCGAGCATGCGGGCGTTGTAGGGACAGGCTTCGATACAGCGTTCGCAGAGGGCGCAGAGACTCTCGTGAATGCGGGCAATGATGCTGCCCGACGCCACCCGTTCGCTGGCAATGATGCGCAATGCGCGCTCGGCGGCGGCTTCCGCCGTGGCAATGGATTCACCGATGTTGCGCGGCGAGTGGCAGATTCCGCAGGCGAATACGCCTTCCTTGAGGGCATCCACCGGCCGCCATTTGGATTCGGCCTCCTGGAAGAAGGCGTCCTGGTCCCGTTCGACGCCGTAGGCCTGGGCCAGTTCCGGCGACAGACCCGGGACGATGCCCGTGGCGAGAACCACCAGATCGGCCGACATTTCGACGGGTCGATTGAGAAACGGTTCGTGACCGGTGACAGTGAGGCTTTGGGTGCCGGTCTCATCGACCGCCACATGGGGTTTGACGTCGAGCGTGTAGGGGATGAAGGTAACACCCGATTTCCTGGCCTGGGTGAAATAGGTTTCCATGAAACCGGTGCTCATCATGTCACGGTAAAAAACCACGATGCGCAGGTCCGGGTTGGCCTGCTTCAGCGCCAGCGAATGTTTGAGTGTTGTCGGACAGCATACCCGGCTGCAGTAATTGCGGGGCTCTTCTCGGGAATCGACGCATTGGATCATGACGACCGTTTTGAGGGTGCTCGGATCCACGGTCCCGTCGTGGAGGCGGGTCTCAAGCGTCTTCTGGGTGATAATGCGATCACTGGTGCCAAATCCGTAGGATGCGGTGGGGGCTTCCGACCCGCCGGTGGCCAGAATGGCGGCGCCGTGGGTGAGCTGGCGGGCGTGTCCTTCACCGTCTTCAATGGTGCTGTAAAAGGTGCCGACCTGCCCGAAGGCCGCCACAATGCGGGTTGTCAGATGCACATCGATCTTGGGGTGGTTTTTGACCCGGTCGTGGGTGTCGGCAAGCAGCGGGCCGATGTCTTCGCCGTCGATGAGATGATGCAGCCAGTGCAGATTGCCACCGAGCTGGTCACTTTGCTCGATAAGATCCACTTCAAATCCATGGTCCGCGATAGACAGGGCGGCCGTCATCCCGGCAATCCCGCCGCCCACCACCAGGGCGCGCTGGAACACAGGAACCGTCGGGACGGGAGCAGGGGATGCATGCCGCAGCCGGGCGACGCCCATGGCCAAGATGCGTTCGATGGTGGCCGCCGAAGCCTCACCGGAGGTCTCCGGTTGAAGGTTGGGAGAACGGATGTCGACCACCTCCATCAAACGGGGATCCAGGGCCACGTCACGGCCCAGTTTTTTCAGCTTGCGGGTATAGACATATGGCAAGCAGGCCCCGACCAGGACCCGGTTGGGCCGGTGGCGCTTGATCAGGTCTTGCAGCTGCTCCCAGCCTACGGCGGTGCAGGTGTGGTCGAGAAAATGCACCTGTTTAACGGCCGGATCGGTTAGCAGGTGCCGGGACAGGTCTGTTTGATCCAGTCCCTTGGTGACGGCATCGTTGCAGGTACAGACCGCCACCAGGATATGCGGCAGCTGGCGCGCGACATCTTCGTAGACCGTTGCGGGGCGGTCTTTGAGTCCGATGCTGCCACCGGCCCCGTGGATGATCTGCGAGGCGGCCAGGGCCGCGGCACTGGCCTGGATAATGGATTCGCTGATATCTTTCAGTCCGCTAAAAGCGCCCGAAGCGACGATCCCGGTCCGCGCGGTGCGGGTCAGGGAAAACGCTTCGGTCTGCGGGAATCCCCAGGGGTTGCGTTCGATGCCCAACATGTCCGTCAAAGCCTGGGACCCCTCGGCCGGACGCTGCCCCACACTCAGGACCACCAGATCGGTATGGTCCACTTGAACGGTACCGTCCGTGGCGACCCAGCGGATCTGGAGGTCGTCGGCCGCCTTGTCCGGCTCAACGGTGTGGACACGTCCGCGTTTGAACATGACCCCTGCGGATTCGGACCGGTCGCGATAGCGCTGGAACGATTTGCCGAAGGTGCGCATGTCCATATAGTAGATCGAGGTGTCTAAGTAGGCCCCGACGCGGGCGGCCTGCTCGCGCGCCACCATGGCCTCCTTGATGGCATACATGCAGCAGATATTTGAACAAAAATCCGTGTCGGTCTGGAGATCCCGGGAACCGACACACTGGAGCCATGCGATGCGGGAGATGGGGCGACCGTCGGAGGGCCGCCGCAGCTTGCCACCGGAGGGGCCGGTGCCGCTGAGCAGACGTTCGAACTCGATGCTCGTGACGACATCCGGCAGCGACCCGTAACCATAGGTATCTTTGCCATCGGCCGGGTTGTAATAACTGGTCCCCCCGCTCATGACGATGGCCCCCACTTCAAGCTCCGGGCCGGCGGGCGTGTTCAGGCTTTGATAGATTTGAATGACTTTTGGAATTAGGGCATCCGGGTCAAAGGGCTTTATCAAATAGTCCAGGGCGCCGATTTTCATGGCTTCCACCGCCGTTTCCACGGTGGCGTAAGCGGTCATCATAACCACCTCTATATCGGGTATGAGTTCTTTGGCCTTCTGCAGCACTTCCACCCCGTCCATGCCGGGCATCTTGATGTCCAGTAGCATCAGCTGGCATCCATGGCTTTTGATTTTCTCCAGCGCGTCCGGGCCGCTTTCCGCCATGTCGACCTGGAATCCTCCTTCGACTTCAAGCCACTCCTTGAGTGAATCCCGCACGATCAGTTCGTCATCCACTACCAGAATGTTGAAGTGCTTGCGCCCTTCGTCCATCAACTGGATCGCGCCGGTGGGGCAGGCGTCCTGGCAGGCGCCGCACTGGGTGCAAACGGCGGTGTCGATGCGGTAGGCATTGGGAATGACATGCGGTACCGGCAGATAGATGGCCTTGCGGGTGGACAGACCGGCATTGAAAGCGTCCGCCGTGTCCACCGGACAGACATCAACACACTTGCCGCAACCGATGCAGAGGTCCGGATTCACAGGATTTTTCTCCTGCCGCAGGGTGACCTTGAATTTACCGGGCTCTCCTTCTAGGGAGGCCAGCTCGGTGGACAGACGGATGTCGATGTTCTCGTGGAAGAGTCCCTTGCGAAGGCAGAACTGCGAGCTGGCATCCCGTTCCACCATGGGGAGCATTTTGCACATGCCGCACCGATCGGTTGGAAACTGGTAATCCAGCTGGCTGAGGATGCCGCCGATATGCGGGGTGCGTTCGATAAGGGTGACCCCATAGCCGAACTCCGCAAGGTCCAAGGCGGAGCGGATACCACTGATGCCACCGCCAATGACGAGTGCCTTGCCGATTTTCGTCTGCATAGATGACCTCTCAACCGGGTGTTTCCACCGGCATAGGGGGGTGCCGGTTTTCACCCCAGGACCGCGTGTTGCACGTCCTGGCCCCTGCCGGTGTTCATCAGAAACGCTATTGTCCATCTCTCCCGGTTATTGCCGGGCGCCATTGTCCTACAGTCCGACCACCTCCTGGAATTCGTCTTCCTTGAACACGGACAAGGGCGGGTTTTCTTCCACGCTTTTCCCGGCTTCGTAAGCAAACGCCGCTTGCGTCCGATGGCCCACCAGCCGAAACAGCTCCATGACCGGAATGTCGTTGGGACAGGCATTGGAACACTGGCCGCACCCCACGCAGGCGGTGCTCATGTGGGTCAGACGCGTCAAATGATAGAAGACCGTGTCCGTGGGCATTTTAACAGCGCCCTTGCGCTGGGCCCATCGCAAGTATTGCGCCGGGTCATGGTTGAAGACATCCGTAACGAACACGCATTCCTTGCAGTAGCAGACCGGACAGGCGACCCGGCAGTTGTAGCAGTTCACGCAATTGGCCATGTAATTGCCCAGCTTTTCGACACTGTTGGTGGCGGCCGCCGTATCCGCGAACATCTTATGGCGATAGGCGGTGCGGGATTCAAGTAGACGGGCCAGGGCCTCCTTGCGGGCCTGCGGCACTTCAGCGGTCGGCAAACTTAATTGCTTGAGCAGTGCCTCGCCAGCTGGACTTTGGGCCTGAGCCAGAATGCCGGTGCCGGTGTCCACCCCCCACAGGCCGAGTGCGATGTCCGCGGAATCGGGAACCGAATGTTCGCAGGCCTTGCAGGCCGGTGTCAGATCGGCACCGTCCATGGCGGCGTCCTTGCCGGCCAGCACGCCTTCGTAAAACCGTTGGGTGGCAGCGGCCGCATCGTCGCCGGCAAAGCGAAAATAGTCCGTATTGCGAAAAGCGCCCAGACAATCCAGCCCGATCAGCACCACATCTTCCGTGCGCGCCTGCTTGAGTTTGACGAGTTCGATGAAAGCCCGGATTTCGCAGGGCCGCATCATCGCCGCAATTTTTCCTCCGGATGGCCGGCGGGTAAGCTTGGCCAGGACCTTGGCCCCGTTCATGGGAAACGCGGGTGACAGCGGATCGATGCCCGCCAACTGGTCCGCGTCGGTCACCAGGGTCGGCATCGCCATGCTTTTCATGGGAAGCCGTTGCGGGACCAGGATCGCACTTATATTTTCCTGTTCCAGAAGGGTTACGCAAAACGATTTCAAACTCGCCAGCAGATCCTGATCTTTGACGTTGATGGTTGCCGTGGTCGCCATGGCTCCTCCGTGCTTGCATTTCTGGGGTCGACCGGGTCGCTCGAAGCTTCGCCCTGTCGGGTTAAACCACCATTTTGAGCTTGGCCTGACTGGGTCCCAGCTCTTTGAGCTCCTTAACGAGATCTCGCATGATTTCGGCAAATTGAATGCCGTCACTGGCGCCGATCCAGGTCAGTCGCAGCCGCTCGGGTTCGAAACCGAACTGGGGCAGGATTTCCTTGAGCAGTTTGATGCGCCGGCGGGCTTTGTAGTTGCCGTTGATATAGTGGCAATCGCCCGGGTGACAGCCGCTTACCAGCACGCCGTCGGCGCCTCCCAAGAGGGCTTTGATCACGTACTGCGGGTCGACCATGCCGGTGCACATCACCCGAATCAACCGTACGTTTTTGGGATAGCTCAGCCGCGAAGTGCCGGCCAGGTCGGCCGCCGTATACGTACACCAGTTGCAGACAAACGCGACGATGACGGGTTCAAAGTTTTCCATGTTCGCCTCCAGTTAAAATGGTTTCCCCGGGTTCCGGAATTCGCGCTGCGGCGCTATTGCCCGACTGCCTGCAGTGCATCCATCAGCCCCTCGAACTCTGCGAATATCTGTTCTTTATTAAAATGCGCCACTTGAGCAGCACCGCTCGGGCAAAACCCGGAGCAACTGCCGCAGCCTTTGCAGACCGCTTCGTTCACCACCGATACGCCCCGACGTTCGTCAAATTCGATGGCGCCATAAGGGCACAGACCGATGCAGGTCTGGCAGCCGGCGCAGATGTCGGGATCGATCCACGAGATGGCCGAAGGCACCGCCACATGGCCGCGCGTGGCCAGCGAAAGCGCCTTGGCGGCGGCACCGGAAGCCTGGGCGACCGTATCCGGAATATCTTTGGGCGATTGACAGACACCGGCCAGAAAGACACCGTCCGTGGCGGTGTTCAGCGGCCCCAGCTTGGGATGTTCTTCCAGGAAGAAGCCATCCGATCCGATATTGACGCCGAAAATACGCCCGACGTCCACGGCATTGCTGCGGGCCTGGATGGCCGAGCAGAGCACAACCATGTCGACGGGCACCCGCAGGCGTTTACCCAGAAGGGTATCTTCGGCGATGGCCACGAGTTTGCCTTCCTCCTCCGGCGCCAGGGCCTGGTCACTGATTTCGGCCACCTTGCCGCGGATAAAGATGGTACCTTCCTCCTGGCAGCGGCGGTAGAATTCTTCGTAACCTTCGCCGAAACAGCGCATGTCGATGTAGAAATCGTAGACCTTGGTATCGTGTCCCACCTTTTCTTTGATCAGATGCGTGTACTTCAGGGCATACATGCAGCAGACCCGGGAACAGTATTCATGGTAGTTGACATCCCGACTGCCGATGCAGTGCAGGATGGCCACACTTTGGGGCGGGAGGGTGAATTCTCCGGCGGCGTCGCGCATGAGGATTTTGCCGCCCGTGGGACCGGTGGCATTGCTGAGACGCTCGAATTCAAGACTTGTGAATACATTCGGCAGACGGCCGTAGCCGTATTGCTTCATGGGCGTCGGGTCCAGCAGATCGTAGCCGGTGGCCAGGATGATGCTGCCCACCTTGACCTCGATTTCTTCGGGCTGCTGGGTGTGGTCGATGGCCTTGGCTTCGCAGACCGTGACGCATTCCATGCACTCCGAGCAGACGCCGCAATTCAGGCAGCGCTCGGCTTCCCGCTGGGCCTGCTCTGCCGTCAGGCCAATGGATTCCTCCTCGAAGCCGGCCACGCGGACGGCCCAGTCGAGGTGCGAGATATGCTCGCGCGGCTGGGCGGCGCAGTCTATGGGAATATCGCTCCAGGTGCACGTGCCGGCCGGGGTGGCCCCGGGGGGTGTACTAGTGTCCGTAGCGCTGCGATTTACAGCAGCGGGCAACGCGCCCTCTAAGTAGCAGATTATGCTGGCTGCGGCACGGTGGGCGGCGCCAATGGCCTCGACCACCGTGGCAGGCCCGCTGACAGCATCACCGGCGGCGAAGACATGCGGTTGGGTGGTCTGCTGGGTTTGGGGATCGGCAATGATCAGGTTGCGGGGGGTGCAATCCAGACTGCAGACGGGATCCTGCCAGGAGAGATCGACCTTTTGACCGATGGCCGGAATCACAGCGTCGCAGGGGATGACAAATTCGCTGCCGGCAACGGGTACCGGCCGCCGCCGACCGCTGGCGTCGGGCTCGCCCAGTTCGTTGACGATACAGCGAATACCGGTGACCCGGCCGTTTTCCTGGACGACTTCCACCGGGGAGGTCAGGAAATGAAAGGCGATGCCTTCCTCGCGGGCGCCTTGGATTTCTTCGGCCTCGGCCGGCATTTCCGCTTCGGTGCGGCGGTAAAGCAGGGAAACGTTTTCCGACCCCAGACGTTTGGCGACCCGCACGGCATCGATGGCCACGTTGCCGCCGCCGATGACCACGACATTACGGCCGGGGCTGGGCTTGCGGGACAGATTGGCATCGCGCAGGAAGCAGACCGCGTCGACCACCTGGTCGCAATCGGTTTCACCGGGAATCCCCAGTTTCATGCATTCCTGGGCACCAATGCCCATGAAAACGGCATCATAACCGTCCGCTTTCAGAGATTCCAGGGTGATGTCGGTGCCGAAACACACCCCGGTGCGCGTGTCCACCCCCAGGCGCAGAATATAGCCGATTTCCCGGTCCAGCACTTCCGGCGGCAGGCGGTAATCAGGAATACCCACCCGCAGCATGCCGCCCAACTGGCGCTGGGCTTCGAACAGCATCACCTGATAGCCGGCCTTGCGCAGATCGAAGGCGGCTGTCAGGCCGGCCGGTCCGGACCCGATGACGGCCACTTTCTGCTTTTTTTCTTCGATGGGTGGCAATTCCAGGGTGTCGAAATCCACCTGATCGGCCACAAAGCGTTTCAGGTCGCGGATGGCGATGGCGGCGTCCACATCCTGGCGCCGGCACTGGATTTCACAGGGATGGGGGCAGACCCGTCCAAGGACGCCCGGCAGGGGAATTTTTTCCATGATCAGCTGCAGGGCTTCCTTATACTTGCCCAGTTTGATGAGCTGCACGTAACCCTGGACGTTGGCGTGGGCCGGGCAAGCGCCCATACAGGGCGCACGATCCAGCTTGTCGATGCAATAGGTGATGGGCACGGCCTGGGGAAAGGCGCGGTAAATGGCATTGCGCGTCGCAAGGCCTTCGTCCCATTCACTGGGAACCGATACCGGACAGACCTTGGTGCATTCGCCGCAGCCGGTGCAGACGCCCTCCTTGATATAGCGGGGCTTACGCTCGATTTTGACCGTATAGTTGCCGATATAGCCGGAAACTTCTTTGACTTCACTGTAAGAGAGAAGATGAATATTGGGGTCCTGGGCGACATCCACCATTTTGGGGGTGCCGATACAGGCGGCGCAATCCAGGGTGGGAAAGGTCTTGTCGAACTGCAGCATGTGGCCGCCGATGGTCGTGCTTTTTTCCACAAGATAGACCTGGTGACCGGAGGCGCCGATATCCAGGGCGGCCTGCATGCCGGCAATGCCGCCGCCCACGACCATGATATCGGGATGCACCGACACTTCCCGGCTTTCCAGTTCGTGATGATAGCGAACCCGGCTGACGGCCGCGGCGGCCAGGCTTTTGGCTTTGAGGGTGGCTTCGTCTTCGTCCAGTGTCACCCAGGAAACCTGTTCACGCACCGAAGCCATCTGGAACATGTAAGGGTTGATGCCCGCCCGTTTGCATGCGCCCTGAAAGGTCTTCTCATGCATGCGGGGGGAACAGGATGCCACCACTACTCGATTGAGTTTATACGTGGCGATATCCTTTTCGATCATTTCCTGACCCGGGTCCGAACACATGAACTTGTAATCCCGAGAAACTGCCACATCCGGCAACTGGCGAACAAATGCCGCCACTTCTTCCACGCGCACCTTGTAGGCGATGTTGATGCCGCAGTGGCAAATGTAGAAACCGATCCTTTTCTCCATGGCCGACTCCCTGCCAATTGAGCTACCCGCATCAAACATTCTACCCCCCCTTCCTTATGCTTCGGGTCCTATGCTGACGCTTCGGTCAACCACTGAACCGTGCCGATCAGCGCATCGGCGTCCGGTGGATTGGTGAGAAAGGCCTCCGGTTCCGGAATGGCTTGGTCCGCCAGAGCATCGCTCAGAATGCCGGAACGCAGAACGGTGTATCGACGGATGCTTGAGAGCATGATCACCGGCACTTTCTTCAACGCCTCGTCCGTCTTGAGGGTCCGGTACATGCAGATGCCTTCTTCACCGCACATCATACAGTTTAGAATGATGCAGCACGGGCTGGACGTTCTGACCTTACGGAGCCCTTCTTCCATATTCCCCGCCGACAACGGTTCCATACCCTGGCTACGGATAAGACTGCCGAGAAATATGACCGAATCCGGGTCATCGTCGACAATCAGGACCTTTCTTGGGTGAGCTGGCATGGCCTGGCCTCCATTTAATTGATGGCGAAAAGTAGTTGGAGAGAACCATTGCCGTCGGGGCGACGGCGATATGTTTCACGCATTGCAGGTTCAAACCATCTATCCGTTCAGATCCGGTCAAAAATTCTGAATCCGGCACCTGTGAGTTCTCCTGTACAATAAACGTGCCGAAGATTTATCTACGGCAATATTCAATGCAATTTCTGAAGGTTAGACTATGAGATGGGGCATGTAGCATCAGGTCGGAGACCTGTAGATATTCGGGGCAAAGAATGTAATTTTAATTTGTTTTCAGTAAGTTGAATAGCATTGCAACATTTTGTGGTGTTGCACAACAAATAGCTTCACAAGCCTGCAACGGATCTATGCTCTAACGGTTTATGTCAATCGTTGCATCCTCCCTGGTTCATACGGCAGCGGGTATCGCTCCAACATCCCCGCCAGCATCCTGCGCCAGGCAGGGTAGTCGCGCGTCAAATCGCTGGGGTATAAAAGTGATCCCATCATTCATGGGAGGCGATTTAAAAAGCTACCCATGGGGTATAAAACGACCGACAGCGAATAAGCGGCGGTCCTTATGACCTGTCCTTGATCGCGATGGGATGTTAATTGCAACCTAAAATGATCCGGCGGGGATAGATCAACCGTACTGCCGCCGGATCGTTTCAATCCATGGCCGAACCTCAAAGCAGTGCCAGACAAACTCACGGTATCGTTCGATTCAGGCGGATTCCAACTCCCGTCGTGAAGACATGTCCACCATGATGCGCTCGCGCTGCTTGTCGATGCCGAGCGCCTGGCGTTTTTTGTCGATGTGCGCAATCATCTTCTGCGCATGTTTCACCGGATCAATTTCAAGATCCCACATACCGCCATAGAGTTTTTCGAATTCTTCGAAGATATAGCGTTGGAACACCGGCGCGCCCGTGACCGGCAGCCCAACACCGAATACGGTATAAACCCCGGAGGCCACAAAATAGTGCCCGATACTGATGGCTTTTTCACTCATCCATTCCGGCGCACTGCCCGCCACCGGGAGTTCACTGATGTCATTACCCAACCCGCCGGCCTTGACGACTTCGGTGGCTGCCAGCAGGATGCGGCTGTTATCGACGCATGAGCCCATGTGAAGCACGGGCGGAATGCCCACCGTCTCGCAGACTTCAGCCAATCCAGGACCACAATGCACGGCTGCAGATTCGGGCGTCAGAAGTCCCTCCATGGCACAGGCAATCCCATTACAGCCGGTGGTAAGGACAATAACATCATTTTTAATGAGCTCCTTCACGACCGCGATGTGCCCTTCGTTGTGACACGTGCGGGCATTGTTGCAACCCACTACCCCGGCGATACCGCGAATACGGCCATTGATGATGTTATCGTTCAAGGTATAGTAGTCCCCACGGAAAAGGCCGCCCAGATGATACTCTATCGATTCAACCCCGAAGCCAGCGACCTGGCTGCCTTTTTGGGGCGGAATCATGACATCCGCCCCCCGGTTCTCAAAATTATCGATCGCCATTTTGACGATGCGCTTGGCATCTTCGAGGGCATGATGTTCATCGAACTCAATATGGATGACGTTCTCCTGTTCCATACGAGCGATGGGATGGGTGGTGATGACCTTGGTGTGGAAGCATTTGGCCACGGTAGCGACATTTTGAAAGATGCACTGGATATCCACCACCATGGCGTCACAGGCCCCTGTGATGATGGCCAGTTCCTGTTGCAGAAAAGTTCCGCAAAGTGGCACCCCATGGCGCTGCAGGATTTCGTTAGCCGTGCAGCAGATTCCCGATAACTGGATGCCTTTGGCCCCTTTTGATTGGGCGTAAGCATCCATCTCGGGCGTTTGCGCCACGACCACAATCATCTCAGAGAGTACCGGCTCGTGCCCATGGATGACTAGGTTGACATGATCGGCCTTCATGACGCCCAGGTTGGCCTCGGACTGCACCGGATAAGGCGTGCCGAAAAGTACATCCTGCAGGTCGGTGGCCAGCATCGATCCTCCCCAACCGTCGGCAATCGCGGCCCGGGTGCCCTGCTTCATCAGATTTTTATAATCCTGATCGACCCCCATGTGGGTGCGGTGCATGATTTCGACAATCTCCCGATCGATATTGCGGGGCAGAACACCGGTTTTCTTCCATTTCTCGTAGAGCGCCTGGGGCGCGCGCTTCAAATAAAGGAGTTCACCCTCGCTCTTACCCCATTCGTTGATGGCTTTCTCAGCCACTTCCAAGGCAATTTCGTCGATGTCGCGATCAGCCACTCCGTCATCAATATCGACCGTGGTAGCCACATCGAAATATGGAGCGATAGACAGCAATTTTATTTTATCTTTGATGGTGTAATCGTGGGACTCTTTCCGCGCAACGGACAGGAATACCTCCGCGACACAACGGCCATGGTCCGAATGCGCCGCCGCACCGCCGGCAATCATGCGAATGAAATTGCGGGCGGCGATGGTGTTGGCTGTGGCGCCGCACAACCCCTTGCGCGCATCATCATCCTCGACCCCGCTTTTGGGCAACGGGAGACGGCAGGGGCCCATCCCGCAGTTTTTGCAGCAGGTACCCTGAGCGCCGATATTGCACGCCTTCATGCTTACCGCCCGATCGAAAACGGTCTCGATATTCATTTCCTGAGCGCGCCGGAGCATTTCACGCGTAGCCAGGTCGATCGAAGCCTTCTCCGGATCGGCCAATTTTCTCGATTGCCGCTGTTTGTCATCCCCCATCGGTCACCCTCCCTATTTTGATAGATTAACAATTGCAGCGCCCTATCGGCTTCTCGATCAGTTGCGACAGCCCGCCCTATGGTCAGTCCGCATCACTAAAACGCTCTCCTTCTGGAATCTTTTCACCCGGCCGCCAGGTCGCGAAGTCTTTGGGATTGATCAGGTCGTCCACGCGAACTTTTTTATCCGTCCAGACGATTCGCGCATCACACTCCCAGACGCGTTTACCCAGCGTCTTCATTCGTTTATCCAGAGCCTTTTCTGCCGCGGTACGACTTTTGTGGACCGAGATAACCTGCTTCATGGGTTTGTTGGGATCGGTTTCATCGTAGATCATCGCATACATCAGACACCTCCTTTGTGCCGCCTTACCAAACTGACTTGATAGCGCCCAATGGCGACGAAGTCTGCCAAGCACACAGAAAGCAGGTGCTTTACATCAGCAGCGGCATCAGGTGGCCTTGTCTTTGGGTTTTTTGAACACCAGAAAACTGCATAGCTTACAGATGTCAAACCCCGGATAGGTCTCTCCGGTCCGGGGAAACGATGGGCCGCCGTCCCGGACCGTTCGTTGCAGCATCCAGTGTATCGTTGGTTCCACCTGTGCGCCTGGCCAGACCCAGTTGATTTCGCTTTGTTCTGTCTTGCCCGCCGTCTTACTGCTGCTGCACATGGGTGTGATATTCGGCAGGTCCAACTGCTGACACTGCACGCAGCCATGACAGATGGACGAATTCATGGTCATCACCATGTTGAAAGGGTGGTGGTCGTATGCTGCACACCAGTCGTTGCCGAGGTGGTAGGCCTGAAGCACATCACAAACCCCGTGAACCACATCGGGTGCAAAGGTGGCCGTGTGTAACGGTGCGGTGGCAAACGCCAACAATCCTTCTGGCAGCCGTTTTTTAGTGCGGATGAATCGTTCGGCCTGATCCCAATCTCGTGTGTATTTCAGATGGCTCTTGATTTCGGCCTCATCCAAGTCTTTCCAACCCATGACATACTTGGCGTTAGAACACCCCACTTTATCGGAAGTGCCCAGCAGCGTGTCACCCCGTTGGCGCGAAGCCGCCACGAAATGGCAAAAAGTGTAGGGGCGCAAGGCGGTTTTGTATTCATTTTCATTTTTGAAGGTTTCCAACTCGGTATGCGAATAGAAGTATTTCACCGCAACCGGGAAATAGGTCATTTTTAACAGGTTGCGCAGACCGAAAACGATATCGGCATGGCTGAGTACCCCATCGTTCAATGCTGCTTTTTCCAGAAGTGCTTCGGCCAGGGCCACATCGTCCAAATACGTTTCCGTATCGATCGGTCGGCCCATTTCCAACGCCATGCCAGTCTGCGAGGATGCCATTTGAGAGCCTCCATCGTTCTTATCATCGGTTATTGACACGGAGCACGATGTCATCGCGAGATGACCAGGATTAGCCCATCATCACATCGCCAGCATCACATTCCATCTGTGCTTTCCAAAGGTGCTGAGGCGCACCTCTTCTTTCTGAAACAGCATAGAGCGTGCCAGTCCCGTTTAAACGGGTTCAATCATGTCAACGTCATGAATTATTGTCAGATTCTTTCATACGGGGAGAACCGTAAGGTCGGCCACAGTTGCAATGATGCACCTGTGGTCCACCCTGAGGGATGCACCGTTGCATCCCTTAAAGGTTCGCGCGGTGCCGGCCGTCCCGCTCCGGGAGGGTGATGCCCAATCGCTTCAGGCGTCGAAAGAGCGTCGTTTTGTGGATGCCTAGCGCCCTTGCAGCGGCCAGGCGGTTGTAATTGTTCTGCTCCAGGGCGGTCTGGATTGACTGGGCATCGATCAGGCGGTGAAGGGTTTTAATATCCGCCGACACTTGGGGTAAAACACGACCGGCCGTCAGTTTTTCGGGAAGATGGGAAATTTGAATGCCGCCTTCCGTGCACAGAATGAAAGCCCTTTCAATGGCGTTTTCCAACTCACGGACATTGCCTGGCCAGTCGTAGGCCATCAGCAGGGAAAGGGCTTCGGCGCCAATATTCCGGATGGATTTTTGCTGCAGGCGGTTGAAATGCGCAATAAAGTGTTCCACCAGAATCGGTATATCTTCCTTCCGGTCCCGCAGGGGCGGCAGGTCGACTCGAATCACGTTGACACGATAATACAAGTCCTGCCGAAAAGTTCCGTTTTGCATCGCCGCTTCCAAATTCTGATTGGTGGCTGCAATGATCCGTGCATCGACCGTCATGGTACGCGTGGCGCCCAGGGGCTCGTAGGTATGCTCCTGGAGAACACGCAAAAGACGGATTTGCAACGCTGGACTGATATCGCCGATTTCGTCCAACAACAGGGTACCATCTCTGGCAAGTTCCAGACGGCCAGGCTTGTCGCGGTTCGCCCCGGTGAAGGCACCCGCCTTGTACCCGAAAAGTTCTGATTCAAGGAGTGTATCCGGCAGTGCCCCGCAATTGACGGCGAGGAAGGGCGCTGCGTGCCGTGGACTCAAAGCGTGAATGGTCCGGGCCACGAGTTCCTTACCGGTGCCTGTTTCACCACGAATGAGGACGGTACTGGGGCTGGCGGCAATGGCGGGCAGCACTTTAAAGATCTTGTCCATCAGGGGGCTGCGACTGACGATATCGCCGATTTGGTATCGTCCGGCCAATTCACGGCGCAGGGCTTCAACCTCGCTCAAATCGCGGAAAGTTTCAGCTCCCCCCACCACTTTACCAGTGGCATCCCGCAGCACGGCGGTTGAGAGACTGATCGGAATCCTGTTTCCGTCATCGGTTATGATATAACCCGATTTTCCGATCACGGGCTTGCCGCTCTTGAGCGTCTTTCGCAGGGCACAGTCCGTCTCACACATGCTGGATCGAAACACCTCGGAACACAGTCGGCCGCGCGCCTCCTCGCGGGAGATGCCGGTAATACTTTCAGCCGCTCGATTGAACGATGTAATTCGCCAATCCTCATCCACCGTGAATACGCCATCGGAAATACTTTCCAAGATGGCTTCCGTCGATGCTGTCGCTACGGGCTCGGGTTTTCTTTTAGGACGCGTCGTCATGGTCAGACTCGCTTGGCGGGGCCTCGGGCCGTTTGTGCATGAACCTGTCCCGTGGCGCCAACCGCTGTTGACTGGGATTGATATATCCGGTTCCATCCGCTACCCATAAGAATCCCGTCCGTAGAAATACGGAATATTGGGCATATGCCCAATATTGACCCTTATTTGTACGTTGTCAACAGATTACCTGGCACGCCGCTCTGGAACAGGCCATTCAATATAGGGCCGGTTGTCCGTATCATCGGTCAGGTGAATACTGGGCTTCGACGATCAGAATTTGCCAGTTATCACATCATCCGTTTAAACGGTTTTCAAAAATGGGACGCGATCAAACTGAGCTGTGGATGCGCTGGACAGAGATATGCAGGGAATCCCGGAAACGGTTTCCAACAATGGTCCATTTCCAATTTAGACAGGCGGTCGTATCGACCGCCTGTGTGTAATAGCCGCTAGCGGCCTTGCCAAATCCGATGGGTTAGGAAGATGGCGGCACGGCTTCGATTTCACCCAGTCGTTTCCTGATCGTGTCCAGCTCGATCTGCAAGTCCTCAGCCT
>Ga0316195_10000289_pt1 | contig 19029 bp, 16 predicted proteins | sample Phised1_MG_FD_204937 | JGI IMG/M metagenome (GOLD analysis project Ga0316195, IMG submission 204937) | Coastal sediment microbial communities from Maine, United States - Phippsburg sediment 1 | ecosystem: Environmental > Aquatic > Marine > Coastal > Sediment | place: USA: Maine | collected...
GGAAAAATCAGTACCCACCCTTAACTTTGTCTGGAAAAACGAAATTGGCGAACATTTTGAAGCCAATCTTACAGCAATGAATCTCCTGGATCCCGAAATTTCATTAATCAGGGAAAATACGGGCCTAGGTGATATAATTATTAGAGAGTATAACCTCGGGGTTAATTTTGGACTAACCCTCAAATATAAATTTTAATTCTATTTAATCTTAAAACAATGAAAAACAAGTTTTTACTTTTAAGTATAACCGTCGCAGTATTATTCGCCTGCGAAAAGGATAATACGCCCGATATTGTTATCAATGATAACAGTATTACAAATAATATTTCAGGCGGAGGTGGCGAGACCCCCGGTGATACCACAGTCAATTTGAGTGGTGTTTACCTTGAAAATCTTGTCCTGGATTCCGCAATTGACTATATCATAACCGGACCGGTACTGATGGCTAGCGGAACTACTTTAACCATCCCTGCCGGTATGACTATTAAGGCACAACCTGTTGGGGTAAATGCATATATAGCTATCCAACAGGGAGCTCAAATTAATGCGTTGGGTACGGCAAGTAATCCAATAGTTTTCACTTCTAATGCCAGCAGCCCTTCTTCAGGGGATTGGGGTGGACTTGTCCTTTGTGGGAAAGCCCCTATCAATTCAACCGCAGATGGTTCGGAAGACACTGCCACTTCTGAAGTGGGTGGTTTATCTTACGGTGGAAATACTCCATCGGATAATTCCGGTACGATGCAATATGTAAGAATTGAATATGCTGGTGGTGCAATTGATGGAAATGCCGAACTTAACGGCTTGTCTTTATATGGCGTTGGCGATGGTACAACTATTGATTATGTCCAGGTTTTTGAAGGATCTGACGATGGTATAGAGTTTTTTGGTGGAACTGTAAATGTAAGTCATATTGTAATTGTAAATGCCGAGGATGATTCCATGGACTGGACAGAGGGTTATACGGGAACACTAACAGATATATACGTTCAACACGGGGTAGCTCATGACAAAGCTTTTGAATGTGATGGGTATAACACAGATTTCAGCAACGAAGGAGGCTATTTCTCAGCTCCAAATGTATTTAATGTAACTGTAGTTGGTGCTAATGATGCAAGTGAAGCTATACGCCTTAGGGCGGGTACCCAGGGGATTTTCACCAATATAGTACTTAATGATTTTGATGAGGGTTTTGATCTTGACGGCGATACAGGTGACAACCCTACCGGTCAGGGTGTATTAGACGGAGCTCTTGGCGTAGTTGATGTTACTTTTAATAATGTAACCACCAAACTAAAAAATGATACCGGGTATATTTTTACTGAGGCCGATTTTATTTCTGGTGATGGCAATGGTACCGGTACAGATGTTTCGGCCTGGGGTACAGGATGGACCGTGGGTATCAATTAATTCAGAAAATAATATATAGTTTATTTAAAAGCCCGGCATTGCCGGGTTTTTTATTATTGTAATGCTGAGGGTTATTTTTCGGTGTAATTGAGCTGTTTTAGTATATATGTTTACTTAAGGCTCAATTTTTAATAACCTTTTTGTTACCAAACTTTAATATAGAAGTAACCTTAGCTTTACATAGATGTCTTTTTTTTGCATTAGAAATATTGATTCAATGAAAAAATTAGCATTAGTCTTTTCCTTACTGTTTACGATAAGCTTGTTTTCCCAGGAGCAGGGCTCCGTTGAAGGCACTATTCTGGATAAAGAAATGAATAATGAACCCTTATTATTCGCTTATGTACAAATCAAAAATACCCCCTTAAGTGTCCAGACTAATTTTCATGGAAATTTTGAAATCTCTGGTATTGACCCTGGGGATTACACCTTAATAGTTAGTTATTTAGGATACGAAAATATAGAAATACCAATAACAATAGAGGAAAATAAGGCTACTCAGGTACAAAGTGAACTTGAGGCAAAAAAAATAAGTCTCCAGGATATTGCCAGCATGCAAAGAGCATCTGAAGAACCTGTATATATTACTTCCAATTCTGAAAAAAGTCCTCGGTAGAAAAAATTTAAAATAAGTTGTAAAATAAAACATCCCGCCAAAAGCGGGATATTTTATTTTATGATTAATACCATAATATATTAATGATTGTCGGCTATTCTTGAAGAATTCTTTACTCCGTTAATGCTGGCAATTTCATTATTGCTGTATTCTACTTCCTTTATAGTATTATTGGTCCAGAAAATCCATTTGCCAGATTTACGACCATTTACATAGCTACCCTGAGATAGTTTATTGCCTGAAGTGTCATAGCTAATCCATTCACCGTGTAATTCACCCTTTATATTAAAAGTCCCTTCCTGGCCGATTATACCATTATCATGATAGTCCGTAACTTCTATTAAGTTGGTCTCCTTATTAAATTTCTGTACTTTGTTTTCCTGTCCATAAGCCAATACTGTGACAAATGTTATCGCCATAAATATAACTGCTTTCTTCATCTTGGTGCTTTTTTCAAATTCATTAACTATGATAAAGATAAATATTTTTAACCTTAAATCAACTTTTACGTAACGTTATTTTTACATTAAAAACGTTACATAATGATTTATAGTATTTTACACTCCTATCTTTACAAATAACATTAATAATAATTTAATCTTCTCATTACATATACCTCATAACTTTTATTGAGATTTGCTTCAGTGTTTAAACACCATACTTAGCAATTTCATATTGAATATTAGTTTTTGTCGACTATTTCTTATGAATTCTAATGACTGCCTTTGGCCAAGGCAGTTTTTTTGTTTTATAACTTAATATTCTGTTAACGTTATATTAACAGTAAGGTTAGTACTTTGTCCCTGACAAAAACTAATTATTTATGAAAATTAAGCTGCTTACACTAGCACTTATTTTAGCCTCCTTTTCCACAGTAATATCGCAGGAAACGAATTCCCCGGGTGTCTTTGGGAAAGGAATATTTAATTTGATGGGGAAAGATAGTACGTGGAGCATGAAGATTGCTGCCCGTGTTCAAATTTTAACAAGTGCTACCTGGGAAAAGGATCCTGAAGGCGGTCTTATTAATCCTGAAACTAACTTTTTGATTCGGAGAGCACGCCTAAAATTTGATGGTTTTGCTTATAGTCCAAAACTTAAATATAAATTAGAATTGGGCTTGTCAAACAGGGATATTGCAGGATCTTCAGAATTTACGAATAATGCTCCCCTCTATATCCTGGACGCAGTAGTTATGTGGAATTTTTATGAAAATTTTGAATTGTGGGTTGGGCAGACCAAACTTCCGGGAAATATTGAACGAGTAATTTCATCTGCAAACCTGGCGTTGGTAGACCGATCCTTGTTAAATGCCGGGTTTAATATTGATAGGGATTTAGGAATTCAAATAAGACACCATATAAATTTTTCGGATACTTTTCTAATGCGTGAGAAATTTGCTATCTCTCAGGGTGAAGGAAGAAACGTGGTTCTCGGCAATTATGGGGGGCACCAGTATACGGGAAGATTGGAATTCTTGCCTTTAGGTAATTTCAAGAATAAAGGTGATTATATAGGGGCTGATCTCGAAAGGGAAGATATGCCTAAATTAATGGTAGCCGCAACTTATGATATTAATGATCATGCCGTAAAAACGAGAAGCAACCTGGGGTCTTTTATGGAAAATGATGTGGGATTTTATGAAACTACAATCAGCACCTTGTTTGTTGATGCAATGTTCAAATACAGAGGATTCTCATTTATGGGGGAATATGCCAACAGAGATGCAAAAGACCCAATAGCAAAAAATTCTGATGGCACAGAGACCGGAGATGTTGTTAGGGTTGGGAATGGAATTAACCTCCAGGCAGGTTATGTCTTTCCTAATAACTGGGCAGTAACCGGGAGATTTTCAGATATTAATTTTGACCAGGAAATTACTGGCCTGAATCCAACAGATCAATATACGTTAGGTCTTTCTAAGTATTTTGTTGGGCACAAATTAAAAGTACAGACAGATATTAGTTATTTTGACGTCAACGGGGGCACGAACAGGGTTTTATACCGGTTACAAATGGATCTGCATTTTTAATACAAATAATAACCTTAAGGTAACAATTTAAAAATGCATACTTTAGATATTTACGAATTAATACTTCTAGAATATTATGGATAATATTTATTTTATTATGATCGTGGCTTTGGCGGCTTTGGCCATTGCAGATCTGGTAGTTGGGGTAAGCAATGATGCAGTTAATTTTTTAAATTCTGCAGTCGGCTCCAAGGCTATTTCGTTCAGGACAATTATGATCGTGGCCAGTTTGGGTATAGCATGTGGTGCTATTTTTTCCAGTGGAATGATGGAAGTTGCAAGAAAGGGAATCTTCAACCCGGGAGAATTTTATTTTGATGAGATTATGTTCATTTTCATGGCCGTAATGATTACCGATATCCTGTTACTGGATTTCTTTAACACTCTGGGTATGCCCACATCTACGACTGTTTCTATTGTATTTGAATTGTTGGGTGCTGCTGTAGCCATGTCACTTATAAAAATAGGTGCCGATAACGGGAGTTTTTACGACGTGGTAAAATACATCAATAATGAAAAGGCGTTTCAGATAATCATGGGAATATTGCTGTCTGTTGTAATAGCTTTTTCCGTTGGGGCCATTGTACAATGGGTTTCCCGAATTTTATTGTCATTTGATTTTGAGAAAAAATCCAGGTGGGTAGGTGCAATTTTTGGAGGAGTAGCATTAACGGCTATCACTTATTTTATATTTATGAAAGGTATAAATGGAACTCCCTATGCCGGCCAGAGTTATGACCTTATTGGTGGTATGAAAATTAGTGCCTTCCTCGAAGAACAGGTAGTGCCAATTATTCTGATCAGTTTTGTGTTTTGGTCTTTATTATCTCTGATATTGGTGAATTTTACCAAAACCAATATTTATAAATTAATTATTGGGGTAGGTACTTTCGCTTTGGCATTGGCTTTTGCAGGAAATGATTTGGTAAACTTTATTGGTGTGCCCATTGCAGCATATCAGTCTTATGAGGCATGGACAGTTTCAGGAGTAGCGGCTTCAGATTTTAGTATGGAAGTATTGGCTTCTAAAGTACCTACACCTACAATTTTACTTTTCATTTCAGGAATGGTAATGGTAGCCACTTTATGGTTTTCAAAAAAAGCGCGACATGTTGCGGATACTGAGATTAATCTGGCAAGAGAGGGAGATGGAAAAGAACGTTTTAAACCAAATAACTTGTCCAGAGGTTTGGTAAGGTTTTCAATTTTAGTCTCCAGTTATACTGAATCGGTAATACCAAATTCCCTGCTTGAAAGAATTAACAGGCAATTTAAAAAACCTACCCTTGCCTTGCCAAAGGGAAAAATACATGAATATGCAGCTTTTGATATGGTTAGAGCTGCCGTAAACCTCATGGTGGCTGGTATCCTGATCTCAGTTGCAACCTCTTATAAATTGCCTTTGTCTACAACCTATGTCACATTTATGGTCGCCATGGGAACCTCTCTTGCAGATCGTGCCTGGGGAAGCGAAAGTGCGGTGTACAGAGTGGCTGGTGTATTGAATGTAATTGGAGGTTGGTTTGCAACTGCAATTATTGCATTCCTGGCCGCAGGTATTATTTTAGCTATTATTAGTTTTGGCAAAGGAGCCGCCATTGCGGTATTACTGTTGGTTTCCGTTTTATTGCTGGCAAGGAATTATATTTCCTATAACAGAAAAGCCAAGGCAATACGCGCTGAGGATATGTTGGTAAGATCGGAAAGTAGTTCTATACAGGGCGTAATAGAAGAAAGTGCCCATAATATTTCTAAAGTACTTAAAAGGAGTAGTAAGCTTTATAGAAATAGCATAGACGGTTTGGCGAAACAAGATTTGGATACCCTTAAAAAGAATAAGAAAAATGTTGTTAAATTATCGGATGAAATAGATGATCTAAGAGACCACTTATTTTACTTTATTAAAAATCTTGATGATAGTGGTATAGAAGCAAGTAATTTTTATATAAATATTCTGGGCTATTTAACAGATATTACACAATCTCTTGAATATATTACAAAAATCACCCATAAGCATGTAAACAATAATCACAAAAAATTAAAGTATAATCAGGTTAAAGAACTCACCGAAATAAATCAGGAAATGGAATCCCTTCTTAACCGTTCCAAACAGGCATTTGATAATCGTTCTTTTGAAGAAATAGGAAAGATATTACAACATAAGGAAGAATTGTTTCAAATGGTTTCTCTTAAAGTTGAAAAACAAGTCCAAAGAACCCGTTCGGAAGAATCCAGTCCAAAAAACACCACCTTGTATTTTTCACTTCTTTTGGAAACGAAGGATTTGATGACAGCGACTATCAATTTGCTCGAATTATATTATGATATGCACGATCGCAGCCTTGATCTTGCAAGAGAATAGATTAGCTATCACGTATAACATCAAATTTGCACCTTATTTTGATCCATTGAGGTCTAATTAAGGTGCATTTTGCTTTGTTAGGACTAATGTGTCCTTCTCATTATTATTTGTGCCTTTTGTCTCATTAAATAATGTGCCAGAATGCCCATAAAGTATTTCGGCAACTTCGATAAGTTCTTTTATCAGACTGTTCAGGTTATCGGTATCATTCACAAGAGAAGAAGCCATATCAGTTGTTATTAAGTCTTTTCTAATTAAGCGGTCAATTTCCAGATTACTTTTAAGAATATTCTCTTTCGTTTTTTGCCTTAGCATCAATAGTTTTTGATGATATTGTTCTTTTTCTTTTACTGTACGGAATAAATAAATAACCCGCAATACCTCAACCACTTTTTGCCGGAATGAATCATATACTTTTTTAATATATTTATTATCCGAAGCTAAATATTTTGAAACATTATTTCCCAAATCAAGCACATTGCGAATTATTTCAACCATTTTCCTGTTGGCCACTTTTAGTTCCATTATTTGATTGTTTTGGCTGTCATTCAACTTAAGTCTACTTTGGGCATGTACGGCAAACTTTATTATTTCTCCATAAATAGTTTTTACTTTTCTTAAGTACAATGCCCGCACATCCGTTTTAAAATCCTTTGTTGACTTTTTGATTACAGTTTTGGGTTTAATATCTGATATTATATCTTCCCGGTGAATATTTAATGCATGGGCTACAATTTCAAAAATGGCATTTTTATATAAATATTTCGTTTCATTAATAATTGAGGCAATTGCAGTTTCCGGATATTTCAACATTTTCTCGTCTAAATATTTTGGTACTTCTATGGCCATATCCGGTGTAATAATTTCAGGCACCATTTTTTCAACCAACAGGGAGATGGGCTTTATAAACCATACCAGAATAAAAGTATTCAGAATATTAAAAAAAGTGTGGAACAAGGAAATAGCAACAGGTATGGAAGCAGCAATTACAAATGGAGATGAAGCACCTAATTTCTGAACCAACCAACTTATCATCTGTAAAAATGGATAGAACAAGGCCAGCATCCAGATTACGCCCAGTACATTAAAAATTAAATGGGCCCTTGCTGTCCTTTTTGCCTGATAATTAGCCACAATTGCAGCAATATTGGCCGTAATAGTGGTGCCAATATTCTCTCCCAATACCATGGCCGCAGCCAATTCAAATGGAATCCAGCCCTGAGCAGTCATTATTAAGGTAAGTGCCATAGTGGCACTGGAAGACTGAATGATCAGGGTGAAAATAGTGCCAATTAATAAAAAAAGAAGCACCGACCAAAAACCGGCATTGGTATACTGTTTAAGAAATTCAAGAATTTGAGGATTCTCATCAATATTGGGCATGGCATCCTTTAAAAACTGCAATCCAATAAACAAAATTGCAAATCCGATGATAAAACCTCCCCAGTTTTTGGTTTGTTCTTTTTTGGAAAAAGTGAATAAAAACCCAAACCCCACCAAGGGAAGTGCAATAGAACTCATGCTTACCTTAAATCCAAGCAGCGTTATTAGCCAGGCTGTTATGGTGGTCCCAATATTTGCCCCCATGATTACACTTATGGCCTCCGGCAGGGTTAGCAAAGAAGCATTGGAAAAGCTTACAAGCATAAGCGTGGTAGCAGATGATGATTGTATTACAGAGGTAATGAGAAAACCCGTCACTATGCCTAAAAACCTGTTGGAAGTCATGGTGGCAAGAATAGATCGCATTTTATTCCCAGCGAGCCGCAGCAAGGCGTCACTCATTACTTTCATTCCAAACAGGAATAAGCCCAATGAGCCAATCAGGTGTAAAATATCTGTAAACCCGTAATCCATCTTTCTACCGGATGTTTATTCATTAAAATTAAATAAACAAAAGGCGGATTCTAAGTAAATTCAGAATATTGTTTTCCTTACACCTAAATTAATCCTATATATGGAGATTGATCCTAACAAATCCAGACAGTTGGAGTTTAGGTTGCAGCCACCATAAGACCCGATATCGAATGAAATTTGTCAAGCTGATATTCTAATTTAATCTCCCTTTAGAAAAGTAAGCACTTCATTATCGTTTTCATCCAGTAACCTCAGGTTTAAACCTTCCAGTTTATAGGTAGCAACCTTATTCAATGCCTGATTGAAAGTATCGGGTATATCCATGATGTCGCATATTTTTTGTGTTGATGCCATTTTGCCGAATTTTAACCGGGAGGCCGAAACACTTTCTATGGTGCCTGTGTAATCATTGCAACCATCATTGCCTGTCAATTTCATTTCTGTAAGGCTGATTTCCATAAGTGGCCCTGATTTCGTCGGATTAATTGACAGTCCATTTATATGTGTTGTAATCCAGATGTCATGAAGCCTTTGATTTGCTTCCTCCGTTTTTTCCTGTTTCATAAAGGATAATACCTTTTTACCGTCTTTGTTATAGAACATGAGGTTGGGGCCTATAATTTGATAGGTATTGACACCGGCTAATGCCTGATTGTATTCATGATCTATGGTCTTATTCATACAACTTTTTTTTGTGCTGACCATCTCGCTAAAATGAATTTTACCTGCTGTAAGATCCTCTAGCCTCCCTGAATAGTTGTTACACCCATCATTGCCTCCTACCCTCATGGAGTTCAAATCTATTTCCATAGTAGGCAAAGTAACCATCCTGTTTATGGGTTTGCCGTTTATGCCATTCAATAGCCAGCTCCCTTTTACCAAAACACGCGTATCGGATAGTTTTTCAAGTTCCTTAACCAATGTATATTTGATGGATGAGGCATCGGCAGGAACATTTTTGGCTTCTAACCTTTCTTCTTTCACCGCTATTTTCTTCAGAAAACCTTCTTCAAATACAAACCCTTCAATAGGGGCATAAAAAATTTCCCAATCAGCATTGCTGAGATCTTCCCCCCTATGGATATTTAAACACATCATTTTTCCAGCTCCGGAAGAGCACTCCGTTTTAATACCACTTACCCAAAATATACTGCTTTTAGCTTGTGAACAGGTTTGTGTGAGGAGTATTCCCATCATGTAAAGCAAAAATTTTAATGCCATAATTATATGTGTTCTTAAATCGAATAAATTTAGCTTTTTGTATAAATGACATTTCCATCATTAATGCTTTCCAAAACCCTAATATCCTTTATTTCGGCCGGGGTCACCTTTGGCTGATTCTTTTCCAAAATACCTTAATCTGCCTTTTTCCGATTGTTAATAATCCTAAATTAAATTTCAATTTCAATTCTTTAAAATGAAGTTAGAAGGATTTAAAGGTGCCTCAATTAATATGATCCCATATCAAAAGGCTGGAATTAAAACCATCGTATTCTCAAATATAATAATAAACCAGAATCCTGATTTAAAAAATAAAGTCAATCATTTTTGGAAATTAACTGTTCCTTTCCAAATAACCATGAGGCTTCCGGCTTTTTCATATAATTATCTGGTGGCGTGCTTCACTAGTGTGGCTCCTATAAATTCTACCTAAAAGGTTAAGCCCCCTGAATACAACCTTCTATCTCTCAATAGCTATAGAGATCAAAGATTAAATGAAGGTCTCCCTAAATTTATTCGATTTATACTGCCAGGAAAACTACCATAAACAAATCCATGAAAAAAAATGACCTATATTAGGAATCTAATTAAATTTCATGAATAAGTATTTATTGATTTTCCTTGTATTCTCCGGACTTGCTATAGGCAAAGCGCAGGAATTGACAGGCCCTCAATTACTTCAGAAAACAATAGCCTACCACGACCCAAATGGTCTTTGGGAAGTGTTTCAGGGCAAGCTATTTATTACAATGAGTATTCCTGATGGCAAAGAAAGATTAAGCGAGGTAGAGATTAACCTCCCGGGAGAATATTTTAAACTGACTTCAACTAAGGACGATGTTATAATTGAACAAGTCCTTAATAAGGAAGAATGTATATTGAAATTAAATGGGAGCACAACAATTTCAGAAGAGGATAAAAAAAGCCATAAATTAACGTGTGAACGGGCAAACCTAATGAAGAATTATTATACTTATTTATATGGGCTGCCAATGAAACTCAAAGACCAGGGAACACTAATAGACCCAAAAGTATACCAAAAAACATTTAAAGGGAAAATGTATAAGGTACTTAAGGTAACCTACAAAGAGTCCGTGGGCAACGATACCTGGTATTTTTATTTTGATCCTGAAACCTATGCCATGGAGGTATATCAGTTTTACCACGATGAAGAAAAAAATGATGGCGAATACATCATTCTTAATGGTCTGCAAGAAATCAACGGGATTAAAATGCCAAAAATAAGGGCATGGTATTATAACAAGGATGATTCTTATTTGGGGACAGATACCCTTACCCCCATAACCGCATTTAAGGACTAAACATCATACCTGAACCCTGCATCATAAATTAAATGCATTTTTAGGTTGTGGCTATATACAAATCGTATCCCATTATCCTTAAAGATATAGAAATTAACCGGTGTTATGAATTGTTCTTACCAGATAACCCCTTATTTGATCCCAATAATTGAACTGACCAAGATCATTTCATAAGACTAATAGCTTTTTTAGATTTACCCTAAATTACGCTGCAAAGCGTAAAATCTATAAACATCTAAATCCTGGAGTTATGAAAAAATTCATTCTTAGTTTATTGGTCATTGGCCTAACTAGCCATGCATATTCACAAATTACCAAAGTTGAAGAACTATCCGAAGTAGTTGTAACTGCTGTGAACTATAAGTATTTAAATCAGACAGATAACAAGGTGGCTGCTATTCCTGTTCAAATGCTACAACGAAAAGCAGCAGCCTATGATGTTACGACCAAAGATTATTATCAGGATGACTACGATTACTATACCGTAGAATTCTATATTCCTGATGGGAAAATAGTGGCGGCTTATGATCCTGACGGCAAGATTTTAAGAACTATTGAGAAATTTAAAGACATTAAATTGCCGGAAGCTGTAACTAAAGCATTGTGGGAACGATTCCCCAACTGGGAGATAACAAATGATGTCTATCAGGTTACTTATGTAGAAAACAAAGGAGCCAAAAAGACTTACAAAATTCAATTGCAAAATGGGGATAAAACAATGAAGGTTAAGATGAATGAAGATGGTGAGTTTTTATAAGATATACACGCCTGCTAGTTTTAACCATAATGTAATTGTCTCATAGAATTAAGAGGTTCTGTTATCGTTAGTGGCAGAACCTTTTAATTATTATTTGATTTTTATACTATTCCCTTTCTATTTCTAAACACAACTGATCCAAATCATTTCATATGAATACAGGCTTTTTTACTTTTAGCCATAGTTATGCACAAAGCGTAAAATTTATAAATATCTAAATTCTTATATCATGAAAAAATTTATTCTAAGCTTACTGGTTATTGGCTTAGCGAGCCTTGCATATTCACAGGATGCAAAATTAGAAGAACTATCTGAAGTAGTAGTTGAAGCTGTGAACTACAAATACTTAAATCTATCTGATAATAAAGAAGCTGCAGTACCCGTAAAAATGCTGGAACGCAAAGCTGCGGCCTATGATGTTACAACAAAAGACTATTATCAGGACAATTATGATTACTACACTGTTTCATTTATGATTCCTGAAGGGAAATTAGTAGCCGTTTATGATCCTGATGGTAAAATTCTAAGAACCATTGAGAAATACAACGATATTCCATTACCCGATGCAGTAAGAAGAGCAGTACAGGACAGATACCCCAATTGGGAAATTGCTAAAGATATTTATCGAATCAGGTACGAGGATAATAGAGGTGCCATAAAAAACTTTAAGCTTAAGTTGGAAAATGGGGATAAAACAATCAGGGTTATGATGAGCGAAGACGGAGAATTTCTGTAATTCTCGTCTGTATTGAAAAGTTAAAGTTTATTCCTTAGGTTACTACTTTGGGCAGGCCCGGTGTTTATTTCACCGGGCCTTTTTAATCCATAGCCTTATCTATAAAAATTCATTTCATCCAAATAGGTCCAGACCGCATCTGGTAGCATTGGCCTGATATTTTTTCCCAATTTGTGTTGTTTTCGAATAAAGGTCGACGAGATTTCCATGATAGGGGCATTTACCAGATGAACTCTGGGATGCTCTTTAAATTGGTGGTGAAAAGATTCATCCGCTATTCGTGGATACACATAAATATCATGATTCTTCAATATCATTTCATGATTTTTCCACTTGTGAAACCCTGCAAGATTGTCTTCTCCCATAATCAGGCAAAATTGATAATCACCACCGTACTTCTCTCCCAAATGAACCAAAGTATGTATCGTATAATTTGGTTGAGGTAAATCAAATTCTATTTTGCTTGCTTTAAGCTTTGGATATTCTTTTACCGCCTCAAAAACCATTTGATAGCGATGGTTATTATCCAAAAGGGTGTTTTTTACTTTAAAAGGACTCTGTGGAGTAATCACAAACCAAACTTCATCCAGATCTGAAAATTCAACCAAATGATTGGCAATCACCAGATGTCCAATGTGAATAGGGTTAAATGTCCCAAAATAAAGGCCAATTTTTTTCATGAAGAACCGCTATCTCAAATTCCTGTTGTTTTGTAAACCAAGAGAATTTGCATATTTATGACAGGTTAATTTCTGGCTGGTATTATTTTTTTTCTGCCCCCACAAAATTTGCAACTAATTCATATGCTTCATTAAGCGCTGTATCCAAATCGTAGTTTTTTATCACTTTATCAAACTGCGGAGCGGTAGCCAATTCCACAGAAGCTTTTGCAATACGCATATTAATTTTATCATCGCTCTCGGTACTGCGTTTTTTGAGTCTTATCTTTAGTTCGTCTACACTTGGTGGTTTTATAAAAACTGCAAGTGTCCTATCTGGATATTTTCTTTTTATGCGCAAACCTCCTGCGACATCAATATCAAAAATCACATTCTTCCCCTCTGCCCACAAACGCTCCACTTCGCTTTTTAGTGTCCCATAAAAGTTATCTCTGTATACCTCCTCCCACTCCAGGAAATCATCATTTTTTATGTGCCTTTTAAATTCATTAATGGGCATAAAATAATAGTTAACCCCATGTTTTTCTTTTCCTCTTCTGGGCCTTGAAGTGGCCGATACGGAAAATGCCAGATTTAGCTCTTCCTGCTTTAATAAATATTCAACGATCGTTGTTTTACCGCTTCCGGAGGGAGCCGCAAAAATAATAAGTTTACCTTCCTTCTTCAAAGTACATTGAGCATTTGTTCCTTAATTTTTTCAAGTTCATCCTTCATTTGCACAACAAGTTGTTGCATGGGGGCGTAATTGGCCTTAGAACCTATTGTGTTTATTTCCCGTCCAATTTCCTGACTGATGAACCCAAGTTTTCTACCATTGGAATCGGCAGATTTCATGGTCTCAATAAAATAGTCTAAATGGTTAGCCAATCGCACTTTCTCTTCTGTAATATCATATTTTTCCAGGTAATAAATCAGCTCCTGTTCGAAGCGGTTGGCGTCTACCTCAGTTTTTAGATCAGATACTGCTTTTTCCAATCGTTCACGAATAGTACCCAGTCTGTCCGGGTCCATTTGAATCACGTTTTCCAAAAGCACTTTTATAGTAGAAATTCTCTCTATAAAATCCTTTTCAAGCATCACACCTTCTTCTGACCTGAAAATATTTATTTCTTTTAAAGCTTCCTCCAGTGTATCCTGTATAATCTTATATTCCGAATCATCAATATCTTCCCTGTCTGTTTTAAGGGCATCGGGCAATCTCAGTGCCATTTCCATAAGTCTTATATCCTCCCCATCTGCAATTGTTCGAAGTTGCTCCATATATTGCCTTAGCACACCTTCATTTACTACAGATGAGGTCTCATTTCCGGTAATTTCGACATATAAACCAAAATCTATTTTCCCCCTGATCAAAGAACTTGCTATAGTCTTTCTCAGCTGCAATTCTTTTTCCCGATAGGCTGATGGCATCCGGGCATTAATATCCAGACTTTTACTGTTCAGAGACTTTAATTCTATGGTAATTTTTTTAGATGGAAGCTGTACCATATGCTTCCCGAACCCTGTCATGGATTGAATCATAAACTGTCTTTAATAATGGTAAAGGTACTAAAATCTCAAAGTGTATATTGGGAGTATGGGTATTTTTACTACAATTCCCTAATCCATATATTTCTATAGCTAACCCGGCTATTATCACCATGATCCTGAAGTGTCAGAGGTCCTTTCCCATGGGGTGGGTTTTTTGGCCATCCTATATAAGGCGTAGTTCCTTTTAGTTCCACATGATCCTGTACCAGTACCCCATTATGGATAACTGTTATTGTTCCCGATTTAGTTTTGCCCCCTTCTGAATTGAATTCCGGGGCGTGATAAATAATGTCATAGGTATTCCATTCTCCGGTAGGGACCGAAGCTTTTGCCAAAGGAACGTGCTGTTTGTAAATGGATGCCACCTGCCCATTTACGTAGGTGTCATTATCATTGTTGTCCAAAACCTGTACTTCATAAAGGCCTGATAAAAATATCCCACTGTTTCCCCTGTGCTGGCCATCTTTTTGGACTTCAGCCGGTGACCTCCATTCAATATGCAACTGTACATCCCCAAATTCCTGTTTGGTTTTTATATCACCTGACTTATCCTTGACCGTCATGCTGCCATCATCATTGAGATGCCAAACTACAGCAGTACTATCTTTTACCTTCTCCCATTTCTCAAAGCCACTGCCATCAAAAAGTATAATAGCGTCGCTTGGAGCGCCGTTATTTCCAACTGGGTTTACAACAGGAGGAACGGGTTCATAAAACTCAGTCTGTTCTGGTTTGGTAGGTTCTACCCCAACATATTCCTCATGTATAATTACCTTTGGAGATGTGTCTTTATGTAGTACGGGCTTATCCTGAGATACAGCTTTGCAGGCCAAAAATAACAATCCAATGGAAAGTAAATAACATTTATTCATAATTACAATTCTTTTATTTTAATATTTCTATACCAAACCTTGTCCCCATGATCCTGAAGTCCAATTTTACCAGTCGTGTATTTGCCGAAGGATTCCCAGTCTGCAAATTTTGATTTTGAAACCATAGCATCCCAGTCTTCTCCATTTGGAGAAAATGTTACAATTTCAACTCCATTTAATACTACACTGGCTTTATTGGTTTTCTGGTTTATTGTAATCACGCATTCATTCCATTCACCAACAGCTTTGGTAACATCTTTTGATGGAGCCACCATATCATATAATGCACCGGCCCGGTGAGTGGTCCCTGCTTTGGCATCAGGGTGTTTTTCATTGTCCAAAACCTGAATTTCAGGACCTGTTTCGTAAGGTTCATGCAATTTATCATCCTCATTTATACCCCAAAAAATACCACTATTCCCTGCTTCCGATATCTTCCATTCCAGGGAAAGAACAAAATTAGTATAGTCTTTTTTTGAAACCAGATTAAATCGCTCTTCATTTTCTGAATCCTTGGAAGGATACAATACCATGGCACCATCCTCAATTTTCCATGACGCCGGAACTTCATCCATTAGATAGCCTTTCCATTCTTCAAATGAAGTGCCATCAAAAAGTACTGTCCATTCTTCCTGGCCTGGAGGGAGCTGCTTTTCACTTTCAGCCATTGAGTCAGAATCCTTTTCCTGTAAGTTTTCCTTTTTCTCCTTACACCCCAAACCTATCGCAACTATCAGTATAAGTATTAGTATTGGTTTCATTGTTTGTGTTTTATATTCCTAATATTTTCTTTAATACCTCCTTATCAATAGCCCCGCCGGCAAAGTCATCGAAGGTTTTCTGAGTAGCCTCTATGATATGATCCTGAATAAAGATAGCACCTTCCCGTGCTCCCTGTTCCGGGCTCTTTATGCAACATTCCCATTCCATAACTGCCCAAACATCGCAACCATATTGTGTTAATTTAGAAAAAATGGATTTAAAATCGATCTGTCCATCCCCTAAAGAACGGTAACGACCTGCACGGTCGCCCCAATCGTTGTAGCCGCCAAAAGCGCCCTTTTTACCGGTGGGGTTAAACTCGGAATCCTTTACATGAAAAGATTTAATAAATTCGTGATAATGGTCTATATAGGTAATATAATCCAATTGTTGCAAAACAAAATGGCTGGGGTCATAAAGGATATTTACCCGCTTATGATTCCCTGTGGCTTTTAAAAAACGTTCAAAAGTATCGCCGTCATGAAGGTCTTCCCCCGGGTGAATTTCATAACAAACATCTACCCCTTCCTTGTCAAAATGATCCAAAATTGGCAGCCATCTTTTTGCCAGTTCTTCGAAGCCCATTTCCACCAAACCGGGTGGTCTTTGTGGCCAGGGATGCCATGTGTGCCACAATAATGCCCCTGAAAATGTGGCATGTGCACTAATCCCCAACCTCCTGCTTGCCGTAGCGGCTTTTTTAACAACATCTACAGCCCATTCAGTGCGGGCTTTCGGGTTATTTTTTACAGCGTCGGGAGCGAAATTGTCAAACATAAGGTCGTATGCCGGATTTACAGCAACCAATTGCCCTTGTAAGTGCGTAGATAGCTCCGTGATCTCCAGGCCATATGAATTAATGGTCCCCTTTAATTCATCACAATAAGTCTGACTTTCTGCTGCCTTATCCAAATCAATTAAAAAGTGCTCCCAGGTAGGTATTTGAACTCCTTTATATCCAAGGTCTGACGCCCATTTGCACATTCCATCGAGTGTATTAAACGGGGCTTTGCTATCTACAAATTGAGCCAAAAAAACGGCGGGTCCTTTAATTGTTTTCATGATACAGTTCTGCTTGGTTAATCAAATTTGTCTTTTGTTACGTTTCAAGAATTAAATCCTATATTTAATGGGTAAAATTTCAACTTTTATTTCCTCCCGGCGGAAGTGTTAAATATAGCAAATACATCAGAAATAATATAACAATAAAGAATGAATCAGAACAAGAAATATGACGCAATAGTTGTAGGGACCGGAATAAGTGGGGGATGGGCAGCCAAGGAATTATGTGAAAAAGGATTAAAAACCCTGGTACTGGAACGAGGTCGTATGGTAAAGCATATTGAAGATTATCCCACAATGAATATGGATCTATGGGACCTACCTAACAATAATGAACTTTCAAGAGAGGACAAAAAAAAATACCACAAGCAAAAAAGGGTCAATTGGGCCCCTAAACAGGATGTAAAGCATTTTTTTGTCAATGATCTGGAACATCCTTATGTAGAGACAAAACGTTTTGACTGGATACGCGGTTACCATGTAGGAGGACGATCGCTAACATGGGGCAGGCAAAGTTACCGGTGGAGTGATCTGGACTTCGAAGCCAACCTTAAAGAAAACATTGCCGTAGATTGGCCTGTCCGGTATAAGGATATCGCACCATGGTATGATAAAGTAGAAGAATATATAGGGGTTAGTGGGGAAAAACTGGGCTTAAGTCAGCTCCCTGATGGAAAATTTCATCCCCCAATGGAACTTATGTGCCCGGAGGAGGAGCTCAAAATTGCCTTGTCTGAGGAATTTGATGACGGCCGATTGCTCACCATTGGGCGTGTGGCCAATATTACGGATAAACAGGGCACAATAGAGGGTAGAACTCCTTGTCAGTTTAGAAACAGATGCTGGCGCGGATGTCCTTTTGGGGGATATTTCAGCAGTAATTCTTCTACACTACCTGCAGCAGAGCGTACGGGAAACCTGACATTAAGGCCAAATTCAATCGTTCATGAAATAATTTATGACGATACTACCAAAAAGGCCACAGGGGTAAGGGTTATTGATGCAGAGACCCACGAAAAATATGTATTTGAAGCCGAGGTGATCTTCTTATGTGCCTCTTCAATGGCCTCCGTGGGGATTCTTCTGCAATCGAAATCAGAACGTTTTCCAAATGGTCTTGGAAATAATTATGACCAATTGGGTAGAAATATAATGGACCATCACTATCAATTAGGCGCTTCTGCCAAAGTAGAAGGACATTTGGATAAATATTACAAAGGCAGACGCCCTAATGGGTTTTATATTCCCCGGTTTGTAAATCTGGATGCAAAGACCTCTAAGAAAGAATACCTGAGGGGCTTCGGATACCAGGGGGGTGCGAGCAGAGAGGATTGGACCACTTCAGTGGCTGAATTAAATTACGGAAAAGCCTTAAAAGGGGCTATATTAAAACCAGGCAGCTGGCAAATTGGCGCTACGGGATTTGGCGAGATGCTGCCATACCATGACAACAGAGTTACCCTGAGTGCTACCGAAAAAGACCAGTGGGGACTACCTCAGTTAGACTTTGATGTTGAGTTTAAGGAAAATGAATATAAAATGCGTGAAGATATTATCAAACAAATCACAGCTATGTTTACTGCTGCCGGGTTCAAAGATGTTCAACCCTATGACAGAACTACCGGTCCTGGTCTGGGCATTCATGAAATGGGTGGCGCGCGTATGGGTCGGGACCCGAGGACTTCTGTAGTAAACGAACACAATCAGGTTCATGATGTCCCAAATATTTATGTGACTGATGGAGCGTTTATGACATCTTCAAGCTGCGTTAATCCATCCCTTACCTATATGGCTTTTACAGCCAGAGCGG
>Ga0316195_10000290_pt1 | contig 18992 bp, 17 predicted proteins | sample Phised1_MG_FD_204937 | JGI IMG/M metagenome (GOLD analysis project Ga0316195, IMG submission 204937) | Coastal sediment microbial communities from Maine, United States - Phippsburg sediment 1 | ecosystem: Environmental > Aquatic > Marine > Coastal > Sediment | place: USA: Maine | collected...
GGCGCGCCTGCTGGCGGCCAGTTCGCACTGCTGCGGCAGCGGCGTTTCGCGCCCTTCTTCTGGGTGCAGTTCCTGGGCGCCGGCAACGACAACGTCTTCAAGTTCGCGCTCACAGTGCTCGTCACCTACCAGCTGCAGCTGCAGTGGCTGCCCGTGGCGACCGCCGGCCTGGTGATCGGTGCGCTGTTCATCCTGCCCTTCTTGCTGTTCTCGGCCACGTGCGGGCAGCTGGCCGACAAGTTCGCCCACGATCGCTTGATCCGCCTGGCCAAGTCGCTGGAGGTCGTGATCATGCTGCTGGTGCTTTATGGCTTCAGCCAGCGCCAGGTGCCGCTGCTGCTGGGCTGCGTGTTTCTGATGGGGTTGCAAAGTACGCTGTTCGGGCCGGTGAAGTTCGCCTACCTGCCGCAGCAGCTTAGCGAACGAGAACTGACCGGTGGCAACGGCCTGGTCGAGATGGGCACCTTTGCCGCCATCCTGCTCGGCAACGTGGCCGGCGGTCTGCTCGTCGCCGTGCCGGCGGTAGGGCCGCTCTGGGTAGCCGGGCTGTGCCTGGCGCTGGCCGTGGCCGGCCGCGTGCTGGCCCAGGCCGTGCCGGCGTCACCGGCCACCGACCCCTTGCTCACGCTGAACTGGAACCCCTTCAGCGAGACCTGGCGCAACCTGAAGCTGGCGCACGGCCATCTCGTGGTCTTCCGCTCGGTGCTGGGCATTTCCTGGCTGTGGTTCTTCGGCAGTGCCTTGCTGGGCGTGTTCCCCGGGTTCGCGCGCGAGGTGCTGCACGGAGACGAGGGCGTCGCATCGCTGCTGCTGGTGGTGTTTTCGGCGGGGATCGGCCTGGGTTCGCTGCTTTGCGAAAGGCTCAGCCGGCGACATGTGGAGATCGGCCTCGTGCCGCTTGGCGCGATTGGCATGACCGTGTTTGCCGTAGACCTTTACTTCGCGACACGCACCCTGCCCTGGCTGCCGCTGCAGTCGGCGGGTGAATTCGTCGCGCGAGCAGCCCACTGGCGCGTGCTCTTCGATCTGGCGCTGCTGTCGCTGTTTGCCGGCATCTACAGCGTGCCGATGTACGCGCTGATGCAAAGCCGTACGCCGCCGTCGCACCGCGCGCGCATTGTCGCCGCCAACAACATCCTGAACGCGCTGTTCATGATCGCCAGTGCCGGGTTCGTCGCCGCAATGCTGCATGCCGGTTCTACGATGCCGATGGTCTTCGGCGTGATCGGCGTGCTCAATGCCGTGGTCGCCGCGTACATCTTCCTGCTCGTTCCCGAGTACCTGCTGCGCTTCATCGCCTGGATGCTGACACATTGGGTCTACCGCTTCCGGGTGCGGGGTGACGAGCACATCCCGACGCGCGGCGCGGCGATCCTGGTGTGCAACCACGTCAGCTTCGTCGACGCCGTGCTGCTGATGGCGGCCAGCCCGCGGCCGATCCGCTTCATCATGGACCACCGCATCTTCGCCATGCCTGTGCTCGGCACACTGTTCCGGCTGTGCAAGGCGATCCCGATCGCGCCCCGTCGCGACGATCCGGCAGCCTATGCAGCGGCCTTCGAGGAGGCCGGCCGCGTGCTTGACGACGGTGACCTGCTGTGCATCTTTCCCGAAGGCACGATCACTCACGACGGCCGGCTCGGCGAGTTCAAGGGCGGCATCATGAAGATCCTGGCGACGCACCCGGTGCCGGTGGTGCCGATGGCCTTGAGCAACCTGTGGGGCTCGTACTTCTCGCGCGTCGAAGGCGGCAGCGCGATGGTGCGACCTTTCCGGCGCGGGTGGTTCAGCCGCGTGGGGCTGGACGTCGGCCCGCCAGTGCCCGCTGCCGAGGTAAGCCCGGCACTGCTGCGCGAGCGAGTGGCCGCACTGCTGGCCGACTGAGCGCTGCGGGATGCTCCGAGGGAGGCCGCGCCTGTGCCGTCAGGCGTCGTAGGGCAGCCCATCGCGCGGGAGACGGCGGACCAGCGCTTCGTAGACGGCCCTGCACACCGCCGGCTCGCGCGGCCCGGCTTCGCGTACGCATTGCGCACGCACCTCGGCGCCGATGGCCTGCAGCGCCCCGGCGGCCCCGGCGGCGATCTGCACGTCGCAGGCCCGCTGCAGCGTCCACAGCCACATGAAGGCCTCGGCGATGTCGGCGCCCCAGCTGAGCAGACCGTGGCTGCGCAGGATCACACAGTTGCGGCTGCCGATGCTGGCAAGCATGCGGCCGCGCTCGTCGGGGTTAACGGTGACGCCCTCGAAGCTGTGGTACGCCACGTTGCCCGTCAACTGCGCGCCATAGAAGCTGTCGTGCGACAGCCCCTGCTCCAGGCAGGCCACCGCCATGCCGGTGGTGGTGTGTGTGTGCATCACGCAATGGGCGGACTCGACGTGACCGTGGATCGCGCTGTGGGTAACGAAGCCGGCGCGGTTGACCGCATGCTCGGTCGAGCGCACCGGCCTGCCATCGATGTCAACGGCCACCAGGTTGGACGCACACACTTCGCTGTAATGCAGGCCGAAGGGATTGATCAGGAAGATACGCTGCGGCCCGGGCACGCGCAGCGTGATGTGGTTGAAGATCATCTCCGTCCATCCCAACAGGTCGAAGACGCGGTAGCACGATGCCAGCTGCACGCGCAGCGCCCATTCCACGTCGGTCATCGGCACATCGGCGCCTGTCCGGGGAATTTCCTGCATGGTCAGCGGCATGGCGGCTCCGGCTTGGGAACGGTCGCGCCGATCTTAGCCCTGACACCGCAGGCGGCCCACTTGTCGATATCACCCAAATGGACGATGTTTCGGTACCGGGGCATCCACGACAATGGGATTCATGAGCCCGGCGAAGTCCCGCCCCAGCACCTCGACCGCGCTGCGTCTGGCGCGCCGCTCGTGGCGGCTGCTGTACTGCGATTCGCAGCAATGCATCGCGCTGGCCGATCGGGCTCTCGCCGCGGCGCTGCGGCGTGACGACGCTGCGGCGCAGGGTTGGGCGCGCATGACGCGCGGCTTCCACAGGATCTGGTACGACACGCCGGTGCAGGCCGCGGTCGAACTCGAGGCCGCACAGCGCTGCTTCGCTGCGGCCGGCGACGCGGCCGGCCAGCTGCTCGCCGAAGTAGGGCTGGCGCGCTGCGCCTGGCGGCGCGGAGAGTTCCAGCTGGCGCTGCAGCGCGTGCTGCCCTTGCGCGACGAAGGGCTGCGCGTGCTCAAGCATGACGAGCGCGGCATGCTGCTCAACACCATCGCGGGCTGCTACTCCGAGCTGGGAGAGTCGCAGCAGGCCTTCGCCTACATGTACCAGGCGCTGCGCGAATCGAGCTCGGCCCAGAGCCACGGCTTCGACGTGGTGCTGTACTGCAACCTTGCGCACGAGCTGATCCAGCTCGGCGACTACCACCAGGCGCTGAGCTACCTTCAGGAAGGGCTGCAGCGCGTGACGCGGCTGAACAACGCAAGGCTGTTCAGCGTACTCAGCATCAACCGCGTCATCTGCCTGACCGACCTGCAACGCCCGGCCGAGGCCCTGCACGACGTGTACACGCTTCTGAAGCTGCCGGCCGACCAGGCCGGCCGCGGCCTCATGAATGCCCACTTCGAGACGCTGGCGCTGGCCGCACTGCGCGCCGGCAACGACGCGCTCGGCGCGGACATGGTGCGGCGCGCCGAAGCCTCGCTGGACATCGCCTCGGTGCCCGACGAACGGGCAACGCTGTGCGTGGCACGCGCCGAGCTGATGCTGGCGCAGGGCCGGCTCGACGACGCCGCGGCGACACTGCGGCAGGCCTTGCCGGAGCTGGCTGCGGGCCATGCCGAAGGACCGAGCCTACGCGTGCGCTGCATGTACTTCCACGCGCTGGCCGAGGTGTACGAAAGGCTCGGCCAGCCCGCGCCGGCGCTGGCCGCGCTGCGCCAGTGGCAGACGCTGCACACGCAACGCGCATTGCAGGCATCGGACGCGCGTTACCAGGCCGCCGCCTTGCAGACCGAACTGCTGCGGCTGAAGCAGGAGCTCGGTGCGGTCGACGCGCGGCGGCGCAGCACCGAGCGCGCGCGCGCCGAACTCGAGGCAGCGAATCAGCAGCTCACGGCCAAGGTCGCCGAGGTGGAATCGCTGCAGCTGGCCTTGACGCAGCAGGCCACGCGCGACTTCCTCACCGGCTTGTTCAATCGCCGCCACCTGAACGACGTGCTGCCGTCGATGCTGGCGATGGCGCGGCGCGACCGTCAGCCGCTGTCGGTGGTGATCATCGACCTGGACCACTTCAAGACGGTCAACGACGAGTTCGGCCACGACGCGGGCGATCGCATGCTGGCCGATTTCGGCCGCCTGCTCGACTCGCAGCGGCGCAAGAGCGACATCGCCTGCCGCTACGGCGGCGAGGAGTTCTGCCTGCTGATGCCGCGCACCCAGGCGCAGGCGGGGCGGCGCAAATGCCTGGCGCTGCTGAAGCAATGGTCCGCGCACAGCGCCTCGCACGCAGCGGCGATGCCCGAGGCGCGCACCTTTTCGGCCGGCATCGCCGACTCCGCGGGGGTGTCAGGCGACCCGGCGGCGCTGCTTAAGGCCGCCGACGAGGCGCTGCTGCGTGCCAAGCGGGGCGGACGCAACCGCGTGCTGCTGCACGACGGCGGCGACTGCCTCGCGGCCGAGGATGTGAAAGCTACGCCGCCCACGGCGGCGATCGAATAGCATGCCGCATGCCCATCCGCTACGACATCACTCACACCACGCGATACCGCTACAGCGAGCCGGTCAGCTTCGGCGAGCACCGTGTCATGTTCCGTCCCCGCGACAGCCACGACCTGCGCGTGCTTGCCACCGACCTGCACTGCAGCCCCGAGGCCACCGTGCGCATGATCCAGGACCCGCACTCCAACTCGGTGGCGCTGGTCACCCCACTGCACAGCGCCACCGAGCTGAAGATCGTCTGCAGCTTCACGATCGAATACGCGCCCAGCAGCAGCACCGAGTTGGCTTTGTCGCCAAGCGCGCTGATCTTTCCCTTCGCCTATTCGGTGGACGAGCGTTTCGATCTTGAGCTGTACATGCGCCCGCTGCACGACGACCCCGACGGCGTGCTCACCCACTGGGCGCGCCAGTTCATGCGCCACGACGGCCCGACCGGCACGCGCGACCTTCTGTTGGCGATGAACCAGTTCATCCGCGACAATTTCGGATACGCCGCGCGTGACGAGGAGGGCACGCAACCGCCGCTCGAGACGATCCGGCTTGGCACCGGCAGCTGCCGTGACTTTGCGCTGCTGATGATGGAAGCCGTGCGTCGCATGGGCATGGCCGCGCGATTCGTCTCGGGCTACTTGTACGACCCGGCGCTCGACGCCAACGCGGCCGAGGCTGGCAGGACCGTGGGTGCGGGCAGCACCCACGCGTGGCTGCAGGTGTACCTGCCCGGCGCCGGCTGGGTGCCCTTCGACCCCACCAACAACCTGCGCGCGGGCACCACGCAGTTGATCCGCGTCGGCGTGGCGCGCGATCCGCGGCAGGCCGCGCCCGTCTCGGGCAGCTGGTTCGGCCCGCCCAACGCCTACCTGGGCCTCGATGCCACGGTCGACGTGCGCAGCTTGGCGGACACACCCGCGTGATCCTGCTGCTGCGCCACGGCGAGACCGCGCTGAACGCAGCGCGCATCATGCAGCCTGCCGACACACCACTGAGTGCGCGCGGCCAGGCCCAGGCCGATGCGCTGGCGCAGCGGCTGGCGCGGCGGCGCATCGCGGCCATCGTCAGCAGCGACCTGCCGCGAGCCTGGCTGACCGCACGCCCGATCGGGGGGCGCTGCGGCCTGCCGCTGCGCAGCAGCGCGCTGCTGCAGGAGCGCAACTTCGGCGAATTGCGCGGCCGTCCCTACGACAGCCTGGGCTTCGACCCGATGGCCATGGCCGCGGCGCCGCCAGGTGGCGAGTCGGCGGCCGAGTTCGCGGCGCGCGCGCGGCAGGCCTTCGCCGAGATGCTCGCGCTGCATGCCGGCCTGGACGGCGACCTGGCGGTGGTCACGCATGGGCTGATGATCCGCGTGCTGCTGGATGTCGCGTTGCGGCTGGACGCAGAGCGTTTGCGCGACCTGCAGCTGGCCAACACATCGGTCAGCATCTTCGACGCCGCCCCCCCGCATGCCTTGAGCCTGTTGAACTGCACCCGGCACCTCGATGCCGAACGCCGCGCGGACGAGCGCAGCCTGTCAGGCGGCTGATGCCCGAAGCCCGGCCCAAGGAGGACCGATGAACGACAACTCGAACGACCTGATGGTCGACGTCCACGACGGCGTGGCCGTGTTGACGATGAACCGCCCGGCTCGGCTGAATGCGCTGTCGCAGGCGATGATCGACGGCGCCATTGCCGCGCTGGAGCGCTGCGCCGCTGACCCGGCGGTAGGCTGCATCGTGCTCACCGGCGCCGAGCGCGGCTTTTGCGCCGGCGGTGACGTCACTGCGATGGGCGGCGGGCCGAACAGCGAGGTGACCCTCGAGCAGCAGGTGGACCGCCAGCGCCGCATCCACCGCTTTGCCGGACTGCTGCACGCGATGCCGAAGATCAGCATTGCGGCAATCAACGGCGCCTGTGCCGGCGCCGGCTTCGGCCTGGCGCTGGCCTGCGACCTGCGGCTGGCCTCGCAGGAGGCGCGCTTTACCACCGCTTTTGCCAAGGTCGGCTTCAGCGGCGATTTCGGCATCACCTGGCCGTTGGTGCAAGCCCTGGGCGAGGCCCGCGCCAAGGAGCTGCTGCTGCTGTCGGACAAGTTCGACGCGGCGCAGGCGCTGCAACTCGGGCTGGTCAATCGCGTGCTGCCCGCTGCCGAGCTGATGCCCGCGGCGAAGGAGCTGGCCCAACGCATCGCCAAGGGGCCGCTGCTGGCCTACCGCTACATCAAGGAGAACGTGCGCGCCGCCGCCACCGAGAGCTACCAAGACGTGCTCGACCGCGAAGGCTTCACGCAGCGCCGCTGCGCGGCCAGCGCCGACCACAAGGAAGGCGTGGCCGCGTTCCTGGAAAAACGCGCGCCGAAGTTCAGCGGGCGCTGAAGGAGGAGCCCGCCATGCGTATTCGCCAGATCGTCTTCGCCGCACAGGAATTGCAGCGCAACGCCCAGGGCCTGGCCGAGCTGCTGGGCCTGGACCCGCCCTTCCGTGACCCGGGCGTGGCCGAGTTCGGCCTGGACAACGCGGTCTTCGTCTTCGGTGACCAGTTCATCGAGATCGTCTCGCCGGTGCGGACCGGCACCACCGCCGGGCGGCTGCTCGAGCGACGCGGCGACGGCGGCTACATGCTGATCCTGCAGACCGACGACTTCGAGCGCGAGCGTGTACGGCTCGATGCGCTGGGCGTGCGACGCGTCTGGGCCAAGAACCTGGAGGACATCCGCGCGATGCACCTGCACCCGAAGGACATCGGCGGCACGATCGTCTCGATCGACCAGCCACTGCCGGCGGCGGCGTGGCGCTGGGGCGGGCCGGACTGGCGCGTGCAGCCCGGGCGCCGTGGCGCGCAGCGTGTGCTCGGGCTGTGCATCGAGGCGCTGGACCCGTTGGCCATGGCGCAGCGCTGGGCGCAGGTGCTGGGTCGGCCAGCGCCTGCGGCCGAAGGCTCGGGCTGGCGGCTGGCACTGGACACGTGCTGGGTCGACTTCGTGCCGGCCGGCGCGCGTGGCGAGGGTATCGCCGGCTACACGCTGGCCGTGGCCGACCTGGCGGCGGTGCTCGACAGGGCCGACCAGCGCAGTGTGCCCCGGCAGGGCCATCGCCTGACGCTGCTGGGTACGCACATCGATCTGCAGGCGTCGGCCTAACTCAAGCCCGCGCCGCGCGCCGCTTCAGCAGGCCGAAGCCAAGGTAGCAGGCCGCTGTGGCCGCGAACAGTGCGGCCGCAAACTGGATCGCGACATAGGGGTCGCCGCTGCGGTCGAACATCCAGCCTGCCAGTGGCGGCCCAGCGGTCTGCAGCACGAAGTAAAAGCTGAGGAACACGCCCATGCCGAAGGCGCGCCGCTGTGGCGCCATCGACTGAGCGGTCAACGCCATGATGATGCCGGCCGGCGCCATGCCGATCAGGCCGAAGGCCAAGCTCAGCGCCAGCGCCCACTCGGCCCGTCGCAGCAGGAGCAACGACATCACGGCCACCGCCATGCACAGGCACAGCACCGCGGCATGGCGGCCCGTGCGGTCGGCGATACGGCCGATGAGGCTGACCGACAAGATCATCACCCAGCTGGCGATGCTGATCACGCCGGCCGCCTGGGTGGTGCCGAAGCCCTCGGATTCCAGCACCTTGGGGGCAAAGCTCAGGTAGACCACATAGCCCGCGTTGAACAGGCCCCAGGCTGCTGCGGCCACCAGCGTCAACAGCCACTCCTCGCCCGACAGGCGGCTGTCCTGCGCAACGGTTCCTGCGCTCGCATCCGGAGGCGATCGGTAGCCCCAGGCCACCGCCACCGCCGCCAGGGCGCTGCAGGCCGCCGCGGCGAGAAAGGGTGCTTGCCAGCCGAAGGTGGACGCCAGCCAGACATGGCCCACCTGCCCCGCTGCGATTCCGAAGGGCCAGCTCATCACCAGGATGCCCAGGGCCGTCGCCAGCTCCAGCCCGGAGAACCAGTCAACCACCATCTTCGTGAAGTACAGTGTGCAGAACACGAAGCCCGCACCGGTGGCCACGCGCGCCAGGGCCAGCGCACCGAAGCCATGGGCGACAGCCGCGGCAACGCCGCCCAGCGTCATCAGAGCCAGCCCCAAGCTCACCAGGCGCCGATCGGAGGCATGGCGCCCGGCCCAGCCCGCAGGCAGCGACAGGAACAGCCCGGGAAGCATGAAAAGGCCGATCAGCGTGCCGATCTCGGTGTAGCCGAAGCCGAAGCGCGCCACCAGCGGTTCGGCGGTCGAGGCCAGTGTCTGGAACTGCAGCCCCAGGCTGGCGCGGCAGGCGAACAGCAGGGCCAGCATGCGCCAACGCATCGCGCCCCCGCCTTTGGAGTCGGTTACAGGCATGGGCCTGCGAGGTCCAGGAGGGCCGGCTCGGCGCACTGGCCTCAGCCCCAGACTTCGCGCGCCACCTCGACCACGCGCTCTAGCTTGCGCCACTGGTCATCGACCGACAGGGCGTTGCCGTGGTGCGTGCTCGAAAAGCCGCATTGCGGCGACAGGCAAAGGTCGTCGAGCGGCACGTACTGCGCGGCCTCGTCGATGCGGCGCTTGAGCGTGTCTTTCGATTCGAGTTCGCCGACCTTGGTGGTCACCAGCCCAAGCACCACCTTCTTGCCCCGAGCCTGGTCGCGCAACGCTGCCAGCGGTTCGAAGCTGCCGGCGCGCACGCTATCGAACTCCATGAAATAGCCGTCGACGTTCGTCGAGAACATGGAGCGCACCACCGGGTCGTAGGCGCCCTCGGCCACCCAGGCACTCTTGAAGTTGCCTCGGCAGGTGTGGATCGTCACATGCAGGTCGTCGGGCTTGCCGGCCAGTGCGGCGTTGATGGTCTGGGCGTAGGTCTGCGGCAGCGTGGTCGGGTCGTCGCCGTTTGCGCGGCAGGTGGCCTGGATCCTCGGGTCGCACAAATAGGCAAAGGTGATGTCGTCGAGCTGCAGGTAGCGGCAGCCCACGGCGTAAAGGTAGCCGATCGCCCGGCGGTAGGCGGCGGCCACGTCGGCCCAGAAGGCCTCAAGTTCGGGATAGGCGTGCGGCGACACGGCCGCTCGCCCGCCGCGCAGGTGCAGCATCGAAGGCGACGGGATCGTCATCTTCGGTGTCAGCGTGGTCTGCGACTTCAGGAATGCGAAGTCCTCGGTCATGATTGGCCGGCTGCAGCCGACCTTGCCGGTGACGGTGGGGATCGGTGGCTGTTCGCCGCCGTGCTCGCCGGTCTGGAACTTCGGCCCGGGGTTGTCCTTCAGCGTCACACCGTCCAGCTGCGCCAGGAAGTCCAGGTGCCACCAGTCGCGCCGGAACTCGCCGTCGGTGATGCCTTGCAGGCCGATGGCCTCCTGGCGACGCACCACCTCGGCAATGGCCTTGTCCTCGGCCGCCTTCAGCGTTGCGGCATCGACCTCGCCCCGCCGGAAGCGGACGCGCTCGGCCGCCAGGGTCGCCGGTCGCAGCAGGCTGCCGACCTGATCGGCGCGGAAGGGGATTGGCATGGCGCGGCTCCTCGGCAGGAAAGCAATGATCATAGGTGCACGCCGGGCCCGGAGAAGAATTCAGCGCCAACTAGAAATGTAAGTACTTGCTTTTCTGATTAATATTGGATTCCATAGCGCGCAGTTGGTGCGCTTCCGACGCTCGGTCAGCCACGGCGGTTTTCGGCGAAGCGTGGTAGCGTCAGGGTAAACACCGAGGAGTCGGCGATGAGATCTGCCCAGCCCTTTGTTGTCTTGCCCAGCCTGATGGGGTGCCTGGCCGGCGCGCCGTACGAGTGGGCGCGCATGCAGTTCCAGCAACTGGCGCTGGTAAAGCGCCGTCTCGACCAGAGCACGGCCTGGCCCGAGGCGCAGCGGGCCGACAGCGCCTGGCACGCGCTGGGCGATCTGCTGCAAGGCCTGTGCGCACTGCCCTTCGACGCGCTGCGCCTGCAGCACGCGGCGGCGGTACGGGCGGGCGCCTGGCCGAGTTCGCTGCTCGAATCGCAGCGTTTCGAGGGGCAGATCGGGCGGGCCGAACGGCTGCTGCTCGGCCCGCTGGCTCGCCGCGTGTGACGCGTCAGCGCTCGGCAGACTGTCCCACCGCGCCCTGGCGGTACCTGCGCGTCCGCCGCGGCATACACCGCTGCGCGCACGCTGCGGTCGGTCACCCTGGCACTCACCCGGCCGCGACGCCGGCCTGGAAGACCTGCAGGTCGAAGTCCGACGAGCCTTCCTTCATCGTCGTGCACAGCACGCGTCGGCCGTCGGTGCGCACGTTGACCAGGCCATAGACAAGATCGGTAGCCATCGGCATGAAGCACAGCCGCCGGTAGCGGCCAAGCGCCGACGCGTCGAAATCCACCTCCAGCTGCCCCGGCGCCTAGGGCAGCTTCGGCTCTGCCATCGTGCGGGCATGCGCCGCGAACTGCAGGCTGACCGAACGCGCCAGCTCGGTCGAGTACAGCAGCGGCGGCAGCAATTCGCCGTCCGGTGCCAGCGATTCGCGCCCGTAGCGCGCACTGGCGCCCTGGATGCGCGGGCGCGGGTGGGCGTAGTCCTCGTTGTCGCCGGAGGAGATCACCGTGGCACGCGCCGCCATCGCGCGCACGAAGGGCAGGTCGATGTCGTCGCTGCCATGGTGGCAGCCCCTGGCCAAGCCGGCGTTTAACTCGTCGGCGCCGCGACAGGCCAGCAGCAGGCGCTGCGAGGTGGTGTTCAGGTCGCCGGTGAGCAGCAGCCTGGCCTGCCCTTAGTCCACGCGCAACATCACCGAATGGCCGTTGCGGGTGACGCTCTCGCTGCCCAGGCTGCGCAGTCCCTTGCCGCCGCCGGCGAGCGCTTCCACCACCGGGCAGAGCACGCGGATCGACGCCGCGTCCGCAGCCGGCGCATAGCCCGACAGCCACCGGTCTGTGTGCGCCAGGCTGCCGACCTTTCTCGGCAGCTTGCCGACCAGCCGGGCTAGCACTGCGAAGTCGTTGGCGAAGGGCCGCTTCGGCCGGCAGAAGTGTGTCTTGCCGTCGAGCATCTCGACGATGAAACGTCTCGCCGGCTTCGGGGCGGCCGCGCCGTTCGACCACGCGGCGGTGCCGGTATCGGCCCGCAGTTCCCCGAGCTTTTCGCCGTCCTTGAAGCGGCCGATGCCGCAGCGCCAGAAGCGATCGACCTCGATGCCGAAAGTGCGCCCATCCGGCAGTGCACAGGACAGCAGGTCGATCATGCCGCCGCAACGGTCGGCCTCGGGGTGGGTGACGATCATGTTGGCGAAGTGCACGCGATCACGCTGCAGGTCATCGACGAATTTCCAGCGCACGAAGTTGGCGGCGCCCTTGTTCGTCATCTGTGCCGAGGCCCGGATGCCTGCGTCGATCATGTGCCAGGCATCGTCGTGCGGCGTGCATCAGCACGCCGTCGCCCTGGCCGACATCGATGACATAGACCTCGAGCAAGCCCACGTCTCCCACCGCGCCGCCCGGCAGCCAGCCGATGCCGCGGATGATGCGCTGACCAGGCGCCATGCTTGCTGCGACGCGGCCACGCGGCCACGCGAAACGCCATGGCACGTCGCCGAGAACGACGGGCCGGCGCAAATTTGCGCCAGCGCAAGGCCGGTCCAATTGCTCGACGCCGCGCCCCGCAGGCTCGGGCAAGATGCAAGGGTTGCGGCCATTGGCCGGCATCGCCTAGCAACTTCCAAGGACCTCAAATGGACATCTCCAAACGCGTCGCCGTCATCACCGGCGGCGGCAGCGGCATCGGCCGTGCAGTGGCCACCGCGATGGCACGGCGCAACGTCGGCGCGGTGGCGCTGGTGGACATGAGCGATGCGGTGCACGACATCGCTGCGGCGCTGAACGCCGAGGCCGGTCGCGAATTCGCCGTTCCCTTCCAGGGCAACACCACCGACGAGGCCTTCCGCGCATCGGTCTTCGACCGCATCGAAAAGCAGCATGGCCCGGTGTCGCTGTGCGTGCCGGCCGCGGGCATCACGCGCGACGACCTGGCGGTGCGTGTGGACAAGGCCACCGGCAAGGCGCGCATCTACCCGATGGAGCTGTTCAAGCAGGTGGTCGATGTGAATCTGCTGGCGCCGGTGTACTGGGCGCTGGAGATGATCGGGCGCATCGCCGAGGCGCGCGCCGCCCGGGGCCAGAAGCGCTGGACCGCCGACGAGGACATCCAGGGCTCGGTGGTGTTCATCGGCTCGATCTCGTCGCAGGGCAATCGCGGCCAGATCTCGTACGCCAGCACCAAGGCCGGCCTGGAAGGCGCGGCCGCCACGATCATGAAGGAGGCGATGTTCTACGGCGTGCGCTGCAGCGTCATCCACCCTGGCTTCACCGACACGCCAATGGTTCGCGCGATGGGCGTGGACTACGTCGCCAAGAACATCCTGCCCTATACCCAGCTGGGCCGGTTGATCCGGCCCGACGAGATTGCCGACGCGATCTGCTTCATGCTGGCCAACTCGGCGGTCAGCGGCGAGTTGTGGGTCGATGCCGGCTGGCACGCGCCGGCCTGAAACCGCCGCCAGGCGCCTTGCACAACAACGAGTGGAGACCGTCGTGAACACCGAACCCAAACCCAAACTGAGCACGCAGGATTTCGACCGGGAGTTCCGCGCCCAGGTGGCCGAGATGACGGCCGGCTTGGCGCCGACCGCCTTTGCCACCGCCTGGGCCGACTGGGCGATGCACCTGGCGCTGTCGCCGGCGCGGCAGCGCGAGTTGCAGCAGCATCTGATGGAGCGGGCGCAGGACACCTGGGCCTTCGCGCTGCAGGCGCTGTCGGGCGCGCCGCTGTCGCCGAGCGAAGGTTTCGACGGCAAGGCCGACCGGCGCTTCGCGGCGCCGGACTGGTCGCAGTTCCCCTTCAACGTCTATGCCCGCGCCTACCAGAACAACGCGGCGCTGCTCGAGGGCGCGGTCAAGGACGTCGGCGGCGTCACCGACTACCACGGGCAGCTGATGAGCTTCGCGGTGCGCATGCTGCTGGATTCGTCGTCACCGTCGAACTACCTGGCGTCGAATCCGGAGCTGTTGGCCCTGACGCAGACCGAGCAGGGGCAGAATCTGGTGCGCGGCCTGCAGCACATGCTCGAGGACATCGAGCGCACGGTGCAGGGCATGGGCCCGGTGGGCAGCGAGGAGTTCGAGGTCGGCACCTCGGTCGCGGTGACACCGGGCAAGGTGGTGTTCCGCAACGAACTGATCGAGCTGATCCAGTACGGCCCGACGACCAAGGACGTGTACGCCGAGCCGATCCTGATCGTGCCGGCGTGGATCATGAAGTACTACATCCTCGACCTGAGCCCGCGCAACTCGATGGTCAAGTACCTCGTCGACCAGGGCCACACGGTGTTCATGATGTCGTGGAAGAACCCCGACGAGCGCGACCGCGATCTCGGCATGGACGACTACGTGAACCTGGGCTTCCGCGCCGCGCTCGACGCGGTCAGCGCGATCGTGCCGAAGCGCAAGGTGCACACGGTGGGTTATTGCATCGGCGGCACCCTGCTGGCCATCGGCGCGGCAGCGCTGGCGCGCGAAAAGGACGAGCGCATCGCCTCGATCACGATGTTCGCCGCGCAGACCGACTTCTCCGAGCCCGGCGAGCTGGCCTTCTTCATCAACCCCGGCCAGCTGGCGATGCTGGAAGCCACGATGCACAAGAAGGGCGTGCTCGAGAGCCGGCAGATGGGTGGCGCCTTCGCGATGCTGCGCGCGCAGGACCTGCTGTGGCAGCCGATGATCAACAACTACCTGAAGGGCCAGCGCGACAAGATGATCGACCTGATGGCCTGGAACGGCGACGGCACGCGCATGCCCTGGCGCATGCACTCCGAATACCTGTACCGGCTGTACCTGGACAACGAATTGGCGACCAACCGCTTCCCGGTGGGTGGCAAGCTGATCCGGCTGTCCGACATCCGCGTGCCGATGTTCGTCGTCGGCACCGAGGCCGACCACGTCGCGCCTTGGCACTCGGTGTACAAGACCGGCAATCTGGTGCGCAGCGATGACTTCAGCTTCCTGCTCACCGCCGGCGGCCATAACGCCGGCATCATCTGCGGCCCGGTGCACCCGAAGCGCCACTACCGGCTGCTGACGCGCCGCATCGCCGACCCGCATCTCGCGCCCGAAGAATGGCTGGAGGAGGCGCCGCGCGAAGAAGGCGCCTGGTGGCCAGCCTGGCAGGGCTGGCTGGTGTCGCATTCCGGGGCCCGCGGCAAGCCCCCGGCGATGGGCGGCAAGGCCAAGGCCTACCACGTCATCGAGGACGCCCCCGGCCAGTACGTACGGCAGCGGTAGCTGTCACACCGGCACCATGGGCCGGGGCTCACAATCGTGGGCCAACGACCTCCTGGCCGGCCCACGGGCCGGAGCGAAGCCCATGACCCTCCGTCCCGACTTCATCGCCCCAGCGCGCTTCGACGACGCAGCTGCGGCATTGGCCCAGGTACGGGCCATCTACCAGGGCGGCATCGCCCACCTGCGCGCGACGCTGCAGGCGTTCGTCGCCGGCGACACGCCGGCACAACGTGTGCGCGCCTACTACCCGTTCGTGCGCGTGCAGACGCACACCGTCGCGCGAGCCGATTCGCGGCTCAGCTACGGCTTCGTCTCGGGCCCCGGCACCTACGAGACGACGCTGACGCGGCCCGAGCTTTTCGCGCGCTACTACGCGGAGCAATTCGGCCTGCTGCTGCGCAACCACGCGGTGACGCTTGAGGTGGGCACCAGCGCGCAGCCAATCCCAGTGCATTTCAGCTTCGCCGAGCACGACCATGTCGAAGGCAACATGAGCGCCGAGCGCCGGCTGCTGATGCGCGACCTGTTCGACCTGCCCGACCTGGCGGCGATGGACGACGGCATCGCCAACGGCACGCACGAGCCACGCCCCGGCGAGCCGCAGCCGCTGGCGCTGTTCACCGCGCCGCGCGTGGACTACTCGCTGCAACGGCTGCGCCACTACACCGGCACCGGGCCGGAGCATTTCCAGAACTTCGTCCTCTTCACCAACTATCAGTTCTACATCGATGAATTCGTCAAGCTCGGCCACCAGATGATGGCCGACCCCGGCAGCGACTACGAATGCTTCGTCGAGCCGGGCAACGTGCGCACCCGGCGCAGCGGCATGACCACAGTGGCGGACGACGAACCGGGCAGCGTCCCGCCGCGGCTGCCGCAGATGCCTGCCTACCACCTGAAGCGCGGTGACCGCAGCGGCATCACGATGGTCAACATCGGCATCGGCCCGGCCAACGCCAAGACCATCACCGATCACATCGCCGTGCTGCGACCCCACGCGTGGCTGATGCTCGGCCACTGCGCAGGGCTGCGCAACACGCAGGAACTGGGCGACTACGTGCTCGCCCACGGCTATGTGCGCGAGGACCATGTGCTCGACGAGGACCTGCCGCTGTGGGTGCCGATCCCGGCGTTGGCCGAGGTGCAGCTGGCGCTGGAGCAGGCGGTGGCCGAAATCACCCAGCTGCAGGGCTACGAGCTGAAGAAGATCATGCGCACCGGCACCGTGGCCAGCACGGACAACCGCAACTGGGAGTTGCTGCCCAAGCAAAACGTGCCCAGCACGCCGGAGCAGCGCTTCAGCCAGAGCCGCGCGGTGGCGCTGGACATGGAAAGCGCGACCATCGCCGCCAACGGCTTTCGCTTTCGCGTGCCGTACGGCACCTTGCTGTGCGTCAGTGACAAGCCGCTGCACGGCGAGATCAAGCTGCCCGGCATGGCCAACACCTTCTACCGCGAGCGTGTCGACCAGCACCTGCGCATCGGCATCCGCGCCGTGGAACTGCTGCGCCAGGAACGGCCCGGCCAGCTGCACAGCCGCAAGCTGCGCAGCTTTGCCGAGGTGGCCTTTCAGTAGCCCTGGACTACAGCCAGCCGAAGAATTCGCGCACCTCGCTGGCCGTCAGGTTGATCGGCAGCGTCGGCGACTGCGGGAACTGCCGCAGACGCGGCCCGCGAAGGCCGCCGGCGTTCTGCCCGAGCACGGCGATCGCGCGAATGCGCAGGCCCGCAGCTTCGAAATGCGCGATGTAGCTCTGCGCATCGGGGTAGAGCTCAGGCTCGTTCGGCAGCGCCGTCGGCAGCAGGCAGCCCAGCACCGCAGTGCAGCGCGAGGCCAGCACTTCGTCGACGAAGGCTTCAGGGGTGCGGCGGGTTTCCTGCGCGGCGCCAACGCGCGCATACAGCCGCAGCGGCGCGCGGCCATTGATCAACTGGATGTCGCGCACACTGCGGTTGAAGCACCCGCTGAGGCAGCGCGCAATCGACGACTTGCGTGTGTGGGAGTTGCCCACGAGAAGGTAGGCGTCCATGCGTCAAGGGGCATCGACCATGGCCCTCATGCTAGCAGCGCCACATCAGCGCACCTCGCGCCACAAGGGCCGCAGCGCCCATAGCCCGAGCAGCGGCCCGAGGCCCAGCCAGGGCAGCAGCCAGGTCAGCGCATACCGTTCGGCCAGGCTGACGAAGAGCTGGATGCTGGCGATCGAGATCGCGAAGCCGATGCTGTTGGTCAGCGTCAGCACGCTGCCCACCGCCTGCACCGGCGCGTTGGCCGCGGTCAACGCCGAGAACTGCGGCGAATCGCCGGCCACGGTGATGCCCCACAGCAGCAGCCAGGCACCGAACAGCACCTCGGGCGCGCCCAGCATCCATGGCGCGGCCAGGCAGCACGCGCCGCTGGTACCCAGCTGCCAGGCGGCGACGCGCGCGCTCCCCCAGCGCCGCGCCGCGGCGCCGCCGGCGACGCAGCCGATCGCGCCGGCACTGAGCACCGCGAATGCGGCCCACGACAGCGCGGCGCCCGCCAGCCGGCTGGCCAGCATCAGCGGCACCAGCACCCACATCGTGTACAGCTCCCACATGTGGCCGAAGTAGCCGAAGACCGACGCACGCACGCGCCGGTCGGTCCAGATGCTGGCCAGCGCGCGCAGCCGCAATGTCGCCACCTGCCCCGGCGGGCGCTGCGGTTCGGGCACCAGTGCGTACAGCAGCAGCCCAGCCAGCGCCGCCGCCAGCGCCACGCCGTGGAACACCGTCGGCCACGGCCAGTGTGCGCCGGCCGCGCGCAGCGCGTGCGAGCTGGCACTGCCCAGCACCAATGCAGCGATCAGCCAGCCCAGCGCGCTGCCCAGCCCGCGCGGAAACCACAACGCAGCGATCTTCATGCCCACCGGGTAGATGCCGGCGAGGAAGAAGCCGGTCAGCGCGCGCCAGACCAGCACGCCGGCGAAGGACGGCGCAGCCAGCGCCGAGGCCACGGTGCACAGCGCCCCGGCCAGCGAGCAAAGCAGGAAGACGCGGCGTGCCGAGAAGCGGTCGGCAATGGCCAGCAGCGCGAACAGCAGCGTGCCGGCAATGAAGCCCATCTGCACCGCCGAGGTCAGCGTGCCAACATCCGAAGCGGCCCAACCGAACTCGCGCTGCAGGTCGGGCATGACCGCGTTCACCGCAAACCACGGCGAGGTGCCTGCGAGCTGCGCCAGCACGATCGCTGGCAGCACGCGGCGCGGCGTGTTCACTGCCGGCTTGTGCACCTGCGCGGAGTTGTTCAAGCGATGGCCGGGCGCCGCGCCAGCAGCTCGCCGATGGTCTGCTCGTAGGCCGCCGCCGCCTCGATCACCGCCAGGTCGCCGTGCGGCCGACCGATCAGCTGCATGCCCATCGGCAACCCGGCGTCGTTGAATCCGACCGGCACGCTGATCGCCGGCAGACCGGCCAGCGTGGCGTAGATCACCACCTCCATCCAGCGGTGGTAGGTGTCCATCGTGCGGCCGGCCACCTCGCGCGGCCAGGTCCACTCGGCCGGAAAGGGCCAGACCTGCGCGCTCGGCAGCACCAGCAGATCGTAGCGCTCGAACAGCACCAGCAGGTGGCGGTAGAAGCGCGTGCGATTCAGGCTGGCTTCGTACACCTGCGGGCCGCTCAGGCCGTGGCCCTGTTCGTATTCCCACAACGCCTCGGGCTTGAGCTGGGCGCGATGCTTCGGGTCGGCAGCCAGGGGCGCGAGCACGCCGGAGACGAGAAAGCGCCGCCAGGTCAGCCAGGTCTGCCAGACCTCGTCGCAGGGATAGCCCAGGGACAGCGGCTCGACCACCGCACCGAGGGTCTCGAAGCGCTGCAGCGCTTGCGCACACATCTCGACGATGCCCGGCTCGAAGGGCAGATAGCCATCCAGGTCGGCCAGCCAGCCGATGCGCAGGCCGCTGGCTTCGGCCCGCAATGGCCGCGCAAAGGCGCTGGCGTCCTCGGCGATCGACAGCGGCTGGCGCGCGTCATAGCCGGCTTGCACCGACAGCAGCATCGCCAGGTCGCGCACGTTACGCGCCATCGGGCCTTCGACGATGAGTTG
>Ga0316195_10000291_pt1 | contig 18990 bp, 14 predicted proteins | sample Phised1_MG_FD_204937 | JGI IMG/M metagenome (GOLD analysis project Ga0316195, IMG submission 204937) | Coastal sediment microbial communities from Maine, United States - Phippsburg sediment 1 | ecosystem: Environmental > Aquatic > Marine > Coastal > Sediment | place: USA: Maine | collected...
CAACTGCTGCGGCAGTCGACCCCGATCTTCAAGGTCTGACTGGAAATACGCGACTGCGCGCTCGGCATCACCCTTTTCGAGCCATGCGAAGCCCAGTGCTGCGCGGGCATCCGCATGGTTTCCCGCGAGCTCTGCTTCCTCGATTGCGCGATCGTAACGGCGTGCGCTGAGGAAACGCCACGCCGCGTTCACATGAACATAAGGGTCATCAGGATTGGTCTGCAAACGACGTTCGATGAGTTCTATCGCTTCCTCGTGTCTTTCCTGAATACTCAAAAAAAGCGCATAACCGAGCACATTCAGGGGATCGAGATCCATGGTCTTCAGGTATTCGCGTTCCGCCGCTTCAAAGTCCCAGTCGTACCACGTCAGTATGTCTGCGTAGAGACTCCGTGCATCGGACAGAGCACTGTCGAGCGTGATGGCCTTAAGCGCTGCTTCCTTTGCCTTTGGATAAGCGTCACCAGGCAGCAGGTTTCCATAGTTTGTGCCAAGAAAACTGTAGCTCCATCCAAGGATCGCAAACGCTTCGGCGAAGTTCGGATCGAGCGTCGTTGCCAGTTCCAGGTTTGACACCGCGATCGCGAGATCCTCCGGCGTCTGCCTGAACGTATGGTAGCGGCCAAGAAGGAACGCGGTATACGCTTCCAGGTTGGCGGTCGGCAATTGAACGGGTTCTGGCGCAGCGATGTCAGCGTACTCACGCTGCAGCGCCAAAGCGATTTGTCGAGCCACCTCTTCCTGAATCGAAAAAACATTCTGGACCGACAGCAAGCGATCGTAACTGTCTGCCCACAGGTGCTGATCGGTTTGCGCCTCGATTAACTGGACGGTAATGCGTATCCGGTCATCGTCAACACGAACACTCCCCTCAATGACGGCGCTGACGCGGAGCCGCCCAGCGATCTCAGGAACGCTGAGCCGGGTAGAGCGATAGGGTTCGACTGACGTGCGTGATGACACCTGCAATCCGCTGATATCCGCCAGGCGCGTCAGGAGTTCATCCTGCATACCGTCGGCAAAATATCCGTAGTTCTGGCTGGCGCTGAGATCCGCGAAGGGCAGGACCGCGATTGAGGCCGCCGCCGGGGAAATCCGCGATTCGTCCCGAGGCGCGCTGACGAACCAGAGCGCCACGATGGCCGTCATCGCCAATGCCATACCGATCAGGCCGGCCCTCGCCTTGCTGCGCGTCGCCACCGCGCCAATCGGTTTGGCATCGCAAATCAGGCGATAGCCTTGTCCCCGTACTGACACGAAATAGCGAGGCGCCTGGCTGTCTTCGTCAAGCGCCTGGCGCAGCAAGCGGACGCGCTGCGCAAGCGTTTCGTCGCCGACGACCACGTCGCCCCAGACTTCGCGAATCAGATCGTCCTTGCTGACCTTGTCCGGCGCGTGGCTGACAAGTACAGCAAACAGTCGAAACGACAGTTCCGGCAGTTCAATGGGTTGATTTCCCCGGCCGACCGTTCCGCGATCCAGGTCTACAACCAGATCCAGAACGCGAAACCGTCGCTGCGGATTGCTGGGCCGGTCATCAGCCATCGTGGTGGCGTATCACGCAGCTTGATCCAAGTCGTTGATAAACGGATAGAAAATAATTCTTCATTAATGCTTCAGTGTTCTTAATCGAGTCTTCATTAAGTTTACCGTCAATACGACTAACTTGCAGACCATCGACTTTCACACTACTGACAGGGGATTCTCAATGAAGATTCGACACTTGGCGGCGGCGGCCGTTTCACTCACACTGTTAGCCGGGCCGATAAACGCTTGCGCCGGTGATTTTTACCTCGGCGCCAGCGTTGGCAACGCAACTCTGGACGAGGATTTCGACGGACTGGCAGTAGACGACAACAGCACGGCATTTCGGATTGTCGCAGGATGGCGCTTTAACGATTATTTCTCCCTTGAAGGCGGCTACCACGACTTCGGCAATTTTGAGCAAACCGTTGATGACGCCGGTGGCCCCGTTACGGCGAAACTCAGCGCCGACGGATTCATATTTGGCGCCACAGGACGTGTCCCGGTAAGCGAGCGCTTTGCGCTGACTGGTAGTGCGGGGATGTTTTTCTGGAGCGGCAGAGCGGAAATCAACAACGTCAGTCAGGCGACACCGGAGGATAGCAACCTGTATCTCGGCGCAGGAGTGAGTTTCGATGTAAGCAAAAATTTTCAGCTGACCGGCGACTGGATACGCTATGAGTTGGAAAGCACCGTGAGCGGCGTTCTTTCAGTGGGTCTGCAGTATCGATTTCGCTAATCGTGAGGGGTCGAACGGTTGCGACGAAAGCGTTCTCGCTCGACCCCGATTTCTTGTCATAGGCGCTGGTGCCCACTGTGGTGCCTCATCCAATATCACCCCATGTGATTATGAGGCGACTGGTTCCTATCCATTTCAACGCAGCATGTCGCGCTGGGGTCTGCTAGGCTTTAGTAACTTCTTGATTTAAAAGGCTGAACATCCGCATATTGGTGGTTCGACGGATAGGACCGCTACTGTGCTGGCTCGCCGTCTTGATGTGGTGGATGCCTCGCTTTGCTCGTCACCCCTCGGGGCGCCCGCGGCGTCCAAATCGGTACAGCCGATTTGTCGCGAACTGATCGGCCCCTGGCCGTCATCTTGTCCCGGGACAACCAAATCCTTAGCGGCGCGCTCCCGGATTCGGGCCAGTCCGAAACTTGCCTTGACCAAATGATATTGCCTAAGATCAGCACGCAACAGACTACCGGAGCTGCGCATATGCGGACGTCTCTCATCAAAGTCCTGCTATGCGTGCTGGCCGGAATGCCGCTACCCGCGAAGGCGCAGACGGATCAGGACATCGAACTTATTCGGCAGGCAGCCGAGGATACCTTCGACCAGGTTGGTCTAGGTATCGGCTATGCGGCTATTGTCGATTTCGCGGTCAGTCGCGATATTAGCTCGGCGACCTTTTATCCGGATGAAGTTGACGGCGTTGTCGATCCGAAACTGAAAAGCACAAAAGTTCCGTTCCGGTTTGTCCTGGGTAGCGACGACACGGGGCGTCGGCCGTTCGTGCAGGGACACCTCGCGTACCAGACATTGGGTAGCGGTTTCGACGTGTTACCTGGTGAATATGTCGACAGCACCTGGACAACCTATGGGGCGTCAATTGCGGGCGGCATCGAGCTGCCGTTCGGTGAACATTTCAAGTTGCTGCCGGTCGCCAGCGTAGGCTATGGGCGAATTGAGAATCGCGCGAAATTTTACGGACCGATTTCCGAAGCCTTGCTCGAACCGGCGCTTTCTGAACTGGTCTTTAACTGGAACGCAAACAGCGTTGTTTATGGCGTATCACTCGGTGCGGACTACAGGCGCGACGTTGGCGGATTCGATATCGAGATATTGGGCAGTCTTACGCACCATCGAATTGAAAGTACCAGCGCCTCGAATGAATTTACAGACATTCGCGGGCACGTGACGGCCTTCGATTTCGAGGTCAATACTGTTCACGCGACGCCCTGGCAGTTGGGCAGCTATCCCTTGTCGATCGTAGGGCTCTTTGGCGGTACGGCCATTTTGGGTCCGGACAGAGACGCACTGGGTTTCGATCAGTTCTACGAGGCAGGGATCGGTCTGGAAGGAGATGTCAGCGCCAAAGGCTGGAAGGTGGCTTCATTGCGCCTCGGCGTGAAGGCGTTGTTCGGACCCGACGTTTCAGGCTGGGGGTTGATTCTCGGTTATGGTTTCTGAGCCTCCGATATGTTTAGTGCAATGAGGCTACCGCTTTTGATCGTTTTGTTGGCGCAGCCCTTCGTTACGGGTTGCGTCAACTTTTCGCCTGACCCGCAATGGCATAACCCGCACATGGAGAGGGTGCAGGTGGGGCAGCAAAACGGTGTCACGGTATCCGCCGTCGTGCTCGATGATGAAGAGGCAAAAAAAATCTACGGTGTTGATCTCGGCGCCAATGAAATTCGCGCGATATGGCTTGAGATTGAGAACAATACTACCGAGAGTTTGCACCTGCTGCCGTCTTCCCTGGATATCGACTATTTTTCGCAGAATGAAGCTGCCTACCGATTTCACTCATCGTTCAAACCCCAGCAGAACCGGGAGTTATCCGAGCACTTTCACTCGTTGGCGATACGCAAGGACCTGAAAGCGGGCGAAAAAAGTGTTGGCTATGTCCTGGTGAACCGGCATCGTGGCGGCCGCTACCTGGTTGTGGAATTGTTGAGCGACCAGACATTGCATCGATTCGACTTCATGTTCGCGTTACCCGACGGGTCTTTCGATTTCGAGGAGATCGATTTCGAGTCCGTTTACGACAGCGAACAGCGGAAGGACCTTGCTATGCCGGCCCTGAAATCCTGGGCCGAGCTCCTTCCATGCTGCACGACCAATGCCGAGGGAGATAAGTTCGGAGATCCGATTAATGTCATATTCGTTGGCGACATGAACTATCTCATGGGCGCGCTGACGCGCAGTGGCTGGGCGTTCACTGAACGAATCTCGGGCAAGGCAGCCTGGGAGACGACGAAATCGACGTTGTTCGGCGAACCCGAGTGGAATTTTCCGATCAGTCCGCTCTATTTCCTGGGGCGCCACCAGGACCTGGCGATGCAACGTCCGCGTGGATCGATACCGCAACGAAACCATATGCGCCTCTGGTTGGCACCCGTCACTTTAAACGGAAGCCAGGTCTGGGTCGCGCAGCTCAGCCGTGATATTGGTGTGAAGCCAACCTGGCATTCGCCATTTCTGTTCACGCATATCATCGACCCGGAAGTGGATGAAGATCGTTCATACCTTCTCGAAATGCTGATGCGCAGCCAGTCGGTGAGAACCTATGGCTATGTCCAAGGGGTCGGCGAGGCGACACTCGAGGCGCCGAAATTCAACCTGACGGATGACTCTTACCGAACCGACGGCCGGCGGTTGCTTCTGGTTATTGCAGAGGACCCTGTGCCGATCAACGAGGTCTCGGCTATTCGCTAGTCGCAAGGTCTCTGCCGACCTGCCAAAGCATTGCCTGCAAAAGGGCCTTGCGCGGGAATGGGGTCGGGTCGTCACGACCCGCGAAAAATTCGTGATCTTCCTCGATCTCCATCGCCACCGCCCAGTGGTCGGCGTTGAGGTAACCGAGCAGCGTTGAGCCAGGAATTAGCGCGTCCTGCGCCAGCAGCTGCCCGTCGTTTCGCGGGCTTTCTGCGAACAGGATTTCCCAGGGCCTGATCAAGGCGCGCGCCATTCGATCCTTAGTGGTGAAGGCGGCCAGAGAATAGTAGCGAACAGTATCCGGCAACGGATTCGATTCAAGCCATTCTTTACGCACATTGGTACTAAGACTGTGAACGACATCGTCGTCACCTTTCTCGCAGTGCCCGGACGGAAGGTGAGAAAACAGCAGGTGATACAAAGTGCCAAACCGGTCGGCAAGCGGGGAACCACGAACGGCGCCGGAGACGCTTATTACAGCATCCACTCGCTCAGCTGCCAGTGGATAGTCCACCAGGAACTGAAGAATATCGTTGGTACCTTTCGAGTACCCGATCATAATCAGAGGCGTATCCGGGTCTGTTGGCCATTCATTGAGAAACGTCGCAATCTGTGCCGCATTGTGGCTCGTGCCTGATCGGCCGCCGACTTCAATCGTGCCGAACCGGTAGTGATCGCCGGATAGCTTTGTAATAGCCGAACCAAATGGCCGAGCACTCTCCCCGAAACACTCGGCAAAGGCGCCCGTGACGAACAGGATCTGCAGGTTAGTCTCTTTCGATCCGCCAGTCCGCGCAGAACCCATTGTCTCGTCCGCTAGCCGGAGCAGCCAGTTCTCGCAGCGGTCAGCAGATACTTCGGTATTGGTAGTTTCCGCGAGCGACTCGCAGAAATAATTCCGGAATTCCTGACGACCGTCTACGATACCTTGCGGTGCATCAGGCAAGCGGTGTGGTGAGGGATCCTGTCGTAGTTCGTCGCCCGTGGGTATAGCCACGCAACCCGACAAGAGCATAGCGAGCAGGAACTTCGCTCTGGAAAAAGGCGGACGAAGACGCCGAAACGGTCGCGCGTCCCTGTACCCGTCGAGTTGAAACAGCTGCATCATAGTACGTGAGGTTTGCCAGAACGCTTCAGCCGGCCAATTGTAGCAAATTGCGCCCGGCGCGCCGAGGTGCACGACCGTTACTGATGCTGTTGTCACTGCCTGACCATACGGCAATCAGCGATTTTGAATGCGGATCGACGCGCCGGTCAGAATGTTCTCAATTCCGGGCGCAAAAGAACCGGCGCTGACGGCGAAAGAGAGAAAGGCCGCGACGAGGTTAAAAAGAAACGAGCGAAGATGGACCGGCGAATCAGTCAATAGTCGCACCGGATCAGGACGCGGCTCGAAGCAATCGCGCGCGTTCGTCGCCCCGGGCCTTTTTTGGCGGCCAAATGAAGCTGGCACCCTGGTGTGCCGTTCCGCTGGACTCGCCGGAAACGCCTTTCCTTTCGCCTTCCTCAACTGCCACGTGCCGCCGCGTTGGCATGCGCGCTGAAAAGCATCGCCCTGTCGGGCCTAGAATCCAAGTTCCTGCAAGGCGTCCGCAATTTTCGTACGCATGGGTTCGGCTTTAACAGGATAGCCGCGAAAGAAATCGGCGCTGTCGAGCAGCGGTCCGCGCTCGCGAACTTTTGCCGCCCACGCGGCAGCTCGTGCCGTGTTGCCGGCGAGGGCCTGCGCGGCCGCTGCGAGTAATGCCATAAACACATGCGCGCCTGGTGAGCGCGCGGCTTGTTCTGTCCAGACGACGCCCTCGGCATACTCGCCGCGGGCAATATGGGTAAATCCGCGGGCGCCAAGCATGGCGTAGTAGAGGGGGTCGAGTGGGCTCAGGCGCATGGCGATATCCAGTTGCTTGCGACCGTCCTGTTCACCAACGGCGATCGTTTTTGTCCATGCCAGTGCGTACATTCCCTGCGCGTAGTTTGGGCTGAGGGAAACGGCTCGTTCGAGCCACGAGCGGGCGCTATCGAGATCGGACTCCAGCCAATAGCTGCGACCCATCGTGAAATTTGCGAACGGATCGAGTGGGTCGATATCGAGCCCGCGCCGGGCACAGCGGCGGGCCAGCGCGATCTCACCAGGTATGTCGTCAGTCTGACGCATGAAGGCGGTTTGAAAATGCACGAACGACAGGCCTGCGTGTGCACGTGCGAAATTTTCGTCCTGTTTGACAGCATGCTCGAACAGCCGGGTAGCCGCTGCATTGTCGCTGCGGTTGAATCGATACAGATGCTGCAGGCCCAGATGATAGGCCGACCAGGCATCGAGATTGTCACTGGAGATGAGCCGGGCACCGGAGGCTTCGTGCAGCGGAATCTGGATTTCCAGCGACATCAGGATCTTGGACTTGATCTCGGCGCGTACCGCGTGAATGTCGTCAACAAAACCGGCGTATCGCTCGCCCCAGACAACTTCGCCCGTACGCGTGTCGATCAATTCGGTTGTGACGGTGAGCCGCCGACTGTTTACTTCGACGCCGCCAGTCAGGCAGTAGCGGACTCCGAGCAGCCGCCCGACTTCACGCAGGTCGAGATTAGAATCCCTGAACCGAAATGATGAGCCCCTGGCGATAACGAGCAGCCAACGCAGGCGCGCGAGTTCCGTGATCAGCTCGTGCGCCAATCCCTCTGCCAGCGTGTGGTAGGGGCTTGCGTCCGCCAGGTTCCTGAACGGTAACACGGCAATCGATGGTCGCTGCGAGCGCTCACTACCACCATCGGGATTGTCGATGAGATCAAGGGGCAACACCACCCCGGTGCTGTGAACGACCTGAACGTCCGCAACAAAACGAAATCCTTTGCCGTGAATGGTCTTGATGAAACGCTGCGCCTTGCCGCTGTCCCCGAGGGCCTGGCGGGCCGACTTGACCCGACTCGTCAGCGCCGAGTCGGTCACGGCGCGCCCGTCCCAGAGTTTCTCGAAGATCTCGCCCTTGGGCACCAGTCGATCGCGATGCTCCACCAGGAACGCCAGCAGGGCAAACACCTGTGGTTCGAGCGGCTGAATGGCATCGTCCTTACGCAGCTCAAAACGCGCCATGTCGAGCTCAAAATGATCAAACTGGTAAATCATTATCACGAGAATAAAGCAGTTGGGTGCTTCAGCCCAGAAGCTCTCCCGAAAATCTCCATATTTTCTCCATGTTTGTATTACGTGCTGAGTGTAGAAATGGCCTGTAGGCGGGCGGCCCGCCATTGACATGAATAATGGGAAACTTATGAAACAAGCAAGAAACGAACTTCCGACTCGCCTTGAAGCCGGCGGAGTCTGCTTTCAGGGCCAGGATTGGGGCGATATCAATGTTGCTCGCGTCCGGTTTCCGGCCGGCGCGGACGCAACTCCGCTGCTTGAGGGATTGCCGAACGATCTGTGCCAGTGTCCGCACTGGGGAACGGTGGTGAAAGGTTCCATCCATGTGACCTATGCAGACGGCACAAAAGAGACAGTGAAAGCTGGCGAGGTCTACTACTGGCCACCCGGCCATACGGTCAGGGTGGATGAGGACTACGAAGCAATCGAGTTCAGTCCGAGCGGTCAAATGGGTGAACTTATGAATCACCTTGAAGCGAAGCTGAAGGGCTGAAGGAAAGCGGAGTGCTGCTCGTAACGGTCGGCGTTCGCGACTTGCGAACGTTCCGACCTGCACAAACGCTACCCATGCGAGTCTTCGGCACGAATATTGCGCGAACCGGTGCTTCGTCATCCTGTCCGGCACCGTAAATTAGAGGCAGGCGCCAAATTAGAGGCAGGCGCCCCACGGGTGCCATCTGCAGGAGGCCGTGCGGAAGCTGGCGGCCTTATCGGCCCGTACAACAAACATCGCTCGACGCTGTGAGCTGAGGCAATGCTGCTGCATCGATCCGGTCGTCTTGGTTGATGCCAGCGGAATGCGCCTTGCCGGCTCGTTCCGGGATTGGCGTCTATCCTCGTTCAACTGGGCCAAAAAATGGCTATTTTCGGCAATTATGTAGACTGGGCAACAGACATATCCAACCCCGGGTCGTTATGGTCCCAATTTGACTGATTATACGAGTTGGGAAGAGATTGTGGCGTCCGGATACCTTCAGTACGCGTCGTCGTCGCCGACCCCGGTTTTTGGCTGCCGAGGGCTAAGCCATGAATGATACTCGCGACACTATCGAGATAGTCAAGGTAATTGCTTGCCTGGTCTGGGGAGTAATTAACTTGCTGATCATTATTGTGGGCTTGCTTCTTTTGCCTTACTTCATCTGGCAGCATTACGAAGACCAGAAGCGACGTAGCGCCAAAATGGCGCTGACGGCAAAAGAATTGGGTATGCAACTGGAGCGGGCGCTCGATCCGCGGATGGACAAGGTGCACCGGTTTCTCCGCAAGGTGAAGGGCTCCAGGCGTTACGCGCTTAACGTCATCAGCGGCGAAAGCCAGGGGCACTCAGTCACCATATTTGAATATCACTACCAACGTTACTTCAGGGGCAAGTCGTACGAATTTGGCAAGTATATTGAGCACCATTACCTCACCTATCTTGTCCTCGATCTCAACAACGAGTTTCCGGAGCTGACCGTCAAAGAGGAGAAGCCCGCGTCACAAATTTTATCAAGAATCGCCGATGCTCTTGGTCGCGGCGATATCGATTTCGAAGCCCATGAATTCTCGGAACGGTATGACGTGCGCAGTAGTGACAAGAAGTTTGCCTACGATTTTTGCAATACAAAAATGATGGAGTACTTGCTTGAGAAGACAACTGTTCCAATTGAAGTCGAAAAAGAAGCGCTGGCTATCTGTTTTCCAGATCGCATCAACCAGTCCAAAATCGAAGCACAGTTGGAGCATCTCGTTAATATTCGTACGCGGATGCCCGGGTACCTGTTTGCGGCGTGACTTGAATACCGGACATGCAATATTCCAATACATTACTGTTCATTATTGTAATCGTCGTCGGGTATGCCATCGCGACATTCAATTACCTGGTCAGATTGAGAAATCACATCGGCGATGCCTGGAGCAATATCGATACCGAGCTGAAGCGGCGCTATGAGTTGATCCCAAGTCTTGTGGCGGCGATAAAAGGCTATACCGCACATGAGAAAGAGGTGCTGGGGCGAGTCGTCGAATTACGCAACATCTGCATGGCCGACAATGGCAGTGTCGGCCATCAGGAGAGTAGCCAAAAACTGCTGGTCGGTGCCATGCAGGACTTGATGCTGGTGGCAGAAGCCTACCCGGACCTGAAGGCCGACAACAATTTCATGCAACTGCAAGTCGAACTGGTAAATACCGAAGACCGTATCCAGGCGGCGCGGCGCTTTTATAACGGCAACGTACGTGATTACGAAAACCGGCGTGAATCATTTCCAGGCAACATTGTGGCGAACATGTTCGGGTTTGAGGCGCGGTCTTTCTTCAACGTGGATCCCGCAGTGCGGGCAGCTCCGTCGGTCGCTGGATTGCACTAGATCAAAATGTCGGGGATCGCCGTATCGATCCATGCGGGTCATCCGTGGCTGAATTGAGTGTCGAGTAACTGCGTGACAATCTCAATGTTGCGTTCCTGGCAGACCGCGCGATGGTGGCGTGTCCCATAAAGATCAGCCGTAGGGCGGTGTCGGGACGAAATTGTTGCAGTAGTTCTACGACATGGCGCATGAACTCATCGTGCAACGAGATGGCCCACAATTCGCGGAAGCTTCCGACCGTTCCCTCGGCTGACGAGCCCAGCATCCGTGTGTCGTTGATTCGTTCGAGCCGCGACGCGGCTAGGTCCACCCGACAATCGCAGCGGAACCGATGAAGGTCAACGGGAATGCCAAGGCGATCGTGACCAGGTGAGCGAGATGCAAGTGAGGTCTGTCCTTTAAGGCCCAAACCGAAAATATCATCGACGCCGCCGCGAGGAGCAACAGCAGGAGTATGGGCAACTGGGCAAGAGCGGGCGCGGAACTGCGCGTACCAGCATCAATAACCAGGCCGTACGGTAAGACGGTGGCAACCAGCGATGCATGAGCAGATGCCGCGATGCGGGGACGCAGCGTCAATGCTTTGCCGCGGCGAAAGTACACCACGGATATCAATACGAGCAGTAAACAAGACCCTAACGCAGCGGCAATCTGGATAGGCATACAACGAGATTCTACCGCAATTGCAGGAGCGTCTGAGGAAGCTGCGATGCACAGGAATTGCGTCGATCCGCGCCTGGCATTTACGAATAAATCTCGTCGTGCTTGCCCAGCTGCCAGGCAGCCAGCACGAGCAACCCGACGACAGGGAGTCTCACGCTGCGGACCGTGGGTTCCGACTGGTATGGAGTCTCGGGGCTTTCCGGGTTCTGCAGCGAAGGGCAAAGTTTTGACGCCGCGTCATAGTGGCTGATCTATACTGATCGCCATGCGAAATGGTACCGACTTGCGCGCGATTCTCTCAACGATACGACAGCACTGGAGGATCTTCCTCGGGATCCATGTCGCGGCAAACCTATTGTCGCTGGCAGTGCTGATGCCACTGTCTACGCTTCTGACCGGCTTGCTAATTCCGGCATCCGGGGACGCGGCGCTGACGGACGAGGATATTCTGTTATTTGCGCTGTCACCTCTCGGCCTGTTGATCGTATCGATCGCGACCGCGTCGTATCTGACGCTGCTGGTATTCGAGCAATCGGCATTGTTCCTCGCGGCCTTCCGCGTCACTGCCGGGAAAAGAACCAATCTGGTCGCGCTGAGTCGCTACCTCCTGGAGCGCTCCTGGGCGATCTTCCAGTTCGCGCTCAGGACCATCGGCCTCGCAGCGCTCGTTATCGCACCGTTCCTGGCGGCGCTGGTCTGGATCGCCGGCCGCTACCTTTCCGAGTACGACATCAACTATTACCTGGCGGAAAGACCACCGGACTTGTGGCTGGCGGCCGGCGCTATCGTGGCATGCCTGCTGCTGATGCTGTGGCCGATGATGGGCGTGCTGGCTCGCTGGTTTGTTGGCCTGCCGCTGCTGCTGGTTACGGAGGACAAACCCGGGGCCGCGTTCCAGCGCAGCCGTTCATTGACGCCGTCTGTGCGCCTGCGTGTCACCTTGCTGCTCATTGCATGGCTTGGCCTGAGCGCCGTGCTGCTCGGCGCGGTGGGCCTGATGCTCGATGTCGCGACCGGCTTCGCGATCCGGATTGCCGGCGACTCGCTGCAGGTTCTCGCCTATTTCATGGGTGGCCTGCTGGTGTTCTGGTCGCTGGCCACTCTGCTCGTTACCTTCCTCACAAGCACAATTTTGGCGCTTGCAATGCTGTCTTTGCACAAGGAGGCTTTCCCGGGGGCGGACGGCAGGCACCTGGATCAGCGGATTGAATCGCAGCACTCACAGCGCACACTCAGGATTTCGTGGCTGGCGCTTGCCGGCATCCTGCTGGTCCTGCTGGCAAGCAGCGGCTTCTTGATACTGTCCACCTTCGATCAGGTGGATGCCGGTCAAAGCACTGCGATTATCGCGCACCGCGGCGCCTCGGCGGATGCGCCCGAGAACACCCTTGCTGCGATCGAGGAAGCTATCCGGCAGGGCGCTGACTGGGTGGAAATCGATGTTCAGGAAACCCGCGAGGGCCTTATTGTTGTGACGCACGATCGGGACCTTATGAAGGTTGGCGGCGTTCCCGTGAATGTTCGTGAAGCCCCGCTGGCAGAACTGAAGAACGTCGATATCGGTTCCTGGTTCGACGAGCGTTTCAGCGGCGAGCGAGTTGCGACGCTCACCGAGCTGTTCAATCTCTGCAGAGGCCGCGTTAAGGTGGTCGTCGAGTTGAAGTATTACGGTGGTGAGGTTCGCTTCGAGGAGCGAGTCATAGAAATCATCGAGGCGCAGAACATGCAGGACGACATTGTCCTGATGTCATTGAGCTATCCCGGTGTCGCAAAACTCAAGTCCCTGCGCCCGGACTGGAACGTCGGTCTGCTGTCTTCGGTTGCGCTCGGTAACCTGGCGCGCTTGGAGGTCGATTTCCTTGCAGTCAACGGCAGGCTTGCAACCCGCAACTTTATTCAGTCTGTTCATGATCGCGAACACAAGGTGCTGGTCTGGACCATCAACGATCCAGTAGAAATCTCGGCGATGATGAGCAAGGGCGTCGACGGTATTATTACGGACCGGCCAGGTTTGGCGAAATCGATCAGGGATCAGCGCGCCGACCTTGAGCCACACGAGCTGCTGATTATCCGCTTCGCGAGCCTGCTCGGCGGTCGTGTAAATCCGGTTCAATAGCCGAGAGGCTGAGACGACATGCTGCGACACTGGTGGTATTTGCCGAAACCGAAGGCCGCGTCCGATACCCGTTACCGGCCGCCAGCTGTACCAGGCATCGTGCTCGCCAGTCTGCTGCCGGCCGGTCTGTTTTTTGTCGTCGCGATCGCCTGCGCGGGAGAGCGTCAGTACCTGAAGAAGAACGAATTGTTCTGCGTCGATTCCGGCTCGCTATGTGTTCGCGCGTCGTTGTATTACGACGTAAATCCCAGGCTACTGAGTCTGCGAGGCCGCGTGCAGAAGGCGAACGGGCCGGGGCTTTTGCGCTTTCGCCTGAGCGGCCGTAACGACCTTGGGCATCCTCGCTATACAACACTCGAGGTCAGGTTGCGCGGTCGATACGGGGAAATTATCGACTCCCGGATGCTTCCTGATGCGCCGGACGTTAATCGCTGGACCCTGGACAGGAGCGACTTTCTGCCCGACTGACGGTGCGCTAAGAGGGTGGGATCAATTGCCCCGCTTCGTTGCAGAATTTGTACTGGCGACGTAAGCGCCGACAAGGGCCGCGACAAGAACCGCCAGATAGAACTGGCCGATGACAGCTTCCACAGCGGCCAGAGCACGAGCCACATCCGAAACGGGCGACACGTCGCCGTAGCCGAGCGTCGTCATCGTTACGAAGCTGAAGTATTGCAAGTCCAGGAGCTGCAGGTCGTTACCGGTTTGCGGGAGCCCCTGGAACGAACCGTGATCGATTGCGAATAACATCATGTAAGCAACTGACCAGATGAAGCCCAGCATCAGGTACGCGCAAAAGGCTCCTGCGATACGATTCAGGTCCACTTCAGTGCCGCTCAGGACCTCGCGCAGCACGAGAAACGTGCACAACAAAAGGAAAAGCAAAAAGCTCGACAATGCCAGGTAAGTGGTCGCGACATGTTGACTAGCCGCGTGCAGCACCTCCAGCAGGAAACCGACGATAGCAAGTCCGAGGACCGTGTGAAACCACGTGCGGGTCATGCGCAGACTCCAGACGCCCATGACCATCACGAGGGTATAAGGGACAGCGCGGATGACCGGCCCCGTCCATCCGAACAGCGTCGCCAGCACCGGCGGTGCGACCAGCAGCAGCAGCAACGCAACTAACAGGTAAGAAAAATTATTCTGTCTCATCTTGCGGATTCCTTGGGGCAAGAATCGGCTGGTTCAACGCGGCCGCCGACGTCAGTCTCTCTTGGACGCGATCTCAGCCGGCAGTACCTCTTTGGCTATGCGCTTGGCGATGGTGTACAAGCGCTTGAGCCGCTCCGAAATTTCGATTTGAAGCCTGACAACGGCGATCTCTTCAGTGCCGACGGTGTCAAGATGTCGCGACTGGTACTGATAGATGCGATCCATCGCAAGCCGAAGCTGCTCCTTCATGCTGATGACATCCTGAGCGAGGTTTTCGTCACCGCGAGTAATCGCATCGACCGCGTGACCAAGTGCCGTGGCGGACGCTTCCCCGAGGGCGTTCAACATTTCGATCATCGCTCGCGACAGTTGACGGTCGTTTTCGATCGCTCGCCGCAACAGCGGTACCAATTCACTTTCGACGATATCACCCGCACTCTCGAGATGCACGGCCGCGTTCATCATGCGCTGGAAGGTATCGGCCTCCTGCTCAGACATGGCCTGACCGCGCATCTTGCCGAGGTACTCGAGGATGCGTTGCTGCAACACATCGACTTTATCGTCCGTACGCACGATCGTCTGCAGAGCATTCAGGTTGCGATTGGCAAGCGCGGGCCGCAGGCCGGCAATCATCTCAAGCACATAACTACCCATATGGCCGAGTTCCAGGCGCACGTTATTCAACGCCAGCGCCGGCGTGTCCAGCAGCTGCGGATCGAGAAACCTTGCTTCCACCAGAACCGTATCCGGCTCGTGCCGTTCCGGGACCAGCCGTGTGACCAGCCTGGCGATAACGCTGGAGAAACCCAGGAATACGATCGTGTTGATGACATTGAATACCGTGTTCGCGTTTGCGATCTGGCGGGGAGTTTCGGCTGCCAGCCGTTCCGCCACGGACAGTTCGGGGTGCACGGGCGACATCGCTACGGCGATGTTCGCCAGCTGGTCGATAAAGCCCAGCCACAACAAGGCGCCGGCCACATTGAAGACCACGTGTACAGCGGCGGCGCGAACCGCCTCGGTCGGCTTGCCGATACTCGAGAGCAATGCCGTCGCGCAGGTGCCGATGTTGGCACCGAGAGCCATGGCAATGCCGGCCGGTAGCGTGATGAATCCCTGCGTCGCCATGACGATGACGATGCCGGTCGTGGCCGATGACGATTGCACGAGTGCCGTAAAAGCTGCAGCCGCTGCAATACCGAACAAGGGCCGCTCCATGGTGACCATGAGATCGATGAATGGCTGATAATCCCTGAGCGGCGCCATTCCGTCGCTCATGACACCCATGCCGAAAAAGAGCAGGCCGAGGCCCATGAGCATGTTGCCGTAATCGCGCAGCTTCCCTGTCTTGCCGAAAAACAGCATTCCAAAACCAATCGCGACCAGCATCAATGCGTAATGGGTTACTTTGAATGCGACAATGTGCGCGGTGATCGTAGTGCCGACGTTGGCGCCCATGATGATGCCGATCGACTGAGTCATGGTCATCATGCCCGCAGAGACGAAACCAACAACGAGTACCGTTGTGACGGACGAAGATTGAATGATCGCCGTTACCGTGGCGCCGGTAATTGCCGCACTCACACGATTTTTTGTAAGCCGCATGAGCAGCGCCTTCATGCCGCTTCCCGCAGCACTCTTCAATGCGTCGCTCATCTGCTCCATGCCAAACAGGAACATGGCAAGGCCACCGAAGAGTCCCATACCCATCGCGATGAAGTCGACGCCGTTACTGCCGTTGTCGTCGGCAATCGCGATGGATGCCGCGCCGAGCAGTGAAAAAGCCGTGAGCGAAACAGCCACTTCGATATGCCGGGGAGCCGTGAGAATGTGATTCCGCATTTGCATTGGCAAGTCGACGCGATGAACTGGAAATGGATGCGGAGTATAACCGAGCGCCCGATCGCGGCAAGCGGCTGCATGTGTCATTAATTGTCAAGTGTCACGCCGCCTTCGAAGGTGCATGGTAGACTCGTGAAAGTATCCACGATTGGCAACTGATATGTCGGAAACGAAACAACACCATGTATGGGATCGCCACCTTAACGGCATTGCCGAAGAGTTGATGCGACTCACGATAGCCTGCGACGTAAGCCTGAAGGAACCGGGGGCAATCGAGCGAATTATCAAGAATGATGCGTCGATATGTGGCAGGAAAAATCCTACGGGCTTCAGGAAGTTGCGTTCCCTGATTATGGCAACCTACGACTCTCTCAACAAAGCCATTGATACAATCGGTCCGGAACAAACGAGGCTGATTCGTGATGCGATCGTCGAGAGGGTTCAGGCCCTTCATGACAGCAAGGGATTTACCGCGGCGGAGTCAGATAAAACGAAATGAGCAGCGTCATCAAGAGCCGCCACAAATCCCGTGTCCCGATACGCCGTTCATCACCTGCCGGCACGCCTCGTGTAGGGAACCAGCGAAGCGCTGCGAGGCAACGATGGCTGTCGCTCGCACTTGCGCTGGGCCTGACCGGGTCCTGTGAATCGGCCGAGCCGACATTCGAGTTACTTCGGGTGATCGAAGTGCAGGGACGCCAGGGTATCGCGACGGACGGTAGCGGTTATTTCGTGAGCGGAAGCAAGACGCTGTATGCATACGACAAACAGGGACGGTTGCTGACCAGCAATGAAGCGCCCTTCGACGGCATGGCAACGGAAGCGAATCATATTGGCGACATCAGCGTGTACGACGGCGAACTCTACGCCGGTATCGAGTATTTCCTGGATGGCAAGGCTGAGAACATTCGGATCGCAGTCTACGACGCCAGGACGCTCGCGTACCGACGGGCGATAGACTGGGACCCTGCGTCGGGGCAGGCCGAGGTAAGCGCGGTTGCCGTGGATCCTGCCAACGACGCGATCTGGATGACCGACTGGACTGACGGCGCCCACGTCTATCGCTACTCACTAAGCACCGGACACTACGCTGGCAAGATGAGCCTCGATCCGGCCCCGCCTGCTCCGCAGGGAGTCGCGGTCCGGGCAGGTTACCTCTACGTCACGGCGGACGACGGTGACGCCGAGAAAGACGAGGCTGACGGTCTCTGGCAGGTAAGGGTCGACCTGGCCGAAGCTGAAGCAACGGCTGCGCGTGTCAAGGCGTTTACCGAATTCCGCCGCGCCGGGGAAATCGAAGGGCTCGACTTCGATCCGACGACCGGGGAGATGGTGGTCCTTAGCAATCGCGGCGAGCGCATCATAAAGGGAATGCCCTCGGGACTCTATCCCGGCTACGACCGGGAAATTCACGAGCTTTACGTCTACCGCTTCCGGTAGGACCAACCACTGATCACCCGTTTAGCGAGCCCAGGTGGTAGCTGGATGGACACGCTTCGATAAACGCCGTCTGAGAATGCTCAGTCGCTCGTCGCGTGACGGGCGGCGCGATATTCAGGGCTCGGGGTTCCAGCCGCCACCTAGCGCCTTGTAGAGATCAATGATCGCGACGATGAATTGGCGCTGTGTTTGTGACTCGGCAATTTCGGCGCTGAACAGCGAGCGCTCGATATCCAGAACTTCGAGATAGCTGGTAACGCCGCCGTCATAGCGGGCGCGGGACAGAACCGCCGCGCTGCGCGCCGCGTCGACTTGCCGGCGCCGTGCAGCATGTTCATCACGGTAGGTTCGCACCGCAACCAGCGCATCTTCGACCTCCAGAAACGCGCGTTGTACCGTCTGCTCGTAGAATAGCAATGCTTGCTCGGTACGCGCCCGCTCGATCGCAACGCGATTGCGGTTACGGCCGGCATTGAATATCGGTGCGAAGATATTTGCGCCAACGTTCCAGAAATCGGAATTGCCGGCATTGAGATCCGAGAGTTCGTTGCTTTCCAGTCCCAGCGACCCGGTCAGGGAGAGCGACGGCCAGCGGGCCGCCTCGGCAGCGCCGATCCTTGCGGTTTGGGCGGCAAGCAGGGCTTCGGCCGAGAGCACGTCGGGCCGCCGCTGCAACAGTTCCGAGGGCAGTCCGGCCGGAATTTCAGGCGGAATCAGCTGTTGTGCGAGTGTTGTGCCCCTTGTGATTTCCCCCGGGTTGCGACCGAGCAGGATGCTGAGCAGGTTTTCAGTCTGTGCGACCGCCCGTTCCGCGACCGATACCGATGCGCTGGCAACGGCGAGTTCGATTTCTGCCTGGTTGACATCGAGAAGGGGCACCGTGCCTTTCTCGAAGCGGGCGTTGATTATCGCCAGGCTGTCCTGGCGTGCCATTTCCGTGCGCTGGGCGATTTCGAGTTGGGCGTCCAGGTCGCGCAGCAGCATGTAGGTGCTGGCGACGCTGGAAACGAGGCTGATGGCGATGCTTCGTCTCGACTCTTCCGCGGCGTACAGCTGGGCGCGCGCCGCCTCGGTCGAGCGGCGCAGTTTGCCGAACAGGTCTACCTCGAAGTAGGCATCCGCACTCAGCCGATAATTTTCTGCGGTACCGTCAAAAAGATTGCCTGGGAACGCGTTACTGCTGCCACGGCCCCGACTGCCACTGCCGTTGGCGTCGACGGTCGGAAACTGGTCGGCACGCGTCACACCGAGCACCGCACGAAATTCCTCTATTCGTGACACGGCGATGCCGAGGTCCTGGTTTTCCTCCAGGGCAATG
>Ga0316195_10000292_pt1 | contig 18967 bp, 21 predicted proteins | sample Phised1_MG_FD_204937 | JGI IMG/M metagenome (GOLD analysis project Ga0316195, IMG submission 204937) | Coastal sediment microbial communities from Maine, United States - Phippsburg sediment 1 | ecosystem: Environmental > Aquatic > Marine > Coastal > Sediment | place: USA: Maine | collected...
GCAGTTGGATGCCGAGGAGCAACTCTCGGCCGGGGTCAGCGACGACCTGATTCGCGTGTCGGTCGGCATCGAACACATCGACGACATCACCGCCGATTTCGCCAGGGCACTCGCACCGGCAGGCGCTGCGGTCACGGCGATCGCCTCGTGAAGCACACGGTGACCGTCCGTGGAGCTTTTCACCTCGAGAGGGGTGGAACGCTCCACGATCCGGTTGTGGAAGTGCGCACGTGGGGCCGCCACAGCGCCACAGCAACGCTTGTCTGCCACGCCCTGACCGGCAACGCTGATGCTGACGAATGGTGGCGTAGCCTCTTCGCCCCAGGCCGGATCCTCGATCCGAGAAGGCGGTTCGTCGTCGCCATGAACGTCCTCGGGGGATGCTCGGGATCCACTGGGCCGACATCGATCGATCAAGCGACCGGATCTCCCTATGGATCAGCATTCCCGCGAGTCACCATCCGAGACATGGTCAAGCTCCAGCGCCAGGTGCTCGATCAGCTCGGAGTCTCGTACCTCGAGCTGGCCATCGGAGGATCCATGGGGGCGATGCAAACCCTCGAATGGGCGGCGCTGTATCCGGAATTCGTCGGAACCATCGTGCCGATCGCATCAGGAGCGAGCCAATCAGCCTGGGCGATCGGCCTCTCGGAGGCACAGCGCCATGCCATCGTGACCGATCCATCCTTCATGGGCGGCCGCTACCCCACCGACGACCAACCCGAGGCCGGTCTGGCGACGGCGCGGATGATCGCCATGGCCACGTATCGGAGTCCGCAGAGCTTCGACGCACGATTCGGCCGCACCGAGGACGAGCGCGGCTTTGCCGTGTCGTCCTATCTGCGGTACCAGGGCCGCAAGCTCGCCGATCGGTTCGACGCCAACGCCTATCTCACACTCATCGATGCCATGGACAGTCACGATCTCGGACGGGGCCGAGGACCGATCGAGGCGATCCTTCGACGCATCCCGACAAGAGCCTTGGTCGTCGCGATCAGCACCGACATGCTCTATCCCGTGTCGGAGGTACGGCACCTCGCCGCCATGCTCCCGTCGGCTCGCTTCGCGGTCCTCGACAGTCCCCATGGACACGATGCGTTCCTGATCGACACCGACCAGCTCGACAGGATCATCTCCGGCTACCTCAGAGATGCCCATCGGTCGACGGAGATCACTCCACACGGTCGATCGTGGGCCTGACCGGCGCCTGCGAAGACGCCATCGACAGCAGAACCGGCAGGGTCATCATCTGAGGACCATGGGATCGGTGCCGACGCCGGGACGGCCTCCCGCGTCCTGCTCAGCGACGAGCTCCGCATGGCGGCGCTGGATTGATGGCACGTGTCGTGACGGCGCTCTTCGACCCTCGTGAACGTCGCCGGGGCTACGCTCTCGTCACGAGACCGCTTCCGGAGGAAGCGATGACCTGAGCGGAAGTAGGCCCATGACGAAACGAAGCATGCTCCCCCTGATCGCCGCTTTCGCGCTGATGATGGCGGGCTGCAGCTCGTCGTCACCAGATGCCGTGTCGGATGGCGAATACCGCACGTATGCGACATCGGAATCCACAGGCGAGAATCCCCCGGTAGCGCTCACGATCTCGGGCGATGACGCCACCTTCGCGATCGACGGCGAGACGCTGTCGGTGACCATCGGTGACGCCGGTGCCGAGTACCTGGTGTGCCCACCCGGCACGAAGGGTTCCGTACGCCCGCTCGGCGGCACGATGACCCTGGGTTCGCTGATCCTCACGCAGCCCGCAATCTTCGGAGACTGCGGCGTGACGTCGCCGAAGAGGGTCACGATCGTCGACCTCGACGGCGTGAATGCAGACTCCTGGCCCTTCCCTTTCAGCCGGTGGATCGAGCTGTGCGACGTGACGGACTCGGACTGTTGAGCCCACGAACTCGATCAGAACCGAATGCCCATCCTGGCTCCCAACCGCCATGTGGGGGGACCGGACGTCAATGCGTCACCCACGGTCCGATGCCTCTGAGGATCGCATCGGCCTCGCCCGGTCCCCAACTCCCCCGCTCGTAGGTATGCACGGGCACCTCCGACGACAGCGCAGGGTCGACGATGCGCCAGGCCTCCATCACACCATCCTGACGGGCAAAGAGTGAAGGGTCACCGCGGAGTGCGGCACCGATGAGGCGTCGATACGGATCGCTGCCTTGTGGGCGATCGTGTTGGAGGTGCAGGTCGACCGGTCCGCTCACCATGGCTGGACCGGGAACCTTCGCCTGGAGTGAGAGGGAGATGTCATCGGTTGGCTTGGTACGAAAGGTCAGCCGGTTGGGTCCGGGGGCGCCATCCTCGTCTGCGAACAGCAGGCGTGGTGGACCCGCGAATTCGACGACGGCCTCAGTGACCGTTGTTGCCAGGCATTTGCCTGCTCGGATGATCCACGGAACGCCTGCCCATCGCCAGGAGTCGACCTCCAGCCTCATGGCAGCGAACGTCTCCGTCGTCGATGCAGGGTCGACACCCGGTTCATCGCGGTAGCCGTCGTACTGGCCCCTGATCACATCAGACGGCCTGACGGCGTTGATGGCCCGCAGCACCTTCGCGCGCTCGTCTCGTAGCGCGTCGGCATGTGCGGACACCGGTGGCTCCATGGCGAGGAGAGACACCATCTGGAGAAGGTGGTTCTGGAGGACATCGCGAACTGCACCGACATTGTCGTAGAACTTGCCGCGGCCCTCGACACCGAAGTCTTCTGCAAGCGTGATCTGGACGCTTCGGACGTAGTGTCGATTCCACACCGGCTCGAGAATCGTGTTGGCGAACCGGAAGATCATGAGGTTCTGCACTGCTTCCTTGCCGAGGAAGTGATCAATCCGATACACACGGTCCTCGCGGTACGCGCGGTGGACGACACCATTGAGGCGTCGAGCGGATTCCAGGTCCCTACCGAACGGCTTCTCCAGGACTACGCGCCCGCGTGTGTTCAGACCCTGGGCCGACAATCCTTCGATCACGTCGTCGAAGAGGTCTGGTGGAATCGCGAGATACGACACCGTGCATCCCGCCCCACCGGTTCGTGCGGCGATCTCGGCATAGGTCGATTGATCGCGGTAATCACCAGAGACGTAGCAGAGGTTCTTCGCGAGCCGATCCCATACATCGGGATCGATAACGCGACCGCTGGACTCGAGGGCTTCGCGTGCCTCGTCCCGGAGGACTTCGTCCGTCCACGCCCTGGACGCGACACCGATGATCGGAATGTCTCCGATGCCGTCAGCCGTCAGCTCGTAGAGCGCGGAGAACAGCTTCCTCCTGGCGAGATCGCCGGTGATGCCGAACAAGATGAGTGCGTCGGCCCCACGGGTCCGATTCGGGGTCTTCATGCACCCAAGGTACCAACCGGGGCGTGCATCGCATGCGCCACTGCCGCAGTGGGCCACAATGGGATCCATGACGGACACGCCAGCACTCGTCGACCCGCGCCTGAGTGGGGTTGCCCACACGGTTGTCACGCACGGAAGGGTTTCCTCACTCGAGGAAGCTGCGACCCTGCGCGGCGTCGATCCGTCTGCGGTGATCAAGACGATGGTCGTGCGCCGCGGCGAAGGCGACTACGTCTTCATCCTCGTTCCCGGCGACCGAGTCATCGATTGGCCGAAACTGCGCTCGACCCTCGGCGAACGGCGCCTCTCGATGCCCGACGCCGACGAGGCGCTCGCCGCCACCGGATACGTGCGGGGGACGATCACGCCCTTTGGTGCGTCGACGCCCTGGCCCGTGATCGCGGACAGCCGCCTTGAAGGACGTTCGGTTTCGATCGGCGGAGGTGCGCACGGCGTATCGATAACCATCGACGGCAATGACTTGATCACAGCGATAGACGCGGAAACCTCCGACATCACTCGTCCACTCACCTAACAAGCGGGGAGGATCCTGGTGCGTGACGAGGCGCGACGATGCGCTGTGAAGACCTCCATATCAGGGACCCCCAGAATTCCGGAACGCTCTGCATCGCCGGAACGTCCAAAGGGGAACTATCGGCCATTGGGAACTCCCCGAAGGGGTGATGATGAGGCGAACGTCTTTGATCGTCGTGATCGTGACCGTAATCGGCCTGGCGTCCTGCGCGGCGGGAGAATCCAACCGTGACGACAGGGGTCGGTCGGAGACCACGACCACCGCTTCCTCCAACATCGGGGGAGAAGTCGTACCCGTCCAACGGGTCGACGAGAGGTACCCCCATCCGTCTGGTGCCATCAGCGGCGTCATTGAACTCCAGCCAGACGGATGCTGGACGATCGACGTCGGCGAAGGACCACAGCTCGCCCTCTTTCCGGTTGGGTACGAGATGACGAACGTCAACGAGTGGACGATGGGTCCCGCTGGTAACCCCAACATCCCATCGGGTACGACCATCGGGGCAGTTGGCGGTCCCGCCGAGGTCGGTTCCCTGCCAGGAGGATCCGCCGGTTTCTGGGCGAACTATCTGGCCTTCTGCGATCCATCAGCCTCCCATGTCATCATCCTCGATGAGGTTGGCATCGTTGCGCCACCCGAGGCCATGACGGACGACGAGCTCCTGAAGGTGTGGGAGGCCGCAGACCTGAGCGAGTCGTGGCCGTGCGGACTCGGTTTCACCCTTGCGAGCGTGGACCAAACGGTCGCCGTCTACGTGCACCCTCGGGATGCCTCGCTCCCGATCGCCTCCGAGGTCACATTCCCGAGCGAGAGCTGGGACGGGTACGTCGTCATCGGAAAGGATCTCCTCGTCAACCACTGCGACGACGTCGTTGAGCCTGATGAGCCGGAGCGCATTGTCGATGCGACCTGGCCACTGATCGCAGGAACGCTTTCCTTCGACGCTCCGGCGGCGGAGGGGACTTGCAATGCGAGCGGTGACGTCGAGGCCACGCTCAGAGGTGCAGCGGTCCAGTCATCGAGCGGCATCGTTGGCCTCACAGATCTCGTCATCGTGAACTCCGCCTACGGCTGCTTCGCCGGCTGACGCCTCTGAGGGGTGCAGGACCAGACGGAGCCCGGTGCCGTCGCCGCACGCTGCCCGGGGCCCGGATGGCAGCAGGCGGCGGGATACACTGCGGCGATGCTGCAGTTCGACGAGATCCACGGCCCTGACGGCGTTCGCCCGCACTACCAGCAGCTGATGGACCGCTTGACGGGGCTCGGGCCAGCGGAGTTGACCGAGCGGTTTGCCATGCTCGAATCCATCTTTCGGACCCTCGGCATCACCTTTGCGGTCACCGGTCATGAGGAAGGCCTCGAGCGGACGTGGCCTATGGACCTGGTGCCTCGCATCGTGCCTGCCGAGGAGTGGGCGCACATCGAGGCGGGGCTCATCCAGCGGGTCCGCACCCTCAACCTCTTCCTCGAAGATCTGTACGTCGGGGAGCAGTCGGCGATCAAGGACGGCATCATCCCGCGTTGGGTCGTCGAGACCGCGGACGGATACGTCCGGGAGGCCCACGGGATCGGTGTACCAGCCGGGGCCAGGTGCGTCGTGTCCGGCGTCGACATCGTCCGGGACGGCGAAGGCACATACCGGGTTCTGGAGGACAACCTGCGCGTACCGAGCGGAATCTCGTACGTCCTCGAGAACCGGGTTGCGATGACCCGTGTGCTACCGGTTGCATTTGCTCGGCACTCGATCCGGCCGGTCAACCACTACGGATCATCACTCCTGCGGGCATTGCGATCGGCGGCCCCTTACGCGGCGCCTGCCGACCCGACGGTCGTGGTCCTGACCCCGGGTGTCGCAAACTCCGCATACTTCGAACACGCGTTCCTCGCGCGCCAAATGGGCGTCGAACTCGTCGAGGGGCGGGACCTGCTCGTCGACGATCACCGCGTGTACATGCGGACAACCAGGGGCCTCGACAGGGTGGACGTCGTCTATAGACGGATCGGGGACGAGTTCCTTGACCCGCTGGTGTTCCGCCAGGACAGCCTGCTTGGGGTGCCTGGCCTGGCCGGGGCGGCAAGGGCAGGTAACGTGACCATCGCCAATGCAATGGGGAACGGTGCAGCAGACGACAAGGGGGTCTACCCGTTCGTCCCTGCCCTCATCACGTACTTCACCGGGGAGAAGCCCATCCTTCCGAACGTGGCAACCTATCTGTGCTGGGAACCGGACCAACGCGAAGCGATCCTTTCACGCATGGACCAGCTCGTCATAAAGCCCGTCGCTGAGGCTGGTGGGTACGGCATTGTCATCGGACCCCACGCCGACGATGAGACCCTCGCAGCCACCGCGGATGCCATCCGGGCGAATCCTCGAGGCTATGTGGCGCAGGAAGTGGTCCAACTCTCGACCCACCCCACCTTCATCAACGGGCAGCTCGCTCCTCGGCACATCGACCTACGACCCTTTGTGATCAGCGGCGAGACGATCGAGGTGATCCCCGGAGGGCTCACCAGGGTTGCCCTGCGTGAGGGTTCCTTGATCGTCAATTCATCCCAGGGTGGCGGATCCAAGGACACATGGGTCGTCGACGACGTCGCCACCAACGATGAATCGTCGTCGACAAGCAAGGAGGCCATCGGTGCTGTCTCGCCACGCTGAAGACCTCTACTGGCTCGGCCGCTACGTCGAACGTGCCGAAGACACAGCGCGCATGCTGGATGTGACCTTTCACCACCTCCTGGAGTCGCCACCGGCCGTCGAAGCAACAGCATGGAGGGAATTGATCGAAATCCTGTACCTCGACCAGGTCTTTGAGGGAACACTCGATCGCCCCACGGTCAGCGGATACTTGGTCACTGACACGAACAACCCCGGCTCCATCCTGTCGTCGGTGGCCAGGGCAAGGGACAACGCTCGTGGCCTGAGGGACCGCATTTCCACCGAGCTGTGGGAGGCAATCAACGTCTTCTACCTCGAACTTGCCGCTGCCGACCTGACCCTCGGCGTCGAGCAACGGGCATACGCTCTCCTCGGCGACATCAAGAGCCGCTGCCAGCTGATCAACGGCGTCGCGGCCCAGACGATGCCAAGGGATGAGGGATACCGGTTCATCGTCCTCGGACTGATGCTCGAGCGCGCGGAGATGACCTGCCGGCTGCTCGCCATCAGGTATGCCCGCCTCGTGAACACCGGCGAACGGATGGGATTCCACGCGTGGGTCTCCGTCCTCAAGTCGGTATCCGCATATGAGGCATACCTCAAGTCACACGATGCGTCGCTTGATCCGACACGGGTCCTCGAGTTCCTCCTCCTCGATCCCGCCTTCCCGCGCAGCGTCCTGTACTGCCTCCGCCAGGTCGAGCAACAGCTGGAACGTCTGACCGCCGATGGGCTCCAGACGGATGTGGGACGGGCCATTGGACGGGTCAGGGCACGGGCTGAATACTGCGACGTTTCTTCGATCGCTGGTGAGGGCCTCGATTCGTTCCTCGAGGAACTCCAAACGGAGATCTACCAGGTTGCCGATCAGGTCGACCTGTACTTCTTCCGCTCGGGCGCTGACCTCCAACTCCACACGGTTCAGTCGGTCTGATGCACCTCGAGATCCGCTACCTCAACGAATTCCGATACTCGGAACCCGCACGGGAATCACACAACCTGCTTCGGGCATGCCCGCAGGTCACCCCCCACCAGACGGTGGTCAGCTACGTCGTCGACACCACGCCCAATGCAAAGATCTTTTCCTACGTGGACTATTGGGGAACCAGGGTCGATGAATTCGGAGTCCGCGAGCCGCACGATGTCCTGTCTGTCAGGGCAACGAGCATCGTCGACACCACTCCCCCACCCAAACCAGACAGCGTTGCGGACCTCAATGAGTTCGACGCGTTGAGGCCCGACTTCGTCACCTATCTCGCGCCCTCACCCCACACACGATGGGACGACGCCATCGCCGACATGGGACGGAAAGCGATCGCGGGGACCAGTGACGCCGTATTTGCGGTGCAGACCGTGTGCGATGCGGTGACCGATCACCTCGCGTACCGCCCAGGGACCACAGACGTCGGCGTCGACGTCACCGACGTCCTCCATCACGGCCAAGGCGTTTGCCAGGACTTCGCCCATCTGGCCATTGCGATGTATCGGAGCGTCGGGATACCAGCGCGCTATGTGTCCGGATACCTCTATGCGTCCAACCAGGACAATGCCGTCCAACCGGATGCTGCCGAGCTCGAGGTCCAGACACATGCTTGGGTCGAGGCATTCATCCCCGGCCACGGCTGGTGGCAGCTCGATCCCACCAACCCCCAACCCATCGGGGAACTCCATGTGAAGATCGGCCACGGGCGCGACTACGACGACGTGATGCCGCTCAGGGGCGTGTACCACGGAGGATCACGCCACGACCTCGGGGTGAAGGTCACCATCACACGGGATCGTTTGGCCGAGCCGTTTGCGACGGATCAGTGACGATCAGTCATTCGATCATCCACACGGAGATCGCCCTGGACGCCCCTCAGATGAGACGGATCAGCTGAAGATGCGGCGGTAGTAGCGCACCCCCAGGGGCGCGGCGACCGCAAAGATGCCCACGATCCAAACAATCGAGAGCAGGACCATGCCCGTCAGCGTCTTACCGCTCGGAAGTGCCTCGACACCGAGGGTGAGCCCACGAACGGTGGTCGCAATCACGGAAACCGGCTGGTTCTCTGCAAACACCTGGAGCCAGCTCGGCATCGTCTCCACGGGCACGAACACCGAGCTTGCGAACACAAAGGGAAACACCAACAGGAAACTCGCGGACTGGGCAGCCTCAGGGGTTCGACCGACGAGACCGATCACCGCGAAAACCCATGACATCGAGTATCCGAAGAACAGGGCGAGCAGCAGCCCGGCAAGCAAGCCCTGGACAGTGGCCGGACGGAAACCGATCAGGAGGCCAACGAGGATCATCAGTGTGTTCACCGCGATGCTTCTGACGAAGTCGGCGAGGGTCCGACCGGCGAGGACCGCGGATCGCGCCATCGGCAACGACCGGAACCGGTCGATGACACCCGCTGCCAAGTCCTCCGTGAGACCAGTCGCCGTGTTCGTGGCGCCAAACACCACGGTGTTCACGAGGATGCCAGGAATCAGGAAGTCGATGTAGTCGCCGAAGGGGCCGGCGATCGCGCCGCCGAAGACAAACGTGAACAGCAGCAGGAACATCACTGGCTGGACAGTTGCAAAGATGAGGAGCTGCGGCATCCGGATGATCCTCATCAGGTTCCGCTTGGTCAGGATCAACATGTCCTTGATCGTCTGCTGGGGTGTCACCCGTCCCTTGTGCACCCGTTGCGTAGTCGCAGTCATCGCGCCACCTCGCTCGTCGCGTCGGCATCCGGGAGAGACGGTTCAGCGATGTGACCCGTCAACGACAGGAACACGTCGTCGAGCGTCGGCTTGTGGAGCTGGATGTCCATGATGGGGACCGATGCCGTATCCATGGCGCGAACGACTTCGATCAGGGACTGCGATCCGTCCGTGGCAGGGATCACCAGGAGCTCACGTTCCGCATCGAACATCGGTTCGGAGTCGACCATCTCTCGAAGAATCACCGTTGCACGATCTCGGTCGTCAACTGGGACGTGCAATTCGATGACGACGCCACCAATGGTCTGCTTCAGATCGTCGGACGTGCCCTCGGCGATCAACAGTCCCCGGTCGATCACACCAATCGTATCCGCCAGGAAGTCAGCCTCCTCGAGGTACTGGGTCGTCAGGAGGAGCGTGGTGCCTCCGCTGACGAGGTCCTCGATGAGTTCCCAGATGTCCACGCGACTCCTCGGGTCGATACCGGTCGTCGGCTCGTCGAGGAACAGAACCTCGGGTCGACCAACGAGAGAAGCCGCGAGGTCGAGACGTCGCCGCATGCCGCCTGAATACGTCCGGACCGGGCGATCTGCTGCATCGACGAGGTCGATGCGTTCAAGGACTTCGTCGGCGCGTGATCGTGATTCTGCCTTCGACAGGTTGTAGAGGCGACCGACCATCTCGACGTTCTCCCTTCCGGTGAGGAACTCATCGACGGCGGCATACTGCCCTCCGAGACCGATCTTGGTGCGAACGCCGATCGGATCGACGACGACATCGAGACCCTCGACCATTGCCTGGCCGGAGTCTGGCTTGAGTAGCGTCGCCAGCACACGGATGAGTGTGGTCTTCCCCGCTCCATTCGGGCCGAGCAGCCCGTAGACCTGGCCGCGCTCGATCGTGATGGACACCCCACCGAGGGCAGGAACATCTGATCCCTTGTATGTCTTGAAGATGTTCTCGGCGACGACGGATGCTGCCATGTTTCCCCCGGATGCGTCGGTGGCCACCGACGGTGATGACGACGACCGCTGCAGGCTAGGCCACGTTGGGAGAACCCGAGACGTCACGAGGCCTGGCACACGCGTACTGGCCCGCCAACCTCAGCTGGCGGGCCAGTACGCGTGTGTATCGATTCCTAGACGTCTGCGCTGATGTCACGACCGTGGACCGTCAGCGCCCAGATCACGAAGACATTCATCGTGATGATGATGATCGCCCAGATCGGGTAGTACGGAAGCCACGCGAACATCGCAATGAGGCTCCCCACCGCGAGGAGGACACCAACGATCCTCGCCCATACCGCGCCGCTGAAGAGCGCGAAACCGGCAAGGATCACCACGATGCCGAGGAAGAGGTGGATCCACCCCCAGGTCGTCACATCCAGCTTCAACAGGTAGTCGGGGGTGACGACGAGGATCTCATCCTCGAGGACCGCCACGAGCCCGGCGAAACTCTGGAAGAACCCGATGATCATCATCATGATGGCCGCGAAAGCGGTCCATCCGATGGCCCATCCACTCACTTCTCGCGAGGTCATGTTATCTCCCATCAGACTCGCGGCCGTTGATACGGCTGCCTCATCCGCAACTCTATTCCACCGCCACTCCGCCATCTCGATATCCATGCTCTGCAACCGAACGACAGACCAGGTCGGGTCACTGCCTGGACTCGTGGCGAGTACGACGGCGGGACCTCGTGCGTCGAGCAATCGCAACGCCGACCATCGGACCCGTAACGAGGACGGTCACTGCCGCGAGGCCAACGACCGGCTCCTGATCGAAGATCGTTGCCAGCGAAGTCTCGTAGCCACGTTCGGTGCCCGAGTAGATCACGAGGTTCAACGCCGCAACCCATCCGATGACGAGCCCGGCGAACCCTCCGACGAGGAGATCGATCACCCAGCCAACTGTTCTGGCGCCCACCCCTCCAGCATCGCGCCCACGAGCCGCGAACACAACGGATTGTGCTGCTCGCATGCCAGCTCACCACTTGGACGGCTCTGGTGCGCACCGAGGCCGTACGACGTGCGATCAGGTCGAGAGGATCTTTGCCTTCTGCTCGGCGAATTCCTCATCGGTGAGCACCCCGGCAGCATGCAGCTCGCCGAGGGTCTTCAGCTGGGTCAGCATGTCGCCCGTCGACGCTGTGGCTGGCGCCGGTGGCGGCGGTGCCTGCTGGTACTGAGGCTGCTGGTCCTGCACCGGCGGAGGCGCACTTTGGGCGGGGGCTTCCTCCGACCAACGTTCGACCTGTCGCCGTGACACACGATTCGAAACCGCCGTTGCGGTTCCAGCTATGACTGCAGTACGGGCTACTCCACGAACGAGTCCTGGCATGTTCGGACCTTCCTTCCTGTGCTATTCGACTTCTGCGGCTTCGAGTGCGTCAAGAGCGGCGATGATCTCCTGGATGGGAATGCGTCCTGAGGCCACCACCTGGGCTCCACTTCTGCGCAGAGCGGAAGCGAATGGGCCCGCCCATGCGTTCTCGAAGAGCAGAACTGCTGCCGAGCTTCCGTTTCGGAGGATCGCTCCGGCCTCAGCGACGTCGTCATCGCCGAGGAGACCCGAGGCGGCTCCGGCGAAGACCGCCAAATCGGGATTGCCATCCAGGTCCAGGTCGGTCATTTCGATCGCAAGGACACTTCCGTCCATCTCCTTGCGAATGAACGCAAGATCGAGGATGCGAATGATGCCTCGATCGACGAGGGCGAGGAGGTGCGGAAATGCCTCACCCGTCGGCTGGTGGCCGGGATCCCACTCGACGACGAGGTAATCGATCGGACCGGTCTCACTTTCAATCACGGAGCTCTCCTCTCGGGCAAGCGGTGTCGTTGAGCCGGCAGACTACTGGATACGCGGGTAGCAGCCGACGAGAACCGCCGTCATCGGTGTCCGCGGCGGACCCTCACCGCGACCCGTTCCGTCGTGATGAGTCCGCCATCCATCATTTCGTCGAGAACGGGGATCACGGCGTCGATGCGATCTGTCGTATCGACGCACTCGATGATGATCGGAAGGTCGTCGGACAATTGGAGAACGTGCGCCGCGTGGACGCGGGCTGATGCTCCGAAGCCTTCGATACCGCGCAGAACGGTGACCCCAGCGAGGCCTTCAGCCATCATCCGCTCGACGATCGCCCGATACAAGGGGACACCATCGAGCCGGTCGGCCTCGCCGATATGGATCCTCAACAGTGTCGATTCGGTTGTCTGGTCCACTTCGCCCTCCTTCACGTTGCGAGGAAGTACCCGATCGCGGCGACCAGCACCCCCAATGCTGGCATGCCGAGGAAGTTGATGACGGAGGACCTGCTCGGCTTCGGCGCGATGTCAAGTCTGACGGTTTCGATCGCCCACGTGGAGAACGTGGTGAATCCACCGAAGAATCCCACCACGAAGACGACCGGATAGGCGTCCGTATGGAACCCACCAACAACGACCCCAAGGCCGAAGCATCCGACGATGTTCACGACGAACGTTCCGACCGGGACGAGCAACCGGGTGGACCGCTGGACCGCTCCTGCGAGGCCGAAGCGGCTGAGCGCGCCCAGCGAGCCGGCAATGGCCAGGATCGCGATGCTCACGATGCGCTCCCGACTCGGTCCCCGAGCCACGCAGCGACGAGCCCGAGGACCATCGATGCGATGACGTAGCTCGCTGCCAAACCTCTCGCACCGCCGTCGATGAGCTCCACCACCTCGACGCTGAACGCCGAGAAGGTCGTGAACGAGCCGAGTGCCCCGATCGCCCAGAAATGTAGGGACCAGCGACTGGTGACGCTGCGTTCTCTCCGGGCGAGATACCAGCCGATGACCAACGATCCGAGAACGTTGACAATGAGCGTGACCCACGGGAAACCACCATCGGCCACGGCAAAGGCGGCGGCCAGACAAGCCCTCGCGAGTGAACCCACGAAGCCACCGGCAAGCACGGCGAGCGGCAACGTCAGACGCGAAGAGCGTCCGCCGACGTGGACACCCGAGTCTGTCAAGACTCGAGCCGGTGTTGGGCGTCTTTCGGAAACGCCGTCATGTTTTCGCAGTGATCCAGAGGGACGCTCTCGTCATGGGGCGGAAGCCTCTGGCGATCCTCTCCCAGCGTCGTTCGCCGCGCGACGAGCCATCAGGAACTTGACGCCCGCCACGGCCAGGTACGCCGTGGCAACCGCGATCAGTACCGGGGCGGTCCCCAATGCGCCGACTTGTGTCAGAAGTGCCGCGAGCAGCACCATCGTGAGCGGGGCCGAGACGATCGCGCCAGGGACGGCTGCGAGCATGCAGGTGAATGTCAGGCCGAGCGGAAGATCGGGGAAGATCGCGTTCACGGAGATACCAACCATGCCACCGATGAAGATGATCGGAAAGATCGGGCCACCGATGAATCCCGTCGCTGAGCTCACCGCGAACGTCACCATCTTTCCAATGACGGTGGCGAGGAGGAGTCCAATACCAAGCGTCCCTGCTCCCGTCAGGGCGGTGTCGAGTTGCTCACTCCCGGTGAAGTTCGTCAGAGGCAACATGACGCCGACCAGTCCAAATATGATCCCTCCAACCACCGGCAGGGCAATCGATGGGAAACGCGTCCGACTGAATATCTTCGCTACGCCCCTGATAACAACGGTCATGACGACGACCACAAGGGCGGCGAGCAGGCCGAGCAGGAGCCCGGCGAACAGGTTCCACGACTCGTATTCGTACGTCGGCACCTGATAGAGATCGAGGAAGACGCTCCCGGCAATCGCGAAGTAGATGCCGAAGGAAACGCTGGACGACACGACGCTCGCATAGAACGCCCTGCCGAAGAGGACGCGGGAAACCTTGGAGATCTCCATCGTCAGGACGACGGACATCACCGGGCTGGAGAACAAGCCCCCAAACGCCCCTGCGATGCCACTCAGCGCAGTCGCCTTTGCGCCCTCATCGTCGAGCTTGCGCGACTTGGCGATCACATCGGCGGCACCGCCCCCCATCGAGCCGAGCGCCACTTCCGGTCCAAGGCTCGCTCCCCCGATGAGTGACACGGCTGAGATGGCAACCATCTGGGGCACCAGCCGCGCGTCGACGTGTTCATTCTGGAGGTCGTCGATGATGCCTGGGGTGGTAGCCGGCGTGCGGAAGACCGTGCGAAGGATGCCGACAACGAGCCCAGCCACTCCAGCCACAACAACCCACCAGAGCTCTCCCTCGAACCACCCCGTTCCCGGATCCCCGTACCACTGCTGGCCGACACCGGTGACCCCGAGGAAGATCAGACCAGCGAACGCACCGAAAACGCCCAGCACGGCGGCGTAGCCGAGGAGATGCCAGAACTCTCGTACCTGGGTGAAATCAGGAGGCGTGCCGTTCGGTGTGTTGTCAACCATGCTCAGGGTCTCCTCATCCTCTTCACGCGTCGCACATGGTGATGGAGTCGCTCATTGATGAACGCCGTGATGATCCCGATACCGGCGATTATGTAGCCGACGGTGAGGAGCTTGGCACCGTCCGTCGTAGGTACCAGATCGCCAAAGCCGACCGTCGTCACTGCGATGGCGCTGAAGTAGAAGGCGTCGATCCACGACCAGTCCTCGAGCCAGTGATAGAGCATCGTTCCGACAGCGAGCAGGCTCACGGCGGCACTCGTGAGGATGGGATATGCCTGCGGCCCGAGCGACCATCCACCGTCGTCACCACCACCCGAGAATTCGGATGCGTTCGAAGGTGGATCGCTCTCGGCCATGAAATTCCTCCCGGTCACGCTCGACAACGTCCGGTGCATTGTGCCATGTCAGTCGATTCCACCGCCCGACTCCACCGAACCACCGGATGCGTAGGATTCGTGGGTAGCGGGATCGCATACGATTCCCAAGTTTGCCGAAAGGAAACACCATGGCAATCGGTCCGGTTCAACTGCTCGTGCTGGGCTTCGAGCACCCCAATTTCCAGGGTGAGATCATCGCGGAACTCGACCGATTGCGGGAGAACAACGCAATCCGGGTCATCGATGCACTCGCCGTGTTCAAAGACATCGATGGTGACATCGAAGTCGCTCACCTGAGCAACCTCACCAGGGACGAGGCCGTCGAGATCGGCACGGTCATCGGTGGGCTCATCGGGCTCGGCATCGAGGGCGAAGAAGGCATGGAAGTCGGCGCTCTTATCGGCGCAGAGGCCGGTGCCGATGGCAACCTCGAAATCTTCGACGACGACGACGCATGGGACATCATCGAAGAGATCCCGAATGATTCCGCCGCAGCGCTCGTCCTCATCGAGCACCACTGGGCTGTTCCGCTTCGCGATGCGGTCGCTCGCGCAGGGGGCATGCGGCTTGGCGATGCATTCATCAGCCCACTCGATCTCGTGGCCATCGGCCTGGTCGCAGCCGAAGAAGCGGAGGAGCTCGCAGCGCTCGACGCAGCGCTCTAGTCACGTACAATTCAGGGGACGCAGGAGAGGGAGTATCGAGCATGCCAGCACCACGCAGAGTCGCCAGGCGCACCTCACGGCGCGTTGCTCGACGTCGCTGAGACGTATCGCAATCAACGATCACGACACAGGGTGTCCGGTCTGCCGGGCACCCTGTGTCATTGGGTCGCCGATCGGGCACCTTGTCCGATGCCATCGCCTCCAGGCAGAAGTCGTCAGACGTAGTCGTTCTTGCGAAGCCAGCCAAGAGAAGCGGCGCCCCAGAACGGTGGCAACGCAAACGACACGATGCGATAGATGATCGCTGCAGCCGTTGCGTCGTTTGGTGACACGCCGACGCCGACGAGGCCCGCGGCGAGCACTGCCTCTTGGACGCCCACGCCTCCAGGCGTGGGTGCGAGGCCACCAAGCATCACGGCCCCTACGACAACGGCCAGCGCGGCTCCCAGAGGGATCTGCTCGCCGATGGCGAGGACCGAGAACCACATCGCCATCCCGAGGATGGCCTCGGTCGCGAAGTTGCTGGAAAACACGACTACGGCACGCTTTGGCTCTTCTATGAGGACGCTCAGCGCCTCGCGAACCTGCTTCGCGATGTGCAGCACTTGTTCACGGACCTTCTTCACCGTCGCCATGACGATGATCCCGACAACCACGACGCCAATGGCGATGAGGAGGATCAGACCCCAGCTGCTTCCCAATGACGGTGCGCTGAAACCGAAGTTGACGTCGCCGAACAGGAACGCAACGACCAGGATCACGACCTGCACGATGAACATCGTGAAGCTGTCGAGGGCGCCCTGTGTGACCGCTGCCGTGGGACTGAGACCGAACTTCCGAAGGTAGGCCACGTTCGTGGCAACGCGTCCCGCAGCACTCGGCACGGCGACGCCGACGAACTGGATCGCGGATTGCAGAACCATCGTTGGACGCAGCGGCAGCGGAACAGGCACAACAGACATGAGGGAGGTGGCATTCGGGAGCAGGATCAGCTGGGCCACGACGAGGGCGGCGAGGACCCACTCCCAACTGGCGGTCCGGATCGTCTGCCAGATCTCCTGCCAATCGACGTCGACCAACTGCTGCAGCAGGAATGCGGCCAGAAGAACGATCAGGATCGTGACCACGATGTCCTGGAGTCGGATCCGACGGAGCTTCACCGGCTCCGGTTTGTCGATGCCGGTCGCCTCGATCACCGCCAAGCGGAGATCCTTGACGAACTTGCCCGCCTTGTCGATCGAACGACGCGTCGTGGAGCGAAGTGCTGGGAGCTGGAGATACGGAACCGCATCGGCGAGCGCATCGTCGCCAAGGCCGACGCGCGCGGTGCTGATCGTCCGATCGATGCCAACCAACAACGCCAGGGAAACGAGCAGTTCCGCCACATCGATCGCGATCCGGGCGTTCGTGGCCGACAACGATCCGACTTGGAAGTCGGTGATGCCGGCACGGTCCCCCTCGAGGGTCACGTGGAAGGCATCGAGCGCGCCATGGGCCATGTCGGCACCATGCAGTTTTGCGACCTCGAGCCAGATGGCCTCGAGCTGCTGATCGGTGAGTTCCGACGGTGCGACATCGGCGACGACGGTGCCTCGCTCGACGGTCACCAGGATCGCGTCATCCTCCTCGGATCTTGCTGCCACCACCACCTCGGGACAATTGACCCCTGCGGTTGCCGCCAAGACGGTGACGAGCGCTTCGTGCTCCACTTGTTGGAGGCGTGACCATGGGAGCGACGGCCCGGTGTCCCGGTACCAGAGGTATCGCCACACTCGTGCGAGCATTTGGGCATCACGAGCGTCGGGACCGTAGACCTTCACCACCAAACGTCGGCCGTTCGCGTCCACTCCATTGAGGGAGCGTGCGCCCCAGGGTTGCACAGGCGCCAAGACCAGATCCTTGAGATCGACGTCCAATGTGGCGAGTTGTGCCGCAACCTCTTGGATATCGGGGTACCCGGCTGGCGAACCGAAGAGGAGGAGCACGGCGCCGGCGGCGACGATGCCGATGCCGACACCTCCGGCAGCGTCGCTGGGAATGCCAAGGCCGAGGCCGAGACCAGAGATCACGACGAGGCCGACAGCGAGCCAACCGAGCCACCGGATGGCTCGCGGTACATGAGGCCCAACGGCGAAGACGACCGACGTGACGATCGCCACCCGCATCACCGGGAACACCGGTGCGACCTGCGAGTCGCCGATGTCGGGAAGGATCACGGGCCACTCACCCGAGATCGCGCGAGCGAGTATGAGGCCGAGTGAAACGGCGACCACTACTGACAACGCAATGGACCCGGCGATATCCCATCGTCGCTTCACAACCGACATGAGAAGAATCCAGATCGCAAAAAGCGCCGCAAGCGCATACCCGATTGCGAACACCTCGTCCGCCCAACTTGGGAGGGCTGAGAACACCGCCGCTGCGGCCGCGTCGACGCTGGACTTCTGCACGGCGACGAGCGCGACGAGGCCGAGGAGCACAATTCCCGACACGAGCAGCACCGCATCACCGGCGCGACGTGTCCTCGGTTGATCGGTTCGTGACACGAAGAGGTTGGATCTGCTCACACCATCACGTCCATCTCGACCTGCAATTTCGCGGCTGCAGGGATACACCCGTGTGGCGAATGTCGATGGGCGATAGGCATCTCGCATCGAGACTAGAGCCCAGCAGCCACGTAGGACGAGTAGCGCCGTCGTCCGCCCGGGTCGTGACGCGATAGGCACGGCGCAGCCACGGCAGGCATGCGCGAACCGTTAGCGTGGTCCGGATGCACATTGCCGACAGCCATGACCTGATCCGTGTGCAGGGTGCACGGGTGAACAACCTCAGGGACATCAGCGTCGCCATTCCGAAGCGTCGACTGACCGTGTTCACCGGTGTGTCGGGATCGGGAAAGACCTCACTCGTCTTCGACACGATCGCTGCCGAATCCCAAAGGTTGGTCAACGAGACCTACAGCACATTCGTACAGGGCTTCATGCCGACGCTGGCACGGCCGGACGTCGACGTACTCGACGGGTTGACCACGGCGATCATCGTCAATCAGGAACGCATGGGTGCCGATGTCCGCTCCACGGTCGGCACCGCGACCGACGCCAACGCAATGCTGCGCATCCTGTTCAGCCGACTCGGGCGACCGCACGTCGGCTCACCCAACGCGTTCTCCTTCAACGTCCCCTCCGTGAGCGCAAGCGGCTCGATCACCATCCAGCGTGGGGATGGCAAGACCGACGATGTGAGCTTCACTCGCACCGGCGGCATGTGTCCGAACTGTGAGGGCCGAGGGTCGGTTCCTGATATCGATCTGGCGCAGCTCTT
>Ga0316195_10000293_pt1 | contig 18935 bp, 14 predicted proteins | sample Phised1_MG_FD_204937 | JGI IMG/M metagenome (GOLD analysis project Ga0316195, IMG submission 204937) | Coastal sediment microbial communities from Maine, United States - Phippsburg sediment 1 | ecosystem: Environmental > Aquatic > Marine > Coastal > Sediment | place: USA: Maine | collected...
CCACGACAACAAAATACTTTCTTTCCCTGGTAAATAGCTTGTCCTGTTCGACACCCAAAGTGCGCAACCATTCCGTCCGCGCTCGCTCCATAAACTTGAAATAGTTGGCGAAGTAGACAACTCCCTGCAGATCGGTGTCCTCGTAGTAAACACGTACCGGCCATTCAAAGGGCTTGCTGCTGAATTTCTGCTGCATTCGACCGCTGCCTGCTCAGGCTTTATCGAACAACGGCAACTCCGCTGCGACTTCCCGCGTCGGCGGAGCCAATCCGAAATGCAGATAGGCGTTACTGGTTGCTACCCGGCCCCTGGCGGTGCGCATCATGAAGCCCTGTTGAATCAGGTAGGGTTCAAGCACGTCTTCAATCGTACCTCGCTCCTCCCCGACAGCGGCCGACAGCGACTCAATGCCCACGGGACCGCCGTCAAACTTTTCGATGATGGTCTGCAACAGCCGTCTGTCCATTGCGTCGAATCCGTTGGGATCGACTTCGAGCATATCCATGGCGCTGATCGCCACCGCTTCGGTGACGATACCGTCGGCTTCAACTTCGGCAAAGTCGCGCACCCTGCGCAGGAGCCGGTTTACAATTCTGGGTGTACCTCGCGCACGACCGGCAATCTGCCGCGCACCCTCGTCGTCGATCGGCAGATTGAGAATTCCCGCCGAGCGGCAGGCAATGTGGTGCAGGTCAACTTCCGAATAGAATTCGAGCCTTTGCACGATTCCGAACCGGTCTCGCAGCGGCGATGTCAGCAGCCCCGCCCTGGTTGTAGCACCAACCAGCGTAAAGGGCGGCAAGTCCAGCTTGATGGAGCGCGCCGCCGGTCCTTCACCAATCATGATATCGAGCTGGAAATCCTCCATCGCCGGATACAGGACTTCTTCGACGACCGGACTGAGACGATGAATCTCGTCAACGAACAGTACGTCATTGGGCTCCAGATTTGTCAGTATTGCCGCCAGGTCGCCGGGCCTTTCGAGAACCGGCCCGGAGGTCTGACGCAGATTGACATTCATTTCGTTGGCGACAATATGCGCGAGCGTTGTTTTGCCCAGACCTGGCGGACCAAAAATGAGCACGTGGTCGAGCGCTTCGTTGCGGTTGCGCGCGGCGGTGATAAAGATGTTCATCTGCTGCTTGACGCTTGGCTGTCCAACGTAATCCTGCAGCCGCTTTGGCCGAATGGCGCGGTCAAATACGCGATCGTCCTGACCGGCGTCGGCACTGGTTAGCCTGTCGTGCTCAATATTGCTCATCGCTCATCCTGATCAGGTTTATAACCTGTTAATTGACTGCCTGGCGTAGTGCGAGACGAATGATGTCTTCAGCCGACTTTCCGGCGACGTCGATTGAGCCGAGCAGATGCTTCACTTCAGCCGGTTTGTAGCCCAGCGAAACCAGCGCATCCACTGCTTCGGTTCGGGAATCCGCGGCCACTCGTCCGCCGCCGGACAAGGCGGCCATAACCGGCGACTTGTCGATTCTGTCGCGCATTTCGATAACCAGCCGCTCGGCCGTCTTTTTGCCGACTCCCGGTATTTTCACGAGCATCGCCGTATCCTCAAGTTGCACGCAACGCTCGAAGTCCCGCACTGACATGCCCGATAAAATCGCGAGTCCCATTTTCGCGCCGACACCACTGACACCCAGCAAGGTTCGAAACAGGTGCTTTTCGTCAACGGTCGCAAATCCGTAGAGAGCATGTGAGTTTTCCCGCACCACCATGTGCGTATAAAGGAACAGCTCTTCACCCGTCGACGGCAAATCCAGGAAAGTGGACATCGGCGTTTCCACCTCGTAGCCAACACCGCCACAGACCACGATGACAACCGGTGCCTGTTTGTACGCAAGTTGACCGCGAAGCGAGCCAATCATTTCAGGCTCGCGACCACGGCAGCGGCTTGGACAACGCGATGCAGGCGGCGGTGATTGGCGTGACACATTGCTGCCGCGAGCGCGTCCGCCGCGTCGGGCGACGGCTCACCCTGCAACTGCAAAAGGTGCCTGATCATGTGCTGCACCTGGTCCTTTGTTGCGGCGCCCGTGCCAACCACGGCTTGCTTGATTGCCCGCGGTGCATATTCAAATACGTCAACGTCCTGATCGAAAGTCGCACAAATAGCCGCGGCCCGAGCGTGCCCCAGCTTGAGAGCGCTGCCGGAATTGCGATGCACAAATACGCTTTCTACGGCAACAACGTTTGGCCGGTACTCGTTCATGATCTCGCCGATGGCGTCGAAAATCAGTTTCAGTCTTTCAGGAAAGTTTCCCTTGACGCTGTTAACGGAACCGCTGGCAACGTACACCGTGCGGTCACCCTCGCAGTCGAGGATGCCGAAGCCGGTCAGCCTGGAACCAGGATCAATACCAAGAATCCGCAGACGGTCAGTCAAGCCCCCACCTCAAAGCTGAGCCAGCACGTCATCGGGAATATCGGCATTGCTGTATACATTCTGTACGTCATCGAGATCTTCCAGCACATCCAGCAGTTTAACCATCGTACCCGCCGCATCGAGGTCGAGTTGCATATTTGTGTCGGCGCGCATGGTCAATTCGGCATTTTCCGCTTCCAGTCCGGCCGCCAGCATCGCGTCCCGCACCGCTTCGAAATCGGCAGGAGATGTCAGCACCTCTATCGAACCATCGTCGTCGACAATGACATCATCGGCACCTGCATCGATTGCGGCCTCCATCAGTTCATTTTCCTCGTAGCCCGACGGAAAACTCAGGCTGCCGACGTGCTGAAACATATAGCCAACCGAACCGTCCGCACCCAGGTTGCCACCGAATTTCGAAAACGCATGACGCACTTCGGCAACGGTTCTGTTGCGGTTGTCGGTCACGCAGTCAACCATGACCGCAGTTCCGCCCGGTCCATAACCCTCGTAACGTATCTCCTGGAAATCGGCGCCATCCATGTCGCCCGACCCCTTCTTGATGGCTCGCTCAATATTGTCCTTGGGCATGCTTTTGGCTTTCGCTTTATCGACGGCCAGCCGCAACCGCGGGTTCGATGCGATGTCACCGCCTCCCATGCGCGCTGCAACCGTGATTTCCCGAATCAGCTTGGTGAAAAGTTTGCCGCGCTTCTTATCCTGGGCGCCCTTTCTGTGCTGGATATTGGCCCATTTGCTGTGTCCTGCCATCGAATACTGTTTCCTGCGAGTTGTCCGCTTTTAGCCTGCATGCGTGCGTTGACGCCAAGCCCGGTGCGCCACCCACGAGAATGTCATGTTTTGCCCAAAATCAGCGCGTATGATAACGGTTCTGGGATTGCCGCACACCACCTAAACCGTTTCCAAATGCCTGTATTCGAAGATGAAACCCGGAAATCGGACAGCCCCCAGTCGGACGAGGTAGTGCATGCCCGGGAAATACTCGACCGCCTCCCGGATCAGACGGGCATCGCCGATGCACGGCGGGAAGGAGAGGCGATTTCGGCGATTCTCGAACCGCTTGGCCTGCCGCCCGTTCTGCGCGCCGCGGTGCAACTCTATCCGCTAGCCAGGGATGGTTATCTGGGCGACGGCACGTTCAACGAGGAATCTGACACTGAACTCGCCTCGCTGGTCGGGGGACTGGTTCAGCTCGGACAATTTACCCTGCCTGTTGACTGGAAGCCCGGCGAGGCGCTGGCTGTCCAGCAGTCAGAAGCGCTGCGCAAGATGTTGCTCGCCGTCGTTTCCGATGCCCGCCTGGTGGTTGTGCGGATCGGCGAGCAGTTATACCGGCTGCGGGGGGCCAAATCGAAGCCGCCCGCGGAGCAAAGAGCCATCGCCGTGGAAACCCAGGAGATATATGCGCCGCTCGCCAACAGGCTGGGCATCTGGCAATTGAAATGGGAGCTCGAGGATCTGGCGTTTCGTTTCCTGAACCCCGAAACATACCGACAGATTGCCAAAGCACTGAACGAAAAGCGTCGGGAGCGCGAAGAATTTCTTGCCGGGGTCAAGGTCACATTGCAGAAAGAGCTCTGGAACAGTGGTATCAGCGCGCAGATCGACGGCCGCCCGAAACATATCTTTAGCATCTGGCGGAAGATGCAGCGCAAGAACAAGCCGCTGGAGCAAATTTTCGATATCCGCGCTGTGCGTATCCTGGTGAAGGACGTGGCCGAGTGTTACGCCGCTCTCGGCGTTGTGCACAACGTATGGGCATACCTTGCCGGCGAATTTGACGACTACATCGCGAATCCGAAGGAAAACGGCTATCAGTCGCTGCATACCGCCCTGATTGGTCCCGGTGGGCAGACTATCGAAGTTCAGATTCGCTCGATCGATATGCATCGGCACGCGGAACTCGGTGTTGCCGCACACTGGCGCTACAAGGAAGGCGGTGCGAGCAAGGCGGTCTTCGAGCGCAAGATCCGCCTATTGCGCCAGCTGCTGGAACCGACCGACACCGATAGCGGGCTGCTTGAACAGTTGCGCGGCGACTTGTTCGAGGACCGGGTCTATGCGGTTAGCCCGAAAGGAGACGTCGTCGAGATGCCCGCCGACGCAACACCGCTCGATTTCGCATACCACGTGCATACGCAAATCGGCCATCGATGCCGCGGCGCCAAAGTCAACGGGCGCATAGTGCCACTCACCTACAAAGTCCGGAACGGCGACAGGATCGAGATCATAACCGGCAAACTTGCCCAGCCCAGCAGGGACTGGCTAAGCCCACAGCTTGGCTACCTTGCCGCATCCCGAAGCCGTGCCAAGGTGCGAAATTGGTTTCGCCAGCGCGACAAGGATCAGAACAAGCGGCATGGTCGTGAAATCGTGGAGCGTGAGCTTTCACGACTCAATGTCCGCGACATTCCGGTGGACAAGATCGCCCACCAGCTCAAATTCAAAGATGCCGACCCCATGTACGTCGCGCTGGGTGCCGGCGACATCACGTCCGCCGCGGTTGCGGCCGCACTGCAGATCTTGCGAAATGACGAACCGAAAGACGTGTTCCGCAAGCGGCGCCCGCGGCACAAGAAGGATCATGGTGGCAGCGTCGCTATCAGCGGCGTCGGTGACCTTCTCTACAATGTTGCCCGCTGTTGTCGCCCGGTCCCCCCGGAAGACATCGCCGGGTACATAACGATTGGACGGGGTGTCAGCATTCATCGCAAGGATTGCGGCAATTTCCTCAATCTCCGCAACAAACACGCCGAGCGTGTGATTGAAGTTGACTGGGGCGTGACCTCAGATGCGATCTACCCGGCCGAGCTCTCTTTGCAGGCTTTCGACAGGCACGGCTTGCTGAGGGACATCAGCACGATTCTCGCTGACGAGAAAGTCGGCGTCGACGGCGTGCAAACGGAAACCAACAAGAAGACCATGCAGGCGGAGATGCGCCTGTCGATCTCGGTGTCGGGATTGCCGACGCTCAGCCGCGTCATCGACAAGCTGGAGCAATTGCCAAACGTGACTTCCGTTCGACGCAGCTCCTGACGGGTCTGTGCCAGCCCGGCGCCATTCGCCCTAATTATTCGGGTAATTCAGCGCCTTGTTGTCGACGGCAAGCGATGCTTCGTGAATCGCCTCCGCCAGGCTTGGATGCGCATGGATCGTCCGTTGAATATCCTCGGTGCTGGCCTTGAATTCCATCGCCAGGACCGCCTCGCTAATAAGCTCGCCCGCCATCGGACCGATGATATGAATGCCGAGGATCTCATCATCATCCTGTGCCGATATGATTTTTACCAGGCCGCTGGTTTGCTCCATGGCTTTCGCCCGACCGCTGGCAGCGAACGGAAAGGAACCGGTCTTGTAGGCACGCCCGCTCGCCTTGACTTCTTCCTCCGTCTTGCCAACCCATGCTATCTCGGGCGCGGTATAAATGACTGAAGGTATGACGTTGTAATTGAGTTCGGCAACCTGGCCCGCAATCAGGTCTGCTGCCATCACACCTTCTTCCGACCCCTTATGCGCCAGCATCGGTCCGCGCACACAGTCGCCAATTGCAAATACGTTTTTCACGCCCGTTCGGCACTCTTCATCAACCACAATGAACCCGCGCTCATCGGTCTCGATGCCACAGTCTTCCGCCAACAGTCCGCTCGTGAACGGCCGCCTGCCTACCGCAACCACGAGTTTGTCGACTTCGAGTTGCTCACTGCCCGACGGCCCATCGTAGTCAACGACCACTTTGTTGCCGGTTACTTTCGCGCTCGTGACGCTGGCACCGAGATGCACTGACAGGCCCTGCTTTTTGAACTGCTTCTGCGCTTCATTCGCAATCTGTCGATCCGCCATATAAAGAAAATCCTGCATGGCTTCAAGAATGACCACCTCGGATCCGAGTCGGCTCCAGACGCTACCGAGCTCCAGTCCGATGACACCGGCCCCGACCACGCCCAGCCTTGCGGGCGATTCGTCGAAATCCAGCGCGCCCCAGGAATCGACGATTCTTTCGCCATCGAAAGGTGCAATTTTCAGCTCTATCGGCGTCGAACCGCTGGCCAGAATAACGAACCGCGCGTCCAGAATTTCGGCGTCGCCATTAACCGGCGTAAATTCGACCCGCCGCTCGGCCAGCAGCTTCCCGTGGCCCACCAGGCCTTCGACTTTCGCGGCCTTCAACAATCCCGCAACGCCACCGGTCAACTGCCTGACGATGGTTTCCTTGCGTTTCTGCATTTTTGCGACATCGATGCTGACATCAGTCGCGGAAATGCCGTGTTTGCTGAACTCGTGGTTGGCTCGATGAAAAAGCTCCGACGATTCGAGCAGCGCTTTCGATGGAATACAGCCTGCGTTCAGGCAAGTGCCACCAAACGCATTCTTGCCGTCGCGATTTTTCCACTCATCGATGCACGCAACACTCATTCCATGCTGCGCCGCCCGAATAGCCGCTATATAGCCAGCCGGTCCGGCACCGATCACTACTACATCAAACGCTCTGCTCATTGCTTATTCCGTATTAATTGCGCCGCGCGATCACACCTGCAATAACAAGCGGCCGGGGTCTTCAAGTGAATTCTTGATGCTGACAAGAAACTGGACCGCCTCACGCCCATCAATAATCCTGTGGTCATAGGTCACGGCGAGAAACATCATTGGGCGCGCGACGATTTCACCGTCGACAACCATTGCTCTTTCCTGGATCGCGTGCATGCCAAGGATCGCGCTCTGCGGCGGGTTCAAAATGGGCGTAGACAACATGGAGCCAAAGATGCCGCCATTGGTGATGGTAAAAGTGCCTCCGGTCAGATCGTCCATGCTTATCGATCCCTCGCGGGCTTTCGTAGCGTATTCGTTTATGCCGGATTCAATTTGCGCGAAATTCAGGTGATCGACGTTACGCAACACCGGGACCAGCAAGCCTCTTTCCGAGGAAACGGCCACTCCGATATCGACATAGTTGTGATAAATGATGTCGTTGCCTTCAATTGACGCATTCACCGCGGGAAATTTCTTCAAGGCTTCCACCGCTGCTTTCGCGAAAAAAGACATGAAACCCAGGCGAACGCCATGCTCTTTCTCGAAGGCTTCCTTGTAGCGCTTACGCAGGGATATGACTTTGGTCAGGTCAACTTCGTTGAACGTCGTCAGCATTGCGGCAGTCTGCTGTGCGTCAACCATTCTCTCCGCGATGCGGGCGCGTAGCCGGGTCATTGGAACTCGCTGCTCGGTTCGCGACGGGCCTGTCGGGAGCGATGCCCCTTCACCTTCGGGCGCTGTGTCACCTGGCGTTACGTCTTCGTCGTTGTGACTTTTCAGGTAGTCCATGACATCAGACTTGCTGATGCGACCGTCTTTACCCGACCCGACGATGATAGTTGCATCGAGGTCGTGTTCATCGAGAAGTCGCCGCACCGCCGGACTCATTTTGGCCTGGACGCCGGGGTTGGCTTCGGCTTCGGCTTCGACTTCGACTACTGGCTCCGCCCGGGTCTCCGCAGCGGCGGCAACCGGTGGCGCAACACTCTCGCCTTCTTCCAGCAAGGCCAGCAGGTCCCCCGCGGTTACGATCGTACCGTCTTTGACACGGATTTCGCTCAGTATTCCGGACGCGGGCGCCGGTACCTCCAGCACTACCTTATCCGTTTCGAGGTCGGCAAGATTTTCATCGCGCGTGACCGCATCACCGGGCTTCTTGTGCCAGGCCACGAGGGTTGCATCGGTGACGGACTCCGGCAGTTGCGGGACTTTGATTTCAATACTCATTTGGATTTCCGTTTGCTGGCGGGTTGCTTCGCTGATTTGCTGGCTTTGACTTTGACGTTTAACGCTGCCTCAACGAGTGCCTGCTGCTGTTGTAGGTGTAATTTGAAAATGCCCGACGCGGGCGCTGCTGCGCCAGGCCGACCGGCATAAAATAGTTGCTGCTTTTCGCTCAACGGCTCCTGCAATCGGTGCCGAATCTGATACCAGGCTCCCTGATTCTCAGGTTCTTCCTGACACCATACTATTTCCTGTGCGTTCGGATACGACGCAATCAAATCGGCGAATTGGCCAATAGGGAACGGATACAGCTGCTCGATGCGGATAATCGCTATGTCGTCGGCGTTGTGCACGTGCCGACCCTCGATAAGGTCGTAATAGACTTTGCCGCTGCAAAATACGATTCGTCGAATCCTGCTGGCCGCGATTTTGGTCGCATCAGGAATGATGAGCTGAAACTCGCCGGTCGACAGCTCGCTCAACGGCGATACCGAGAATTTGTGCCGCAGAAGACTTTTCGGTGTCATCACGATCAACGGCTTGCGATACGCGCGCAGCATCTGCCGCCGAATCATGTGGAACATTTGTGCCGGTGTCGATGGCACACAAACCTGCATATTGTGCTCAGCGCACAGTTGCAGAAAACGTTCGAGACGCGCCGATGAATGCTCCGGGCCCTGCCCCTCGTATCCATGCGGCAGGAACAGGGTCAGCCCGCAAAGCCGACCCCATTTGGCCTCGCCGGAACTGATGAACTGATCGATGACTACCTGCGCACCATTCGCGAAATCGCCGAACTGGCCCTCCCAGACGACGAGCGTTCGCGGTTCTGTTGTCGCGTAGCCGTATTCGAATCCCATCACCGCCTCTTCGGAAAGAAGCGAGTCAATCACGCGAAACGCCGCCGGCCGGTCGGACACCGTTTGCAGCGGTATATATTCCTGGCGGTTTGCCTGGTTGTGCAGCACCGCGTGCCGATGGAAAAACGTACCGCGCCCGCTGTCCTGGCCCGTGATGCGGCAGTCGTAGCCGTCATCGATGAGGCCTGCATACGCCATGGTTTCCGCGAAACCCCAGTCCATATCGATTTCACCGGCAGCCATGCGTGCCCGTTCACTCATAATTCTCTGGACACGACCCTGCAACTTGAACGCCGCCGGCACCGCCGTAATTTTCCCGGCAAGCTCGGCAACTTTGGCCGGGCTCAGCGTGGTATCCGTTTCTTCGTCCCATGTCGCGTCGAGATACGGACTCCAGTCCACTGTGAACTCGTTACCGATCATCCCCAGTGACGATTCGGGTACCGGCTCGCCCCGATCAAGCCGGTCGCGATAAGCATCCTGAAGAGCGTCGATTTGAGCGGACTCGACCACGCCCGCGCTGACCAGTCGTTCGGCATACAGGGCTCGCGTGGTCTTGTGGTTCCGGATCTGTGCATACATCACCGGTTGCGTCGCACTAGGCTCATCCGCCTCGTTGTGACCGTGCCGACGATAACAAACGAGGTCGATGACCACGTCTTTTCTGAACTTTTGGCGGTATTCAAGCGCGAGCCGGGTGACGAATATTGCGGCTTCCGGGTCGTCGCCATTGACGTGAAAAACCGGTGCCTCAATCATCTTGGCGACGTCGCTGCAATACGGCGTCGAGCGCGCATCGGACGGCCGGCTTGTCGTAAAGCCGATTTGGTTGTTCACCACAACGTGAATAGTTCCGCCGGTGCGAAAGCCGTTGGTTTGCGACATCTGGAACGTCTCAGTGACTACGCCCTGTGCCGAAAATGCTGCATCACCGTGCACGAGTACCGGCAGCACTTCCTGACGCTCGGTATCGCCACGACGCTGTTGCCGGGCGCGCACCGATCCCTCGACCACCGGGTTGACGATTTCAAGATGTGACGGATTGAATGCAAGCGCAATGTGCAAGTTGCCACCCGGTGTTTTCATGTCCGCCGAAAACCCCTTGTGGTACTTGACGTCACCCGACCCTTTCATATCTGCCGGATCGACGTTGCCTTCGAACTCGTCGAACAACTCCTCCGGGGATTTACCCAGAACGTTGACCAGCACATTAATACGGCCCCGATGCGCCATTCCGATTACGAGTTCCCTGATACCGGACGCGCCGCCCTGCTGGATAAGAACGTCGAGCATCGGAATCAGGCTTTCGCCGCCTTCCAGGGAAAACCGCTTCTGGCCGACGAAACGCGTGTGAAGATAGCGCTCGATTCCCTCAGCAGCCGTCAGCTGCTCCAGCAGCCAAAGCCGCTCGTTGTCGGCCAGCCCACCCGAGACCATGCCGAGCTCAAAATGTTTGCGCAGCCAAAGTCGTTCGCGAGATCGCGACACGTGCGCGAATTCAGCGCCAATCTTGCCGCAATAGATCTTTTTGAGAAGCGCAATGATGTCGCGCAACTTCATGCGCCGGTCGCCAGTACCCGCGAATCCGCCCGTAACAAACTCGGTATCCATGTCCGCGTCCGTCAGGCCGAGGTAATCGAGCTTCAGAACGCCCGGAACGTGAGTTTCGGTAAGCCCCAAAGGGTCAAGATCCGCGATCTGGTGTCCGCGAAGACAGTAGACCTGGATCATCCGCGATACGGCTGACTGCTTTTCGCTGGCCGCCGTCGCGCGGCTACCCTGTACGGTCTTTGCGGCCCCGTTGCTGCGCTCTGACCGCGCCGATTCGACCAGACGCTGGCGTATCGGAGAATGCAGCGCTTCCGTGCCGTCGCCGCCCAGGCCTCGAAAATAAGCGCGCCAACCCTCTGGCACAGAGTCCGGATCCGCAATGTACTGTTCATACAATGCTTCTATGGCCGTGGCATTGCTGCCATACAGAGGGGTCGAAGCGTATTGCTCTTTAAGGGAATTACTCATTGCGCCGCGCGAAATCCCACTGGACAGGATCTCTCCGGTCGATGGTCAAAAAAAGGGGCGCTAGTTTATATCAAGGCTCGCGCCGTGGGAATGCGCCAGTTCGCGGACCGGTCGTATCTAGAGGCTATTCAGCAGGTTTACGAACTCGTAGCAGATCAGAATAGCGTAAGCACTGAAAAAGCAAGTCAGAAAGACCCCGGTCCGCACCCGATTGAAAAACATCGCGCGGGCCAGAAAAACCAGTGCCAGCGTGCCGAATCCGGTGAGAAACATCTTGCTCGCGGCGAAACCGGTCGTGCTGTGGCCCATTATGGCCGCCATGACCGGATTTGCCTCATAGGCGCCGCGCTCGAGTAGCTGCAAGGTCAGGAAAGCATCCAGGGAACTCATGACCATGATTCCCGTCGCCATTAAAAAAAGCCACGGATGGTGCCAGTCAGTGAAAACCGGATCGGCTTCACCGTCGCGTCGGGTCGCGCGCCGTCGAGACCGGGTAAAACCGTACAGGACAGTCCGCCAGGAAAATGCCCGGCGATCTGCCTCGCAGCGGATCGCCCCCGTATCGTTCGCAAATTCAAGTTCGCTCAATGTATTCCCCTGGATCGCTTCCATTGCTGCCACTCGGGGCCCGCAACGGCCTCTCGTCTTTAAAGGAGCAAATTGCGTGCCAAGCTGGTAGCTCGCTGAATCTAAAAGGTATTCTGTGAGCATAGCCACACCGCGCAGCCGTTTCTGTATAGCTTTCCGACAGTTGTTATCTTATGTTCAATGGAGCCCTGAATATCGATGGTTTGTATAGCAAGCCGAATTCACGATAATCAACCGGTTGCTGGTTGTTGCGGGCTATGACAGATGAAAGGCTATACGGCCTCCCTGCCAAACGGCGAGGCGATCCACTACGTCGACAAGAAACGCTACCTGTGGTTGCTGTCCGTTTTGTATCCGTTACAACCGTTCATCGGCATCTGGTTGCACGCCAGCACCGGCCACGAGGGATGGCTTCTGTTGCCGCTGGCGATTGGCTACGTGGTGAGTCCCTTGCTCGACTGGGCGCTGGGCGAAGACACCAATAATCCGCCGGAGGCCGTGGTCCCCCAGCTCGACCGGGACCCCTATTACCGGATGCTCACTTACCTGGTCGTGCCACTGCATTTTGCATCCCTGATCGGCGCCGCCTGGTGGGCGGGCACGCAGTCGCTCAGCTGGTGGGCGTTTCTGGGCCTGGCCGCCGTCACCGGCATCGTCAGTGGCCTCGGGATCAATACCGGCCACGAGCTCGGACACAAGAAATCGAAGCTGGAGCGTACACTGGCCAAGATCGTACTGGCCGTGCCCGTCTACGGCCATTTCTGGATTGAGCACAATCGCGGCCATCACCGTGATGTCTCGACACCGGAGGATCCCGCCAGTGCCAGGATGGGCGAAAACATCTACAACTTCGCGCGCCGTGAAATTCCCGGAGCCTTCAAACGTGCCTGGGCGACAGAGGCTGAGCGGCTTTTGCGACGCGACAAGCCGGTCTGGAGTAGCGACAACCAAATTCTCCAATCGATGGCTATTTCGCTGGCTTTGCAGCTCGGCCTGCTGATTTCCTTTGGCTGGCCAATGATCCCGTTCCTGCTCGTGCACAATGTTTTCGCGTGGTGGCAACTGACCAGCGCCAACTACGTCGAGCACTATGGCCTGTTGCGCCTTAAGGACGCGAATGGCCGCTACGAGCGTTGTCAACCGCACCATTCCTGGAACAGCAATCACGTCTTCAGTAACCTGGTCTTGTTTCACCTGGAGCGACATTCAGACCACCACGCACATCCGCTGCGCCGTTATCAATCGCTGCGTAATTTCGACGATCTTCCGACCCTGCCAAGCGGCTATTTTGGGTCCTACCTTCTGGCCTGGGCGCCGTTGCTCTGGTTCCGGGTCATGGATAAGCGCTTGCTGTCGCTGCCGCACGTTGCTGGCGATCTCGCGAAAGTCAATATCGCGCCTGACAAACGCGACGCAATTTACGCCAGGTACGGTCGCCGCCCGGTGACCACCACGTGAGTACCTATCGTTGCCAGGAGTGCGGCTATACCTACTGTGAGGAACAGGGCGACGATCACGAAGGCTACCGGCCGGGGACGCCATTCTCGGCCTTGCCTGAGGATTTCACCTGTCCCGATTGCGCGGTCCGTCGCAAAGAGGAATTTGAAGAGATCTGACAGACCTCAAGCACTGAAACTGTCTGCTTGCGCCGATTATGCGTCCGGGAATTCGACCGGAACCGACTAGAATTTGCGCATGAAACACACGAGTTATCTTTAATGCCGCCGCCGGAGACGACGTCCATTCGGGCGTCGATTCCGCTGCTAATGCTGTTCCAGGTGTCGGCGCTGTTCATTCGCGAATTTGTTCGGCTGAAAATCAGCCAGGCCGGTTTCGATGCCGCCTCCGCCAAGCATTTGAGCGCGCTGGCCGGCTTCCTCGCGCTAGCGGTTTTCATGTGGCCCCTGTTGCGCGGCCAATGGCATCATGTCAGAACATTTTTCCGCTCGCCCGATTCCTGGGGCCGACTCGTTACCTGCTCGCTGGGAATCGGGCTTGCGTTACGACTGGCCAGTTGGTCTTTCCTGATTGCCGGCGTGCTGCTTGGTTGGCGCGGTTCGGTCGATGCTGCCAGCGCTGCAGGTCCTGTTTTTTGGTGGGCATGCCCGCCGGGAATCTATATCTTGCTGAGTATCCTCGTAATGGTCGTTCTTACGCCACTGGTCGAGGAATTGATCAACCGAGGACTGATACTTTCGTCCCTGGCCCACTCAAACCGGCGCCTTGCGATCGTTGTCTCGACGTTGACGTTTACCGCCCTGCACGCGCCTCGCGACATCCCGATTGCATTTGTTTTTGGCCTCGTCGCCGCCGCGCAAATGTTAACGGTGCGTTCGCTCTGGGGACCCTTGATTGCGCACGCCACGTTCAACTTGATGACAACATTTGACTGGGACTGTCTCACCGGGGTTTGGTCTCCGCCGGCCCTTTCTGTGTCGTCCGGCACAATGCTCCTTGGCGTGGGCTTTCTTGCCATCGGAATTGCAGGCTGGTTAGCGACAAAAGCAAGTGCCGGGGCAAAAGACTACCCCGGCACCGACCATTGATCAGTCGAACGCAAAAGCCACGCGTTCAATAATGTGAGATGCCGCAGACACCATGCCCTCATAAATGTTGATGAGTTCCGGGCCGACACTGGTTGAATTCCTGATTCCGTTGTAGTCGTTGAGCGCACTGGCAGGCGTACATACCGTCTCGTGACCGCCCGCCACCAGGCACCACTCTGTCGATGTGAGTTCTCGCATAACATCATCCTCCTTGATGATTTCTCTTGGTTGAAATCCGCGACCTGCGGGTATTAACAATAGGAGCGTGACGCCTTGTGCGCATCCTGCATATTCGTGCAAAAGACGAAGATATCGCTGCGCGTGACGACCGCGTGTATATCGCTCGCGACCTTACGAACCGGAGCGCGCGGGAACTTGCGAGGGCTCAATCAAATCGATCGACCATTCGTAACCAGGCAAGCGCGCCGCGAATGTATTGCAGCCGAAACGCCGCCAACGGAAAACGGTCTGGCATTCCCAACACGACAGAAGGCACGCTGCTCGGCGCCTTGCTGCCGGTAGCGCCGCCCGCCACCAACCAGCGCGCAATCTGCTGACCTGTCCAGGTCGCCGTATTAACTCCGTTGCCGTGGTAGCCAAAGCCGAAAAATATCGACGGATCATCCTGAAATCGACCTATCGCCGGCGCAAGGCGACGGTTCATGCAAACCAGTCCGTGCCAGCGATGCGTTATCTCCACGTCGCGCCATTCCGGAAACAGCTGGTGCATTCGGGCCACGAGGTCGCGGTAATTGCGGGCCGCGCTGCGCTCATTGCCATTGGCGCTACCTCTTCCGCCAAACATGAATCGGCCGTCCGGGAGCAACCGAAAATAGTTCAGCAGGTTGACTGAGGTAATCGTAGGCGAGCTCGTCTGCCATGCGTGGCGCGACAATTCATCGTCGCTGAGGGGCCGGGTAACCACGATCGCACTGATCATCGGTAGTGCACGCCCCTTGATCTGCCCGTTCAAATGTTCCGGGGCAAATCCGTTGGTGGCAACGACGACATTTTTCGCCCGGATCATTCCTCCCGCTGTGCGAAGTTCGTGAAGGCCGTCGTTCTTTGACCACGCAATTACCTCGCTACGCGGGTGAATAACGGCGCCGTGTTTTTTCGCCGCGCTTGCGAGTCCGCGCACATAGCGCAATGGATGCAGGCCAAAGGTCGGCTGCAGCGTTGCCGCACCGTGCTGCACTGGCGAATCGAAACACGTGTCCCTGACCTGCTCCTTTTGCAGAACACTGGTATCAAGCCCAAGCACCCGAAATTGAAATTCGGCGTGTTCCTTCAGCCAGCGAAAGCCGCCCGGGGAACAGGCAATGGAAACCTCTCCGCTGCCGTGGCGTTGTGCATCGATTTTCTCCTCGACGATGATGTCGCGAACCAGTTCAACGGCAGCCACCTGGGCGCGGTAATAATCACGGGTGTTGTCGACTCCGTATTTCCTGATCATCGCTTCGGCACCCATCCCTTCGCCGCCTACGCTACAGAAGCCACCGTTGCGTCCTGACGCACCCCATCCTATGTGTCCCGCCTCGAGTACACGTACGTCCAACTGGTGGTCTTTGGTCAAATGATAGGCAGCGGCCAGGCCCGTGTAACCACCACCGATAACGGCAACGTCACAGGTCTCGTTGCCAAGCAGCGGATCGGCCGCGAGATCCGACTCGCCGGCGCTGGCTTCCCAGTAGGAGCGTTCCGGCACGTCGAAACGGTACATCGCATCGTCGTAAAGCCATTTACCCATCGGCAGATTCTTCAGGCCAGCTTTGGCTGAAAGCGGGCCACCAGGGGATCCTTGCGTACCAGGGCCAGGCCGACAGTCGCGATCAGCAATAACGGAAATGGCACAAACACCAGTGTGTGCCAACCGTAAAGATGAATGACGGATCCGGCCAGCAGTGACGCGGCGGCCGACGTTCCGAACACGGAGAATTCGTTGACGGCTTGCGCACTGAAACGCTCTTCAATGGTGTACGTCAGCGTGACCATGGTAGTACTGCCCACGTACAGGAAATTCCAGCCGGCGCCGAGGAGAACGAGCGCGTACCAGTAGTGCATGTAGCTCTGACCCTGCAGACCCACGAGGCACGCCGCGAACAGTCCCAGCGCGCCGATAGACATCATTCTCACCACGCCAAATCGCTGAATCAGGTGCCCGGCAAAAAGGGACGGGATGTACATGGCGAGCACATGACTGCGTATCACCCGGGCGGTATCCTCAATCGCGAATCCATCGTGCACGTGCATACTGAGAGGCGTCGCGGTCATGATAAATGTCATAACACCGTAAGCCGTTGCACCGCCGAGCACCGCAATAATAAATACCGGCTGCTGAACAATCTGCGCAAGCGGTCGCTTGCTTGCTGCGTTGACTTGCGGGCCTTCACCGCGCAACGGTTGCAGCGAGAGGAAGAGCAATGATTGCAGGACGTAGAGCACGCCCAGCGCGAGGAGCGTACCAAGGTACTGAATGTTCGGAAATACGAATTGCCCGTACCTCACCAGCTCGGGCCCTGCGATCGCACCGCCAATCGCTCCCAGGAGAACGTAGGAAATTGCGCGTGGCGAATATTGCACAGGGACACTCTCGGCCGCCGCGTACCGGTATTGCTGGGTGAAAGCCATGTTGATGCCAAAGACGGCGCCCGCCAGGATGAACATGCCGAAGCTCTGGTAATACAAAGCTGCACTGGCGACCAGGGTACCAACTGCCGCACTGATCGATGCCAGTGAAAAGCCGCGCCTGCGCCCGATTCTTTTCATCAACATGGTCGCCGGAATCGCCGTCGCCGCAACACACAGGACCATGATGGAGACCGGCAACGTAGCAAGCGTTGGATCCGTCGCCAGATCCGAGCCGATGATGCCGCCCAGCGTCACCATGATGATAGCGCCCGTGGCAGAGATAAGCTGGCAACAGGTCAGGACAATAATATTCTTCAGCGGCATGGGCATTCTGCGTTGCTGCAATGGAATGCATTCTCACATATTCTGCCTTGTGAGTACGACTTGAGAATCTGCCAGGACCTAGCGATGCTGCGTATCAATCACAACACCCTGATTCCCGATTCAGAGATCGAATTAACCCCGATCCGGTCGCAGGGCCCGGGTGGCCAGAACGTCAACAAAGTGGCAACGGCCATCCATCTCAGGTTCGATAGCAAAGCGTCAACGGCGCTATCGCCCGAGGTCAAGGAACGCCTGCTTGCGTTGCGCGACAAAAGAATCTCGGACGATGGAGTGATCAATCTGAAAGCGCAACGTTCGCGCAGCCAGGACAAGAATAAAGCGGATGCGCGGGAACGACTGGCGCGAATTATCCAGTCAGCGCTCAGCGAAAGAAAAATTCGCAAGCCGACGCGGCCAAGCCGCGGCGCAAAAGAAAAGCGCCTGGCCGACAAGGCGCGCCGCTCGCAGCTCAAGCAGTCACGCGGCAAGTTTGCCGACGACTAATTTTCGCAGAGAACTTTGTCGTCCGACCAGGTACAGCCGGCGCTTTCCCAGTAGCGGGTAAGACCCACCCCCGCCAGGAAATCGCCGAATTCCGGGTGCCGGCGAAACTCGCGGAATTCGTCCGTGTAGATGATTTCAACCTCGAACAAAGCACCGACCCCTTCCGACTTGCGGGCCGCACGCATTGCCTTGTCGGGTTCGCCGAGCAATACCCACAGCGTGATCGCAACATTGTCTGTCAACGCGGCAGATGCATACATCTGGTCAACAACAGCGACGGCATGCTCGCGCTTGTCGACGTCGACAATGCCATCAAACACGGGCTCCACCCAACTGGAATCCAGGTTATTACTCTGCAACCCGAGCTTGGCCCGGGCCTTGGCCGCTTCGAGATCGCCGGTACGAAGCAGGAACCACGAATAGGTCAGCGAGTGTATCGATGCCCGGAAGTCCATCCGGTCGGCTATTTCGAAGTATCGCCGGGCCCCTTTTATGTCATTGACCCAGAAACTCGCGATCGCCATACGGCTCATCATCGCCGCATATTCAGGATCAATTGCAACACCTTTGCGCACCGACTCGAGCGATTCATCCAGCCTGCCGACGCTGGCCAGCACGCGCGAATGCCAGTCATAGGCCTCGGCCTCGGCCGTCCCCGAATTTATTGCCATGCCCGTATTGGTGATGGCCTCTTCCCACTTGTTCTGTTTCAGGTAGATATAACCGTAGACCGTGCCGGCCGCTTCCCGAATCGACGGATCTGCCCTGACGCCCTCGTCCATGATTTCCAGCGCCCGATCGAAGGTTTCCCGGCGGTTGATCGTCAGGTCGTAGTCGGGCCATATGCTGTAACTGTAGGCAAGTCCCAGCCAGGCCGGCCCGTAAGTCGGATCCAGCCGGATCGCTTCTTCAAATTTTGCGATCGCCTCAACCGTCTGGTGATCGCGGCGTCGGAACAGGTAACGGCCAAGTGCATAGGCCTCCGCCGCCGCATAATTTGCCGGCTCGCGGCGGCCCGATTTTTGCGGGCTGAATCCGGCGTCCAGCGCGCCGTGCAACCCGTCGGCAACCCGTCGCTGCAAATCGAAGATGCCGGTCTTGTCGGTATCGAACGTTTCGGACCAGATCACCAGACCACTGCGTCGATCTTCCAGCTGCGCCGCTATCTTGACGCGGTCTGCAATAATCTGGACGCTGCCGGTTACCAGGCCGTCTTCGTCTGACGCCTCGGCGGCATACGGCTCGCGCTTGCGCACGACCTGCATGTCCTGGATTTGCTTGAGACTGCTGATCGCTTCTTCCGCAAAGCCA
>Ga0316195_10000294_pt1 | contig 18885 bp, 19 predicted proteins | sample Phised1_MG_FD_204937 | JGI IMG/M metagenome (GOLD analysis project Ga0316195, IMG submission 204937) | Coastal sediment microbial communities from Maine, United States - Phippsburg sediment 1 | ecosystem: Environmental > Aquatic > Marine > Coastal > Sediment | place: USA: Maine | collected...
GACCGGCTGGTTTCTGCACCCGCGCCGGCTGGCCGAGCCGATCAAGGCGCTGATCGAGCGGCTGACCCCCGCGGTGGCGCTGCTGCGCTCGCGCATCGAGCCGACGCTGGGCGACGCGCCGCAGGTCACGGCCTGGGTCGCGGCCGGAGTGCCCGACGCGCTGGCGCGCAGCGTGGTCGCGGCCGATGCGCTGTTCGGCGCGCTCGACATCGCCGAGATCGCCGAGGCCACCGCGCAGCCGCTGGCCGACGTGGCCGCGCTGCACGATACCCTCGCGACACGGCTGGGCCTGCAGCCGCTGCAACAGCAGATCGATGCGTTGCCGGCCGGCAGCTACTGGGAGAACCTGGCGAAGATCGCACTCGGCGACGACCTGTCGGCGCTGCTGCGATCGATCACGCTGGAGGTGCTGAACAAGGCCCAGGGCAGCGTCGCCGACATGCTTCGCGCCTGGGAAGACGAGAACCGCAGCGAGCTGGAGGGTGCCGGCCGGCTGGTGTCCGAACTCGCCGATGCCAAGGCACCGGACCTGGCGATGCTGTCCGTTGCGATGCGCAAGCTGCGCAACCTGGCCTGAGCCCGGCGCCTTGATGCTCGAACGGATCTTCGCCGCCCTCGGCCTGCTGGTGTGCGTGGCCCTGCTGGTACGCATGGTGTTGCCCGAGCGCCAGCGCTGGGCGGTGGACCACCATGCGCGGCGCTTCTGGTTCGCACTGCAGGGCACGGCGCACCGGTTGTGGCATTGGCGCGGCCATCGCCGTGCCGCGGCGCGCGAGGCGGACGCCGCGATCCGCCGCGCCCGCGGCGAGGCCACGCGCGACGGCAATGTCGTGCGCCCCAAATCCTTCGAAAAACCGCGCAAGCCGCACTGACCCGAACGACTGGTTCACCCGATGACCGCACTGCACCATCGCCCGGCCACGCAGCTAGCCGCGTTGATCCGCCGCCGCAAGATCGGCTGCCTGGAACTGCTCGATCACTACCTGGCGCGGGTGGACAGGTTCAACCCGGCGATCAACGCCATCGTCTGGATGGACCGCGCCGGCGCACGCCGGCGCGCGCGCCGCGCCGACGCGGCGCTGGCCAAGGGGGAGATTTGGGGGCCGCTTCACGGCCTGCCGATGACGGTGAAGGAGGCCTACGACCTGGCCGGCTCGCCCAGCACGCACGGCATCCCGGCATGGCGCGACAACATCGCCGCGACCGACTCGGTGGTGGTGGCACGGCTGAAGGCGGCTGGCGCGGTGATCTTCGGCAAGACCAACCTGCCCTACGCGATGGCCGACTGGCAGAGCTACAACGACATCTACGGCACCACGCGCAACCCGTGGAACACGGAGCTCGTGCCCGGTGGCTCGTCGGGCGGCTCGGCGGCTGCGCTGGCTGCGGGACTGTGTGCGGCCGAAGCCGGCAGCGACATCGGCTCGTCGATCCGCAACCCGGCGCACTATACCGGCACCTTCGGCCTCAAGCCCACCTGGGGCATCGTCTCGCAGCGCGGCCATGCGCCGCCGCAGTGGCTGCACCAGCCCGACGTCGCGGTGGTCGGGCCGATGGCACGCTCGGCCACCGATCTGCAACTGCTGCTGGACGTGATGGCCGGGCCCGACCCGATCGATGCCGGCGCGTGGCAGCTGGCGCTAGCCAGGCCGCGCTTGAAGTCGTTGAAGGGCTTGCGCATCGCGCTGAAGCTCGGCGATCCGAACGTCGCCGTCGAGCGCGAATATGCCGACGTGCTGCAGGCGCTGGCCGAGAGGCTGGCCAAGGCCGGCGCCAAGGTGTCGGATCGGGCTGTGCCGCAGGTGGACCTGACGCGCCAGCACGACCTGTACCTGAGGTTGTACCGTGCCGCGCTGTCGGCCGGCACCCAAGCCGACATCGCCCAATGGCGCGCCGCGCTGGACACCCCGCTGGGCCGGAGCAACGAGCGCATGCTGCGCGGCATGCTCGAAGGCAACACGCTGTCGCACCGGCAATGGCTGCAGCTGGCCAACGAGCGAGCACACCTGCGGCAGCGTTGGGCCGAGTTCTTCGAGGGCTGGGACATCCTCTTGTGCCCGGCCGCAGCGGGGCCGGCCTGGCCGCACGACCATGCCGGCGAGCGCTGGATGCGCAAGATCATCGTCAACGGTAAGCCGGTGCCGGTGACTGACCAGCTGTTCTGGTCGGGCATCTCCGGCGTGGTGCTGCTGCCGTCGACGGTCGGCCCGGCCGGCTTGACGAAGAGCGGGTTGCCGCTTGGCTATCAGGCCATCGCCGGCCATGGCCAGGACCGCACAGCGCTGCTATTCAGCCGGCTGGTCGAGCGCGAGTGCGGCGGCTTCGTCGCGCCGCCGGGCTGCGAGTGAGACTGCCTCAGGGCCTGCGGTTGATGTCCGAGACCTGATCGTTCAGCGTCCAGTAGTCGTACAGGTAGCCCAGCAGGAACAGCCCGCCGGTGAACAGGTAGACGATGCCGGTGAACCACTTGCCCATGTACATGCGGTGCACGCCGAACATGCCCAGGAATGTCAGGAGGATCCAGGCCAGCGAGTAGTCGATGCGCCCGAAGACGAAGCGATAGTCGGCCTGCCGGTCCATCGACGGGATCAGGAACAGGTCGATCAGCCAGCCGATGCCCAGCAGCCCGAGCGTGAAGAACCAGATCGTGCCGGTGATCGGCCGCCCGTAATAGAAACGGTGCGCGCCGAGGAAGCCGAAGATCCACAGCGCATAGCCGATGAGCTTGGAGTGGGTGTCGGTGGGCGTGGCCATGGGCGGTGTCGGTGGGTTCGAAGGGGTGATTGTGAGCCTGCCGGTCAGCCGGTCGGCCTGGCGGCGCGGGATCGTTTGTTCGCCATGAACTCGCCCATCAGAACCTGCGGCTCGCCGGTGGCGTAGGCGAGCGCGAATTCGCCGATGCTGTCGCGCACCGCCTGCGCCAGCGGCACGGTCCGCCAATGGCGCAGCAGGCGCTTTTGCTGGCGCAATGCCATCGGCGGCAGCGCTGCCAGCGCGGCGGCGCGGCGCCGCACCTGCGCATCGAGGCCGCCGACGGCGCAGCGCTCGTGCACCAGGCCCCACACCTCGGCGGTGGTGGCATCGATGTTCTCGCAGCACAGCAGCAGCCAGTCGGCGCGGGCCTGACCCAGCAGCCGTGGCAGCAGCGCGGCGTGGATCACCGATGGAATGCCCACCTTGACTTCGGGCATGCCGAACATCGCGCTGTCGTCGGCCAGACGCAGGTCGCAGGCCAGCGCCACTTCCAGCCCGCCGCCCAGGCACCAGCCCGTCAGCCGGGCGATCACCGGCACCGGCATTTCGGCCAACGCATCGCACAGTGCGGCCAGGCGGGTGATGAAGGCCTCGGCCGTGGCCGGCGTCAGATCGGCCATCTCGCCGATGTCGGCGCCGCCGATGAAAGCGCGCTCGCCGCTGCCGCGCAGCACCAGCACACGCAGACTGGGGGTGGCCGCCAGCGTGGCCAGCGCGCGGCGAAGATCGTCGATGGCGGCGCTGCCGACGATGTTCAGCGCGCCGGCATCGGTCAGCTGCAGCGTGCCGATGCCGGCGTCGTCGAGCGTGGCGTGCGCGTGGCGGGACTCGAGGAGGGTTTGCATCGTCAGCGTCCTGCGGCGGGGTGGGGTGGGCGCATTGTCGCGGCACCGCTGCGGCTACCATCGATCGACACCCACCCTAGATACGAACATGCATGTCGAAATCCCTGCAGGGTTCACACGGCTGCGGCTGCGGCCCAACCCCTATATCGATGCCTGCGGGCCGCTGTACGGCCGCAGCGACGGCGACCGGCTCGTGCTGGGCCTGCGCGTCGAGCGCCGCCATTGCAACCCCGGCGGCAGCTGCCATGGCGGCATGCTGAGCACGCTGGCCGACATGCTGCTGGTGCTGGGCGCCAACGTGCAGTCGGGTCAGCCGCGTTACATGCTCACCGTCAATCTGAGCTGCGACTACATCGGCCCTGCGATCGAGGGCAGCTGGATCGAAGGCCGAATCGAGGTGCTGCGCACGACACGCAGCCTGGTCTTCTGCCAGGGTCTGCTCGCAGCGGACGGCGATCCAGTGCTGCGCTTCAGCGGCATCGCCAAGCCCAGCGGCGAGGACTCGCCCGAGTTCACGCTGGCGAGCTACCTCGGCGAACGACAGGCCTGAGACGCGATCAGGCGGTGCCGCCCACAGTCAGCCGGTCGATGCGCAAGGTGGGCTGGCCCACGCCCACCGGCACGCTCTGGCCGTCCTTGCCACACACGCCAACGCCGGTGTCGAGTTGCAGGTCGTTGCCGATCATGCTGACGCGGGTCATCGCCTCCGGGCCGTTGCCGATCAGCGTCGCGCCCTTCACCGGGTACTGGATCTTGCCGTTCTCGACCCAGAAGGCCTCGCTGGCCGAGAACACGAACTTGCCGCTGGTGATGTCCACCTGCCCGCCGCCGAAGTTGGTCGCATACAGGCCGCGCTTCAGGCTGGCGATGATCTCCTCCTTCGTTCGCGAGCCGCCGAGCATGTAGGTGTTGGTCATGCGCGGCATCGGCACGTGCGCGTAGCTCTCGCGCCGGCCGTTGCCGGTGGGCTTGACGCCCATCAGCCGCGCGTTCATCGAATCCTGGATATAGCCCTTGAGGATGCCGTCCTCGATGAGCACGTTGCGCTGCGTGGCATGGCCCTCGTCGTCGACGTTTAGCGAGCCGCGCCGGTCGGCGATGGTGCCGTCGTCGAGCACGGTCACGCCCTTGGCCGCGACGCGCTGGCCGATGCGCCCGGAGAACGTGCTGGAGCCCTTGCGGTTGAAGTCGCCTTCCAGACCGTGGCCGACGGCCTCGTGCAGCAGCACGCCGGGCCAGCCCGGGCCGAGCACGACGCTCATCTCGCCGGCCGGCGCCGGCCGCGCCTCGAGGTTCGTCAGCGCGGCATTCACCGCGGCATCGACGTAACCCTGCAAGACCGTATCCTGGAAGTAGCCGAGACCGAAACGCCCGCCGCCACCGCCGTTGCCCATCTCGCGGCGGCCGTTGTGTTCGGCGATCACCGTCACCGACACGCGCACCAGCGGCCGCACGTCGGCAGCGCGCGTGCCGTCGGCGCGCGCCACCAGCACGACGTCGTATTCGGCGGCCAGCCCGGCCATCACCTGCACCACGCGCGGGTCCTTGGCGCGGGCCATCTTCTCCACGCGCTCAAGCAGCGCGACCTTCTGCGCGCTGTCGAGCGTGGCGATCGGGTCGGTCGGCGCATACAGCACGCGGCTGCTCGACAGGCGCGGCTTCGCGGCCACCTTGATGCGCTTGTTCTGGCCCGCCGAGGCGATGGTGCGCACGGTACGCGCCGCATCGAGCAGCGCCGCCTCGGACAGCTCGTCGGAGTACGCGAAGGCGGTCTTCTCGCCGGCCACCGCGCGCACACCCACGCCCTGGTCGATGCTGAAGCTGCCGCTCTTGACGATGCCTTCCTCCAGGCTCCAGCCCTCGTGGCGGGTGCTCTGGAAGTACAGATCGGCATCGTCGATGCGGTGTTCGCCGATCGTCGCCAGCGCGCGCTGCAGCACGGCCTCGTTCAGCCCGAAGGGGTCGAGCAGCAGGCCCTGGGCGATGGCCAGGCGTTCGATCGTGGGTTCGCGGCTGAGCATGTAAGAGGTCCTCGACGGTTGAAATTCATTGTAGGAGCCGCTGGCGCGCGGGTTGCCTGCAGGGGCATCGCGCCGGCTACGAGCCCTTCATGCGCAACGCGGCCTGGTACAGCGCATTGCGCGGTGCGCCGCTGAGTTCCGTCGCCAGCGCCACGGCCTGCTTCAGCGGCAGCTCGCGCATCAGCACGTCCAGCATGATTTCGGCTGCGGCCGGCAGCGCCGCGTCTTCGGCCTCGGCAGGCGGCGGTGCGTGCAGCACCAGCACGAACTCGCCGCGCTGGCGATTCGGATCACCCAACAGCCAAGCGGGCAACTGCGCGGCCGGCAGCGTGGCTACCGTCTCGAACTGCTTGGTCAGCTCGCGGCAAAGCGTCAGCGTGCGCTGCGGCGCTGCATGCGCCAGTTCCCCGGCCAGCGCAGCGATGCGGTGCGGCGCTTCGAACAGCACCTGGGCCTGTGGTGCGGCCAGGCAGGCCTGCAACGCCGCGTGGCGGACCGTGCCACGCGGAGGCAGGAAACCGACGAAGCCGAAGCCCGCGCTGCGTGCGTCGCCGGCCACGCTGAGTGCGGCCAGCGCGCTGCTCGCGCCGGGCACCGGCACGACGCGCCATCCGGCCGCCGCCGCCTGAGCCACCAGCGCTGCACCGGGGTCGGACACCGCCGGCGTGCCGGCATCGCTGACGTAGGCCACGCGCTGCCCTTGCGCCAGCCGCTGCAGCACGCGCGCCGCGGCCTCGGCCTCGTTGTGCTGGTGCAGCGCGATCAACGGCTTGTCCAGCCCCAGGTGGCGCAGCAGCCCGGCGCTGATGCGCGTGTCCTCGCAGGCCAGCGCGTCGACCAGCCCCAGCACATGGATCGCGCGCAGCGTCAGGTCGGCCAGATTGCCGATCGGCGTGGCTACCACGTACAGCGCGCCCGCGGGATACTGCTGCGTGCCGGCGGCATCGGCGGCGGCACGTTGCAGGAGGGCGGGGTCGATGTTCAAGGAGGCGGGGCGCAGTACGAAGTCGGTCGGCGACGATGCCGAGTCGCTCGCGCTGACCCATCTTCTCGGCCAGGGCCTCGTGCTCGTGCAGCGCAATTATCGGGTCGCGCTGGGGCCGCACGCACGCGGCGCTGAGGTGGACCTGAGCCTGCGAGAGCGCGACGGCACGCTGGTCTTCGTCGAGGTGCGCGCGCGTTCCGGCAGCAGCCGCGGCGGTGCAGGGCGGGCAGATCGAGTGGATCCGTTCTGCCTTCGACGCCGGATGACGGCTGCCGCTTCAGGCCGCGGCCAGCCCGGTCTGCACCTGGTTGCGGCCGCTGTTCTTGGCGCGGTACAGCGCCTCGTCGGCACGAGCCAGTGCCGCCTCGAGCGTTTCGTCGCCGTTCATCAGTGTCACGCCCAGGCTGGCGGTGACGCGCTGCAGGCCGGGCATCACCTCGGACCAGTCGCTGCTTTCCACCGCCTGTCGCAGCCGCTCGGCCAGGCGCCGCGCCACCGGCAACTCGGCCACCGGCGCCAGCGCCACGAATTCCTCGCCGCCGTAGCGGGCCAGCAGGGCGTCACCGCGCAACTGCCCGCGTAGGCGCTGCGCGACATGGCGCAGCACGGCATCGCCGGCGGCGTGGCCGTGGCGGTCGTTGATGCGCTTGAATTCGTCCAGGTCGATCATCAGCACTGCGAGCACGTCGCCTTGCTGACGGCGCAACTGTCCGATCAGCGCGCCGGCGTTGTCGGCCAGCGCATGGCGGCTCAGGGTGCCGGTGAGGTGGTCGGTCATCGCGCGCTGACGCAGGCCCTCCTGCAGCCGCGCGTTGATGACGTTCATCAGCAGCATCGCGAAGACCACTGGCAGCACGGCATACATCAGTGTGAATGGCGCTGCCATCGCCGGCGGAACGTGCATCAAGTGGTCCTGGTACGGGCCCTGCCAACTGTGCAGGTAGCTGGCGCGCAGCCAGGAACTGGCAAACATCACCCAGACGGCAATGCCGATCAGTCGCTCGTGACGGTCGCGCGGGCGCAGCCACAGCCGGCGGCTCATCCACGCCGTCAGCGTGGCCCCCGCGGCCAGGCCCAGCGTGCACGCGGCCGTCAGGCCCGGCGTGCCCAGTGGCAGCGCGGCCAGCGTCAGCGCCAGCGCCGCACCCAGCAGCAGCCACAGTCCGGTGCGCGACGCGGGCGTGCCCGACAGCGCCGCCAGCGACCAAGCCAGCGCCACGATGCCGCCGACCACGCCCAGCGTGGTCGATGCCTGGCTCCACAACGGCACCGGCTTGTCGAGGAACAGCGGCAGCAGCAGCGCGACACCGATGGCCGCATAGGCGCCGCGGCAGGTGCGCAGCGCCTCGGCCGCGGCGGCCTCCTGCGCCAGTGACGGCCGCAGCATCGCCGCGCCCAGCAGCGCTCCGGCGCCGCAGATGGCAAAGGAGCTCATGACGTCGATCTGTTGCATGGGCGGGTCGGCTGGCTGCTGGCCGGCTCATCGACACGATGGCGGCCGTGTTAAGCGGCGAAGGGCACGCAGCGCGCCGGGCCTCGACTCCATCACGAATCTCGGACGGCGCGGCCCCTGGCGGTGCGGTGTCGTCGTAGCGACCCGAGCCGATCAACGGCCGCCGCCTTTAGGCAAGGCGTGAAGCTGCCGGGCTTCAGGCCGAGGCGCATCAGCCTTCCGCGGTCCGCTGATCTGCGCCCCGACCGCGTCGGCCCTGATTTCGCGCGTGCGACCGATCGCGAAATGGATCAACGTCGCCGCAATCACGAACGCGCTCTGCAGGCTGCTTCTGCCACCGACCACGAACAGTGAGGTCGTCACCCGATCAGCAGGAATGCTCGGAGCACAGGACTGGGGTTCAGTTGAAATACACGCGAATGCGATTGACCTCGAAGTCGTCGAGGTCCGTGGTGCCGTTGCATGAACCCGATGTGATCCGAAGTTCCGCGCGCTGCGAGCCGACCTGCGCGACCGCGAACTCGAACGGCACCTGCTTGCCGCCGCCCCAGTAGCCGTCCGCCGGGGAGTTGCCCCCGGGCAAGGTGACGTCGCCGGCATCGCCGGCCAGCGCGATCGTGTTCAGGCACTGGCTGCTCTGCCAGCCTTTGGCGTCGAGGTAGACCGTGGCCTTGGTGTAGCCCGCCTGTACCTTGGCAGCCCAGTCGGCGATGACGAATGAGAGTTCCGCGCCATCGGTGCGCTTCTGGAACTGCGAGTTGGCCGCACCCTCGAAACGGTCGTCACCCAGGTGCATGACGATGTCGCCGCCGACCGGGATGCTGACGTTGGCCGCCAGCGGCGTCAGCACCACATCCTGCGTGCAGCTATCGCCGCCCTGCAGTTTCGGGCACAGGATCGTCTGTGGCTCGTAGCCGTCCTTGATGACCGAGGCCGCCGGAAAGTCGACCCCCGCCACTTCGGTCGCCGGAAGATCCAGCGCGCAGCGGCCGTCGGCCGTCGTCTGCGTGTTGTATTCGGTACCGCCCGCTTGGTAGTTGACTGTCGCATCGGCAACGGCAGCGCCGGTCGCGGCGTCTGCGACATCGCAGTTCAGGCGCACGGTGTCCGTCGGAACGTCCGGCTGAGCGCTTCCGCCCCCGCCGCAGGCTGCGAGCAGCGCGGAAAGCAGCGCCGTTGCGAAAGCGCGCGATACGGTTCTCATCGGCCAACCTCTGGAGCCACGCCCGAAGGCTGCATCGGTGACTGCGACGTGCCAGTGATCGGCGCCTTCGAACGACGCTCAGGGCGCATGGCAGGGCTCGGCGCAGGGGTCAACGATGGGCGTGTGATGCCGACCTGGGCGATGCGGTGCCTGCCGCTGCGATCGACGAGTGATTTGCAAGCCGGCGCTGAGCGAAGACACGAGAGTGCTCTTGCCATGCCTGTCCTTCGAGTTGAACCAGAAATTCGAGTCTTGAGCCCGGCCACCTGGGGCCCAGGCCTCATTCCGTCATGGCGATTAGCATGCCGACGCCGCTGCCGGTCAGCACGCCGGTGGTGATGTCGCCCGAGGCGCGGCCGGCCGTCCCCTTCTTGTTCAGGCGATGCCGGCGGCAGCCTTGACCTCGGCGATGAACGCCAGTTCCTTGTCACTGACGCGCACGCCGCCGAAGCCCAGGAAGCCGCCTTCCTTCGACGCGTTGGCGGCCTGCTCGGCCACGCTCACGAGCATTGCCTTGTAGGCGGCGGCCTCGGCCGGCGTGGCCTTTGCAGCGACCAACGCCGCTGCGGACTTGACGCGCTCGAGCACCGCGTTCTTCAGGTTGTGCATCTGCTGCTCGCGCGAGCCTTCGCCCAGCATCGATTTCGGGTCGGGCATGCCGGGAATGCTGCGGTCGGCCGCCAGCGCGGCGAACAGCTCCATCGCGCTGTTCGTCTTCAGCACCTCGGCCATGGTCTTCGCCCCGGCAAAGCTCTCCTTGACCGACGAGAACAGGCCCGACGGATCGGCGGCAGCCGTGCCGCCGGCGACGAGCGACGGCGTCAGTCGCAGCAGAGTCCATTCCTCGGCCGTGAAGGTGTCCTGCTTGGCCATGATCGATTCCTCCCAGGCTTACTGCTTGTTGATGTCGACGCGGCGTGCTTCGGCATCGCTGCCGCCAGCACCGGTTTCGACGAACATCGGCGGCTTCATCTCGACGCTGGCTTCGGCCACGCCTGCGGCCTTCAGCGCATCGCCCACGGCCGCGGCGCGACCCTTGGCCAGTTCCTCGTTCTTCGCCACGTCGCCGGTCTTGTCGGTGTAGCCGGTGAGCGTGACCTTCAGCCCGTCCTTCTTGATCAAGTCGGCGGCGGCGGCGATGGTCTTGCTGCCCTCCGCGCCGATAGCGGCAGAGCCGACCTCGAAGTAGACCTTGGCCGGCAGCGTCACCGCGATCGCGGCGGGCGCCGGAGCAGGCGCCGGAGCCGGTGCGGTGACCGCCGCCTTGGGGGCAGCCGTCGGGGGTGGGGTCGATTGGCCGGACAGCAGGTTCCACAGGTACAGGACCACCGCCGCACCGATGACCCACGGCAGCCAGCGCATCAGCCCCGACTTGGTGGCCGTCGTCGCAGCGGCGGCGCTGCCGGCCACCGCCGCCCCGGCACGCTTGGCTGTGTCGGCCGCCTGCCCACCCAGACTGCCGAGGAATGCGGACGGGCTGTCGAAGCCCAGCGCCGAACTCATGCGGCTGTCCAGCAAGCCCTGCAGGTGCTGTCCCTGGCCAGACAGCAGCGAGGCCAGCGAACCGGCGTTCAAATTCTTCTCGCCCATGAACTTCTTCAAGAAGGTCAGTACCAGGGGCACGATCATCGCCAGCAGGTTCGTCGCCGACGAACTCTTGATGCCGCTGTACGAGGACAGCGTGTTGACCAGGCCGGTGCTCTTGTCGCCGAAGAGGGCCGGCACCAGGCTGCTCGTACCGGCCTTGAGCAGGGTATTCACACCCGAGCCGCCGCCGCCGAACAGCCCGGCGATGTTGCCCAGCGTGGACACGTCCAGATTGGCGCCGTTGATCAGCGACATCAGGCCCGATGCGCCTTGCGGCGTGGCGCCCTTCTGGGCGATGCCGCCGATCACCGCCGGCAGCAGCGAACTCAGCGCGGTCTGGGTCGAGGCCGGCGATTCGCCGAGGAATTGCCCGGCGAGTTTCGAGAAGTCGCTTCCCAGCGCTTGCTGGGCGAGCGACAGCAAATTGGCGTTCATGTTGATCTCCTGCGGATGTTTTTATTTGGGGGTGATGCCTGAGCGGCACTGGCGGGCGGCACTGCCGCTACTTGGCCGGTGCAGTGCCGACGACGGTGAGTTCGGCGTCGATCACCCCGGGCTTGACCATGCCAAGCTTGCGCGCGGCGGCCAGCGACACGTCGCCGACACGGTCGGCCTGGGTCGGGCCGCGGTCGTTGACGCGCAAAGTGACGCTCTTGCCGTTCTTCGGGTTGGTGACCTTGACGCGGGTGCCGAAGGGCAGCGTCTTATGGGCCATGGTCATCGCCTCAGGATTGAAGCGCTCACCGCTGGCGGTCTTGTGGCCCGCGAACTTGTTGCCGTACCAGGCCACCTTGCCGGATTCGGCGGTCGGGGCGGTCGGGGCGGTCGCCGCCGACGGCGCCGACGCGGCCTGGGCAAAGGCTGCGCCAGCGCTCACCGAAAGCATTACCGCGGCGATGGTACCGCGCAGGAATCCTGGGTTCATTCGAAATCACCTCGCGAAAATGATTGGATGTGCCCGGCACGCGGCCTGATCGGGTGCCTTGTGCGATCTCGCGCGGGTCCGTTGCGGCTGCAGATCGCGCCGAGGGTGTCGATTGCGCACCGGCCCCTAGGCGGGAGCCCGCGTCGATAGCTCGCGAATGTGCGGCATCGCCGTGGCGCCGCAAATGCTCGAAGCGGACCAAACGCGTATCGAAGCGGACAGCGCGTATGTGCTGGTGCAGAATTCCTGGCGTGAGAAGCGGACGCCCTCCTACCGAGTTGCCGGCCCGTCAGCTGGCGCCCGTCGCCCACCCATTCGCGCTGGGCGAAAAGCGCTTTGCCACGACGAGGATTGCGGCCATCCTGCAGGTTGCGGCCGTGGAGGGCATTGCCGCAAGCGAGCTTTTGTGCGGCACGGGCCTGGACGTTGCGGCAGTGAACGACCCGCTGACGCGCACCTCCTCGGAACAGTACCTGCAGGTTGGCCGCAACCTGCTGCGACACCGCCCCGAGTCGGACCTCGGGCTGCGCATTGGCGAGCGGCTGCACATTTCGGCTCATGGCATATACGGCTATGCGTTGCTGTGTGCCGAAACGCTGCGCCATGTGTTCGATTTCGCCGTGCGCTACCGCGCACTGGCGGGTGCGGTGTGGAGCACGCGCTGGTTCGAGCGCGAAGACCGGGCGGTTTGGGCCTTTCCGACGCTTGACGCCTTGCGGCTCGAACGACCCGAACTCGACATCGACCCTGCGCTGTTCCGCCTCTTGATCGAAATCCAGATGATGGTCGTGATGGTCGGGGTCAAGGACGTGATGGGCCCCGCATGCGCGCCGATGCTGGCGCGCTTCGCGGGGCGTGCGCCGTCTTACGCTGACAGTGCCGCACGGATGCTGGGCTGTCTGGCGGAGTTCGATCAGCCGGTCGATGAACTGCACTATCCGGCGGCATGGCTGGATCGGGCACCGCCGATGGCCAACCCGATCGTCGCGGCGCAGATGTCGCAGAGTTGTGCGCAGATGCTGCGCGAATTACAAACGCACAATGGGGTGTCACGACGGGTGGTCGAGGCGCTGACACGCACGCCGGGCCGCTTTCCGAGCATGGACGCGATCGCGCGCGAGCTATGCATGACCTCGCGCCACCTGCGGCGCAAGCTGGACGCGGAGGGCACGGCGTACCAGACGCTGCTGGGCAAGGTGCGCCATACGCTGGCCAAGGAGTACCTGAGCACCTCGGTTCTGAGCACTGAGGATATCGCGGACGCGCTGGGCTTCAGCGATGCGTCGAGCTTCAGGCACGCGTTCAAGCGCTGGACCGGCATGACGCCGGTGGAGTTCAGGGGCTGAGGGCTGTTCGTCGGCGGTCTGGCCGGGCTGCTTGCGCCCGCGAAGCAGGCGTTGCAGTCACTGCAGACCCGTCCTTTGAGTCGCAGTGTCTGCCAACCGGCGCTGCAGGGCCTTGTCTTATGATCCGCGACGATGCTCGAGCAGCGAATACAACAGCAGTTCTTCGACAGCGCTGACCTTCAATACCAATCGGCAGAGAGCCTGTCGAGGCCCGTGGGCGAAGCGGCGCAGGCGCTGATCGGCTGTATCACTGCAGGCGGCAAGGTGCTGGTCGGCGGGCTCGGCGGAGGCTTGGCGCTGGCGCAGCATTTCTGCAACGCCTTCATCGGCCGCTTCGAGCGCGAGCGACCGGGCCTGGCGGCGCTGGTGCTGTCGGCGGACTCGGCACTGCTGATGGCGCCACCCGACACCGACTGGCACGATGCGCTGTTCGCGCGTCAGGTGCAGGCGCTGGGCCAGCCGGGCGACGTGCTGCTGCTGATCGACCCGCTGGGCCAGGAGGCGCTGCTGCTGGCGGCCATCGAAGCCGGCCACGGGCGGGACATGAGCGTGATCGTGCTCGGCGCGCGCAGCGCGCCGGCGCTGCGCGAGCAACTCGGCGAAACCGACGTGCTGGTGGCGGTGCCGCACGACCGCAGTGCGCGCGTGGTCGAGCTGCAACTGCTGGTGCTGCATTGCCTTTGCGATGCGGTGGATCTGCAACTGATGGGAGAACAGGACCCCTTATGACGATGAACCTTGCGCGCACCACCGGTGCCGCCCGAACGGGCTTGGTCCGCGCGCTGATCGCTGCTTCGGCGATCAGCGGAGTGCTTGGCGGCTGCGTGGCGGTGATGGGCGGTGCGATGGTCAGCGGCTCGATGATGGCCGTTGATCGCCGCACCACCGGCACGCAGGTGGACGACCAGACGATCGAACTGCGCGCCTCCACCGAGGTGCCTGCGGCCATTGGCGAGCGCGGCAATGTCTCGTTCACCAGCTACAACCGCGTGCTGCTGCTCACCGGCGAAGTGCCCACCGAGGCCGACCGCGCCAAGGCAGAGGCCGCCGCGGCGAAGATCGAGAACGTGCGCGCTGTGCTGAACGAGCTGGCCGTGATGCCGAACGTCTCGATCAACCAGATCACTGCGGACAGCATCACCACCGGCAAGGTCAAGGCGGCTTTCGTCGACACGCCGACGCTGCAGGTGGCATCGATCAAGGTGGTTACCGACCGCGGCACCGTCTTCCTGATGGGCCGCCTGACCGAGGCCGAAGCCGCGCAGGCCACGCAGGTGGCACGCAGCGTCGGTGGGGTGAAGAAGGTGGTGAAGATCTTCGAAATCATCACCCCGGCCGAACTGGCTGCGATGCCGCTGCCGCCTACGGCGATGCCGGCCAGTGCGCCGGCGGCGAAGAAATAGCCGGCGCTCGGCGGCTTCAGCGGCGCAGACGGCGCATCAGGCTGGAACTGTCCCAGCGCCCTCCACCCATGCGCTGCACATCGGCGTAGAACTGGTCCACCAGCGCGGTCACCGGCAGCTGCGCGCCGTTGCGCCGCGCTTCGTCGAGCACCAGGCCGAGGTCCTTGCGCATCCAGTCCACCGCAAAGCCGAAATCGAAGCGGTCCTCGACCATCGTCGGGCCGCGGTTGTCCATCTGCCAGCTCTGCGCGGCACCCTTGCCGATGACCTCGAGCACCTGTTTCATGTCCAGCCCGGCCCGCTCGCCGAAGGCGATGGCTTCGGCCAGGCCCTGCACGAGACCGGCGATGCAGGTCTGGTTCACCATCTTTGCCAGCTGCCCGGCGCCGGCTTCGCCGACACGCGTGACCGCGCGCGAATAGGCCATTGCCACCGGCTTCATCGCGTCGAAAGCGGCCGCATCGCCGCCGCACATCACGGTCAGCACACCGTTGACCGCGCCCGCCTGCCCGCCGGAGACCGGCGCATCGATGAATTGCAGGCCATGCTCGACGCCGTCGGCGTGCAGCTCGCGCGCCACCGCCGCCGATGCGGTGGTGTGATCGACGAACACCGCGCCGGCGGCCATGCCGGCGAACGCGCCTTCCGGGCCGAGCACGACGCTGCGCAGGTCCTCGTCGTTGCCGACGCAGGCGAAGACGAAGTCCGCACCGCGGGCTGCGGCAGCCGGCGTGGCCGCGCGCTCGCCGCCGTAGGTGGACTGCCAGTCGGCGGCCTTGGCCGGGCTGCGGTTGTAGACGGTGACGCGGTGGCCGGCGCGCGCGAGGTGGCCGGCCATCGGGTGGCCCATCACGCCCAGGCCGAGAAAGGCCACGCGCCGCGGGGCAATGGATTCGTAGGTTTTGCTGCTCATGGCTGCAGTATGCCGAATAGATCGAGCGACCACCGCTGAATCGGCCCTACCGGGGCCGCAGATGTTGCCCCCTGGGGGGCGGCGCAGCCGCTTAGGGGGTGATCAGACGATGGTCAAGTGCTCGGTGCCCGAGGCCAGATCCGGGTTGCGCGCGCGCTTGCTGTGCAGCTTGATCTGCAGCCGCAGGTCGTTCAGCGAATCGGCGTTGCGCAGCGCGTCCTCGTAGCTCACCGCGTTCGCTTCGTACAGGTCAAACAGCGCCTGGTCGAAGGTCTGCATGCCGAGCTCGCGCGAGCGCTTCATCAGCTCCTTGATCTCGCCGACCTCGCCCTTGAAGATCATGTCGGCCACCAGCGGCGTGTTCAGCAGGATCTCGACCGCGGCAACGCGGCCCTTGCCTTCCTGGTTCGGCAGCAGCCGCTGCGACACCAGCGCCTTCAGGTTCAGCGACAGGTCCATCAGCAGCTGCGCGCGCCGCTCCTCGGGGAAGAAGTTGATGATGCGGTCCAGCGCCTGGTTGGAGCTGTTGGCGTGCAGCGTGGCCAGGCACAGGTGGCCGGTCTCGGCAAAGGCCACCGCGTGGTCCATCGTGTCGCGGTCGCGGATCTCGCCCATCAGGATCACGTCCGGCGCCTGGCGCAGCGAATTCTTCAGCGCCGGCGCCCAGTCGTCGGTGTCGATGCCGACCTCGCGCTGCGTGACGATGCAGTTCTTGTGCGGGTGCACGAACTCGACCGGGTCCTCGATCGTGATGATGTGGCCGAAGCTGTTCTCGTTGCGGTGGTCGACCATCGCGGCGAGCGAGGTGCTCTTGCCCGAGCCAGTGGCGCCCACGAAGATGACCAGCCCGCGCTTGGTCATCGCCACGTCCTTCAGCACCTTCGGCAGGTTCAGCGATTCGATGGTCGGCAACGTGGCCGGGATGGTGCGGAACACCAGGCCGACGTTGCCCTGCTGCATGAAGGCGTTGACGCGAAAACGCCCCACGCCCTGCGGCGAGATGGCGAAATTGCATTCCTTGGTCTTCTCGAACTCGGCGGCCTGCTTGTCGTTCATCACCGCACGCGCTAGCTGCAGCGTGTGCTGGCCATTGAGCGGCTGGGGGCTGACCTTGGTGATGCGGCCGTCGACCTTGATCGCCGGCGGAAAGTCGGCCGTGAGGAACAGGTCGGAGCCGGTGCGCGACACCATCAGCCGCAGCAGGTCGTTGACGAATTTGGAGGCTTGGTCGCGTTCCATGGTGCGTTCCTTGGTTGGCGCCTAGCCCGGGAAGTTTTCTGGGAACTTCGCCTTAGAGCGCGCTTCGGCCGGCGAGATGATGTTGCGCCGCACCAGGTCGGCCAGATTCTGGTCGAGTGTCTGCATGCCCAGGGTGGAGCCGGTCTGGATCGACGAGTACATCTGGGCGATCTTGTTCTCGCGGATCAGGTTCTTGATCGCCGAGGTGGCGAGCATGATCTCGTGCGAGGCCACGCGTCCCGTGCCATCCTTGAGCTTGCACAGCGACTGCGAGATCACCGCCACCAGCGATTCGGACAACATCGCGCGCACCATGTCCTTCTCGGCGGCGGGGAAGACGTCGACCACGCGGTCCACGGTCTTGGCGGCGCTGCTGGTGTGTAGCGTGCCGAACACCAGGTGGCCGGTCTCGGCCGCGGTCAGCGCCAGGCGGATGGTCTCCAGGTCGCGCATTTCACCGACAAGAATCGCGTCCGGGTCCTCGCGCAGCGCCGAGCGCAGCGCGTTGTTGAAGCTCATCGTGTGCGGGCCGACCTCTCGCTGGTTGATCAGGCACTTCTTGCTCTCGTGCACGAACTCGATCGGGTCTTCGACGGTGAGTACGTGGCCGTACTCGTTCTCGTTCAGGTGGTTGACCATGGCCGCCAGCGTGGTGCTCTTGCCCGAGCCGGTGGGGCCAGTGACCAGCACCAGGCCGCGTGGCTTCAGCGCCAAGTCGGCAAAGACCTTGGGCGCGTTCAGCTGCTCCAGCGACAGGATCTTGCTCGGGATGGTGCGGAACACCGCGCCGGCGCCGCGGTTCTGGTTGAAGGCATTGACGCGAAAGCGCGCCAGGCCCTGAATCTCGAAGCTGAAATCGCACTCCAGCACGTCTTCGTAGTGCTTGCGCTGGCCGTCGTTCATGATGTCGTACACCATGGCGTGGACCTGCTTGTGCTCCAGCGGCTCGATGTTGATGCGCCGCACGTCGCCGTGCACCCGGATCATCGGCGGCAGCCCCGCCGACAGGTGCAGGTCGGAGGCCTTGTTTTTGACCGAGAAGGCCAACAGTTGCGTGATGTCCATGGGTATGTGGGGGCGCGGGCAGGCGCTAAGCTCGGGGCATTATGGGCAGCATCGAGGCGAAGTTACAGCAAGTACGCTCGCGTATCGCACGGGCCTGCGTCAGCGCCGGGCGCAGCGCGCAAAGTGTCACGCTGTTGGCGGTGAGCAAGACCTTCGGCGCAACACAGGTGCAGGCCGCGCTGGCCGCCGGCCAGCAGGATTTCGGCGAAAACTACGTCCAGGAAGCCCTGGGCAAGATGGCCGAACTGGCACCGCAGCGCCGCCACCTGCGCTGGCACATGATCGGCCCGCTGCAGAGCAACAAGTCACGTGTCGTCGCCGAGCACTTCGACTGGGTGCATTCGGTCGACCGGCTGAAGATCGCCGCCCGCCTGGCCGAACAGCGTCCGGCGGGGCTGCCGCCGCTGCAGCTTTGCCTTCAGGTCAACATCAGCGGCGAAGCCAGCAAGAGCGGGCTGCAACCCCAGGAAGTGGCCGAGGTGGCGAGGGCCGTGGCGGGCCTGCCGCCAGACAAGGTCAGGCTGCGCGGCTTGATGGCCATCCCCGAGCCGGGCGCGGACTTCGAGGCGCAGCGCGCGCCGCACCGGGCGCTGGCCGAGTTGATGGCGCAGCTGAACCTTGGGGGCCTGGAGCTCGACACCTTGTCGATGGGAATGAGCGCCGACCTGGAGGCCGCCGTGGCCGAAGGGGCGACGATCGTGCGCGTCGGCACGGCGATCTTCGGCTCGCGCGACTGAGTCCGGGATGGCCGCATCACCGCTTCCGGTGTGCCTGCCGTTGTCCTGATCTGCACGGGCCCGCAGTGCCCGCGCCGCTGAGCGCCCGTACTTCGGCACTGCCAAGGTCCGCGAATGGTGCTTTGGCGCCGGGATCGAAGGCCAGGCGGTTTCCTTGGCCGCCAGCGCTTTCGGGTCAGCCGGCCGCCTGCAGCACGCGAACGATCTGCGCGCCGTAGGCCTGCAGCTTCTTCGCACCCACGCCACTGATGCCCGCCAGTGCGTCCAGGTCGCCGGGCCGGTCGCGCGCCATCTGGGCCAGAGTCGCGTCGTGGAAGATCACGAAAGCCGGTAGGTTGTGCTCGCGCGCCACTTCTGCGCGCCAGGCCTTCAAGGCGTCGAAACGTGCGAGGCCGGCGTCGTCCAGCG
>Ga0316195_10000295_pt1 | contig 18865 bp, 12 predicted proteins | sample Phised1_MG_FD_204937 | JGI IMG/M metagenome (GOLD analysis project Ga0316195, IMG submission 204937) | Coastal sediment microbial communities from Maine, United States - Phippsburg sediment 1 | ecosystem: Environmental > Aquatic > Marine > Coastal > Sediment | place: USA: Maine | collected...
AGGGTGATTTCCAGCACGGCGTGCATCGCCTGGTAGAACAGTCCGCGTTCGGCCGTGTTGTCGTTGTATTGCAGGAAATCGCCGACCAGCTCGAGGGCATCGTCGAGCTCGCCGAGCGCGAGGTAGATGAGCAGTTTGAGTTCGAGAATGGTGAGCTGGCCCCAGACCGTGTTGTCGTCGAACTCGACGCCGATCAGGGTTTTGATATCGGTGTAGTTGTCGAGCTGGCTCTCTTCCAGGCGCTCCACCAGGCGGCCAAGCGCGGCGTCATCGAGGCGATGCAGGCCGAGGATATCTTCGCGATAATCCAGCGCCTTGTTGGTGTTGTCCCAGATCAGGTCCTCGACCGGGTACACCTCGGAGTAGCCAGGGACGAGGATGCGGCAGGCGATACCGATATTGGTAAATTCGGCGACGTAGGCTTCTTTGCCGAGCGCTTGCAGGATACCGAACAACCGCTCGCACTCTTCGGCGTTGCTGCCTGAAAAATTCCATTCGCAGAAATCGTAGTCGTGCCTGGCGCTGAAGAAGCGCCAGGAGATAACGCCGGTCGAGTCGATGAAGTGCTCGACAAAGTTTTCCGGTTCAGAGACAGCCAGGCTGTTGAAGGTAGGTTGGGGTATATCGTTCAGGCCTTCGAAGCTACGACCCTGCAGCAGCTCGGTGAGGCTGCGCTCCAGCGCCACTTCGAAATCGGGGTGCGCACCGAAAGAGGCAAACACACCGCCGGTTTTCGGATTCATCAGGGTCACGCACATCACCGGGAACTGCCCGCCCAGCGAAGCGTCCTTGACCAGCACGGGGAAACCCTGTGCTTCCAGCGCCTGGATACCTTCGAGGATCTGCGGGTACCTGGCCAGCACCTCGGCTGGCACATCGGGCAGCACCACTTCCTGCTCGATGATGTGGCGTTTGACGGCGCGCTCGAAAATCTCCGACAGGCACTGCACCTTTGCTTCCTCGAGCGTATTGCCCGCGCTCATACCATTGCTGAGGAACAGGTTCTCGACCAGGTTCGAGGGGATGTACACCGTCTCGCCATCGGACTGGCGTCTGTAGGGAATCGCGCAAATACCGCGCTCGCGATTGCCGGAGTTGGTGTCGATCAGGTGCGAGCCGCGCAGCTCGCCGTCGGGATCGTAGATCGCGCGGCAGTAGTCGTCGAGCAGGTCGTCGGGCAGCGCGTCATCCGCCCCTGGCTTGAACCAGCGCTCATCGGGGTAATGCACAAACTCGGCGTTGGCGAGCTCCGCGCCGAAATACTGGTCGTTGTAAAAGAAATTACAGTTCAGTCGCTCGATGAACTCGCCCAGCGCCGAGCACAGGGCACTCTCCTTGCTGGCCCCTTTGCCGTTGGTGAAACACATGTGCGAGGCGGCATCGCGGATATGCAGCGACCACACATTGGGCACGATATTGCGCCACGACGACACTTCGATCTTCATGCCGAGGTCGGCCAGGATGCCGGTCATGTTCGCCACGGTCTGCTGCAGCGGCAGGTCCTTGCCGACGATGAAGGTTGCCGCGTCCGCGGCGGGTAGCGCCATCAGCATGGCCGTGCTGTCTGCACTCAGGCTGTTGACGGCCTCGATCTGAAAGCTGGGGCCGGCTTGCACGACTTTCTTGACCGTACAGCGCTCGATGGCGCGCAGAATACCCTTGCGCTCCTTGTCGGAGAGTGTCTGCGGCAATTCCACCTGGATTTTGAAGATCTGGTTGTAGCGGTTTTCAGGGTCGACGATGTTGTTCTGCGCCACGCGAATATCATGCGTCGGGATATCACGCGAAACGCAATACACTTTGACGAAATAGGCCGCGCACAGTGCCGAGGAAGCGAGGAAATAGTCGAAAGGCCCGGGCGCAGAACCATCGCCCTTGTAACGGATGGGTTGATCAGCGATAACCGTGAAGTCATCAAAGCTGGCCTTTACGCGCAGGTTGTCGAGAAACTCAACGTTAATTTCCATGAACTGAATCCAGTATTGGGTGGCGGTATGCCCCAGTGGTATGACCCGGTAACCCACCCCCGTAAAACGAAAGCCCACATTGTTTCACACCACCCCCACTCAGGTGCAAATAGTTTGATGCGCAGGCCGATTATCGTCATCTCCGCTCACCCTTTTTTCGTCTTCCCCGCGCAAGCGGGGATCTCGCGAGGGTACGACGCTCTATGTAACCCCACCTGAACTCCGGCCCAACGCATCGGGATGACACATAACACTCTCGGAATAACTCGCGACACGGTAAGATGAGCATCGTAATAATGGATTGTTTAATGAAGCTCAGACCCATCGACAAAGATCGCTACCGCAAACATTACCGGATTGTGTTTGCGGCAATCGTCATTGGGCTGACTGTAATTTCCCTTGCTTGTTCAACCCTGTTGATCAGCTGGCTCGGCTCTGCGAATGACACCCACTTCACCCTGAACCTCGCCGGCTTCGTGATTGCGGTCCTGTTAGTTGCTTACAGCGTCTATCGCTTTAGAGATCACCCGTTCATGGACGAGGTGGTCTATGTGTGGAATTTGAAAAAACAGCTCAACCGCATTTACCGTAAGCAGCATAAGATCGAACCGTTAATCGAAGACAATAACCTGGATGCCATGGTGATCATGCATTACATGTACCAGGGCTCAAAACAGCTATACGAACTGGACGACAATACCATTACCCTGGATGATCTGGCGATCAAGGCCAGACACCTGGATACCAAAATCAAAGAGCAAGGTCTCAAGTTGACTACGGACGATTATCATTCCGCTTTACTGGCCCGGTTTTAGAAAAATATTTCCCTGACCAAACCAGAAGCCTCCCAGGCCAAAGCGTCAGCCCTCGGTATCGACATCAGAACGCGCGAATTTTTAGCCCGGTTTTCGCTGCTATCTGGTAACCTGTCGCCTCGAATTTCACCCGGTCGCAACGCGCCGGTTTTAACAAAAACACACCCCCCCCGGAGGGCACATGAAAGCAATCACCCGCACATCGATGCTGCTGGCATTGATCCTCGGCTTCGCGTCGCTGCAGCTGGCGCAGGCCGAGACCCGCATTACCTACCGCTCCGCCAAGTCGACCTCGTCTTATTACCAGATGGGCGTGCAGATTGCCGAGGCCGTGAAAGCCGGCAGCAACGGCGAAATCCTGGTCACCGTCGAGGAAGGCCAGGGCTCGGTATCGAACGTGATCCAGGTGCCCTCGCGTGGCGCCGACTACGTGTTCACCACGCCGCCGGTGCTGGTCAAGCTCGCCAAGGGCGGCAAGGCCATGTTCGAGGGCAAGGGCAACCCCGCGTTCGACGAGATCCGCGCGCTGTTTCCGATTCCGTCGCTGACCATGCATTTCGTGGTGTCGCAAAAAAGCGGCATCGAATCCTTTGCCGACATGAAAGGCAAAACCATACTGCTCGGCAAGGGCTCGTTCGGCGCCAAGGAAGGCGCGAAGTACATCGACGAACTCGGTCTCGAGGGGCAGGTCAACTTTGCCGAGGTCGAGCTGTCCAACGCGGTCTCGGCGCTGAAGAACGGCCAGATCGACGGCTTCGTCACGGCGGGCTCTTATCCCGCCCCGAACGTGGTCGAGGCGGCCGCGTCGATGCCGGTGAAACTGCTTAACCTCGGCGACGCCGAACGCGCGCAGTCGGCATCGGTCGGCAAGCGCAAGCAGCTGATCATTCCGGCCGGCACCTATGCCGGGCAGGACCAGGACGTTTCCACGACCACGCTGGAAGTCGTCGCCTACGCCACCACCAAAATGAGCGACGACACCGCCTACGCGCTCACCAAAACCTACTGGGAGATGAAGGCGAAAATGGGCGCCGCCAACCCATGGTGGAACGGGGTCGACCAGACTTACCTCAAGGCCATTATCGGGCCCATCCATCCGGGCGCGGAAAAGTATTACCGCGAAGTGGGTTTTCTCTAGGCCCGGTGTCATTGCGGACCCATGGGGCCCAGGAGCAAAGCGAAGCAATCTTTCTGTCTTGTCTCAGGTACATAGAGATTGCTTCGGCCCTGCGGGCCTCGCAATGACGGATTTTGTCGCGGGCCTCGCAATGACGGGGATTTTCAGGTGACTGATAGCCGCTGGGGCGCAGTGCTGCGCAGCGTTATGCTCGCGTTTGCGCTTGCCTCGGTGAGCTACCACCTGTGGCTGATCTTCCAGGGTCTGATTCCGAATCTCGTTAGCCGCCCGCTGCATTTCGCGCTCGCGCTGCCGTGGCTGTTTTTCTTCGGCCAGTCGGGTTCGCTCGGCGAACGTCTGTCCGGCTGGGTGCTGGGGACGCTTGGCATCGGCGCCTGCATCTGGGTCGCCGTCAATGAATCCGCGCTCGGCGATCAATACGGTATTCTCAACGGTAACTTCCAGATTGCAGCCGGCATCACGCTGCTGCTGGTGGTGCTCGAGGGCGCACGTCGCGCCATCGGCTGGCCGTTGCCATTGGTAGCCCTGATCGCGCTGGTGTACGGCCTGCTCGGCCAGCATCTGCCCGGTGAGTTCGGGCATTCGGGTCTGCCGTTGACGAGTTTTATCGGTACGCTGACGATTGCAGAGGGCGGTATCTGGGGCACCCTCACCGACGTCTCGGTCAAAGTGGTGGCGATCTTTGTTATTTTCGGCGCCGTGCTGAATGCCGGCGAGGCCGGACGCGGCTTCATGAACCTGGCGGCCGCCGCGGCCGGGCGCCTCACCGGCGGCGCCGGCAAGGTCTCGGTGATTTCCTCGGCCCTGTTCGGCTCGATCTCGGGCTCGGCCTCGGCCAACGTCGCTTCCACCGGCGCCATCACGCTGCCGGCCATGGCGAAGCTCGGTTACCCGAAATCGTTGGCCGCGGCGATCGAGGCGGTCGCCTCCTCGGGCGGCCAGATCATGCCGCCACTGATGGGCGCGGGCGCGTTCGTCATGGTGACGCTCACCGGCATCCCCTATACCAGTATCATCGCCGCGGCGCTGTTGCCGGCGCTGCTGTATTTCTTCGCGGTGTGGGTGGGCATCAACGCCTACGCCCGGCAATACCCGTTGCGCGGGCTCGCCGACGAGGACCGCCCGCGCATGCGCGAAGTGGTCGTTACCGCGGGCTTCTTCCTGCTGCCGTTTTCGGTGTTGATGGGTGGCATGTTCGCGCTCGGCAAATCGCCGCAGTACGCGGCGTCGATGGCGATCCTGGCGGGCGCCCTGCTGCTGTTTGTCGGCGCCGATTTCAAGCTGTCGATGGCGCGGACCCTGGAGCGGCTCGAAACCGCCTGCCTGACCTCGGCGCGCCAGATTTCGATGATCGCCGCGATCATCGTCTGCGCCTCGATCATCATCGGCGTGCTCGGCATCACCGGCCTCGGCATCAAGATCACCTCGTTGATCCTGACCGGCTCGGGCGGTCTGCTGTGGCCGTCGCTGCTGCTCACCGCGCTGGCCTGCCTGGTGCTCGGCATGGAGGTGCCGACCACGGCCGCCTACGTCATCTGCATCGCCGTGGCCGGGCCGGCACTGACCCAGCTCGGCCTGCAACCGCTCGAGGCGCACCTGTTCGTGTTCTGGTACGCGTTGATCTCGACGATTACGCCGCCGGTCTGCGGCGCCGTGTTCATCGCCGCCGGCATGGCGGGCGAAAACTGGCTCAAGGTGGCGCTGAAATCGATGGCGCTCGGCGTAGGGCTTTACGTAATCCCGCTCGGCATGATCGCCAACCCGCAATTGATCAGGCTGGAAACAGACCTCGTCGGCGCGCTGCTCACCTTCGTGCAAATGTGCCTGGGACTGCTGTGCATCTCCTACGCCATCATCGCGCTGAGGAATCCGGCACTGAAGGCTGCCCTGCTGATAGTGGGGCTGTCGATTGTTTTCATGCGGCTACTGATTTTCCAGACCTGATAAACAGTAACCAGACAGGCCACGACCAATTAGCAGATTTAATCCTGGTCTGTCCCCTATTACTCCCCTGGAACAATCAAGCTGGCGCCATTTTGAGTCTTTCGGTGATCAGGACGTCATCGTCATGAACCTCCCCGAGGTGATAAATCACGCTGCCGGACCGCTGGTTGTCGGGCCGATACAGCATAACGCTGTCATCGAGCGCCGTGGCCTGGCCATCGAAGTAAGTGCACAACAGGGGCTGTCGGCTTGCGGGCGTTGGCGGCAGGTACTGCGCCCAGTCACTGACGCAGCGCTGTTTACTCCGCTTTACCCGCTCGACGATCACCGGGTGATGTGGGATCAGGCCGTGCAGAGACTGCAGCGCGTGTAACGGTGGCGTTTCATCGAGTGTGGCCTGTGGGCCGACTATCGGCAATTGTTGGTGTGATATGAAGGCGGCCCCCATCAATCCAAACAGGCCATGGCAACTGTCGAAGGTGAGCAGGTCGGCCAGGTGGTGGTCGTCTTCGAGCCCCATGGAAAAGGTCGCATCCACATAAAGACGCGCGCCAAGCCGATCGGCCTGTGCTCGCAGGAAATCGAGGTCCTGTTTGTCTGCCACTGCCTCATCGACATAGGCCGCGACCAGCCAGTCCGCGGCGCCATCGATTCCCGGCAGATCGCTCTCGGTGACGAGTTCGACATGGGGCTGATGCTGGTACTGCGCGAACAGCTGCCGGGATACGTCCCCGCTATCGACGACCAAGACGCGTCCGTTGACGTATCGATCCATCGCCAGCTGCCGCACAGTGGCAACCGTACAGGGAAAGATCTCGATCTCGGAATGACCGCTCATCTGCCGCAGCCAGGCGGTCACGCTGTCGATAACCTGCCGGGTTTCAGGGTTCGCATCGTAATAACCCGGTTTGATCCCCGCCAGGCTGTGCTCGCTGAGCCCTGCTGGGCCGGGCGCGATCACCAGCTGGTGATTCAGGCTGGAGACAATCGACACCTGCGAGCGCTCGCGCAGCGCCCAGCTGCTGATGCCCTCGGTTCTCGGGAATAAAAGCAGCCGCTCAGCAGGCACCTCGTTGGAGTTATCGTCGCCGTGCACCAGCAGGTCGATGGCATGCAGATCGAGGATAGCCTCGGTGATCAGCCAGGGCGTTTCGACCACGTCGGCCACGTGCCTGAGCGCCAACAGAATCTCCTTTCTCTGCGCAAAGGTCATCTCGGGGTGATAACCCTTGCGCTCAAAAATCTCTGCATCGCTGGTAAGGCCAACAATGACGCGCCCGTGGGCGCTCGCTTTCTCCAGCAGGCGCACATGCCCGTGATGTATCAGAGTTGCCGACATGTCGACCATGATCCGCTGCATTCGACCCCTACCTCACTTGATTCATATTAGTGCCACGCGACCCGTTATTGCGCGCGCAATTGCGCCACATCCACAGGCTCGTAGTATGGCGCAGCAAAAACTGAGATCAATAACGTTACTGCACTAAGTGCGTTGAAAGGACACAGGTTTTTATTCAGTCGACCGGTCGAGGCGTAAGCAGCAGCCAGCAGAAACGGTGGCGGGATCGAATCCAGCCGAATGGAGACGGAGCGATAAATACACCTGGCACGCTCCGGTTGGCCCGCAGAGTTGCCATATACACACATATCGCTGGAAGATTCGGCTTTCATATCATGTGATTGGTGAGGCCCGAAAAGACGATCACCCGGTTGGCGCCGCAGTATAAGCAACGCCACCCTGATTTCCCAGCGCAAGTTGCGCTGAGGAACTTTAGGGGACAGACCAGGTTCGTTCCGCACTAGGGCGGCGAAACAAACGTGGTCTGTCCCCTAATACCAGATCAGGCCTTCTTCCCGCGCCTTGTCCGCGTTTGTCGCAGGTCGAAAATTACCTTGCCTGGCTCCCGCCCCGTGGCCTGCGCACGCGCCCTCGCCATGATTTCACTGTGCGGCGAATAGCCGGGGAGGCCTTCAATATCATTTGGGCGCTCGACGTTGATGCCATTCCATTTTTCAGAGTCTGCTCGAATCTTCTGCCGAATCGCGCCGAGATCGACCATACCCATATCCAGGTTGAGGGGCCTGGTCATGCCGAGATAACGGCGGCCCGTCGGCAATACGCCATAATCTCTGTAGTAATTAACGAGATACCGTCTCACGTGCTGCGATTTCACCATCCAGGCGTATTCGGCGCGATTTTCTGCAGTCGCCTTACCCACAATCTCTTTAGTGATCAGCTGTATTTCAAACAGATAATGCATCGGCGTAAAGCTCGCGCCTGGCTCTACAGCGGGTATGGGGTTATATCGGATTGTTACGACGTTTATCATCAATCACTGTCCACTTCGTTACTATTGCCTCGGCTCGAGTCAATGCAGCCGCAAGACCTCTGCAAACGGCCTCGCACTCTACAATGCGATCACGTCGCCCCTGGGGGCCTCCAGCGGCCAGACCGCTTCGGTCAGCCACATTCCGGCGTAGTCGCCCTCCTGCTGCAATCCGAGCCGAAAGGCGAAATAGAGGGTTTCGTTATTCGCGCTGACGATCTGCACCAGGCGCAGGGCTTTGTCTCCCTCGAAAATCACCTTGCTGAGCGTGCTGTCGCGATGGTTGATCATTTTGCCGAATACCGGTCCCTTCACCAGCTCGGCAAAACGCTCCAGGGGTCCGGTATTTACCTTGTTGGCGGGTGACGAAAAGTTGAATGCGGTTTCGATACCCGCATCGGTGGACGGATAGTCGTTTCTGGCAAGTGCGTCGATCACGATTTGAACGACTTCACCCGGCTGCAGTTCGGTGCTGGGTCGCGGCATATCCGGGGCGCCGGGCGCTGGCTCCCCTGCCGCGTGCACGGGACTTACCGCAGCCAGTGACATTAGCACCAGCACACTGCTCAACACGGGCCTGACAAAATTGCGCATAATCTTCACCACCTTCCTAAACCGGATTAATCTGTTTTCACGAACGCATACCATTCCTACGCACGGACGATTACTTTGGATTTAAAGAATTAAAGGTTGGTAAAGCGCCGGGGAGATCGAATCAGGGATACCGCTCTCGGCATGTTCGATTGCGTCCTGGCAAAAAAAAAGAGAACACTTCAAAAAGAAGTGTTCTCCTCGCATAGGCTACCTGCCCCGGCATACAACCACTAGTGCAGCTCAGGCCAGATCGAAGCGATCGGCATTCATCACCCGGGTCCATGCGGCGACGAAGTCGTTCACGAACTTTTCCTGGTTGTCATCCTGTGCATAGACTTCGGCATAGGAACGCAGAATCGAGTTCGACCCGAACACGAGATCGACTCGCGTCGCCGTCCATTTCACTGCACCCGTTTTGCGATCGCAGATTTCGTACAGGTTTTTACCCGCCGGCACCCAGGTGTTGCTCATGTCGGTCAGATTGACGAAAAAATCATTCGTCAGCGCGCCTGCGCGATCGGTGAAAACACCGTGACCGCTGCCACCGTGATTGCTGCCGAGTACGCGCATTCCGCCAACCAGCACGGTCATTTCAGGCGCGCTCAGCCCCATCAACTGGGTCCGGTCGAGCATCAGCTCTTCGGCACCGACAGCGTAGTCCTGCTTCACCCAGTTGCGGTAACCATCGTGAATGGGCTCGAGCGCTTCGAATGACTCGACATCGGTCATCTCGGCAGTCGCATCGCCGCGACCACTGGCAAACGGCACGGTAATATCGTAGCCCGCTGCCTGCGCCGCCCGCTCGATGCCGACATTGCCGGCAAGCACGATTACATCCGCCACGCTGGCGCCGGAATCGGAGGCGATGCCTTCGAGCACGCCAAGCACCCTGGCAAGCCGTTCGGGCTCGTTGCCTGCCCAGTCCTTCTGCGGGGCGAGGCGGATTCGTGCACCATTCGCACCACCACGCTTGTCCGAGTTGCGGAAGGTTCTGGCGCTGTCCCAGGCGGTGTTGACCATGTCGCTCACGCTCAGGCCGCTGGCTTTGATTTTTGCCTTGACCGCGTCGACGTCGTAGCTGGTGCTGCCGGCGGGTACCGGATCCTGCCAGATCAGGTCTTCTTCGGGTACGTCAGGACCGATGTAGCGTGCCTTCGGCCCCATATCACGATGCGTCAGCTTGAACCAGGCGCGCGCAAAGACATCGCTGAAATAAGCCGGATCCGCGTGGAAGCGTTCGGAGATCTTGCGATACTCCGGATCCATTTTCATCGCCATGTCGGCATCGGTCATGATCGGATTATGGCGCAGCGACGGGTTCTCCACGTCGACCGGCATGTCTGTTTCACTGATGTCCACAGGCTCCCACTGCCAGGCGCCCGCCGGGCTTTTCTTCAATTCCCATTCGTGGTTGAGCAACATGTCGAAATAGCCGTTGTCCCACCGGGTCGGATTGGTTGTCCAGGCACCTTCGAGACCACTGGTGACCGTATCGTTGCCAATGCCCCTGCTGGAATGATTCATCCAGCCCAGGCCCTGCTCTTCGATGTCGGCACCCTCGGGTTCCGGCCCCAGCAATGACGCATCGCCATTACCATGCGCTTTGCCGACGGTATGGCCGCCGGCGGTAAGGGCCACGGTTTCCTCGTCGTTCATGGCCATGCGTGCGAAGGTCATGCGCACGTCGTGGGCGGTCCTCAGCGGATCGGGCTTGCCGTCGACGCCTTCCGGATTCACGTAGATCAGGCCCATCGTCACCGCGGCCAGTGGGTTGTCCAGGTCTCTTTCACCCGAGTAACGGCTGTTCGGATTATCGGTTGGCGCCAGCCATTCCGTCTCCGAGCCCCAGTAGATGTCCTTTTCCGGATGCCAGATGTCGGCGCGACCAAAACCGAAGCCGAAGATCTTCAGGCCCATGGATTCATAGGCGATGCTGCCGGCGAGCAGTATCAGATCAGCCCAACTGAGCTTGTTGCCGTATTTTTTCTTGATCGGCCAGAGCAGGCGACGCGCCTTGTCGAGATTCGCGTTATCGGGCCAGGAGTTGAGCGGCGCAAAGCGCTGATTACCGGTACCGCCACCACCGCGACCATCGGCGGTGCGGTAGGTGCCTGCCGCGTGCCATGCCATGCGGATCATCAGGCCGCCGTAATGCCCCCAGTCCGCGGGCCACCATTCCTGGCTATCGGTCATCAGCGCATGCAGGTCCTGCTTCAACGCTGCCACGTCAAGCGACTTGACCGCCTCGCGATAGTCGAAGTCCGTCCCCATTGGGTCGGTCCTGGTATCGTGCTGGTGCAAAATATCGAGGTTCAGTGTTTTCGGCCACCATTCGGTAACGGATTTGTCCCCCGTCGTGATTGCCCCGTGCATCACCGGACATTGGCCGGTAGATTTCGCTGCAGTTGAACTCATGGTTGCACTCCTTTCGTTGCTGATTTCGACGGTGGATTATACGAAGTAATATTTATTAAATAAATTCAATTTATACAAACGGATTGATTTAAATTAACTATTTCAGTAGACCATCCTAACGCGTTGGATCGCCCGCGCTTATTGCGTGACCTGGTAAATTCTGGTGACAGCGACGGCGATCAGGAAACTCGGCAAACAGTATACCTGCCTGATTGCGGTGGCGGGCAGGTGCGCGCCCGGACCGCGTAGCGTATCCCCGGCCGCGCCCGACCGGGTGTGGCCCGCCTTGCGGTGGTGCGACGTGTCAAGGACCGGGATGAAGCAGTCCGGGCTAAGTCTCCGGGTCGTACCAGATCGGCGAGGTGTAGGCGCGCGCCAAACAGGCCGGCATCCACGGACAGGCCGGTGTGCAGGTGCGTGTCCCCCCAGAACACCCGATCCGGAAAGTTGCGTTCGGCGTAGGGTGAATAAGCCTTGCCGGGATAAATATCGGAAAGTGATTCGATGGATGGCGCGATTTGCGCCCGGGCGGGATTCGTAAAAGCGAGTAACGTACTGACGCATAATGTAACGAGGAATATTCTGGAGCCCTGTTGTTTCATTATCGATGCTCCTGTCTATTGGTTTGTTTTAGCCGGGAAGGCTATCTGATTTGTTTCCCGGCTGGAAATTCGGGCGGCAGGCAATTAAGTATACTGTTCCCGAAACAACTATTCGTTGGCCGTAACATCACAGCGGTAGGCTTGCCCCAGAAAGGTAACCGAGGTCTTGAAGTCGATATTGTTGTCGATGTAAACGATATTGGCGCCCATTTGACTGGCCTGGTTATGCATGTCATTCAATGAGCCACGGGAAAGATCGGCGTTACTGATATAGATAAAGTCATACCAGTGTCCCTCTGAACTGATCACGGTTCCCAGGTAATCGCAGTCGGACAGGCTCGTTTTGGAGAGGCCGGGCAGTTCATTATGAAAAATGATTCGCACGGGCTCGGTGTCAGGCAGCAGCGGCGTGACCGCGCAGCTCGACACGAGTAGACCCGCCCCCAGTACCAGCGCTGAAATTAGCGATGACTCTACTAGTCCTTTCACGTGGCGCATTCCCCCCCTGAATTTCCGCTTCAGCATGTTGACACGAATAATTGTACCACTGCATATTGAGTACTCTCCCCGTAATTTTGGCGTCTGCGGCTGAATTCGCAAAGCTCAAGTATTCAATCCAGACCGCTAACAGGGCGATGCAGACTTTACACTGAATACTCGGGTTACATTATTCGTTATGATTGATTGCTCGCGGTGCAACAAGAAGGCTGGTAGGTAACACATGAACATTTTGCACAAAAGGCCTGCTATTCAGTTAGTAACGGGGACATTCCAGAGCGCAAAATTCGGCCGCGCCGCGAGAGCGGCCAGCGCGATGCTGCTCGCGTTCGCAGTAGTGACGCTGCTGGGTGCCTGTGCATCGTTGCCGCAGGATTACGAAAGCCCGCAGTCGTTCGTGCTGGCAGACACGTCACAAACTTCCCTGGCCCGGCAACTCGCGCCGCAGGTCGCGGAGCACCCGCAAAAATCCGGGTTCTTTCCGCTGATAACCGGCAACGATGCGCTGGTGGCACGGGCCGGGGTGATGCAGGCCGCCGAGCTGACCCTGGATGTCCAGTATTACATCTGGCATCCCGATACCAGCGGCAGGCTGCTGGTAGAGTTGCTGCTGCAGGCCGCGGATCGCGGCGTACGCGTGCGCATTCTGCTCGATGACCTCGATACCTCGGGCAAGGACTTCGGGCTGGTATCGATGAACGCCCATCCGAACATCGAGATCCGGCTGTATAATCCATTTGCCGATCGGGGTTTCCGGGCGATGAGCTTTTTGACCGATCTGCGGCGCGTCAACCGGCGCATGCACAACAAGTCCCTGACCGCCGACAACCAGGTCACCATTGTCGGTGGTCGCAACATTGGCAACGAGTATTTCGGCGGCAAAAGCGATACCCAGTTTTCGGATCTCGACGTGCTTGCGGTCGGTCCGGTCGTGAACGAGGTCTCGAAGGCTTTCGATGCCTACTGGAACAGTGCCTGGGTAATACCGGTCTCGGCTTTCGACGATGGCGCCACGATATCCGACGACGATCTCGATCAGGCACGGGCCGACCTGGTTCAGTACCTCGAGGAGCAGAAGTCATCGCCGTACGCCGAAGCCTTACGCGCTTCCAGGCTCTTGCAGAAGGCAACATTTGCAGATCTGGATTATTCCTGGGGTGAGGCAAGCCTGCTTTACGACGCCCCCAACAAGGCCGAAGGCACGCAAGTGACCGCTGCGACCCACATCGGCCCGCACCTCTTGCAGGTATTCGACAGGGCGCAACAGGAACTGATCGTCATCTCCCCCTATTTTGTTCCGGGGAAGGCGCTGGTCGACTATTTCGGCGAGCTCGTAGACAGGGGCGTTCGGGTTCGCATCCTGACCAATTCACTGGCCTCGAGCGACGTCAGCATGGTTCACGCAGGCTATATGCGATACCGCACCGGCCTGCTGAAAAACGGCGTCGAGCTCTATGAGTTCAAGCCCGTCGTCGGTGCAGAGGAGCAGAAGAAGCAACGATCGTGGACGGGCTCGTCGAAGGCGAGCCTGCACGCGAAGTTATTTGGCGTAGATCGGCAAGCTCTCTTCGTCGGATCGTTTAACCTGGACCCGCGGTCGGTGCTGCACAATACGGAAATGGGCGTTCTGTTCGAGAGCCCCGGTCTGGCCGGCCAGCTCGGGGATGGATTCGACAACGAACTGCTGCAAAAAGCCTACCGTGTACAGTTCAGGTACGAGCCGGACGACGGCGATGAAAAGCTGGCAAGGCTCGAGTGGGTTACCGAAGAAGACGGTTCCGAGATCCACTACTACAAGGAACCGGAAACCAGTTTCCTGCAGCGCCTGTCGGCGGGTTTCCTGTCGATCTTCGTACCCGAGAGCATGCTTTAGGGCGCTGCAAACCCGGTTCGCCCCGCTGGTGCATGACAGGCGGCGAGCAATGAAAACACAGCTTCCCGTATTGCTGATTTCGGGTCTTACCCTACGGGCCGCGGAGAATACGTTAGCAAGCGCGAACGGAACAGGCTACTGGCAGGCGCGCTGTATTTGTTGACGGCAACCATGCAAGCTGACTGCTGCCGGTTGGCGCGTAGCAGGGAGAACGGTCGCTCACCCCCCCCTCAATTGCCGGCGATAAAGACGCTACTGGTTACCGGGCTCTAAACCCGGTGGCACCCGGTGCCACTCGTATCCATCGATCGCCATCTGGTAGCCCAGATTAAAGAGCCTGGTCATGTACTCCCGGTCAAAAGGCTCGCTGGCTACCGCGTCGAAACTCTTGGGGATATAGGCAAGGTGGTAATCGATGCCATCGCGTTGAGTCGCAAGATAAATGCGATAGGCGTCGCCCAGAACAGCGCTGCCCATTAACGAGTCCATACTGCGCAAAGCGATCGGTATGGTGCTGCGCGGCACACTCTCGTAGTCCAGTCGCCAGATTCCGTTGCGTATAATATAAACATTGGGTTTGTCTTTCACTTCCAGTTTCTCGGTCAGTTTTGCCCAGTCGAGCCCAATTGGATACAAATACAAAACGGAGGTCGCGCCGCCATCGACGTGCAACTCGTCGTAGCGCTCTCCTCCTGCTTCCACGTCAAACATGACCGGTGGAAAAGAAGCGGGAATCGATGCCGAGGCCAGCATGACATCGCGGATCAGTTGCAACGCGTCCGGGGAACCACTGCTGGCGATGCGACCGATGTTCCAGGCCACCGGCCTGGCGGCATCCAGGTTGGTGGTGACGATACTGAGCACGCGACCTTTCTTGTGTTCTGCCGCGATCGCGGCCATGACGTCTGCATCGATATACTCGACCAGTTTTTCCTGCAACGGGGTCGAATCGGTTGCCGCGTCGCCCAGCAGTGTTTTCAGCGTGCCGCGAAACAGGACGAGGTCCTGCGTTGAATAGCTGGTGTAGATTTCCTTGATCACGGGATCGTACTGCGGGCCGAGAAAGGCAAAGGGCGCAATCAGGGCGCCAGTGCTAACACCGGTAACCATGGTAAATTCAGGCCGGGTGCCAGTTTCCGTCCAGCCGTTTAACAAACCGGCGCCAAAGGCACCACGCTGGCCGCCACCCGATATCGCGAGATAGTTGTGCGCCCTGCCGTAGCTGCCCGGATAGTTTGCTTTCAGCTCCGCTTTACTGAGCCTGAACCAGTCCGCAATCAATGGCGGTAGCTCATCAGCCCAGTGCCGCGCGCCGTCGATACCGTGGATTACGGCTTCGTCGCTCAACGATTCCGGCAAGGGGTGCCGCTCCGGCAGGCTGGAACAACCCGTCGAGATCACAAGCGCACAGCAGTGGATAAGCAAAAATTTCAATACCGATTGATTCAATGCTTGCTAACCACACTCGCTGCCAGCGGTTGCGCCATGGTACATGAGATTACCTGGGTAACACGATATTAGCCTGCAGTCGAAAACGCCAGCCTTCAGGCCCGGCATCCGGTGTTTCCAGCCAGCGCCCGACACCCGCCTGCAAACTGACCGGCAAGCCGCCGGGGAATACCAGTTTCGCCGCTGAAACGTTTACCGGTATCGACCATTCCTGCTGCTTCCAGTTATAGGTTGATTCGGACTGCAGCGAGACGGTCCAGTTGTTTGACCAGGTATAGGCCGCGAACGGCTGCAGGAAGGTGTTGTTGATATCGGCGCGGTCGTCGTCACCGGCAAAAGACCAGATGTGATTCGCCAGGCCGCCATAAGTCCACGGGCCATTCATCTTCAAGGCAACGCCGGCTGGACCCGCACCCCACTTCTCGGCGCCGATCAGGGAATCGGTCGCGGTCGGTAATAGCAACACCGCGCCGCCACCCCAGATTACGCCGCTGGAAGTCGGTTTCCTTGGGGAAAAAAACAGCTGCACGTTAATGTCACCCAGCCCGGACTGGCTTCCCTGGCCGGTAACGATATCTTCCTGCCGAACTACCGGCACGATCGTCCTGGTGATCAGGTTCAGGTCTTCGTTCACTTGAAACGGGATAACCGGCTGGATGTTCAACGTGGTTTTTTGGCCTTTGTCATTCAGGCCAATGTTGTCGTCAACGTTCAACTGGATCGGAATCGTCATCAGATCGGCAATGGGGTTGGTCAACTCCTGGGCCAGGTCCTTTTCGGTTTTTTCCTCGGCAACGGCAGTCACACTGAGGACAGCAGCAATCAAAGCAACCGCTAACCGAAAAAATAATCTGACCATTTCACACCTCGAGATACGTAAAATTTATCAGTGAATTCACCCTATCTTCGATCAGGGCGTTGTGGAATCTGACCGACCTCGCGGTTGCTCTCTTGCGCAACTACTCCATACTTACGAGAAGCCTGAAAATCGTCTTGACCTGGGTCAAAGCCAGTTGATTTAAGCTGCCATCGAGCCGCTATGTTGCGCTCGCCGCCGGCGCCGATACATCGTTGATAACCGCCAACTAGCGGTTTGATTGGCGTCTAAAATACTCCATGCACGCCGACGAACAGGCCATCGTAGCCGTAAGTGATGTCAGTACGCTTTTTGTTCTCGTTGATGACAATATCCGCGTCAAAATAGGCGAGACCAAGAACAGCGCCAATATGTTCGTTTATCTGATAGGTGGAATTGATAGCCGTGTTTAACACCCACGCTCTCGTGTCGTCATAATTACCCGCTACCAGGGCTACCTTGGTGATGAGGCCCCATTCCGGGGTAAATCGGTAGCGGAGATCGAGCCCCACGAGCGGCAGTGGCGCCAGTATCGAAGTGTCTTCACGCAGTTCCTCCCTGATTTCACCATCTAACCCCTCAATGCTGCCCTCTGCCTCCAGCAGGTAATCGATGTCCAGCGAGTTGATGCCGATTAACCCCTGGACGGAGCTGCGGTCGTCGCTGAACAGGAGCCTGCTGTAGAACAGGTTGAGGAACTGGGTGTTATCCCGAAACCTGACGTCGCCCGTGATCTGAATATCTTCCAGGTTCTCGTCAATCGTAAAAACGGAAGATTCGCGACTAACCCGGAAATAGGAGAAACCAAGCGCATGCTTTGGCGAAATCCGGTAACTCCCGTATAGAATCGGTACCGCATCGATATCCGGCAACCCCAGTGTTCCCTCGGTATCGACGAATATCGATCTATCGGTCGCCTTATCGGTAAATTTCACATTGGTGTCAAAACGGACAATCGCATAGCCGAAGCCCAGCCCCGAATTACTGATGTCCTCAGGAAACTGCTCCGCTGCCTGCAAGGCCACGCCCGGTAACAACAACAATAGTAATAACAATCGTTTCACTGGTTTATACGGAGAGACAGTTCGAGTCGCATCGAAACGATACTACTATAGCTTCGCGCACTTGTGCGGGATTTTGGCTTCTGCAAAAAATTTTTCGGAAATCGATACCGGGTTCCGGCCTGGCCAGCCCAAACGCAGGATTGCCTCATCGATCACGCCAAACCCGCTACAGGACTTTTTCGCCGCCGCGGCCGTACCCGGTCAGGCGACGGTTCGAGCGGGAACATAATCAGCTGCAAAGGAAAATAGTTTGCTCCTGATGTTGCGCAAGGTGATTCGAATTGATCAGCATCTAATCTGGGAATAGCGTATGAGTCTGAAGACGTGATTTTAGCGGCGGCGGTCGAGGTTGCATATTCAACCATTAGCCGTGAAATAAACCGGCACGAATTAGACGATCCCCAATCCTGTAACAGGAGGAGAGTATGAAAAACTTATTCGTTTTTTTACTGTCGTTTTGTTGCTGCCTGCCGTGTCTGCCGCTGCAGACAACTGGCAGTTTAAACTGACGCCGTATCTCTGGTTTTGCCGGAGTAAAGGGCGATGTATCAACCATTCCAGGTTTGCCAGTGGCCCCCATCGAAGTGAGCGCGAGCGATGCACTCAGTGACACTCAAGCCAGTTTCATGGCCATCTTTGAAGCCAGGAAACAACGACATGGCGTGTTGGTCGATATTCTCTATACCGATGTAGAATCGGACACGGCCCTGGTACCAGACCCCATCAACCTGACGTTAAAATCGGTCTCGCGCAACAAAATGTTTTCTGCCGCTTACGAATACGGCCTCTATAACCGGGCAGGAACCACGATCGATATTCTTGCCGGCCTGCGCTACTGGGAAGTAGATGCGCTGCTGGAGTTTGGTGGCGGTTTAGGAGCGCTGGCCGGCAAGCGTGTTCACCATGCCGAGTCCTGGACAGATCCCCTGGTCGGTATCAAAGGCACGCGCGATTGGGTGATTCGGACTTTTATGTCGCCGGCTGGGTTGCCACGGGTGGTTTTGGTGTCGGCTCGGACAGTTTCTACGGTGTCTCGGCAAACATCGGTTACCAATGGAATAAGAGCATCGGCACAACCCTGGGTTACCGCCTGTTCGACGTGGACTACGAAGATGAATCCTTGGTTTACGACGTGCGACAGGAAGGTCTGGCCCTGGGCCTGACCTGGGCATTCCAGGCAAATTCTTTGCAGCTGGAGGCCGGGGCCGGGTGTGAAAAGTACCTTGCCCCGCCAACAGCACAGGGGTTACTCTACCTGGCCGCACCCTGTTTTCGTAAATTTGCAATTGCAGACGAACACATCGATACCAGTCACTTTTTTCG
>Ga0316195_10000296_pt1 | contig 18860 bp, 19 predicted proteins | sample Phised1_MG_FD_204937 | JGI IMG/M metagenome (GOLD analysis project Ga0316195, IMG submission 204937) | Coastal sediment microbial communities from Maine, United States - Phippsburg sediment 1 | ecosystem: Environmental > Aquatic > Marine > Coastal > Sediment | place: USA: Maine | collected...
CCAGGTGATAAGCATCCGCACCGCTGCCAATCGTGCGCCATGTCCAGCCCAATAAATCCGAGTAGAACTGGCGTGCCTTTTTGTCGTCCTCGGCAAAAAGGTCTGCCCAGACGAATTTGCCTGTGAGTTGCAGTTGGCTGGGCGGGTCGGCGAGGGGCGGCAGCGGCGGCAGTTCTGCAGCCTCGACTGCCAGTGCAACCTGAAACAGGAATGCGGCCAGGCATAGGGGCATGAATCGATTTAGGGTCACGTAAAAAATTCCTTATGGACGGGCGGCCGGCGCCATCAAGCGGCCAGATGCTGGCATAATACTTTGCGGCGAGATGCTGGCATAATACTTTATAAATCACGATTTCTGCAATGTTATCTGGTGTTCAGCGAGCTGAGATCAATACCCCCTTGCTTTTCATATAGAATTAGTCCCCAATTCTTGCGCAACCTGGTCAACTTTTGTCAGCACCACAGCGCACATTACGGCGATGTTTGACGCTTTCTTCGCCGCCGGCGTGGCGCTGGGTGCGTCAACCATGGTGTTGGCGCTGCCGTCGGCTTTTTCGTCATCACTGATGATGTCCTTGACTTACTGCGGCACCGGCACGGTACCCATTATCTTCGGCCCGGGTTACACCACCCTCAATGAATGGTGGGGAGCAGGTGCGATTATGAGCATGGTCAATTTGCTGATCCTGGTGGTGGTGGGCACCCTTTGGTGGCAGTTGCTGGGTTATATCTGATCAAGCACTGTCGGGGACACACACTTAAGGGAAGCTTTATCGGAGACACGCACTCGTTAATAGTCTGTACATCGGCATGGCTGTCAGATCCCACAGCCATCACATATCCCATACGATTCCGCTAATCCCAGGCATGAGTAAAAGATTGACCTGGCTGGAGATGATAATTCTATCGGTTCCGTTGGGGAGCTTGTGGGCTGAGATAGACTTGACGGGGTGGGTCTTTTATTCTGCCAGCTTTGATTCCGAGCAGTGTAATGCAGGAACGTGGTTTGATAACGGCTCTCTCAGTTCAGCTCGCAACCTCCTTGCACCATCTGATTTAGTATCGTGGACATGCAAAAAATCCCGCCCGGATCTCGTCCGCCAGCTTTTAACTCTTCGCTGGATGCAGAAACCAGCGCCGAGTTCGCCAGGATCGCTATTCGCAAGCGCATGCACCCCGGTGAATCCCTGTTCGTCCAGCAGTCTCCACATACCCACAGCTATATCATTCGATCTGGATTGATCAGGACCTTCTACGTTTCCGAGGCCGGTCGCGAGGTGACGCTTGGCTATTGGGGCACTGGCGATATTGTTGGCGGTCCGTCGTTGTTTGGTGGTGGTGCGCACGTGTGGTCGGCCGTTGCCAACCGTGAGTCTGAAGTACTCGCGATCACCGGCCCGGATCTTGCAAAGCTGGCGCAGTCGAACATGAAGGTGATGAACTGGATAGTCAATGCGCTCGAGTTCAAGTTGCGCTGGCTGTCGATTCTATTTCAGATCCATGGCACCGAGCGCGTCCAGGATCGATTGGCGAAACTGTTGTTGATGATGGCGGACCTTTACGGCGAGGAGGTCGACGGCAATATCGTCATTAGCCACCAGATCAACCAGACCGACCTTGCTACCCTGGTCGGCGCATCGCGTCAGTGGACCAACAAGGCACTGGCGAGGTTGCGCGAAGCAGGCGTAATCAGTATTGAAGGCAGCCGAATACTGCTACTCGACTCCAAAGCTCTGCGCAATAGCCTGGAACCCGCCGAATAGCCACGGCATTGTCAACTGGATGACAGCTTGCTTCGCCAACATCGGTGATATTCATGGGCAGGTGACAACGGACGGAAGATCCGTGCACGCACATCCCTATTCAACACGAGGTCAGCGAGGATACGATGCCAAAAACATTACTTTTTGATACCTGGGGGACACTGGTCGACAACTACTCCATCGCGGATGTCATCGAACCCTACGTCTACGAATCCCACACCGCACAGGACGTCGCAATAAGCTGGCGTTTTCAGCAAAAGTGGGCCATGTTCCACCTGACCCTGAGCGATAATTTCGTACCGCATCCGGGGCTAAACGAGGCCTGCCTGCGCTGGGCGCTGGATCATCATAACGTCAAGCTCTCGGACGCCGAGATCAAGGCGATCAACGCTCAGTATCACAAGCTGCGCGCCTACCCGGATGTGGTAAACGCGTTGAAGGATTTGAAGGGTCTTGGCCTCACCATAAAAATCGTGGCGAATCCGACCAGGCAGATGATCGCCGATCATTCGGAGTTCGCTGGCACCATGCCTTACATCGACGAAATCATCAGTTCCGGTGAAGAGGCAAGAGCCTTCAAACCGTCACCGGCGGTTTACAAGCTGGGGATCGAACGTGCGGACTGCGCCAAAGCGGACATACTCTGGGTGACGGGGCATCAATGGGAAGCATTCGGAGCGGTGCGCCAGAACCTGCGCGTGGCCTGGACCAATCGCGCGCGCGAGCCGAAACTGGCGATCGGCATCGAACCGACCTACACAACCCGAAACCTGCAGGAGCTGGCTGATATTCTCGCGGCCGAAAGTTGAGAGTGACCCGGGATGAGATAGATGGGGTAAGGTCCGGGTTGCTGGATTTCGAAAAAAAGTCAGCGAATAGCGCGTGCCGGCACATACCCATCAATAATCCATTGATTCCAGTTCCCGTTGCCACCAGCCCGGCAGCCCGGTGATCGAATCCAGCAGCGCAAACGGCTCTATGGCGCCATTCAGGTCGCTGTCGCGAAACTTGCCTGTCCTGACCTGGATGCCGCGAATGCCGCAGCGTTGCGCGGCACCGACATCGCCGACGATATCGTCGCCAATCATCAGCGTCTGGTCGGCGCTTACCTGTAGTATCGTGAGCGCAGCCTCGAAGAAAGCGGGGGCGGGTTTACCAACGACAACCGCCTCGCAGTCGGCCGCATGTTCCAGCGCCTTTATGAAGGGCGCCACGTCCAGCTGCAAACCGTTGCGCCCTCGCCAATAGCGCGTCATGCCGAGCGCGACCAGCCTCGGCTGCGGTTCCTGCATCAGGAGCTGAAACGCCCGGTTCAGTAACTTGAAATCCCAGGCCTCGCCGAGATCGCCGACGATAACCGCCTCAGCCGCGGCGTTCTGATCCAGGTCTAACGCTTCGATACCGGTAAAATCCTGCTGCGTGGCAGCTGGCACGAAAAGAGCTGTCTTGCGTATCCGGTGTTCTGCAAGCCACTGGTTGGCCGCAACCACCGGGGTGATGACTTCGTCGGGCCGCGCACTGAAGCCCATGCTCGCGAATTTTTCCAGCAGGGCTGCGCGCGGCCGGGACGTGGTATTGGTGACGAACAGATGGGGGATTTGTCGCGCTTTGATCCAGTCCAGCACCCCGAGGGCGCCTTCGATCAAGTGACCGCCCTGGTAGACAACGCCATCCAGGTCGATCAGTAAGGCGTGGCGCTTAGCTTCGCTGGCAGGCATTGGACCCAATTACTCACAACGCAATTCGGGCCAGAATATCGCTATGCCGCGGGCTAATCAATGGGCTGCTCCGCCCGGGGATTCGTGTGAGGCTGAATTAATCCCCGTTTGATCGTCCTTCGCTAAACTCTTTATTCGTTCTGCCGCGCATCCACAAGCAACAGGCATAATCCCTTTGACCTCGAAGCTCGGGCGCAGGGTCGACAACATGGCCGCGGGCAATCTACGCGTGCCCAACGCGGCGCCTCCACAGCGAACCATCAAATACCTCGACTCGCTCTGCTCCCCCAGCTGCTGGTCGTGGTTAACTCAGATCGGCTGATTATTTGTTGTTGACGTACCAGTTGTCATGAAAGGTGGCGACCCATTGCGGGCGATAAGCCACGACCAGGGTCATGGCACCACCGTTGATGAAGGCTTCGCCAAACATCAACAAGGGCAGGATCTGCAGGAAGTTATTGACGATGGCGCCGGCCGGCTGTACTCCCGCCACGTGCTGTAACCCGGCCGAGGCGGCGCCAGCCAGTAAGATCGACAGACCGCCGGCAAGAAAGGCGTTGAGGAAGACATAGATAAAATAATTATGCGGCAGGCGGCGCTGGCAAAGATACAGGAAGAGCCGGGTAAACAGGATGGGCAGCGCACCCATCAATAACAGGTTTACGCCAAAGGCTTCCCAACCGGCGGGACCCTGCGAGGTTGTAATCGCCACCACCAGGCTTGCCGCCATCAGCGCGAACTGCCACTCGAACATCAGGCACAGCAGCGTCATACCCAGCAGGTGGAAGCTGAGGCCGTCCTGGATACCACCGCGCATTACCCACAACAGGCTTAACATGACGATGGCGCCGAGAAAAATATGCTGCGCCTCGTTGTCGCGAATCTTCGACCAGGGCGCGGTTAGCAGGGCCGTCAGCATTAGTAGTGCGCACAATACGCCGCTAACCCACAGGTACATATCCGGAAACAAACTGGCGGGAATATCCAAGGGTACAGTGCAACTCCCTATCTTGTAGTTAACCTATCCGAAATAGGTATATTAGCATTTACTTATGTAAGTTAGCATTCGTTTCTCGTTATTCGTATTGCAGACAGTATTTACTAAACACGCCGTCCAACTCAAGAACAGGGGATTACGATGAAATTGAAAATGACTCCCATCCTGCTCGGTCTGCCCGTCCTGCTTATGCTGGAAGTCCTGCTAGCCGCCGACGTCGATCAGGCGCAGTTGCAACAGCAAGCAATTGGCATCGTCAAACGATTCGGTGGTGCCCTGAAGCCCGAGCTGAAAAAGGCGATCCAGTCCGGTGGTCCGGCCCACGCAATCACAGTTTGTGCGGACCAGGCGCCTTTGATTGCCAGCAACCTCAGCAGCGAAACTGGCTGGCGGGTGAAACGAGTAAGCCTGAAGGCGCGCAATCAGCAAACTGCTATCCCCGACGCCTGGGAAAAGAAGGTGCTGCAACAGTTCGATGAACGTCAGGCTGCAGGAGAATCCGCAGAAAAAATGGCCTATGCCGAAGTCGTGGATGGCAGCTTTCGTTTTATGAAGGCACAGGGTGTCGAGGCGGTCTGCCTGAGTTGCCATGCTGCCGAGATCGCGCCCGAAGTGGAGGCGGCTCTGCAGGAGAAGTACCCCAAAGACATGGCGCGTGGCTACACGCTGGGTCAGGTGCGCGGCGCCTTCAGCCTTTCCAGGGACCTGTAATCCACCCGGATCGCCGGGTTGCTGCAGAATACTCTTTACGATCTCGACGCTTACCGTCCAGGCTCTGGCCCGGCTTTCGCCGCTAGCGGCTTGATTCGTTATGGGTGTTGTACTACCCGCGAGCGGACTGCGAGATCAGGATTACCGTCATTGTTGAAGTCGCCGTTTGTTACGGCGTGCTCGAGAGCATGGCTAATGTTGTGTCCGGGGTCGTCGAGTATTCCATGGTGTTGTAGGCGGCAGCAACAGAGCGCTTCGTCCGCTGCGAGAATTCCAGGTTGGATTGCAGCGGGTAAACCGGACGATCGCCTTTCTGTTGGTAGTAGGGCATCATTTTTGGCACCAGCTTGCGTAAAGTCTCTATTCGTTTGACGGGCGCCGGGTGGGTGCTGAAAAAGTCGAACTCGCTGTCGCTGCCGGAATTTTTCGCCATCTTCTGCCACAGGCTGACGGCCGCATTCGGATCGAAACCGGCCCGGGCCGCCAGCAGGATACCGATCTCGTCAGACTCCGATTCCGCGGTGCGGCTGTTCGGCAACTTGATCGCCAGCGCCGCGGCAAGTGATGCTCCGGCGAGCGCCACGCCCGGCTCGTCGCGGGTAACGGCAAAGGCGGTGACGGCAAGGTTCGTGGCCAGCGCTATCGACATCTGTTCGGCGGTGTGCGCCGATAGTGCGTGCGCGATCTCGTGGCCCATGACTTGCGCGATCTCGTCGTCGGTGGCATCCAGCTTCAGAATCAGGCCAGAGTAGATCGCCATCTTGCCACCAGCCATGCAAAAGGCGTTGACGGTTTCCGGATCGTCAATGACCTTGACGCGCCAGTCCCAGTCTTTTGTCTCCGGGCGAAACTGGATCGCCTGGGCAATGAGTAACGCGGTAATGCGGTGAACCCGCGCCGTCATCTCGGCATCGGCGTCGATCTTGCCCTTTTCGTCGAGCGGCGCCAGCATTTTGACATAAGCGTCGCTGGAAGCGCTGATAGCCTGATCTTCCGAGATCAGCAGGAACTGCGATCGGCCAGTGACAGGGTTGGTGGCACAGCCGATCAGAGACAGTGTCAGAATAAATATTGTTACGATGCGAATGAACATGGGTGTCAGGTTTAGGGTTACGGATGGCCTGGTAAAGTGCAATGGCGAGTCATTGCGAGCGATTATAGGGCTTTGTCAAAAATTAGGCGACAGCTGGGTTGGGGTAATTGACGGCGGACTCGGGAGCGTGTTTACCCGAGTGTTTCGAACCTATTGCTACGCATGGTCGTATCCATTCCTGCCAGATGTCGAAGTCCCTGCGGGTTCGGCCTGTCGCAGGCGAGGTGGGGGGGGGATATGCCTGGCGTTAAGCCGTCTATTACCGCTCGCAGATTAACCGGATCGCGAGAATCGGTTTGCTCGATTACTCGACATTACTGTAGCTGTTCACTTCCGGTGAGTTCGATGCCCAATACACGCAGTTGACTCTCGATAACCGGATCGCGATTACAAAGCCAGCGTTGATACAGTGCCAGTACTTCCTCTGTGCTGAGGCGATGCCTGCATGAGCAGGCATTGGCCACCAACTCCAGCATGCGGGTGAAGGTGTTGGCGAGTTCGGCATAAACGTGTCGATTGGTTCGTGAATTGGCTGCCAGGTAGTCGTAAGCAGCGCCCCCCATCCCGACAAGATAGTCCTGTAAAATGCCGCGGCGAGTGAAACGCTCGGGAAACAGCGCACCGAGGAAGAGGGCCATATCTCCCAGGTGTTGCAGCATAAGGCAGCGTTCACGGGTATTTTCGGCCTCGATGGCATCACTGTAGAGTAATGCCAGTGGCCTCAGCGTCAGATGCCCTTCCTGGAAAGCGAACAGGTGCTCACTGCGACCGAAGCGCTCCAGTAAATTGCCCAGGTACCAGCAGGTATCCTCATGTGGTGGGGTACGAAAACGCCTGGCGTAGCGAGTCAGTCGCCGGCTGAAATAGCCGGAAAGCGATGTTTCGGTTACAGGCTGTTGCAGGGAAACAGGGCTCATAAAGACCTCCTCACTCAGTACCATTAGTTTTAACTATAGGCGAAAAAATGGGGAAATATCAAAAGGATTGAACACCTCGGTTTCAGAGCACCAATCTAGATTAAGCGGATAGATCAACCAATCGGGCCACTTCTCCCATCCAGCAATAGTAAGAGACCATACGGTTCAGGCCGGCGGCATCGTGCAGTCTTTTTTTGCATGACCTCCAACTTGCGAACCCGGGCGGGGTTTTTTCTTTTAGGGTGGAGGGCTAAACTTGAGAATCTGCAGGTTAATCCTGATTACTCTTTTATCGAGGGCAACATCCTTGCTGCGCATTATTTTGTGGAAATCCGGTTTCGAGTGGGCCCATTTGCGCAGGTTTCTGTGGCCGTGCCAACAGCGCAAAATCTACTATTTCGCGTTTGGCGCAAATCTGAGTCAGGATGTACTGCGGCAGCGCTGCATTCGAGTGTACGAAGCATTCGATTATGTACTCGAGGATGCCGGGCTGCGCTTCAGCCAGGGCGGGTTTTACAAGGATCATGGTTACGCTTCGGCGGATGCCGTGGTGGGCGAGAAGGTGTACGGCAAGATGTACCTGATACTGCAGCGTGATGCTGTGCGTATGGACTATTTCGAGGGCGTGCCTTTTTTGCGCGCGCATAAGAAGGTTTTTGGCAAGGTGAACGGCAGCAGTTTTTTTTACTATCGAACGACTGAGACCCAGCAGGGCCTCAAACCGACCCGCGAGTACCTGGATTATCTGCTCAACGCCTATCGGGATATGCAGGTGGTGCCGCAAGAATATATTGAAACAATGGCAGCGACCGAGGTACTGGATCAGTTCCTGCCGCAGGACCAGACGGGTGAATATGTCAGGGACATAGACCGCTGGCCAGGCTGGCTGCATCCTGCACTGCGTTACTACGAGGTCACCTGCCTCTCGCTGGTCGAGTGGCTGTGGAATCGCTCATTGGTGCAATGGATGATAAAACACTGAAACGCCAGCAGGTTCTGCCGCTGGCCATGCCGGTTTCTGGCCCTTTGCCCGATTAAAGTTGTAGTCCTTAAGCTAGCCCGGATGGCGTCGGCTTTATCCGGGTGCCGTTTGCCGCTAAGCTATGTTGCCGTTGCCGCTGTTCACAATTGCTGACTGGAATCAATCATCATGAGCCAGAGTACTCTCTCCCCGCAGGCGCAGACCAACCCGGAATTCGAGCGCGGCTGCCTGTTTTGCGAACTGCCGGCCGACAAGTTCGTTATCGTTGACGAGAACGAGCTTTGCCTCACGCTCACCGACAACTATCCCGTTTCCGAGGGTCATTGCCTGATCATTCCGCGACGTCATGCTGCCACCTATTTCGACATGAACAATGCGGAAGTGGCGGCGGCCACCGGCTTGTTGCAGCGCGCCCGTGAGCGCATCCAGCACCAGGATACGGCTGTCAGCGGCTTCAATATCGGCATGAATTGCGGCAAGAGCGCGGGCCAGTCGGTGTACCACGCGCACATTCATTTGATTCCGCGGCGCGATGGTGACCAGGAGAACCCGCAGGGTGGCGTGCGCAAGATTTTCCCGGAAAAGGCGCATTACCGTCGCGATTAACAGCGACGACACCATCGAGCTGTTTTCACTGTGACGGTTAAATGATTAAACTGTTGCTTCCGGACGAGGAGTAATCGATTTAATGGCATATGTACTAGCGGTAACCTGGGTCGCAAAGCCAGGCAACGAGGCGGTGGTTCACGATATCCTGCAGCAAATGGGCGAGGCCTCGCGCCAGGAACCCGGGGTAATCACCTATACCACGCACGTCGATCCCGACAATCCGCGCGAATTTTTCATTTACGAAAAATATCATGATTTCGCTGGCCTGGAAGCGCATCAGCAAACCGTGCATTTCCAGGAACTGGTGCTGCAGAAAGCGATACCGTTACTGGAGTCGCGGGTGCGGCGCCAGTACGCGGATTTCTGAGGTGCTGCTGATCTGGATCGGCGACATTTGGGCAAGGGCTATAAAATGTGATCGATTCCGAGGTCGTTAAAGAGTAAAGTCGACGCTAATAATAATTAAGGAGGGTAACAAGTGAGTAAAATTGCAACCGACAAGACCGCTGTCTATCTGAAGCGCTTTATCAACGGCGTGAAAAAGCGCAACCCCGGAGAACGTGAATTTCACCAGGCCGTTGCCGAAGTCGCCGAAACTATTTTCCCCTATATCGCCGACAAGCCGATATATCACAAGATGCAGATCATGGAACGCATGGCTGAACCGGATCGAGTGATCATGTTCCGGGTGCCGTGGACCGACGATGAAGGCAATATTCGTAATCAGCGCGGTTACCGGGTGCAGTTCAATAATTCGATTGGTCCTTACAAGGGTGGCCTGCGTTTTCACCCGTCGGTCAACCTGAGCGTGCTCAAGTTTCTCGGTTACGAGCAGACTTTCAAAAATAGTCTTACCGGCTTGCCGATGGGTGGCGGCAAGGGTGGTTCCGATTTCAATCCCAAGGGAAAGTCGGATAACGAGGTAATGCGCTTCTGCCAGTCTTTCATGATCGAACTGCACCGCCACATTGGCGAGGATACCGATATTCCTGCTGGCGATATCGGCGTCGGCGCGCGCGAAATCGGCTACCTGTTCGGACAGTACAAGCGCATCGAGAATCGCTTTGTCGGCGTACTTACCGGCAAGGGCATGGCTTTTGGCGGTAGCAAGATTCGGACTGAAGCAACTGGCTACGGCGCCGTTTACTTCATGCAGAACATGCTCGAGTACAAGGGTGACGGTGTCCACGGTAAAACCGTCAGTATCTCCGGGTCGGGTAATGTCGCCACCTACGCGGTCGAGAAGGTCAACCACCTCGGCGGCAAGGTGATCACTCTGTCGGATTCGTCCGGTTTTATCCATGACCCCGACGGGATTACCGCGGAAAAACTGGATTTCGTACTGGACCTGAAAAATGTCCGCCGTGGCCGCATCAGCGAATATGCCGATAAGTACAAAACCGCGTCTTTTCATGAAGGCCGTCCCTGGGGTGTGCCCTGTGATATTGCCCTGCCCTGCGCCACGCAAAATGAAATCAATGGTGAGGATGCAGCTACGCTGGTTAAAAACGGCTGTACGGGTATTTCTGAGGGCGCCAACATGCCAACCGATCTCGACGGCATAAAGGTCTTTCAGGAGGCCGGTATTCTGTATGCCCCGAGCAAGGCCGCAAATGCGGGCGGGGTTGCAGTCTCGGGCCTTGAAATGAGCCAGAATAGCTCGCGTATTTCCTGGGACGAGGATGAGCTCGACAAATTGTTGAAAAACACCATGCTCAACATTCACAACAGTTGCGTCGAGTATGGCAAGAAGGGCGATCGAGTCGATTATCTTGCCGGTGCCAATATTGCCGGTTTTATCAAGGTCGCCGATGCCATGTTGTCGTTCGGGCACACCTGATCGATCAGGGCGAATAAATCGCAAACGGCAAAAGCCCACCCGCGGATCGGGTGGGCTTTTTCGTTCAGTCAGGTAGCGAAATTGCCGAACGCGGTGAGGGTTTTCCTGCGCGAATCCGCATTGCATATACCAGAAGACAGGCGCTGAGGCCGTGTTCCAATACCTGCCACTGTCGGTTTTTGCTTCTCCAATTGATTCGAAAAAATCGATGTATTTATAGATTTAATTCGACTATTACTGACTCTCGAACGCTTTTATAGTAGCTTCCATTGAAACTACTCGGTAGCTTGAAATGCAGATCATCGATATAAATATACGGGCGCTAAACTTCAAATTGTCGCTTGCCCATTACGAATATATCGAAAGGCGTCTGAGTTATGCGCTGAGTGTTCACGTCGACCAGATAGCCGCGGTCGAGGTATGGCTGTCCGAGGCAAACCAGGTGGCTGCGGATTACGAACGACGTTGTCTTGTCCAGATTACACTGGATGATGCGCAAAAGATCGTGATCGAGAGCGCGGATACGGATCTCAACGTCGCCATACACAGGGCTGCGGATCAGGCAAGCTGGACGATAGCGCGTCATCTGGGGCGACGAAAAATTCGGTCCGGAACAACAGTTATTGCAGCCAGGACGCCTGCTGCCGACGCCTGCTTGAGTGTGCGAATATAGCCGAAATATATTCTAGACCCCTGAAACTCGACGGGTGAAAGTGCAGGAATCCCCTCCCTCGCTTCCCCCAAACCAAGCCCGCCCGGCGAGTTTTTTTGACCCGCAGACTTTTTGCTGCGGGTTTTTTTTTGCGTGGTGATACTTATAAAAGTCAGCCGAACCCGTTAAACTGCCGAGACGGCTGGATTACACAACCGATAAAAATTAAAGACGACCACAGTCGTCTGTACAAGATTTCGAAAAAAAAAGTATAAAGAAGTAAGCAACGTGAATGCTGGTGAAACTGCTGTTCATGTTGAAAATTGCACTCAAAAAATCTTCAGAGGGAGGAGAAAATGTCCACAAAGTATGTTGTTGCCTGTGATGGAAGCCCCGCTTCCGGACGGGCCCTGAAACTTGCTGTCGAGCAGGCCAAGATTAACAAAGCGTCGTTATTATTGGTGCACGTTCTCGAATGGTCGCCATATTCATTCCTGACGCCCGAGGAACTCGAAGAGCGGCACAAGCGACGCGCCGAGGAAGTCAAGCGCGCCCATACAGCCCTGATCGATCCTCTGCTCGAGACGGTAACCGCCGAGGGGGTCAGTGCTAATGCGATTATTCGTTATGGTCACGTCACCGAAACCCTCGCGCAGGTCGCGGAACAGGAGTCTGCGTCACAGATGTTTATCGGGCGTACGGGGCAAAGCTCTCTGGCCAAGCTTGTATTTGGCTCTGTAGCAGCGGCCATGGCCCAGATCGCACCTGTGCCCTGTACGATCGTACCCTAATCAATTCAGGAACCTATAATCATGCAAAACAAAAAACTAATAGCAGGAGTCGGCGCTGTCGGTCTTGGGTTGCTGTCAACCCCGGTTCTGGCAAGCTCAGTTGACGAGACGGTTAACCAGATATTCGCCAGTGCTACTGGCTGGTTTGTCAATTTCATTTTCAGCCCTTTTCCAGGCACGTCCTTTCCGTGGATTGTTGCCTGGCTCGTAGTCGCGGCCACCGTGTTCACGCTTTACTTCGGCTTTATCCAGTTCCGCGCTTTTCGGCATTCGATTTCGCTGGTCAAGGGCGATTACTCGGATCCGAATGATGCGGGTGAAGTCAGTCACTTCCAGGCGTTGGCAACGGCCCTGTCCGGAACTGTCGGTCTGGGTAACATCGCTGGCGTTGCGGTTGCCGTAGGCATCGGGGGGCCCGGAGCGACATTCTGGATGATTATGGCCGGCCTGATGGGAATGGCTTCGAAGTTCACCGAATGTACGCTCGGCGTCAAGTATCGAAACGAGTACGCAGACGGCACGGTCTCGGGCGGCCCGATGTACTACCTGACCAAAGGATTTGCTGAGCGAGGCCTGCCGGGTGGCCGGTTCCTGGCGATCCTGTTCTCGATATTCTGTATTCTTGGTGCGCTCGGTGGCGGTAACATGTTTCAGGCCAACCAGGCACACCAGCAGATCTCCGGAATCGTCGGCGATTACCCGGGCTGGATAACCGGCCTGATATTTGCGCTAGTGGTGTTCGCGGTCATCGTCGGCGGTTTGAAATCGATCGCCAGGGTTACCGAGAAGGTAGTCCCTTTTATGGGCGTCATGTACGTGGGCGCGGCCATCATTATCCTGCTGTTGAATGCAGACAAGATCGGTTGGGCATTTGGTCAGATATTTGCCGGAGCTTTCACCGGACTGGGTGTCGCGGGAGGCCTGGTTGGTGCATTGATCCAGGGCTTCAAGCGTGCCGCGTTTTCGAACGAGGCCGGGGTTGGTTCCGCGGCGATCGCGCACTCGGCGGTGCGAACCAAGGAACCGATCACCGAGGGATTCGTTTCGCTGCTCGAGCCGTTCATCGATACGGTGGTCATCTGCACCATGACGGCATTGGTGATTATCATTACCGGCCAGTTGATGGTCGACCCCGCTACCGGTCTTTACATCACCGAAGGTGGCCGTATCGTTACTGCAACGGGCGCTTCCGGCGTTGGCCTGACCTCGGCAGCATTTGAGTCCGCGATCAGCTGGTTCCCCTACGTGCTCGCAATTGCGGTAATACTGTTTGCCTTTTCGACGATGATCTCCTGGTCCTACTACGGTCTCAAGGCCTGGACCTACCTGTTTGGTGAGGGCAAGAGCAAGGAAGTAACCTTCAAGGTTATTTTCTGCATCTTCGTGGTGATTGGCGCGGCCGCCAACCTGGGGCCGGTCATCGACTTCTCCGATGCGGCGATCTTTGCGATGGCGGTAGTCAATATCATCGGGCTTTACTGTCTGATGCCGATCGTGAAGCGCGAGTTGAACAGCTACCTCGAGCGCCTGAAATCGGGTGAAATCAAGAAGTTCAAGTAATCACTCGGGATGGTATTTAACCGGGCGCATTGCGCCCGGTTTTTTTTGTCCAGCTTGCAGCGCAGAGATACGGTTTTGCGCGCAAGCAGGAAGCTTAAGGCAGAATAGGGCGACGATCTCAGCTGGCGTCGGCCACGGCCTTCTGTATTAGCGGGAGCAGCGACTCGGGCAGCCGAACCGCTCCGGACAAAGCAAACTGCTGTGCATCCGTCGACATCTTGCGCCAGGTCTTTTGTATGATTTCGATCCACTTTTGCTCGCTGTACTCCGGGTGCTTGCCGACGAATTCCAGCATGTAGTGTTCCATGAACACCAGATCGGTGACATCCTCGAGCAGCTGGGTATCGGGGTTACCCTTGATGTTTTTCTTGGCGACCGCCTGCCAGGCGCGGTCGGTCTGCTGTTGGTCGTAACCGGCCTGGCCGAGCAGTTGCGCAGCACGGCTGGCCTGGATCTTGTAAAGATCCTTGCGCCATTGCAGGTAGCCGATTCGGCCCTCGGGATAATCCTTGCGCGCCGACTTCCAGCGCTCGATGTGCTGAGCCCTGATGGCGAGCTTCATGACATCGTCCGCCTCGGGTTTGAAACGCTGCAGCATGTCGGACATGCGCTCCGAGTAGAGCAGTTCCTTGGGCCATTCGCGCCCGTCGAAGCTGACCTTGTTCGGGTCCGCACGGTTGGCGGCGTCGATCAAATCGCGCGCGGTTTGATATACAGACTGATCGGTTGGCATGATTTTATACCTGTGGTTGATATTACAGTTGCGGCTTGCGGCCGCGCAGATGAGTGGGCCGCAACAGACCCTGGTCGAGGGCGATTATCATCTTGTCCCAGACGTCGATTTCGCGTTGCAGGAACTCGGTTCCAACCCTGGAGGCGAGACCATCGTAAAGGGCCCGTCCCAGCAGTTCCCGTTCGATTCGTGCCTCCTCGCGATACCATTCGTTGCGATCAACGAAACCGATATCGGTAAAGCCGGCAGCCTCCATTGCAGCCTGGTAACGACGAGCGGAGGCGAGATTGAAATCGAGCCCTTCGGCCTCGATGTAAGCCTGCATTTCAGCGGAGGGTTGACCTTCGTATCCTGCCAGCCAGTCGCTGGCAACAAACCAGCCGCCCGGCTCGAGTATCCTGAACACATCAGCCGCGAGCGCATGCTTGTCCTCGATGTGGATGATGGAGTCCTTGCTGGTGACGACCGAAAAACTGGCGGCGCTGAAAGGCAATGGGCCGGGTTCGACACAGATGAATTCGGCTTGTGCCTCGACCCCGTGCTTGCCAGCGAGCTGCATACAGCGTTCGATCAGCGCCGGATCGATATCGATTCCGGTCACCCGCCCGGCGCCGTGCTTTTTCAGCAGGTGAATGTCGACGCCGCCAAGCCCGCAGCCGATATCGAGCACCGATTGCCCGGTCAGGCTGATCCCGGCGAGGTAGCGATCCACCTCGTCGATCCCGCCGGGCGACATAAAGCCTTCACCCCAGACCGCCTCAAGCAGCGCCATCAAATTTTCATCGTATTCCTGATTTTCTACGTCGGTCATTTTTTTGTCCATCGGGTCTGGCGGCGCCGGTAACGTAATTGCGCCCGGGCACCTTCAATAAAATCACTATTTTAACCACTCGCGGGCGGTTTCGGTAATCGCAGCGACCGCGGGGTGGGATATTTTTCGTTCGACCGAGATCGCGTAAAAATGTTCGCGTACCTCCTCGGTACTGCCAATAATTCGAACGCGGTACTGGTTTACGATTTCGTCGGCAATGGCTGTCGGGGCGACAAAAACTCCGGCCCCTGCCTGGCCAAAGGCTTTCATCAGCGCGCTATCGTCGAATTCGCCAACGATACGCGGGTGAATGTGCAAATTATCGAGCCAGCGCAGCAGCCGTGGCTGCACCCGGCTGATGTCGCTTGGTAGCAGCAGTGGGGCACCGTTCAGGCTGGCCGGAAAATCATCCTGCAGATTATCGGCCAGCTCCGGAATGGCAAGAAAACTGATACCGCATTTACCCAGGGAATGGTTGAAGCCACGAATGTCGAGCGTGGGCGGAATGGGGCTGTCGGCGAGCACCATGTCGACACGGTGCAGGGCGAGTTCCGCAAGCAGGTTGTCGAGGTTGTTTTCCTTACAAATAATGCGCACGTTGTCGGGTAGTTTCAGTGCCGGCGCCAATAGCCGATAAGCAATGGTCTTTGGCACCACGTCGGCAATACCAACCCGGAAGGTAAGTGGCCTGCCCGCTGGCAGGTTGCGCACGGTGTCCTCGAGTTCGCCACCCAGCGAAAAGATCTCGTCGGCATAGCTCAATACCAGCCTGCCGGCGTCGGTCAGCTCGAGGTTGCGCCCCACCTTGTTGAACAGGGCTTCACCAAGATTGTCTTCCAGCAGGCTGATCTGCCCGCTGATGGTTTGTGGTGTCAGGTGCAGGTATTCGCTGGCGCGTGCTACACCACCGCGCTTGGCGACCGCCCAGAAGTAATGCAGGTGCTTGTAGTTGATCATGCTTATCGTACCTTCGTAAATCCCGAGCTATTATACATTTCTGTTCGAGAAAGTCGGATTCTACGTCGAGCGTTCAAATCCGGGCAGGCGGCGGGTTCATGGTTCTACGTGCCTCGCGCTGATACTCAGGAATACACGTATTCGATAATCCTGTGGTAGAAGCCGATTCCGAAAATCACGTTGAGCGGGAAGGTGAGCCCGAGCGAGGCGAGCATGGCGAGGCCGATATCTGATTTCGGTATTGCCGCCTTTATGGCAACGGGTGCGGCGATGTACGAGGCGCTAGCGGTCAGGCACGCCAGTATCAGCGCCGATCCGGGTGGCAGTTGCAACAGGGTGGCCGTGGCGATGCCGACCAGTGCCAGCAGCGGTGGTGCGCTTACCGCGAACAGCAACAGGCGCCAGCGCTGCCACGGAAACGGGCGCAGCGTTCCTGCCGCAACCAGTCCCATTTCCAGCAGAAACAATGCCAGCACCGCCTTGAAGGCGCCGGTATACAGGTCCGTTACCGGTGCGCCCTGGTCAGGCCCGTACATCATGCCGATAACGACGCCACCGATCAGCAGGATAACGCTGCGGTTGGTGAAAGACTCGTGCCAGAGCTGGGCCATGCTTGGCTGGACGGGGGTTTGTGGCTGCATCTTGCGATACAGGAACAGGCTGACCACGATAGCGGGCAACTCCATCGCCACCAGGTAAAGGGTCACCTCCGGCGAAAATACAATCTGTCGAGATTCAACATAAGCCAGTGCGACCGCGAAGGTACCGGCGCTGACCGAGCCGTAATGTGCCGCGACACTTGCGCTATCCTCGAGCGTCAGACCGACCAGTCGACGCAACAGGGGAAACAATATCAACGGTATCAAGCAACCCAGCGCGATTACCGACAGCAACTCGGGCAGTAAACCCCAGCTCAGATTACCGTACAGCGCCATGCCGCCCTTGAGCCCGATGGTCAGCATGAGTAACAGGCTGATCATGTCGTAGGCCGCCTTGGGCACATTCAGATCGGAGCGCACTAACCCGGCGACCATGCCGAGCAGGAAAAACATGACGACGATATCAGGCACCTGTCGCCCCGGGATTATTGATCAAAGTCAATGGAGCAGGCTGCCCAAACGATAGCCTGCCCCGACAGGATCCGGGAGGCACGAATCGGCTCATATGAAATAGACCAGGACGTAGGCGCTCAGCAGCACTGCAATCCAAAGGCTCGTGGTGCCGATAGGCCAGGCGCTGGCGAAGGTCCCGCGTGAAGCCCCGTCCTTGCCCACGCCCAGGTAGCGTTGGCTGAAGGTCACCAGGCGACGAACCTGGTTTAGAGCGCCCTGTTCGAGCGCGGCACCGATAACGCCTGCTGCGTTATACAGAAGTGTGCCAACGCGCCTGGCGGCGACGCGCCATAACCAGTCCACGTCCAGGCTGATGGTGAGCGTCCGCTTCATCATTGGTAGCAACAGGAAGAATGCCAAACCTGAGAACAGCAACAACTGCAGGTAGAAAACAACCTTGCCCGCCTTGTAGGCAACATAGTCGGTCTGGTAAGGCAGGAACTGATAAAGGAGTTCCGGAAAGATGCCGATCAGTAGACAGATCGCAGCGAATATCACCATCGCCGCACCCATGTTCCAGGGTGCATCCTTGGGTCGCAGACCGGAATCTTTCTGGAAGAAAACAAACCACGGAAACTTGATCCCGGCGTGCAGGAAAACCCCGGCCGATGCCGCGGCCAGCAGAAAGTATACGGCAGTCATGCCGCCATCGGCCGCTGCCTGGGAGATCATGGTCTTGGTGGTGAACCCGGAAGTGAGCGGAAAGCTGGAAATCGACAGGGCGCCGATGATGCCGCAGATCGTGGTCAGGGGCATGGTTCTGAACAGTCCGCCGAGATCGGTGCATTTGCTCTTGCCGGTACGATACACCACCACGCCGGCGCTCATGAACAGCAAGGCCTTGTAAACGATGTGGGCAAAGGCATGCGCAGCGGCGCCATTCAGCGCAAGCTCGGTACCGATGCCGATCGCGCAGACCATGAAGCCAACCTGGTTGACGATGGAGTAGGCGAGTATGCGGCGCGCGTCGTTTTCCAGCAGTGCGTAGATAATACCGTACATGATCATGTAAATGCCGACCCAGATCAGCACCGGTTCGCCCGGGAACAGCAGGATCAGTGCCAGCACTGCCGTCTTGGTGGTGAACGCGGACAGGAATACCGAGCCGGTCGGGCTCGATTCCGGGTAAGCGTCCGCGAGCCATGCTGACAGCGGCGGCGCGGCGGCGTTTATCAGGATTCCGATCAGGATCATCCAGAAGTCGAAATTGGTGGCAAGCATGGGCTGGATGTCGACCGAGCCCGTGTGTACGGCAACCCCCTCGATCCCGACTTTCAGTATAACCCCGCCCAGCAGGTGCATGATGGCATAGCGAATTCCGGCGGCGCGGGCCGCAGGGGTGCCGCCACACCAGACGATTACCGTGGAGAACAAGGCCATCAGTTCCCAGAACAGGAACAGTGTAATCAGGTCGCCGGCGAAGCAGACCCCGATCGCGCCCGACGCATAGGCGTAGCCGGCGGCGAGCTCGTACCAGCGCGCCTGGCGAAACGCATACAGGCCGCCGACAAATGCCATCAACGCAAAAATTGTGGCAAACAGGCGCCGCAGCGCACTGCCTTCGAGCGGTTCGATGTTGTAGCCGAGGAACGGCAATGTCAGGGAAACGCCATC
>Ga0316195_10000297_pt1 | contig 18825 bp, 18 predicted proteins | sample Phised1_MG_FD_204937 | JGI IMG/M metagenome (GOLD analysis project Ga0316195, IMG submission 204937) | Coastal sediment microbial communities from Maine, United States - Phippsburg sediment 1 | ecosystem: Environmental > Aquatic > Marine > Coastal > Sediment | place: USA: Maine | collected...
ATTTTCCAGCTCAGCCGGTGTCGGCGCGGCGTCGAAGGCCGCTTGCGCAGCCTGCACCAGGGGTTCGAGATCGTTCATAGCCTGTAGCGGGATGACAAGTGCTCGCTCTCGCGTTGGCGACACAGGGATGGGACGCAAATGTGAAGCCGCAAGGCGGCGGGTCGGAAACAAAAAATGGTCGTCCCGCGCGGTGACGACCATCGAATGCTTGCGGCACTGCGCGCGCGCCCGTTGCCAGGCGCGGCGCAGCAGGCTACCTCAAGCGAGCTGGGCCTTCACCTTCTCGACGATGCTACCGAAGGCAGCCGGGTCGTTGACGGCCAGATCGGCGAGGACCTTGCGGTCGATGTCGATCTGCGCCTTCTTCAGGCCGGCCATGAACTTGCTGTAGGTCACACCGAGCTCGCGCGAGGCGGCGTTGATACGGGCAATCCATAACTGGCGGAACACACGCTTGCGTGTGCGCCGGTCGCGATAGGCATATTGCCCGGCCTTCATCACCGCCTGTTTGGCGATGCGGAAGACGTTCTTGCGGCGGCCGCGGTAACCCTTGGCCAGGGCCAGGATCTTCTTGTGGCGGGCGTGTGCGGTGACTCCACGTTTGACGCGAGGCATGTCTTTCTCCTTGTGTGCGTTGTGAAGTCTTTACAGACCCGAGAAGGGCAGCATCTTGGCGATGCTGGCCATGTTGGTGTCGTGCACCTCCTTCACGCCGCGCAGGTGGCGCTTGCGGGTGGTGGACTTCTTGGTGAGGATGTGGCGCTTGTACGCCGAACCGCGCTTGACGGTGCCTCCCGGACGCACGCGGAACCGTTTGGCCGCGCTCTTCTTGGTCTTCATCTTGGGCATTGCTGCTCCTTCTCTATGTTGCCATCTGCAGGCGACCACATGGGTCATGCGGTGCTTTTTGGCCTGCAGCAGCTTCTTGTCGCTCCCGGGGTGACCAGACCCCGGACGCGAATTCCTCAATCTATTTCCTCTTGGGCGCCAGCACCATGATCATCTGCCGGCCTTCCAGCTTGGGCATGTGCTCGACCACCGCCACATCGGCCAGTTCGTCGCGGATGCGCTCAAGCAGCCGCATGCCGATGTCCTGGTGGGTGATCTCGCGACCGCGGTAGCGCAGCGTGACCTTGCCCTTGTCGCCGTCTTCGGCAATGAAGCGGCGCAGGTTGCGCATCTTGATGTTGTAGTCGCCTTCGTCGGTGCCGGGCCGGAACTTGACCTCTTTGATCTCGATGATCTTTTGCTTGGCCTTGGCTTCGGCGGCCTTCTTCTGCTCCTGATACTTGAACTTGCCGTAGTCCATCAACCGGCACACCGGGGGGTCGGCGGTGGCTGCAATCTCGACCAGATCGACATCCTTGTCGCCGGCCATCTGCAGCGCGTCCATGATGCTGACGATGCCCAGCGGCTCGTTGTCCACACCATTCAGGCGCACCTGAGGCGCCATGATTTCCCGATTCAACCTGTGCTTGCGCTCCGCGTTCGGAGTGCGACGGTCCATGAAGGAAGTAGCGATAGTTCAAACCCCTTTTCACGACCCCAAGGCATCGAGGGCCGTATGAAACGACAAAGGCGCGCCGCTGGCTCAGGCCCTGCGGCAGATGTCGTCGGCAAGCTTCGCAGCGAAGTCGCCTAAAGACATGACGCCGAGATCCTGATTGCCCCGAGCGCGCACCGAAACGGCCCCGTTTGCCTTCTCCTTGTCGCCCACGACCAGGATGTACGGAACCTTTTGCATTGAATGCTCGCGGATTTTACGCGTGATCTTCTCGTTGCGCAAATCGCTCTCGACCCTAACTCCTTGTTTTTGAAGCGTTTTCGCGACGCTTGCGGCGTAATCCGACTGATTTTCGGTGATCGGGGCCACCACGACCTGCACGGGCGCCAGCCAAGCCGGTAGCGCGCCGGCATGCTCTTCGATCAGGATGCCGATGAAACGCTCCAGGCTGCCGACGATGGCCCGATGCAGCATCAGCGGACGCTGGCGGCTGCCGTCCTCGGCGACGTACTCCGCCCCGAGGCGTTCGGGCATGTTCGGGTCGATCTGCATCGTGCCGCATTGCCACTGGCGGCCGATCGCGTCCTTCAGCGTGTACTCGATCTTCGGGCCGTAGAAGGCGCCCTCGCCCGGTGAGATCTCGAATTCGACCCCGCTGGCGCGCAGGCCCGCCGCCAGCGCCTGCTCGGCCCGGTCCCAGGACTCGTCGCTGCCGATGCGCGCATCGGGCCGCGTCGCCAGCTTGTAGATGATTTCGGTAAAGCCGAAGTCGGCATAGACCTTCTGCAGCAGCGTGGTGAAGGCCGCGCATTCGGCTTGCACCTGCTCTTCGGTGCAGAAGATGTGACCGTCGTCCTGCGTGAAGCCGCGAACGCGCATGATGCCGTGCAGCCCGCCCGTCGGTTCGTTGCGGTGGCAGTTGCCGAATTCGCCGTATCGCAGCGGCAGGTCGCGGTAGCTCTTGATGCCCTGGTTGAAGATCAGGATGTGGCCGGGGCAGTTCATCGGCTTGAGCGCGTAGTCGCGCTTCTCGCTCTCCGTCACGAACATGTTGTCGCGGTACTTGTCCCAGTGCCCCGTCTTCTCCCACAGGCTCTGGTCGAGGATCTGCGGGCCTTTCACTTCCTGGTAGCCGTTTTCGCGGTACACAGCACGCATGTACTGCTCGACCTGCTGCCACAGCGCCCAGCCCTTGGGATGCCAGAACACCAGACCCGGCGCGTGTTCGTCCAGGTGGAACAGGTCGAGTTCGCGGCCGAGCTTGCGGTGATCGCGCTTTTCCGCCTCCTCAAGCATGTGAAGGTACTGCTGCAGTTCGTCCTTCGTCGCCCAGGCGGTGCCGTAGATGCGCTGGAGCATCTCGTTGCGGTGGTCTCCGCGCCAGTAGGCGCCGGCCACCTTCATCAGCTTGAAGTGCCTGAGCTTGCCAGTACTGGGCACGTGCGGGCCGCGGCACAGGTCCTCGAAGGCGCCTTCGCGGTACAGCGACACGTCCTCGTTGCTGGGAATGCTGGCGATGATCTCGGCCTTGTAATGCTCGCCCAGCCCCTTGAAATAGGCCACCGCCTCGTCGCGCGGCAACACGCGTCGCGTCACCGGCTCGTCCTTCCTGGCCAACTCGGCCATGCGCGCTTCGATCACCGCCAGGTCCTCGGGTGTAAACGGCCGCTTGTAGGCGAAGTCGTAATAGAAGCCGTTGTCGATGACCGGGCCGATCGTCACCTGCGCCTCTGGAAACAACTCCTTCACCGCGTACGCCAGCAGGTGCGCAGTCGAGTGGCGGATCAATTCCAAGCCTTCCGGACTCTTGTCCGTGACGATCGCCAGCGGCGAATCGGCGTCGAGCCGATGGCTCAGGTCCACCACGCGGGCATTGGCGCCGCTGCCGACCTTGCCGGCAAGCGCAGACTTCGCCAGCCCCGGACCGATCGAAGCGGCCACGTCGGCCACCGTCACCGGGCCGGGAAACTCCCGCTTGGCCCCATCGGGCAGCGTGATCGAGATCATGTGGATCAACTCCAGAAAACAAAAAAGCGCGGTGGCCGACCGCGCTTCGTTGGAACAGGGGAACGTTCGGGCGTGGCGGCGCGGCCGATCAGAGCTCGCTGACGAAGCGCCTAGTTCGCGGTGTCATAACCATGCTGCCTTTCCCCGTCCTTGTGGATTGATGTTCGGCGGATTGTAGGGCAGCGCCCTCAGACCAGCGGCTGCGCGTCGATCGGCCGGCCCGAGCCCAGCCCTTCGGCGAACTCGTCCGCAAGGCGCTGGCTCTCGCGCAGCGCACGGCGCCACGCCGCAGTGCGGCCCGCCAGGTCATCACCGTAGGCCTTGAAGTCGTTGCGATCAGGCAGCTTGGCGTTGGGCAGCGTGCGCACCCAGTCGGGGTGCGGCGACACCAGGACCACGTTGTCGAGGTGCGCCGTGGCACGGTGCCGGTACTTCAGCGCCTTGTCGAGCCAGCCCGGAATCACGGTCTTCTGGAAATGCGGATACAGCACCAGGCCCTTGTCGCCGGTAGCGCCGCGCTGCATCGAACCGTAGTCCAGGTGCAGGTGATAGTCGGTGATGCCGCCGTCCCAATAGGCGCCGGACGGCGCACCGGGGATGTCGTGCACCGCGTCGAGCCAGAACGGGATCGAGCAGCTGGCCAGGATGCTCGCACGCAGGTTCGCTATGCTCAGCGCCACCTGCTGCGTGCGGTAATCGTGCAGCGCCAAGGGCAGCGGCTCGCGCGCGTCGGAAAAGATCACCCGCTCCAGCCATTGCCCCATCGCCTTGCGGCTGACGCTGTTGGCCAGGAACGCGCCCATGTAGCCCATCGGCACGCGCCAGCGCCCCTGCCGGCGCAGCAGGTGACGGCCCCGGCTGGTGAAGACATGCAGCCGAAAACGCGGGTGTTGCAGCAGTTCGTCCTCGCGGCCGGCGAAGTGCTCCTGCAGCTTCGCACCGAAGACCTCGCTGACGTGTCGCGGTAGCGGCGCCTTGCCCGGCGCGTGCTCGTAGTCCTGGGCGATGTAGTCCTCGGCCATGCGCGCCAGCTGCGCCGCCGGGTCGCGCAGGCAGGCGCTGGCCAGGCGCCAAGCGCCGATCGACGCGCCGAGCAGGTGCACCGTCTGCGTGCCACGGCCCAGCCACTCGCCGAAGAGGTAGCGGTCCAGCGGGTTCAGGATCAGCCCCTTCGGTCCGCCCGCGGCGCCAGGGATGACACGAACGTCGGCGGCGTGCAGGCCGTGGTCGCGCAGCCGCTTCAGTGCCGTCGCTCCGGCGTGGATCGTCAATGCCCGCATGGCGCGCACTGTAAGCGGCCATGGCGCTAGCATCCGCCCATGGCGAATGACCACGACCACGACCACAGCGAGCTCAGCGAGATGGAGTTGCGCGTGCGCGCCCTGCAAAGCGTGTTGACGCAAAAGGGCTAGTTGACGCAAAAGGGCTACATCGACCCGGCCGCGCTCGATGTGCTGATCGACACCTACCAGACCAAGATCGGCCCGCGCAATGGCGCTCGAGTCGTCGCCAAGGCCTGGAGCGACCCGGCGTTCGACGACTGGCTGCGGCGCGATGCGAGCGCCGCCATCGCCTCGCTCGGTTACAGCGGCCGCCAGGGCGAGCACATGGTGGCGCTGCACAACACGCCAGAACGTCACCACATGGTAGTGTGCACGTTGTGCAGCTGCTATCCGTGGCCGGTGCTCGGCCTGCCGCCCACTTGGTACAAGAGCGCGCCGTACCGCTCGCGCGCGGTCAAGGACCCGCGCAGCGTGCTCGGCGACTTCGGCGTCAGCCTGCCCGACACGACTGACATTCGCGTCGCCGATTCCACAGCCGAGGTGCGCTACCTGGTGATCCCGATGCGCCCGCCCGGCACCGAGGACTTCAGCGAGGAGCAACTCGCTGAACTGGTGACGCGCGATTCGATGATCGGCACCGGCCTGCCCCTGCAGCCCGACCGATGAGCTACGTCAGTCACGCCGACCTGGGCGGCCAGCCGGGCCACGGCAGCGTGATGCCCGAGCCCGTAGGCGAGCTGTTCCACGCCGACTGGGAGCCGCAGGTGCTGGCGCTGACGCTGGCGATGGGCGCCAGCGGTGCGTGGAACATCGACCAAAGCCGCAGCGCACGCGAGACGCTGCCCGACTACTCGCGGCTGACTTACTACGAGATCTGGTTCGCCGCACTGCAGGTGCTTTTGGCCGAGCGCGGGCTGGTCGCTGCCGACGAAGCCGCTGCCGGACGTTCGCTGTACCCGCCGCGGCCGGTGCAGCGTGTATTGCGGGCGGCCGACGTGCCGACGGCCTTGGCGGAGGGGTCGCCCACGCTGCGCACGATCGACACACCAGCCCGCTTCGGCGTTGGCGAACGCGTGCGCACGCGCAGCGAGCGCATGCAGCGGCACACGCGGCTGCCGGGCTATGCGCATGGCAAGCTCGGCACCGTCGAAGCGGTGCATGGCCCCCACGTGTTCGCCGACGCGCATGCGCAGGGCCTGGGCGAAGCGCCGCAATGGCTCTACCGCGTGGCCTTTGATGGCCGTGAGCTGTGGGGTGATGCGGCCGCGCCCGGCCTGAGCGTCAGCGTCGACGCCTGGGAAAGCTACATCGTGAACGCATGACGCCGGGCATGCTGCCGGGCCAGCCGTCGCAAGACGGTGAACCGGTCTTCGCCGCGCCGTGGCAGGCGCAGGCCTTTGCAATGGCGGTGTCACTGCACCAGCGCGGCCTGTTCACCTGGACCGAGTGGGCCGAGGCGCTGGCACGGCAGATCAGCGTCGCGCAGGCCGCCGGCGACGCCGATCTCGGTGACACCTACTATGCTCACTGGCTGGCCGCTCTGGAGCTGCTGGTCGCACGCAAGGGCGCCGGCTCGGCCGACGAGCTGGCGCGCTTTCACCACGCCTGGGGTCATGCGGCCCAGCGCACGCCCCACGGCCAACCGATTGAGCTGCAGACGCGCGATTTCGGTTCGCCCTCAACGTCCTGAACGCAGGCGTGCGAAGGCATCGGCCATGGCCGATCCCGCCTGCGGTGCGGCCGATCGCGCACGCTCGCCACGCGCCGCAGGCCTGAAACCGCTGTCGGGAGCCTTCGGCGCCGGTTTGGCGTCGAGCTTCATCGTCAGCGCGATGCGCCGGCGTTGCAGGTCCACTTCCAGCACTCGCACCTTGACGATGTCGCCGGCCTTGACGATCTCGCGCGCATCGTTGACGAACTTGTTCGCCAGCTGGCTGACATGCACCAGCCCGTCCTGGTGCACGCCCAGGTCGACGAAGGCGCCGAAGGCCGCGACGTTGCTGACCGTGCCTTCGAGCAGCATGCCCGGCTGCAGGTCCTTGATGTCGTGCACGCCGTCGTTGAATCGCGCCACCTGGAAATGCGGCCGCGGGTCGCGGCCTGGCTTTTCCAGCTCGGCCAGTATGTCCTTGACCGTGATCGCGCCGAAGCGCGCATCGGCAAAGGCCTCAGGCCGCAGCGCACGCAGCACGTCGGCCGCCCCGATCAGCCGCTCGACCGGACGCCCCGCAGCCTCGGCCAGGCGCTGCACCAGGTCATAGGTCTCGGGGTGCACGCCGCTGACGTCGAGCGGGTTGTCGCCATAGCGCACGCGCAGGAAGCCGGCCGATTGTTCGAAGGTCTTTGGCCCGAGGCCGGCCACTTCGAGCAGCTGCCTGCGATTGCGGAACGCCCCCCGCGCATCGCGCCAGCGCACGATGCTCGCAGCCACCGCCGGCGTCAGGCCCGACACGCGCGACAGCAGCGGCACCGAGGCCGTGTTCAGGTCCACGCCTACCGCGTTCACGCAGTCTTCCACCACGGCATCGAGCCGCCGCGCCATCGCCGCCGCGTTCACGTCGTGCTGGTATTGGCCGACGCCGATGCTCTTGGGTTCGATCTTCACCAGCTCGGCCAGGGGGTCCTGCAGACGCCGCGCGATGCTGACCGCGCCGCGCAGGCTGACGTCCAGCGCCGGCAGTTCCTGACTCGCGAACTCGCTGGCCGAATAGACCGATGCGCCCGCTTCGCTGACCACCACCTTCTGTAGAGGCGCTTCGGGCGTGGCCTTGGCAAGGCGCTGCATCAGTTGCGCCACCAGCGCGTCGGTCTCGCGGCTGGCGGTGCCGTTGCCGATGGCGATCAGTCGCACGCCGTGCGCCGCCACCAATTGAGCCAGCGTGTGCAACGCGCCTTCCCAGTCGCGGCGCGGCTCGTGCGGATAGACGGTACCGGTATCCAGCACCTTGCCGGTGGCGCTGACCACAGCAACCTTCACGCCGGTGCGGATGCCGGGGTCCAGACCCATCACCACCTGCGGCCCGGCCGGCGCGGCGAGCAGCAGGTCGCGCAGGTTGTCGGCGAAGACCTTGATGGCTACGGCTTCGGCCTCCTCGCGCAGCCGGCCGAACAGATCGCGCTCCAGGCTAAGCGACAGCTTGACCTTCCAGGTCCAGGCCACGCACTTGCGCAAGAGCTCGTCACCGGGACGTCCCGCAGGGCGCCAGCCCAAATGCGCAGCGATGCGCTGCTCGGCCACCGACGGCGTGCCCGGCGCCGGCTCGTCGGCCATTGCCAGCCTGGCCTCGACGACGTCCAGCGAACGCGCGCGGAACACCGCCAGCGCGCGGTGCGAAGGCACGCTGGCGATGGCCTCGTCGTAGTCGAAATAGTCGCGGAACTTGGCCACCTCGGCGCTTTGCTCGTCCTTGCCGGGCAGCAGCTTCGCGCGCAGCCGCCCCTCGGACCACAGCCATTCGCGCAGCTTGCCCACCAGCGCGGCGTCCTCGGCCCAGCGCTCGGCGAGCAGGTCGCGGACGCCGTCCAGCACTGCCGGCGCGTCCGCGAAGCCGGCTTCGGCGTTGACGAAAGCCGCCGCTTCGGTCAGCGGCTCCAGCGCCGGGTCCGAAAGCAGCCGCTCGGCCAGCGGCTCCAGCCCTGCCTCGCGCGCGATCCGTCCCTTGCTGCGGCGCTTGGGCTTGAAGGGCAGGTACAGATCCTCCAATTCCTGCTTGGTCGGCGCGGCCTCGATCGCCGCGCGCAGTGCCGGCGTCAGCAGGCCCTGTTCGTCGATGCTGGACAGCACCGTCGCACGGCGCTGTTCGAGTTCGCGCAGGTAGACCAGCCGCACCTCGAGTTCACGCAGTTGCACGTCGTCGAGGCCATCGGTGGCCTCCTTGCGGTAGCGCGCGATGAAGGGCACGCTGGCCCCGCCGTCGAGCAGGTCGACGGCACTTTGCACCTGGGTGGTGCGCACACGAAGTTCGGTGGCAATCTGCTGCAGGATCGGATTCAAGTTCAAGGGGTGCAATCGCCGTTCGAAAAAGGCGCGCAGTGTGCCACGCGGCGGTGACGACCCGGTATACGGCGTGCGCAATTGGCGCGCGCAGGGCCCACGACGCAGTCGCGGCGCGCTGGCGTGGCGCAACGCCACTCAAGCTCCGGGCGGCCGAGCCGATAGTCCTGCCATGCGCTCGGGCCCACCGAATCAGTCCTGTCATGCCGTCGCAGCGCGGCGTCGACTTGTAGGCGCCCCTTTGGGGGGCCGTTGGCCGCAATGAGCATGCTGCCCGCCGCCGTGACGCCGCTGCTGATCGTGCTGGCAGCCTACGTCACCCTGGAACTGTGTCATCGCGTCCGCCACCGCGAAGCCGGCGAGCGCAATGGCTGGCTGATGGCGGCGGCCGTGGCGCTGGTCTGCGGCATCTGGGGTGGCCAGGCGTCGATGCTGGCCGCGCATCCGGCCGCCGCAAATGTCGGCCTCCACCCCGGCCTGGTGATCATGGCCGCGCTGGCCGCGCTGATGCTGTGCGTGGCCGCATTGGCCTGGAGCATCACGCCTGAGCCGGGCTGGATGCCGGTGCTGGGCGCCGCCGCCGTGCTGGGGCTGGCCACCCAGACCGCCCAGGCCCTGATGTGGGGCGCTGCGGGTTCGACATCGATGGCAGATTGGTCGTTGCTGCGGGTGGCGTCCGGATGGGCGCTGTGCAGCATCGGCTTCGCTGCAGCGTTGATCACCTTCCTGCCACTGCGGCCGGGCCAGGCACTGCGCCAGTTGCCGCGACAGCTTGGTGCTGCAGCGGCCGCCGGACTCGGCGTGCTGGCATGTCAGTGGCTGGGCCTGGGTGTCGGCGAACTGGCCGCTGCGGGCGGCCACCAGGCCCCCGGCGCCATCGCCGCTGCCACGCTGAGTGCGGCGGTGTCGACGGGGGGAGGCACATTGCTGCTGCTGTTGCTGCTGGCCTGCACTGTCGAAGCCCGGCAGCGCGGCCCGCGCGAGCCGACCTCCACCCAGCCTCGCCAGGACGCCTTTCGCGACGCATTGACACGCCTGCCCACGCGCAACACCTTCGAGGGCACCTTGTCACAGGCGCTCAAGCAGGCAGACGCGCAGGGGCATGCGGTGGCATTGCTGCATATCGCGCTGGACGGTTTCAAGTCCATCAACGACAACCTTGGCCACGACACTGGCGATGCGGTGCTGAAGTGCGCCGCGCAGCGCCTGTCCGCACTGGCTGCGCCGTACCGGCTCGCACGGCTCGGCGGTGACGAGTTCCTGATGCTGCACGGTGGCGAGGATGCCGTGCAACAGGCGAAGCTGCTGGCCGCACGAATCCTGGAGTCGATCGCACAGCCCTGCCCGGTGGCCGGGAATGTGCTGACTATCACGACCTCGGTAGGCATGGCCGTGTACCCGCAGCACGGTGCGATGTCGGCGCTGATCTCCCACGCCACCATTGCGACGCGCTCTTCCAAGGCCGCCGGGGGTGCCACGTACTCGGTGTTCGACACGCGCATGGTCGACGACGTGCGCGATCAGGCCGAGCTGCTCCGCGATCTGCGCCAGGCACTGTCTCTCGGGCAGCTCGAGCTTTACTACCAGCCCAAGATCCATGCGCCCAGTGCCCAGGTGAATGCGGCCGAAGCGCTGCTACGCTGGCATCACCCGAAGCGCGGCATGATCAGCCCGACGGTCTTCATTCCGATGGCCGAACGCAACGGGCTCATCACCGTCCTGGGCGCCTGGGTCATCGACGAAGCCTGCCGGCAGGCACGCGTCTGGCGCGATCAGGGATTGCGCATGCGCGTGGCCGTCAACCTGTCGGCGCACCAGTTGCGGCAGAGCGACCTGCCGGCGCGCATCAGTGCTGCCTTGGCCAAGCACCAGATCAACCCCGACCTGCTGACCTGCGAGATCACCGAATCGGTGGCGATGGAAGACACCGAGGCGACGATGCGCTTCTTCGGCGAGCTGGCCGCCGCCGGCGTGCATATCTCGATCGACGACTTCGGCGCCGGCTACTCCAGCCTGGCCTATCTGCGCAAGTTGCCAGCCACCGAGTTGAAGATCGACCGCAGCTTCGTGCTCGACCTCGAACACAGCGAAGAGGCGCGCAAGATCGCCGAGGCGGTGGTGCAACTCGCGCAGGCGCTGAACATGAAGGTCGTGGCCGAAGGAGTGGAGACCGATGCCCAGTACCAGATCCTGCGCCGCCTGGGCTGCGATCAGGTGCAGGGCTTCCTCTTCGCCAAGCCAATGTCGGCCAAGGCGCTGGCGCTATGGGCGATGGGCGACGATGGCCCGCGTTCGATTCAGTTCAGGGAGTCGCTGTTCAAGGAAACAGCAGCGCTGGAAGCCTGAGCCGTCGGGGCTCGGACCTCAACGCGGATTCGCCGCCGCGGCGCGCAGCCAGGCGTGCGCCCCCGCACCCGCTGCTCGGCCGCTGGCCAGACAAGCGCTGAGCAGGTAGCCGCCGGTCGGCGCCTCCCAGTCCAACATCTCGCCGGCGCAAAAAATGCCCGGCGACGCATGCAGCATCAGGCCCTCGGTCAGCACCTCGAAGCGCACGCCGCCGGCCGTGCTGATGGCCTCGTCCAGCGGGCGGGCCGCCAGCACGCGAAGCGGCAGCGACTTGATGCCCTGCGCCAGGTGCATCATGTCGGTAAAGGCCGCGCGTGGCAGCAGCTCGTGAAGCAGGGCCGCCTTCACGCCATGCAGGCCGAGCCGCGTCTTCAGGTGCGTGGCCAGCGAGCGCGAGCCGCGCGGGTGCGCCAGTTCGGCGCTCACCCAGGCCGCGCTACGCGCGGGCAGCAGGTCGAGGTGCAGCATGGCGCTGCCGTTGGCGTCGATGCGCTGGCGCAGTAGTGACGACGCGGCATAGACGAGGCTGCCCTCGATGCCATAGTCGGTGACGACGAACTCACCGGTTTGCTGCCACGGCGACCCGTCGACACGCTCGATCGTCATGGCCACCGACTTCAGCGGCTGGCCGGCCTGCGCCGCGACGAAGCGTTCGCTCCAGCCGGCCGCCCCACGACCCTGCACCGTGAAGCCGCAGTTCGAGGCCCGCAGCGGCGCGACATCGACCCCACGGCCGCGCAAGGTCTCGGCCCACGCGCCGTCGGAGCCCAGGCGCGACCAGCTGCCGCCGCCCAGAGCGAGCACGGTGGCATCGGCAGCGACTTCGGACTCGCCGAGCGGCGACTCGAAGCGCAGCCGCTGCGTGCCGTCGGCGCCTTCGTCCCAGCCCCGCCAGCGTTGGCGCATGTGAAAGCGCACCCCCTGCCGGCGCAGCCGGTGCAGCCAGGCGCGCAACAGTGGCGCGGCCTTCATGTCGCGCGGAAAGACGCGGCCCGAGCTGCCAACGAAGGTATCGACCCCCAGGGTGGCCGCCCAGTCGCGCAGCATTACCGGTGTGAAGCCGTGCAACAGGCGCTGCATCGTCGCCTGCCGCTCGCCGTAGCGGGAGGCGAAGGCCTCGAAAGGCTCGGCATGGGTCAGGTTCAGCCCGCCCTTGCCGGCAAGCAGGAACTTGCGTCCGACGCTCGGCATGCGATCGTACAAATCCACCGCGATGCCGCGCTCGGCCAGGACTTCGGCCGCCATCAGGCCGGCCGGACCACCGCCGACCACCACCGCGCGCTGCTCGCTCATCGGGGCGACCGCCACTGCTGCATGCCGCACACTGTAAGGTAGCCACGCACGATATCGACCAAAGCACCGAACACCCTACTGCTCGTCGAGCTGCGCATGAATCTCCTCCCGTCACATCTTGCTGCGCTGCTTTGCCTGGCCCTGCCGCTGGGTGCGGCAGGGGCCGACGCCTGCTCGGCGCGCTCCGGCCCGCTTGCCGTGCGTTTGGTCGAGCTCTACACCTCTGAAGGCTGCAGTTCGTGCCCGCCGGCTGACCGCTGGCTGTCGGCGCTGAAGGGCCAGCCGGACGTGGTGGCGCTGGCCTTCCACGTCAGCTACTGGGATCGCCTGGGCTGGAAGGACCGCTTTGCCAGCCAGGTCTTCACGCAGCGGCAGGCCGAACAGCAGCGGGTCAATGGCGCGCGCTACAGCTACACCCCCCAGGTCGTGGTGGATGGCGTCGACGAGCCGCGCTGGCACGCCCGGCCCCTACCCCCGGCACACCTGCGCGCGCCGGTGCAGCTGAGCCTGGTGCGCCAGGGCCTTGCCTACCAGGCTGTGGTGACGCCAGAATCCGGCGCGCCGCAACGCCTGGCGGCGTACTGGGTGCTCACCGAAGGCGATCACCGCACGGCGGTGAAGGCCGGCGAAAACGAAGGCGCCACGCTGGGCCACGAATTCGTGGTGCGGCAATACCAGACGGTGGCCGAATGGACGGCCGCACCCGGACAGGCGGTCACGTTGCGCTTCGACGCCACGACAGCGGCCGACGCGCGCCACCCGCGCGAGGCGGCCCTGGTGGTGATCGACGCGGCCAGCGGCAGGCCGCTGCAGGCGATAAAGCTGGGCTGCTGAGGCCGCGCTGGCGCATCGACGGGCCAGGCGGCGCTGTCGCACACACCACACGGCGCCTTGGAACCGGCGCCGCGTCGGTGCACGAAGGCTTCACGGCGCCCGCAAGGCGGCACGCAATTCGGCCCCGACCTCGGGCCGCGCCGCGAAGGGATCGCTCGGGTTGCGCGACTGCATGACGTCTTCCAGCCGCATCTGCACCGAGCCCAGTGCCTGCGGATGGCTGTAGATGTAGAAGCGCCGCTCGCGCAATGCATCGAAGACCTTCTGCGCCACCATCGCCGCGGTGACCTTGCCGCTGCCCACCGCCTTGTCGCTCATCGCCTGGCCGATCAGCTGGCTCTTCGTCAGCGGCGCGGCGGCCAGTTCGGCGGGGCGGTTGCGCTGGCTGCTCGTGATGGCTGTGGTCACGAAGAAGGGGCACAGCACCGACGCATCGACCTGGTCGCTGACCAGGCGCAGGTCCTGGTACAGCGTCTCGGTCAACGACACCACCGCGTGCTTGCTGACGTTGTATACACCCATGTTCGGCGGGTTCACCAGCCCGGCCATCGATGCGGTGTTGACGATGTGGCCCTCGAAGGACGGGTCCGCGCGGGCGGCCTGCAGCATCATCGGCGTGAACACGCGGATGCCGTGCACCACGCCCATCAGGTTGACGCCGAGCACCCATTCCCAGTCGGCCAGCGTGTTCTCCCAGATCAGCCCGCCGCTGCCGACGCCGGCGTTGTTGAACACGAAGTGAGGCGCCCCGAAACGCTGCCGCACGGCCGCGCCAAGCGCTTCGACCTCGGCCGCCTTCGACACGTCCAGGCGGTAGGACAGCAGCGGCGCGCCGGTGGCCCCGACTTCGGCCACCGCGCTCTGCAGCGCATCGGCCTGGACGTCGGCCATGACCAAGTTCATACCTTCACGCGCGGCGATGCGCGCGGCTTCCAGGCCGAAGCCCGAAGCGGCACCGGTGATGACGGCGGTGCGGCCCTTGAACTGTTTCACTGTGTCTTCTCCAGTTTCACCTGGTAGCCAATGCGCGGAAAGTGCACATGCACACACCCCGCCCGCTCATCCGCCCTTTCGATCACGACCTCCTCCAGGCCCAGCCCGACCAGCGTGCCGGCCACCGGGTCGGCTCCGTAGTCGAGCGCGTTGACCGTGACCGCAGCGCCGGCCTCCAGGCCCAAACCCGCTTCGACGGCGCAGGGCGCGTGGCCGCGCGCCGCGGCGGCGACGGCAATGGCTTCTGCGCTGCTCATGTCCCGCGGCCTGCCGTGACCGAACTCGCTCATGCGCGCATACCACTCGAGCAGTTTCGGGTAAGGCTGCAGCAGCGCGGCTACCTTCGGCGAGCGCTGCATGAACCACAGCGACTGCACGATTGCGAAGTCGGCGATGCACACCAGGCTGCCGAGCATGAAGGGCCGACCATCTGCCAGCTGCTGTTCCAGCCAGCCCAGGTAGTTCAGCAGGTGCGCGCGGGCGTCATGCGGCCCGGGGCGGCGCACGCCAGCCGACATGCTTGCGCGATCGGCCGCAAAGGCCTTGAGGAACTCCGGCGAGGCGTCGGCGAAGATGCCCACCGGCCCTCCGAGCTGGATGGTCAGCGGCACGGCCGACCAGAACAACGCGCCGTCGGCCCACTGCGCCAGCACCGGCGCGATGCCGTCCGGGCCCGCGGGCTGCAACGCCGGCTCAGGCTGCAGCCGGTCGATGACGCGGCACATCAGCGCTGTGTCGCACCAGATATCAGCGCCGATCTGCATGAAGGGCGTGCGCCGGTAACCGCCAGTCAACGCGACCACGTCGGGCTTGGGCATCATCACCGGCACGGTCACGCTCCTCCAGGTCATGCCCTTCATGCCGAGCACGAGCCGTACCTTCTCGGAAAACGGCGAGGCTTCGTAGTGGTGCAGGATCAGTTCGCTCATCGACGGCCCCTTCAGGCGGATGTGGGCAGCGCCCGTTGCAGGATCGTTTCCAGGTCGGTGCCGGCCGGCAGCACCCCGAAGATGTCGGCCGGTCCGTCGAGCCGGGATGCGCAGAACGCGTCGAACATGGCAGTGCCGCTGTGCCGCAGCAGAGCCGCCTGCAGCAGCAGCGCCATCTCGCGCGCCAGCCGCCTCGCCTGCGCCTCGTCGCCGGCGTCGTCGATGGCGGCGAAGACACGCCCGGCGGCACGCTCCAACGCAGCGTGCGTGCCGCGCACCGGTGCGATCTCGGCGCGCAGCGCCTCGGCTACATCGCGTCCACGCAGCACGCGCAGCAGGTCCAGCGCCTGGATGTTCGCCGCGCCTTCCCAGATCGAATTCAGCGGCATTTCGCGATAGATACGCGCCATCACGCCCTCGCCTTCAGCCTCGACGTAGCCGTTGCCGCCCAGACACTCCATCGCTTCTTGCGCAAAGTGGCTGCCGCGCTTGCAGACCCAGAATTTCGCCAGCGGCGTCAGCAGCCGGCGCATCAGCTGCTCGTGCTCGCTGCGGGTTGCGTCGTGTTCGGTGCGATCGACGGCTGCCGCCAGGCGCAGCGCCAGCAGCGTGGCAGCTTCGCTTTCCAGCGCCAGATCGGCCAGCACGTTCTTCATCATCGGCTGCTCGATCAGCGGCTTGCCGAAGGCCTTGCGTTGCGCGCTGTGGTGCAGCGCCAGCGACAGCGCCTGACGCATCAACCCGGCGGTACCGAGCGCGCAATCGAGCCGCGTGATCGCACCCATCTCCAGGATCTGCGGCACGCCACGGCCTTCGTCGCCGACCAGCCAGGCCATGGCGTCCTGGAACTCGACCTCGGAACTGGCGTTGGCCTGGTTGCCGAGCTTGTGCTTCAGCCGCTGCACCTGCAGCGCATTGACGGTGCCGTCAGGCAGCAGCCGAGGCATGAAGAAGCAGCTCAGGCCGCCACCCGTTTGCGCCAGGACCAGAAAGGCATCGCACATCGGCGCCGACATGAACCACTTGTGGCCGGTGATGCGGTAGCGCCTGCCCCAGGCGTCGTTGCCGTCGAAGGCCGCGTGGGTGGTGTTGGCGCGCACGTCGGAGCCGCCCTGCTTCTCGGTCATGCCCATGCCCATGGTCACGGCCGACTTCTGCGCGAAGGGCAGGAAGCGAGGGTCGTATTGCGTGGCGGCCAGCTTGGGCAGCCAGTCGCCGAAGAGCTGGGGCTGGCGGCGCAGCGCCGGCGCGACCGCGTAGGTCATCGATACCGGGCACAGAATCGACGGCTCGAGCTCGGTGAAGAGCATGAAGCCGGCCGCACGTTCGATGTGCGCGCCCGGGCCTTCGGTCCACGGCGTGGCGTGCAGCCTGTGGCGCAATGCGCTTTCCATCAGCGCGTGATAGCTGGGGTGGAACTCGACCTGATCGATGCGGTGGCCAAAGCGGTCGTGCGCATGCAGCTTCGGGCCGTGGAAGTTGGCCAGTCGCGCGTGCGTCTGCATCACGGCGCTGCCGACCTCGGCACCCATCGCCTCGAAGCGCGCGCGGTCGAAGCCGGGGTACAGGCCTTGCAGCGCCTGCTGCAACGGCAGGTTGGCCTCGAATAGATTGACGTCGGCGAGCGGCGTGCTCTGGTTGAGGACTTCGTGGGTGACGTTCATGTCGGCCTCCGGGTCATCTGTAGGTGCGGGATGTCGTCCTCGAGATAATCCTGCGACGCTGCCTCGAAGCCCAGCGTTTCATAGAAGCGGCGCAACCTGGACTGTGCGCTGATGCGCAGAGTTTGCCCAGGCCATTGCCGCGTGCAGCGCGCCAGTCCCTCGTGCATCAACAGGCGGCCCAGACCTGTGCCGCGCACTTGCGGCGCGGTGACGACGCGGCCGATCGACGGCTCTGCGTACTTCACCCCTGGATCGACGGCGCGCAGGTAGGCGACCAGGTCACCCTGCGCGTTGCGCGCGCACAGGTGCCAGCACACCGGATCGACACCGTCCGGGTCGAGGTACGGGCCTTGTTCCAGGATGAACACGCGGCAGCGCAGAGCCAGTACGTCATACAGGCCGTGCACGCCCAAAGCCTCGAAGCGTGTCCACGACCAATCCACGATCGGCTCAGATCAATTTCACCAGCTGCTTGCCGAAGTTCTTTCCCTTGAGCAGCCCGATGAAGGCCTCGGGCGCGGTCTCGATGCCCTGCGCAACGGTCTCGCGGTACTTCAGTTTGCCGCTGGCCACGCCAGCGCCGAGCTCGGCCAACGCCTGCGGCCAGTACTGCATATGCTCGCTGACGATGAAGCCCTGCACCTTCATGCGGTTCACCAGGATCAGCGACGGGTTCTGCAGCGGAATCGGCTCACCGTTGTAGCCGGCGATCATGCCGCACATGGCCACTCGCGAGAACGCGTTGGCGCGCAGCAGCACCGCATCCAGAGTGATGCCGCCGACGTTCTCGAAGTAGCCGTCGATGCCCTTGGGGCAGGCGTCCCTCAGCGCCGCCGACAGCGACTTCAGGTCCGGGTGCTGCTTGTAGTCGATGCAGGCATCGAAGCCGAACTCCTCGACCACGACCTTGCACTTCTGCGGCCCGCCGGCCAGGCCGACCGCGCGACACCCCTGGGCCTTGGCCAGTTGCCCGACCACGCTGCCGACCGCGCCGCTGGCCGCGCTGACGACAATGGTCTCGCCGGCCTTCGGCTCGATGATCGTGTTCAGCCCGATCCAGGCGGTCACCCCCGGCATGCCGACCGCACCGAGGTAGGCCGACAGAGGCACCTGCCGGTCGTCCACCTTCTGCAACACGCCGCGCGGCGCCCCTTCGACCCGCGTGTACTGCTGCCAGCCGCCGCGGCCGACCACCTTGTCGCCGACCTGGAAATGCTCACTCTTTGACGCCACCACCTCGCCGACCGTGCCGCCTTCCATCACCGCGTTCAGCGCCTGCGGTGCGACATAGCTCTTGCTGTCGTTCATGCGCCCGCGCATGTACGGGTCCAGGCTCAGGTAGTGGTTGCGCACCAGCACCTGGCCGTCCTGCAGCTCGGGCACCGCAGCCTCGACCAGCCGGAAGTTCGCCGTCGACGGCTCTGCGGCCGGGCGCGAAACCAGGTGCCACTGCTTGTTGATGATGCTCATTGAGTTCTCCTAATCCGATGCTTCCGGCGCATGGATGCGCCGCCCCCCTGCCGGAAGACCCGACAGGAACTTGAAAGTGCCGGTGGCGTGCGCCAGCCGATCACCCCGTTCATCGACCAGCGTGGCCTCGCAGAAGGCCAGAGCGGCACTGCGGTGCAGCAAGCTGCCGGTGCAGACCACCCGGCCCAGCGCGGGGCGCATGAAGGTCGTCTTCATCTCGATCGTGACCACGCCGCGCGGATCGGGCCCTTCGTCGGGCTTGCGCGGCACGCGTGTGGCATGTGCCATCGCCACGTCCAGCAGCGTCATGACCACCCCGCCGTGCGCCACTCGCCAGCTGTTGCACAGCTCGTCGCGCAGCGTCAGCGCGACTTCGCAGTACCCCTCCTCGAAACGCAGCAACTCGGCGCCGAGCAGTTCGATGAAGGGTACCTGGCGCGCGAAGGGAATCGCCATACTCAGCCGCCGCCGTGCACACAGCTGACGCCGCCGTCGACGGCCAGGATCT
>Ga0316195_10000298_pt1 | contig 18821 bp, 20 predicted proteins | sample Phised1_MG_FD_204937 | JGI IMG/M metagenome (GOLD analysis project Ga0316195, IMG submission 204937) | Coastal sediment microbial communities from Maine, United States - Phippsburg sediment 1 | ecosystem: Environmental > Aquatic > Marine > Coastal > Sediment | place: USA: Maine | collected...
GCAATGGAAAGCGAGAATCATTGGCAAAGGCAAGACCTCGCTTTGACCCGGACATCAGCGCGATAATACCGGTCCGCTCACCAACAATGATCGGTCAAATTCGCCATCCACCAGGCATACCCACGCCCACGTGACGGGGCGCGCGGTACCGACGAGGGATACCCATGTCCACGAGACTCGATTTTTCCAAGCTCACGCTGATGGACGCCCTCGATCTCGCCTCCCTGATCGAGCTCGAAGCGAAAAAGCGCTACACGGAATTCGCCGAATCACTCGGAACCCGCAGTGTTGACGACGCCGGCGCAGTATTCCGCTCGATGGCCGTCAACGAGAACAAGCACTGTGAGGAGATCGCCGAGCGCCGGCTTGCATTGTTTGGCGACCAGAGGGCCAAGGTCACGCTTGACGACATCTTCGACGTCGAGGCCCCTGGGGTCGGTGACGTACGTTGGAACATGTCGGCGCTCAAGGCGTACCAGCTGGCCCTGTACTCCGAACAGAAGGCTTTCGCGTTCTACGACGAAGCCCTCGACTACGTCGACCAGCCCGACATCAAGGCGTTGTTCGAGGAACTGCGGGATGAAGAGGCCGAGCACGTAGCAATGCTCGTCAAGATCATTGCGAAATTGCCGCGGTCGGCCGAGATCGAACTCGAGGACGAGGATTACGATCCAAATCGACCAGCTCGCGATAGTTTCGAGGTCTAGCCGGTCATTCCCGTGGGTTAGCCCGCCGCGTCAGCGCGGGATGCCGCCCGGCCGCGCGCACGCCCCGCATGCTGGATCGCGCAGCACTTCGAACTCCTCGAAGCGCGCGCTGAGCGCGTCGAAATGCAGCATCCGCCCGACCAGCGGGTCGCCGGCTCGCAGCAGCAGTTTCAGCGTCTCGGCCGCCTGCAGCAGCCCGATCACACCCGGCACGACGCCGAGCACGCCGGCCTCCGCGCAGGAGGGCGCAAGTTCAGGCGGTGGCGGCTGCGGATAGAGGCACTGGTAGCAGGGTGCGGCCCCGCCGGGTCGTGCCGGCCAGAACACGCTCACCTGCCCCTCGAAACGGAACACCGACCCGTGTACGTTCGGGATGCCCAGCGCGATGCAGGCCTCGTTCACGGCGTAGCGAGTCTCGAAATTATCCGAGCCGTCGATGACGACGTGATGTCCGGCCAGCACGTCGCACGCGTTCGATCGATCCAGCCGCGTAGCAACACCCGAGACCTCGACCTGCGGGTTCAGCGCCCGCAACGCATGTTCCGCGGATCGCACCTTGGGCGTGCCGGTGCCGGCATCGCTGTGCAGCACCTGCCGCTGCAGGTTGCTGCGCTCGACGCGATCGTCGTCCACCAGCGTCAGGCGACCGACGCCGGCGGCCGCGAGATACAAGGCGGACGGTGAACCGAGGCCACCCACGCCCACCAGCAGTACGCGGCTGTCGCGCAGTCGCGCCTGCCCGGCCTCACCGACCTCGGGCAACGACAGCTGGCGGGCGTAGCGCTCTCGATCCAGATCGCCCGCGCGTGGCGGTCGCGTCGTCGGCAAGCCTTCGCGCCGCCAGCGCGCAAACCCGCCGTTGACTGACCTCACGTCCGGGTATCCGAGCTCCAGCAGCCGCCGTGCCGCGAGCAACGAGCGGCTGCCACTCTCGCAGAGCAGCAGCAGCGTCGTCCCGGGATCGGTCACGAGCTGCGGGATCCGCGCCTCGATCTCGCAGCGCGGCACGTGAGTCGCGCCCTGGGCCGTGCCCGCGAGCAGTTCCGCTGGATCACGCACGTCGAGCAGCACGGCGCCGCCACGCAGCAGTTCCAGCGCTTCGCCGGGATTGATCTCGCGCGCCGCAGGCGGGCACGAGGCCACTGCTAGCCTCCCGCCACGGCGGGGAGGATGGTCATCACCTCGCCGGCCGACACCTTGGTCGCGAGTCCCTGCAGGCCGCGCACGTTGGCGCGGCCGACGAAGACGTTGACGAACTGACGCAGCTCGCCCTCCGGCGTCAGCAAGCGCTGGACCAGCGGCGGGTGCCGCTGCGCCAGCTGCCGGAGCACCTCGGCAACCGTGCCGGGCGCCGCGCGCAGCTCACCCTGCCCGGCGGAAAACGCCCGCAGCGCCGCCGGGATTTTCACCACGATCTCGGTCATGCGTGGATTGTAGGCTGCATCAGCGCGTCACGCCCGGCCCGGGACTCAGCGCCGGATGACTGCGACGAGCGGATCATCGCTGCGAGCCAGGCAGGCCAGGATCACCCGGTCAAACCGGTCAGAGAGGCCGAGTGCGACCTCGGCCGCCTGCCGCGCGAGCGCTTCTCGCGCACCGTCATCGACCATGTTGATGACCGGCACCACCCGCATCCGTCCGGTCGCCTTCATCATGCCGTCCTGGCTCGCCAGCAGCCGGCCGATGTGTTGCGCAGTGATCTGCTCGCCCTGGCGCAGTCCCGCGACCCGCTCGATGCGCTCGACCCGGTGTGCGATAGCGGGCGTCAGCGGCTCGCCGATGGCGCGCGCCGAAAGGATGGGCACCACGGTCGTGCATCCCTGCGCCAGCGCCGGCTCGTCGTCCGCCGGTGCCTTCACCATTCGCATCCTCGCGCCGTCGGCCTTCACGTAGGTCGCGGCAAATCCGCATTCGCGATGGATCCGCTCCACCGTCGCGGCGCTCGCGCCTGCACGGCGGCCGGGCTTGTCGCCCGGACAGGCGTACGCGACGCTCCGTGCCGGGTCGAGACTCGCCACCCGCGCAGGCAGCCGCGCGTCCTCGTCGATCGCGACCGCGAACCCGAGATGCTCCTGGAAATAGGTCGTGAAGACCGTCGCCGTGATCGCCACCCGGCCGGGATGGGTGGTGGCGAGATGCGCCAGCAGGCTCTTCTTGCCGCCGGCGCCGACGGCGCAGACGATTCCGCAGCGCGCGTCGAGCAGGTCGAGCAACGATTCGTTCCGGCTCATCGCTTCACTCCTGCAGCTCAACGAAGCGAACGCTCAGGATCCGCGGCAGGAATTCCGCGACCAGCTCCCATTGATCCCCGCGATTTCGGCTCAGGAACAGGTGGCCGGACGACGTGCCGAAACAGACGTGGCCCGGTTGCAGCGCGCTTGCGTCCATGGCCTCGCGCAGCACCGTAACGTAGGCGTGCTGCTGCGGCAGGCCGGTCGAGGCGGACACCCAGCTGCGGCCGGCATCGGAGCTGCGAAATACGCGCAGCCGGCCGTCGACGGTCGCGCGCAGGTGCGAACTCGACTCGGGCACCTGGAACACGGTGTCCGGGTCGAGCGGATCGCACACGATGGCGTAACCGAAGTCGCTCGGCAGGCCCGCGGTTATTTCGGTCCAGTGCAGTCCGCCGTCGTCGCTGCGGTAGGTGCCGTTGTAGCACTGCCGATACAGTCGTCGCCCGTCCGCCGGATGCATCACGATCCGGTGCACGTTGTGCCCGGCCACCGGATAGCGCTCCGGCAGGTTCTCCGCACGCACACCCGAGTTTGCCGGGTGCCAGGACGCACCGCCGTCCTCGCTGCGATACGCGCCGCCCGCCGACACGGCCACGACGATGCGCAGCGGATCCCGTGGGTCGATGCAGATCGAGTGCATCGCGAACAGTCCGCGCGACGGCTCCCATGCCGCGCGCGTTGCGTGCTCGTTGAGCGACGGAACGTCGCGCCAGCTCGCGCCCCGATCGTCGCTGGCGAACAGCCCGGCCGGATCGATGCCCGCATACAGCCGCTCGCCGTCCGGTGACCATGCGAGATGCCAGACCGAGTTCAGGGATTGCGGAAATCGCTGCGGAGGATGCTGCGGCATCGCATCAAGCGTGGTCCATTGCTCGCCGCCGTCGCGACTGCGATGGATGTGCGAGCCCCAGACGGGATGGTCGACGGCCGCGAGCAGTTCGCGCGGATCCTGCGCCGCCTGCGCCGTGTGCAGGATGCGGAAACCGGCGAGGTGGGGGCCATCGATGTGCGTCGGGCCGGGACCCTGACGCACGCGGAACAGGCCCTTCTCGGTACCGACCAGCAGCATGAAGCGGGCCTCGCGCACTCCCGGCGCCGCGGTCACTTCTCCCTCAACCGGGGCATCAGCTCCACGAGATTACAGGGCCGCGTGCGGGCATCGAGCTGCGCCGCGATCAACTCGTCCCAGGCGGTGGCGCAGGCGCCGGAGGAGCCCGGCACGCAGAACACATAAGTCGCGTTGGCGACGCCCGCAAGCGCGCGCGACTGCAGCGTCGAGGTCTTGATGTCGGCGTAGGAGATCGACCGGAACATTTCGCCGAAGCCATCGAGCACCTTGTCGAGCAGCGGTCGCACGGCCTCGGGCGTTCCATCCCGCCCGGTCACGCCGGTACCGCCCGTCGTGATGACCGCGTCGACCTGCGGGTCGACGATCCAGCGCGAAACCGCTGCGCGGATCTGGTAGATGTCGTCCGGCACGATGAGCTTCTCCGCGAGCCTGTGCCCGGCGCGTGTCAACCGCTCGGCCAGCAGCCGACCCGACTTGTCGCTGTGCTCGTCGCGCGAGTCGGACACCGTGAGTATCGCGATGCCGATCGGCAGAAACTCCCGTTCCCCGGCTCCGTGTGCGTAGGACATGCGTTCGCTCCCGTCGATCTTCAGCGCCGGCTCAGACCAGCCCGGCGAAGGGTTGCACCTCGACCTCGGTGCCCGGTTCCACGTCGCCCTGTTCGAGCGGCAGGATGATGAAGCAGTTCGCCTCGCTCATCGAACGCAGCACGCCCGCGCCCTGGTGACCGCTGCTGCGAACGACATACGCGCCCGACGGCTGCCGCGCGAGGACGCCGCGCTGGAACTCGAGCCTGCCTGGCTTCTTCAGCAGCCGGGTCTGGCAAGACGCACGCAGCAGGACCGGCGGATCCGGGTCGACCGCGCCCATGAGCGCGCGCAGGGCGGGCTGCACCAGCTGGTAGAACGTCACCATCACCGACACCGGGTTGCCCGGCAGGCCGAAAAAACACGCCTTGCCGAAACGGCCGAACGCGATGGGCTTACCCGGCTTCATGGCCACCTTCCAGAAGCCCACCTGGCCGTAGCGCTCCAGCGTCTCCGTTACGTAGTCCGCTTCGCCCACCGACACGCCACCGGAGGTCACGACCGCGTCAGCCCGCTCGGCCGCCGACTGGAACGCGCGCAGCGTGTCTTCGCGCGTGTCCTTCACGACGCCGAGGTCCAGCACCTCGACCTGCAGGCGCGTGAGCATGCCATGCAGGCTGTAGCGATTGCTGTCGTAGATCTGGCCGGGGCCGAGTGCGTCGCCGATCGACCTCAGTTCGTCGCCGGTCGAGAAGATCGCGACGCGCGGGCGGCGCAGCACCGTGACTTCGCCGATCCCGAGCGACGCAAGCAACCCGGCCTGCGCCGGGCGCAGCAGCGTGCCGGCCTCGAGCGCCAGTTCGCCGCGACGGATGTCTTCGCCGACCGGGCGAACATTCTGGCCCACGCGATGGCCAGGTTCGATCGAGACTCGAGCGTCGTGCAGGCGAACGTGCTCCTGCATGACGACCGTGTCCGTGCCATCCGGCAGCATCGCGCCCGTCATGATGCGCACGCACTGGCCGCGCCGGACCACGCCGTCGTACGGCCGTCCCGCCCACGAGGTTCCCGCGATCTCGACGGTCGCTGTACCGGAACGAGGCAGGTCCTCGCCCGCGAGCGCGTAACCGTCCATCGCCGAATTGCGGTGCGACGGAACGTCGACGCCCGAATGCACTGCCGTCGCCAGCACTCGCCCCAGCGAGTCGTGGATGCGCACGGTCTCCCGCTCCTCGATCGGCGTGATGTCGGCGACGATGCGTGCCCTCGCCTCCTCCAGTCGCAGCGCCTTGTGCCCGTGGGCAGGCAGGTCGCAGGGATCGACGCCGGCCGGCAGTGGATCGTGAGCTTTCGCCATCAATGCGCCCGTCCGTGCATGGTGCAATGCTACTCAGTGCGGCCCGCGCGTGGAAAGCAATCGCGCTTCGAGGCGCTGGCGCTCACCCGGGTCATTCACGTTGACGAACGTCTCCGGCGCGTCGCTGAAGTCAGCCTCGGCGAGGCGCAGTTGCCCGAGCCAGGTATCGACCTTGCGACCGCCGGCCGCGAGGTAGGACTCAAGGCTGCGCGCCACGCCGGCGCGCAGCAGCAGGAACACCGGTTGCTGCCGCCGGCCGTCGGTCGCAACCGCGACGTCTGCAGCCGCCGCCACGCACGCGCCGTGCAGCCGGCGTGCAAGGTCGGGCGCGACCAACGGCGCGTCGCAGGGGACGGTCAGCAGGAATTCGGTCTGCAGGTCACGCAAGCCGCTCAGCACTCCGGCCAGTGGACCCAGGTAGCCCTCGATCGTGTCGGGGATGACCGGATGGCCGCAGGCCGCGTAGCGGTCGAGATTGCGGTTGGCGTTGATCAGCACGGGACCGACCTGCGGCCGCAACGCATCGAGCACGTACTCGATCATCGGCCGGCCGAGAAGTTCGACCAGCCCCTTGTCCTCGCCTCCCATCCGCCGCGCGAGCCCACCCGCGAGTACCAGCCCGGTGATGGCTTCCCTTGAATAGCGGAGATCCTGGGGAGACGTGGTCATGCAATATCGATTCTGCCGATCCACGGGCGGCTTGTCCCTGAAATACCGTTCGCTGACCAGACCTCGAATGCCGTGCGCGACAAATTGACACATCAGTCTCGTCAGTTGCGTCATTCTGTCGCGCCGCGTAGCCTCGGACCCTCCCGTTCCCAGCCTGCCGACTGCCGGAAAGAGACATGTCCAGATTCGAACAGCACGCGGCGGGCGACCCGGCTGCAGCCGTCGCGGCGGCGGTGCCGGCGGGCCTGTCGCTGCTGTTCGTGGGTCCGGCTGCCTGCGGCGACGAGCGCGTGCGCCGCTCGCTGCGTCATGGCGCAGCGGTTGCCGAGTTCGTTGCCAGCGTTGGCGATGCCGAGCGGCTGCTGCCGCGCTGCCACTTCGATTGCGTCGTCGTCGAAGTCGGCTCGGCGGTGGATCCGGCGCTGGCGTGGATCGAGACGCTGCGGGATTCACGGTCGGCGCCGTGCATCTGCGTCACCGGACCGGACAATCCTGCGCTGACCGAGGCCAGCCTGCGCGCCGGAGCGGCCGCCGTACTGCCGCAGCCGCTCGACCCGAAATCCTTGCACAGGATTCTCGCGACGCAGCGCACGCCCTCCACCGGCCTGCATTCGCCCCCGCCGACGCGCGGCGACACGCGGGCCCGGACGTCGCGCGTGCAACTCATCGGCGAAGGCGCCCCGATACGCCGGGTCCGACAGATCGTTGATCGCGTAGCCCCCACCCCCGCGACGGTGCTGATCGAGGGCAACACCGGGACCGGCAAGGAACTCGTTGCCCAACTCGTGCACGAGCGCAGCGGCCGGCGCGGACCTTTCGTGCCCGTCAATTGCGGCGCCATACCACCCGAGTTGATGGAAACAGAGCTCTTCGGCCACGCCAAGGGCGCCTTCACGGGCGCGCATCAGCAGCGTGACGGCCTGTTCGTCGCGGCCAGGGGCGGCACCCTGTTCCTCGACGAAGTCAGCGAGATGAGGAGCGACCTGCAGGTGAAGCTGCTGCGCGCACTCGAGGAAGGCCGGATCCGGCCGGTCGGCGCGGATCGCGAAGTGCCGATCGACGTTCGCATCATCGCGTCCTCGCAGCCCGGACTGCGCGAGCGGGTGCGCGAACGCAGGTTCCGCGAGGACCTGTTCTACCGGCTGAACGTGGTCCACATCCTGCTGCCGTGCCTGCACGAGCGGCCCGAGGACATCCCGGCGCTGGTGCGGCATTTCATGCTGCTGGTCGCCGATGAATTCGGCATGCCGCCCGTCGCCATCGACGAGGCGGGGCTGCGCGCCTTGTGCGCGCGGGAATGGCGGGGCAACGTTCGCGAACTGCGTAACGTGATTGAGCGTACGGTATTGATGGGTGGTCCACCCGAGGACGAACCCGCCACCGCGGCCACGATGCAGGATGCCGACACCGAAGCCGGCGCCTACCCGCTCGACTGGACCCTCGAACAGGTGAAGCAGGCACACATTCTGCGTGTGCTGGCCAGCAACCGGGGCAATCGCTCGGCGACCGCCCGGCACCTGGGCGTGTCGCGCAAGACACTGGAGCGCAGGCTCGGTCGCAGCAGCGACGTCGACCCGGAATCCTGATCAGCCGACGGCCCCCGGCGGCGGCAAGACACCGACACGAGGAGAGACGCGAAATGTCAGCACAGTCGTTCGACGAAGAGAAATTCACCGGCGAGATACGCAAGTTCCTGAAGAAGGTGGGCATCACGTCGCAGATCGAGATCGAGAACGCGGTGCGCGCGGCGCTTGCCGACCGCAGCCTCGATACCTCCAGGCCCCTGCAGGCCGTGATGGTGCTCGAGGTGCCGGCGCTCGGGCTGCGGCACACCATCGAGCACCAGCTTGCGATGGATTGAGCGCCTCAGGCCGTCCAGACGATCTCGCCGGACCTGGTCAGGTCGTAGCCCCCGAAGACCTGCGCCAGTCGCTGGCATTCGCCGCCCCGCAGCACCTCGATGAGGCTGCGAAACAAGCTGCGGAAGAAGACACCGCGCGACATGGCAAGGTCGAAGGCCTCCCAGCCGAGCGAATGGAATTCGAGCCCGAACTCGCCGGCAGCCGCCCTGACTCCCGGCGCGACGTCGGCCTGGCCAGTGGCGATGGCCGCGGCGGCATCGCGCTCCGAATAGGCGTGGGCCGTGATCCTGCGGTCCGCGGGATCGAGCCGGTGCTCGGCGATCAGCTCGCGCAGGAACCGCTGTGACCCGGCTCCTTCCTGGCGCGCAGCCCAGCGAATCCCGGGCGAGAACAGCTGCTCCATGCGGCTGTCGGCAGTCCACAGTCCGGGCGCCATGATCAGGCCCTGCTCACGTCGGAACAGCCGCACGAGAATCCAGTCCGTGTACTGCACGTACTGCCGCAGCAGGGCCGGGTGACGCTGCAGGCTTTCACTGTCGGGTCCCCAGTGCAGCGCGCAGAGGTCGGCCCGCCGCCGGGCGAGGACTGCAAGACCAAGCTGGGTACCGATGGCGGCGTAACTGACGAGAGCACGTCCCTGCAGCTCGGCGGCGACCAGCGTCACCGCACGATGGAGCAACGGGTCGTCGCTGCCGGCGATGACGAGACGATCGGTGAGCAGTCCGCCGTGACTCGACTCGAGCAACCACTGGTCGACGAGATCGCGCGGGAACAACCACTTGCCAGTCAGCCGCGTCGCGGGGATCCGGCCCTCGTTCACCAGCGCGTAAACTTTCTTCTCGTTGATCTGCAGGTAGTGCGCCACCTGGCGCACGTTCATGAACCGCGGCGTCTCGTGGGCCTGGGCCTCCACCGCGGTCGCCTCGTGCTTGCTGGCTGGCATTCCCGGACACCTCGCAGCGGTCACCGTGTGCGGGCCGGCCCCGGACAGCGGCGCCCTTGTTACCGCAAGAGTCTGCAAGATTCGTTCCCGGTGCCGGACCTGCCCAACCGCTCGCCCGCTGGTGCAGAATGAGGCGCGTCGGCCCGTGGGGTCGCCCGGTGGGAGTTGGTGCGATGTCAGCGGGACCGAAACTCAGCCTGCCGATGGCCGTGATCATGGGCCGCAGGATGGTTGCTGGACAGGGCTGGCGGGTGCCGAGCTGGCGCGTCGTGGGTCTCGTCGCCGGCTCGGAGCTTCCGGGCGCGGAGGCCCAGGGCACGCCCGTGCATGGCGACGACGAGGAGGAGCACTTCCTGTGGGGCGGACTCCGACTCGAACTGTATCGCGACGCGGCCGACAGTTACTGGGTCAACCTGACCGGGCGGCAACCTTCGCTGTTCGTGCTGTGCAGCGAAGACGAGCAGTCCCGCATCGTTCCCAAGTTCGTCACGGCGGACCAGAACGAGGCCTGCTCGGGCGTCGAAGGCAACGATCGCGTGTTCGCCGCCCCAATCCCTCCTGAGGTCTACCAGCACCTCGAGGCGTTCGTGGTCGAGCACAACCTGCCGCAGGAAACGCGCAAGCGCAAACGCACGGACTGGTCTGCGAGCGAGGGCTCGTGAGCAGACGAGACCCGAAAGCCGAGGACCACGACGCCGCCGGCGAACCCTTCCTGCAGCGCTGGTCGAGACTCAAGTCGTCGACACTGGACCGGGCGCAACCTGGTGGCTCCCAGGACGACACGACGTCGCGATCGGGCCTGCCCGAATCGCTCCCCGCGCAGTCGACGCCCATGGCGCCCGAGAAGACTGTGTTGCCGGACCTTGAATCGCTCGGACAGGATTCGGACTACAGCGCGTTCCTGAGACCCGACGTCGATGTAACACTGCGTCGTGCAGCGCTGCGCAAGCTGTTCCACAGCCCGAAGTTCAATGTCCTGGACGGACTGGACGACTATTGCGACGACTTTACTCAGTTCGCGCCGCTGGCCGGCATCGTGACCGCGGACATGCGACACCACCTGGAGCGTGCAGCCAGGGAACTCGTGCCGGGTGAGGCGGGGTCGAAGCCGCGCCCCTCAACCGACGACGTACCAACGCAACGCTTGCCGGACGTCGCAGCCGATACCGCCACGATGCACGCAGCGAGCAACGGCGCTGCGACGGCAGTGGACCCCGCCCGCGGCGATACCGCCAGCCCTGCCACCGAGGAACCCGAAGAACATGCCGATCGCAGGCCTGCCTGAAACGGAAGCGGACGGTCGCGCCCGAGCGGGCGCGCTGGCGGCGCTGCGGCTCGTCGACGTCGAACCGGCCGCCGTCGTCGAATTCATGTCGCATGGCCGGTGCCTGGTCATCGGTTCGAAATCGGCAGCGCTGGACCTGGCGCGGGGCTTTGCGGGCAAGCTGGACGTCGTCGTTGCCGTGCCCGGCGAGGGCGCCCTCGACGTCGACCGTGTCGAAGGCATCGACGTGGTGAGCGGCGAACGAGTACTTGTGCGCGGCGCACTGGGCGACTTCGACGTGGTGATGATTGCGGGCGAACAGCACCATCCGGTCGGTGCGCTGTTGTCGCCGCCGATCGGACGATTCGACCTGGTGGTCGACCTGGGAACGCCGCCGCTGATGCGGCAGGCGATGCCGCCGCTCGGATATTACGCTCCCGGCGCCGACGAGGACGAGCGCGCCGCATTGCTCAAGACGTTGCCGGAGATGCGCGGCGAATTCGAAAAGCCCAGGTACTTCAATTACAACCCCGAAATCTGCGCGCACGGACGCAACGGCAAGCGCGCGTGCACGCTTTGCATCGACGCATGCCCGGCCGAGGCGATCGTCTCGATTGGCAATACAGTGCAGGTGAATCCGTACCTGTGCCAGGGCGGCGGTGCCTGCGCCACGGTCTGCCCCAGCGGGGCCATGACCTATGCCTATCCGAGCGCTGCTGACCTGCTGGGCGCGCTGCGCGCGCTGCTCAGTCACTTCCACTCGGCAGGTGGATCCTCGCCATGCCTGCTGCTGCATGACGCGGCGTCCTCCGCCGCGCTCGAGCGCCACCTGGTATCACGCATGCCGCAGCGTGTGCTGCCCGTCGAGATCGAAGAAATCGGCTCGGTCGGCATGGAAGCGTGGCTCGCCTGCCTCGCCTACGGTGCAGAGGCCGTGGTGCTGCTGACATCGGACCGCACCCCGCCGCAGGTCGTCGAGGCGCTGCACGAGCAGCTCGGCACTGCGTGGGCGATCCTTGCCGGAATGGGATATGGCGAGGATTGCCTGCGCATCGTGAATGTCGACCAGGCTGACGCGGCACTGCAGGTACTGCTCGGGCTGCCGGGCAAGTCGGCACGGCCCGCGGCGCGCTTTGCAGCGCCCGCTGCCGACAAGCGCGGGACCTTGCGGCTCGCTTTGCAGCACCTCTACGCACACGCACCCGCGCCGAAGCGCAGCGTCGCGCTGCCGCCGGGCGCGCCATTCGGCGAGGTACGCGTCAATGCCGCGGCCTGCACGCTCTGCATGAGCTGCGTGTCGGCATGCCCGACCAGCGCATTGCAGGACGGCCGCGGCCTGCCGCAACTGAACTTCCGCGAGTGGAGCTGCATCCAGTGCGGACTGTGCGAAAAAACCTGCCCGGAGGATGCGGTGTCCTTGGGCGCGCGCTTGCTGTACGACCAGGAGGCGCGGGAACTCCCGCGGACCTTGCACGAAGAGCAGCCGGTGTGCTGCGTGGCCTGCGGCAAGCCGTTCGCGACCCGCTCGATGCTGGAGAAGCTCAGCCGCAAGCTGGAAGGCCACTGGATGTTCCAGACCGACGAGGCACGCAGGCGCATGCAGATGTGCGAGGACTGCCGGGTGCGTGACCTGTTTGCAAGCGAGGCGCGCAAAGACCGTTGAGCCGATTGATCTGCGTCATTATGACCGACGGTCTGGACACAATGTCTCATATCGTGAGGACTTCATTGGATATATTGGAATTAACAGGTGGCACTGGTTGCTTGCCACCGGTCGTGGATGGCCCGTATTTTGCAGACATGTTTGAAGTTTGCAGCGCGGGGTCCTGTAGATGTTGTCCCAGTCAACCGGCCGGATTGAATCGCGCGAGGTGGTGCGCTTGAGCGCGCTGCCCGACGAGGACCGCGCCCGGGGCAACCTGTACGCGCTGCTCGGCCGCCTGCTGGCCGGGCCTCCTGACGACGGGATGCTGCAGATGCTGCGCGGTATTGCTCCCGAGGCCGGCGACGACAGCCTGCTGGCGGCGTCCTGGCAGATGCTGGCGGTGGCCGCGTCACGCACGGATCAGGAATCCCTGAAGAACGAATACGACACGCTGTTCATCGGCGTCGGCCGCGGCGAACTCGTGCCCTACGGCTCGTGGTACCTCACGGGTTTCCTGATGGAGCAGCCGCTCGCCCGGTTGAGGAGCGACCTGCGCGAACTCGGCATCGAGCGCCAGCCAGGCGTGCACGAGCCCGAGGACCATGCTGCGGCCCTGTGCGACACGATGGCGCTGCTCATCACGGCGGATCAGCCGGCGCCGCTCGACCAGCAGTATGGTTTCTATGCCCGACACCTCGAGCCCTGGATTCCACGGTTCTTCCGCGATCTGCAGCAGGCGGAATCCGCGCGTTTCTACCGGGCCGTCGGTCAACTGGGCGAACTGTTCATCGACGTCGAGGCCCAGGCGTTCCGGGTTGCCGTCCCGGCCGCAGGCGCCGCGAAGTCCACCTGAGGAAGCAAGACCATGATTCGAGATCTGCGTGATGCCAGGACCAACCGACGCAAGTTCCTGCGTAAGCTCGCGGCAGCAGGCGGCCTCGTTGCCGCCGCGGGATCGGCCGGCGCGACCGCCGTGGCCCAGCCTGCGGCGCCCACGGCACCGGCGAGCAAGCCCACGGGCTATCGCGTGACTGCCCACGTGTCGAAGTATTACGACAAGGCGCGCATCTGACCGGCTCGCCGGCGCGAGCCGTCCACACGCGTCCTCACCACTGCAACCGGGAGACTCAGCGATGAAGCTGGTCAAGAAGCAAGACCTCGAAACCGCCGAATCCACGCCCGCGGCCAGCGGACTGCTCGGCCGCACGATCGACCGGCGCACTTTCCTGCGCCGCACCGGCATGGCGGCCGGCGGCGCAGCCGTCGCCACCACCGTGTCGATGCGCATGATGCGACGCGCGGACGCGACTGCGGCCGAGGCCGGCGACGGCGACGTCGTGACCCGGCGTTCAGTCTGCACGCACTGCTCGGTCGGCTGCGGCATCATCGCAGAGGTGCAGGACGGCGTCTGGACCGGCCAGGAGCCCGATTTCGACTCGCCCATCAACCTCGGCGGTCATTGCGCCAAGGGCGCCGCAGTGCGCGAACACGGCCATGGCGACAAGCGCCTCAAGTACCCGATGAAGCTCGTGGGCGGCAAGTGGCAACGGTTGTCGTGGGACCAGGCCATCGACGAGATCGGCGACAAGGTGCTGGCGATTCGCGAGCAGCACAGCCCGGACTCCGTCTACTGGCTCGGCTCGGCGAAGTTCTCGAACGAGCAGTCGTACCTGTTCCGCAAGTTCGCCGCGCTGTGGGGCAGCAACAACGTCGATCACCAGGCCCGCATCTGCCACTCGACGACGGTGGCGGGCGTGGCGAACACCTGGGGTTACGGCGCGATGACCAACTCCTACAACGACATTCACCTGTCCAAGTCGATGTTCTTCATCGGCAGCAATGCCGCCGAGGCGCACCCGGTCGCGATGCAGCACATCCTGCGCGGCAAGGAGAACGGCGGCAAGCTGATCGTCGTCGACCCGCGCTTCACGCGCACTGCGGCGCATGCCGACCAGTACATCCGGCTCCGCTCCGGCACCGACGTGCCGCTGATCTGGGGCATGCTCTGGCACATCTTCGGGAACGGCTGGGAGGACAAGGAGTACATCAGCCAGCGCGTCTTCGGCATGGACGAGGTTCGGGCGGAAGTCGCGAAGTGGACGCCCGACGTCGTCCAGAACGTGACCGGCGTGCCGCCGGAAGAGGTCAAGCGCGCGGCCCAGACCATGGCGGAAAACCGGCCGGGAACCATCGTCTGGTGCATGGGCGGCACCCAGCACACGATCGGCAACAACAACACCCGCGCCTACTGCATCCTGCAGCTCGCACTCGGCAACATCGGCATTGCCGGCGGTGGCGCCAACATCTTCCGCGGCCACGACAACGTGCAGGGCGCCACCGATTTCGGCGTGCTGGCGGATTCGCTGCCGGGCTATTACGGGCTGGCCGAGGGCGCCTGGAAGCACTGGTGCAAGGTGTGGGACCTTGACTTCGATTGGCTCAAGTCGCGCTTCGACCAGGCGAGCTACGAGGAAGGCAAGGACGTTACACCCTCCATGTTCCTGCGCGGCATCACGGTGTCGCGCTGGATCGACGGCGTGCTGGAACCCGCCGAGAACATGGCGCAGAAAGCCCCAATCAAGGCCATGTTCATGTGGGGCCACGCGCCCAACAGCCAGACGCGCGGTCCCGAGATGAAGAAGGCCATGGAGGCGCTCGACATCCTGGTCGTGGTGGATCCGTACCCGACGCACTCGGCGGTCCTGCCGGACCGGCAGGACGGCATCTACCTGCTGCCGGCGGCCACGCAGTTCGAGACCTATGGCTCCGTCACGGCCTCGAACCGCTCCATGCAGTGGCGCGAGAAGATCATCGAGCCCCTGTTCGAGTCACTGCCCGACCACGTCATCATGCACAAGTTCGCGAAGAAGCTCGGCTTCGCGGAGCAGTTGACCAAGCACATCAAGGTCAACGGCGAGGAGCCGCTGATCGAGGACATCCTGCGCGAGATCAACCGCGGCATGTGGACGATCGGCTACACGGGGCAGAGCCCGGAACGCCTCAAGCTTCACCTGGAGCACAAGCACACGTTCAACACGACGACGCTGAAGGCCGAGGGCGGCCCCTGCGACGGCGAATACTACGGACTGCCGTGGCCCTGCTGGGGCACGCCGGAGATGAAGCACCCCGGGTCGCCCAACCTTTACGACACCAGCAAGAGCGTCGCCGAAGGCGGCATGCCGTTCCGCGCCAACTTCGGCGTCGAGTACCAGGGCAAGACGCTGCTCTCGGAGGGCTCCTGGAGCAAGGGCTCCGAGATCCAGGACGGCTACCCGGAATTCACGGCCGACCTCCTCAAGCAACTTGGATGGTGGGACGACCTGACTGCCGACGAAAAGACGGCCGCCGAGGGCAAGAACTGGAAGACCGACCTGTCCGGCGGCATCCAGCGCGTTGCGATCAAGCACGGCTGCGCGCCGTACGGCAACGGCAAGGCCCGCTGCATCGTATGGAATTTCCCGGACCCGGTGCCGATCCATCGCGAACCGCTGTACACCTCGCGCCACGACCTGGTGGAGAAGTTCCCGACCTATGAGGACCGCAAGCGCTTCTGGCGCCTGCCCACCCGTTACATGTCCATCCAGGCGAAGGACTACTCCGGCGACTACCCGCTGATCCACACCAGCGGCCGCCTGGTGGAATACGAGGGCGGTGGCGAGGAAACGCGCTCGAACAAGTGGCTCGCAGAACTGCAGCAGAACATGTTCGCCGAGATCAACCCCGCCGACGCAAACGACCGTGGCATCAAGGACGGCCAGTGGATCTGGCTCGCGGGCCCGGAGGGCGGCCGCATCAAGATCATGGCGATGGTCACACCACGCGTCGGCAAGGGCGTGGTGTTCACGCCCTATCACTTCGGCGGCCGGTTCCAGGGCAAGGACCTGTTGGCGAAGTACCCGGAAGGCACGGCTCCCTGGGTACGTGGCGAAGCTGCCAACACCGTCTTCACGTACGGCTATGACTCGGTGACCGCGATGCAGGAAACCAAGGCCTCGCTCTGCCAGATCACGCCAGCCTAGGAGAGACTCGATCATGGCTCGAATGAAATTCCTGTGCGATTCCGAGCGCTGCATCGAATGCAACGGCTGCGTGACCGCCTGCAAGAACGAGAACGACGTCCCGTGGGGCGTAAACCGCCGCCGGGTAGTCACCCTCGACGACGGCGTGCCCGGGGAACGCTCGATCTCGGTGGCCTGCATGCACTGCACGGATGCGCCGTGCGCGGCCGTCTGCCCAGTCGACTGCTTCACCACCACCGCAGACGGCATCGTGCTGCACGACAAGGACCTCTGCATCGGCTGCGGCTACTGCTTCTATGCGTGTCCTTTCGGCGCACCGCAGTACCCGCAGAAAGAGGCGTTCGGCGTGCGCGGCAAGATGGACAAGTGCACGTTCTGCGCCGGCGGGCCGGGTGACGGCACCGCCGAGGAGCAGGCCGCGAAATACGGACGCAACCGTGTCGCCGAGGGCAAGCTGCCGATGTGCGCGGAGATGTGCTCGACCAAGGCGCTGCTCGCGGGCGACGGCGACGTCGTTTCAGACATCTACCGCGAGCGCGTCATGAAGCGCGACGGCCGGCCGCAGAGCTGGGGCTGGTTGGCCGCGTACCAGGACGAAGTGTGAGGCGGCAGTTCGATCGGCTCCTTATGGAGAATCGTGCAATGAAAACCTGGCAACTGGTGCGGGTCCTCGGCTCGCTGGCCGTGATGGCGTTGCTCACGACGGGGTGCGGTCGCGGTACGGGCGTAACCATCTACGAACCCGGCGTCTACAAGGGTGCGGCGTATTCGCTGCAGTCCACGCCGGAGCTGCAGTCACGGCTGCAGGAGCGCTGCCGCCTGGGCCAGTCGGATCGCTGACACGCCGGGCAGCAGGATCGGGAGAAGACGAATGAACCAGTCTCGAAGCGGGATGAATCACCGGCCAGGGCGCATCCGGTTGATGCTGTGGAGCATCGTGCTGATCGCCGCCGGCGCAATGCTGCTGCCATTGACCGCGTACGTGTGGACCGCTGCGGTGCACGCGGAAGAATCCAGCGAACAAGCCAGCGCCCGCGACGTGAACCCGCGTTCCGGATACTGGAGGGAAGTCCGCGACTCCCACCCCGGCTACACGGCCGTCACGGGCCCGGAAGCCAACATCCTGATACAGAGCCGCGGCGAGACCTGGCGCGAGCTGCGCAACGGCCCGGTGAAGATCATCGGTGCCGTCGTGGTACTGGCCGTGATCCTCGCCCTGCTCGCCTATCACCTGATCCACGGCGGTTTCAGACTGGAGCACCGCACGGGTCGCAAGGTCCTGCGCTGGGCCGTCTCCGACCGCGTGCTGCACTGGTACACAGCGATCCTGTTCATCATCCTCGCGATCACGGGCCTGAGCCTGCTGTGGGGTCGCGCGGTGCTGATACCGGTATTCGGCAAGGAGGGGTTCGCGGCATGGGCCGGCGTGGCCAAGTGGATGCACGATTACCTGGCGCTGGCGTTTACCGCCGGGCTGGTCGTCATGTTGCTCAAGTGGTTCCACCACAACATTCCGGCCGCCTACGATCTCGAGTGGATCAAGAAGGTGGGCGGCTACCTGGGCGGCGGCCATCCGCCGGCGGGCTTCGCAAACGCTGGCGAAAAGGCTTATTACTGGACACTCGTTTTCGCTGGTACCGCGCTGGTCGTATCCGGCTTCTACATGCTGTTCCCCAACCTCGGCTTCGATCGTGCCGCGATGCAGAATGCAAACATCGTCCACGGCGTGAGCGCGCTGGTCCTCACGGCTTTTGTCTGCCTGCACGTGTACCTCGGCACGCTCGGCAGCGAGGGCGCATTCGAGGGCATGATCACCGGCGAGGTGGACGAGGGGTGGGCGGCGCAGCACCACGGCGTGTGGCTGGAGGAAATCCAGCATGGCAGCGGCGCAGCCCGGCACGAAGCACCAGCGGGGCGGTCGGCCGAAGCTCCAACCTGAGGACCACGCGACCGTGTAATCTCCGCCGGGCACGTGGCGTATTCCGCTGGATCAAGACTCATGCGTTGCCTGATCGGCATCGACGACACAGACAACCTGGAGAGCCGGGGCACCGGCTTCCGCGCCCGCCAGCTCGGTGTACGTCTGGCGGAGGCTGCGCTCGGCAAGGTCCGCGGCATCACGCGGCACCAGCTCTTCGTGCACCCGTCCATACCTTATACGTCCCACAACAGCTCCGCGTGCCTGGACGTGGATGTCGACGAGGCCCGCATCGAAGACGTGGGCGAGTTCTGTCGCCGCTACCTGGCCCAGGAAAGCGCGGAAGGATCCGACGCGGGCCTGTGCCTGGCTGCCTTTGACGCCATCGCGGACGAAATGGTCGCGTTCGGGCGCAGCGCGAAAGACACGATCCGTACGCAGGACGAAGCCCGCGCCCTCGCTGCTCGCCACGGAACCCGCCTGGAGGGGGTTACCGGGGACCAGATGGGTGTCATCGGCGCGCTGGCAGCCATCGGCCTGCGACGCGGCGGCCACGACGGGAGGTTCATCTGGCTGGACGGCGTCCGCGAGCTCACCGGCACGATGA
>Ga0316195_10000299_pt1 | contig 18820 bp, 12 predicted proteins | sample Phised1_MG_FD_204937 | JGI IMG/M metagenome (GOLD analysis project Ga0316195, IMG submission 204937) | Coastal sediment microbial communities from Maine, United States - Phippsburg sediment 1 | ecosystem: Environmental > Aquatic > Marine > Coastal > Sediment | place: USA: Maine | collected...
TCGCTGCTGCGACCAGAAACCGGGGCGAGATGTGCTCTCACCACTTGCTAATCATTCACCTCTCATAATTTCGGGCCGGAATTGCCGCTGGAGACTATATTAAGGGGGGTAGTGGCTCGCCAGGTGAGCTACCCTGCAAGCTATTGTTTTATTTATTCTTTTTTGGCTTTTTTTGAACTAAAAGCCTGGGGATTCGGAAGATTCCAGGTGCTTGATCCGGCGGTCCTTACCAGAGGGCAGTGTTTTGAGCAAGGAAATAGCGTATAATCAGCCGCCGCTCCGAGCTCAGGTGCGGTAGCTTTATCACAGGCCCAACGGGCCGACTCCGCACAGGTTCCCCATGTCAACAGACTCTACTCCCGGCTTCGCCGATCTCGGCCTTGCCGATTCCGTGCTGGCCGCTATCAATGATCTCGGCTACGAGACACCCTCACCCATTCAGCTGGGAGCGATCCCACCATTGCTGGAAGGCCGCGACCTGATTGGCCAGGCACAGACAGGCACCGGCAAGACCGCCGCGTTCGCCCTGCCCCTGCTCAGTCGCATAGATATTTCAGTGGCCCAGCCCCAGATGCTGGTGCTGGCACCTACCCGTGAATTGGCGCTGCAGGTGGCCGAGGCGATGCAATCCTACGCCCGTCACCTCAAAGGATTCCATGTGCTGCCGGTATACGGCGGCCAGGGCATGGACCACCAGTTGCGCCAGTTGCGCCGTGGCGTACACGCCATCGTCGGCACTCCCGGACGTATCAAGGATCACCTCAAGCGCGGCACCCTGAAGCTGGACAAGCTGCGTCATGTGGTCCTGGACGAGGCAGATGAAATGCTGCGCATGGGGTTTATCGATGATGTCGAAGAGATCCTGGGTTACATGCCCAAGGACAAGCAGGTAGCCCTGTTCTCGGCCACTATGCCGACCCGCATCAAGCACATCGCCGATCGCTACCTTCGCAACCCCGCAGAAGTCCGCATCAAGACCAAGACCAGCACGGTCTCCACCATTTCCCAGTATTTCTGGCAGGTGCAGGGCGTACACAAGCTGGATGCCTTAACCCGCATTCTCGAGGTGGAGGAGATCGACGCCATGCTGGTGTTCGTTCGCACCCGCCTGGCCACGGTGGACCTGGCCGAGAAGCTCGAGGCCCGCGGCTTTGCCAGCGCAGCCTTGAGTGGCGAGATGAACCAGGTACACAGACAACGCACTGTCGATCAACTCAAGAGCGGCAAACTGGATATCGTGGTTGCCACCGATGTGGCAGCACGCGGACTGGACGTGGATCGTATCAGCCACGTAGTCAACTTTGACGTGCCCTACGATGCCGAGGCCTATGTACACCGCATCGGCCGCACCGGTCGTGCCGGACGCCAGGGCAAAGCCATCATGTTTATCGCCTCGCGGGAACGGCGGATGCTGGATACCATCGAGCGCGCCACCCGCCAGCCCATCGAACGCATGACCCTGCCCACCCGGGAAGACGTGGTCGACAGGCGCAGCTCCCAATTCGGTCAGAGCATCAACGATGCCATCGAGTCACAGGACCTGGAGTTCTTCAAGGAAGTCGTCGCCAAGTTCAAGGAAGAAAATAAGGATGTCGGTGACGACGACTTGTTTGCAGCCCTGACCTACCTGGCACAGAAGGATCGCCCCCTGATGCCGCCCATCAGCGCTGATTCCCGGGAAGCCAAATCCTGGAAACCCGATGCGCAACAAGATGATCGCCGCGCCAGGCGCCCTGATCGTAGTGATAACGAACGTGGTGAAAAGCGACGCGAATTCAGTGAACGCAAACCTCGTAGCGAAGGCCCCCCGGGCGAAGGCACCGTGCGCTACAGAATCTCTGTGGGACACGAGCACAGTGTGCAGCCCAAGAACATCGTGGGCGCCATTGCCAATGAAGCGGGTCTGAATGCCGAACATATCGGGCGCATCAAGATACACGACGCCTTCAGCACCGTGGACCTGCCATCGGGTATGCCCGACGACATCCTTCAGCAACTGAAAAAAGCCTGGATTTTCGGCCAGCAGTTGAATATCGCTCCCTATGTGGAAGGCGAAGACATTTCCTCCAACCCCGAATCACGGCCCTACAAGGCACGTGAGGAACGTCCGGCGCGCCGCGAGTCACGGCCTTATGGCGACCAGGCTGAGAAACGCAAACCCAGGAAGAAAGCCTCAGACAAGCCCTTCGGCGAGAAACTCTTCAGTGATCGGCCACCCAGCGCCCCTGCCGAGCGCCCTGCCGAGCGGACCGAGGCTGCCCCCGGCAAGTTCAAGCCCAAGGCTGGCGTAAAATTCAAGCCCAAGTCGGACAGTCCCTTCAAGGGTAAAGCCAAACCTGGCGACAAGGCCAAGCCAGGCAGCAAGTTCAAGGGCAAGGCCAAACCTGGCGCTAAAGCCAAGCCTGGCAGCAAGGCCAAGGGCAACACCACTGAGCGATTCGGCGGCAAGAACAGCAAGCCGCCGCGCAAGACCCTGACCACCAAGAAGAGCTAGCACGATGAAAGAGGCTGCCGGATCGAGGTAAAGCGATCCGGCAGCTTTATCGGCTCCGCGTAGTGCGGGCTGTCAGCCCGCACATGCCACTCCCGGACCATCCTGTCCCGGCCGCCAGCGCCCAATCCGCTGCAATTTCAACTCGATCAGGCGGTTATATCCAGGCAGCGAACCGCGTGCCAAACAGCCGAATCAGGGTTATCCGGCGTTGTATTGGCCTGCTCCACGACGGATAATGCGCCCCATCTCTTACTCCGGATATCACAAGATCAATGAGCCAATCACTCCAGGATCAATTGCTTGGCGCCGGCCTTATCAGCAAGGAACGGGCAAATAAGGTCAAAAAGCAAAAACATGCGACCCGCCAGAAAGGCAAGAAAAAGCCCGAATTGAGCGAGTCGCAGAAGCTGGCCCTGCAGGCCGCGGCCCGGGATGCGGAGCGGGCCCGTGAACTGAACAAGCAGCGGGTCGAAGCATTTAACAAGAAGGACCTGGCAGGCCAGGTCAGGCAATTGATTCACGAGAACAAGGTGGACCGCAGGGGCGCTGAAATCGCCTACAAGTTCACCCAGGACTCAAGAATTCGCCAGGTCATGGTGACCGATGCCCAGCAAGATAAAGTCGTTTCCGGACAACTATGTGTGGTGGCAGCGAAGGAACGCTTTGAGCTGGTGCCGAAAAAAATAGCCGAACAAATTGAAAAGCGTATTCCCGGGACCGTTGTGCTGCAGAATGAGAGTACAAAAGAAACAGGGGATCCGGATGATCCCTATGCCGACTTTAAGGTACCGGACGATCTGATTTGGTAGCCGGTAGTCCCCCAGACCAAACGAAGACAACAAAACCCCGGAATAGTGGGGAATGAATACAGGGAGATGTCATGAAGAGGTGGACCGCAGTACTTGCAGCCATGTTAATCATCGGTTGCAGCCCGCAGGAACCCGCAGATACAAGCAACGCGGTTGAACCTGCTGCCCCCGCCAAGGCTCCGTTCAAGGTGGCCAGCGACCGCTTTGCCGACATTGAAGTCTTGCGCTACCAGGTGCCGGGATTCGAGGAACTTTCCCTGAAGGAAAAGAAACTCGTTTACTACCTCTCCCAGGCGGCATTATCTGGACGGGACATCATCTGGGACCAGAATTACCGACACAATCTTCTGTTGCGCAAGACCCTCTCTGCCATTGTCAGAAGCTACGAAGGAGACCGCGCCGGCGAGTCCTACCGCCAACTGGAAACATTCGCAAAGCGGGTGTGGTTTGCCAACGGCATACACCATCATTACTCCTCGCAAAAAATGCTCCCGGAGTTTGACCAAGCCGCGTTTAAAGAACTGTTAAGCAATACCCCAAGGGAAAGCCTGCCCCTGGAGGACGACCAGGAAATCAGTATCCTGCTGGACACTCTGTCCCCCGTGTTGTTCGATCCCAGCGTGGCGCCGGTCAAGGTAAGTCTCGATACAAGCCAGGACCTGTTGACCTCCTCCGCCAGCAACTTCTACCGGGACGTTACCCAGGCCGAGGCCGAAGCCTTCTACGCAGCGCGTAAAGACCCCGAGGATACGAGACCGGTTTCCTGGGGCCTGAACTCCCAGTTAGTAAAAGTGGACGGGGTGATCACCGAGCGCGTCTGGAAAAAGGACGGCATGTACACCCACTCTATTGAACACATCGTTCACTGGCTGAAGAAGGCCGTCAAAGTTGCCGAGAACCCGGCCCAGAAAGACTGGCTGCAAAAACTGATCCGCTATTATGAAAGTGGCGACCTGAGGGATTTCGACGCCTACAACATAGCCTGGGTGAAAGACACCGAGTCCCGTGCTGATAGCGTCAACGGCTTTATCGAAGTCTACGGCGACCCGCTTGGATACAGGGGGTCATGGGAGTCGATGGTCTCTATCAAGGACCTGGAAGCCAGTCACCGCATCGCCACCGTGGCCGAGCAGGCCCAATGGTTCGAGGACAATTCTTCTATCCAGGGCGCGCACAAGAAAAAGAACGTGGTGGGTATTTCGGCCAAGGTCATCACAATCGTGATGGAGTCCGGAGACGCGGCACCGAGTACACCTATCGGCGTGAACCTTCCCAATGCCAACTGGATTCGCAAGGAGCACGGCTCCAAGTCTGTGACACTGAGCAATATCATCCATGCCTACCAGGAGGCCGGGGCAGAAAGCGGATTCCACGATGAGTTCATGCTCACCGAAGACGAAAAAGCCCGCCACCATGAGCACGGAAGCCTGGCCTATTTCCTTGATGTGGACTTGCACGAGGTCATTGGGCACGCCTCGGGTAGTATCAACCCGGGCGTGGGCACCCCCAAGGAAACCCTCAAGAGCTATAGCTCCACCCTGGAAGAGGCTCGCGCCGACCTGGTGGCCCTGTACTTCCTGATGGATCCAAAACTGATCGAACTGGGCCTGGTTCCCTCGCTGGAGGTTGGCAAGGCTTCCTATGACCGGCAGATTCGAAATGGCCTGATGATGCAGTTACAGCGTCTGCAACTCGGTGACGACATCCAGGAAGCCCACATGCGTAACCGGCAACTGATCGCCGCATGGGTATACGAAAAGGGCCTTGATGAGAATGTGGTCGAACGGGTCACGGTCAACGGCAAGAGCTACTTCCAGGTGCGCGACTACGAGAAGTTGCGCGGCCTTTACGGGCAGTTGCTGAGTGAGATCCAGCGCATCAAATCAGAGGGTGATTACGAGGCCGGAAAGGCCCTGGTGGAAACCTACGGTGTGAAGGTGGATCAAGCATTGCATGCCGAGGTGCTGGCCCGCACCGAGCCGCTGAACATCGCGGCCTACAGCGGTTTTATCCAGCCTCGGCTGATCGCCATTGAACAGGAAGGGGAAATCGTCGATGTGCAAATCGAGTACCCCGACAGCTTCATTGACCAGATGCTGGAATACGAAGACGAGTACAGCATGCTGCCTACCGTTAACTAAGACTGTGCCGGCAGGCATCTGCTGAATAGAAAAAGGCGGCCCGGGTGGCCGCCTTTTTTTGTTTACTAGCAGGTCGGCCTGGCCATAAAAAATCAGCTACTGGCTACGATTAATCCGCTTCATCAGATTACCCATGGGCCGCATCCCCACAATCGCAGTGGTAGTCAGTACACCTGCCATCATGGCGCTGGTCACCCCGCAGGTGAGCACGTCCTGCCCGGTCAGCCACAATCCGCGTATGTTGGTGCGTGGACCCAGCCAATCCTGGCGGAAACGATCCGGATCATGATCAATGCCGTAAAGCTCGCCCCGGTCATAGGCGCAGAAATACTCCGTCGACAGCGGAGTCGACACTTCATAGTAATCAACGCGACCTCTTAACTGGGGGAGTTTCTCGTACATCTTCTCCATCAGGCGTTCACCCAACTCGGCCTTGAATGCCTCGTAGTCGTCCCCTCGCTTGCCCCAGCCTGTCTGCTTCCACTTTTCGAACCAGTCATAGGGAGCCGGGGCCACAATCTCAATGGTGGCGGTTCCCGGGTGACGGTTCAGGTAGTCAGGATCCTTGGCGGAGGGAAAGGACACATACACCACCGGGAACGGCGCGTTTTTATCTTTCAGGAAACGATCCACCGAGGCATCGTAATCTGCATCTTCATAGATCCAGAAATTGGTTTTCGGCAGACCCAGTTCCTCGGCGGTGGCCTTGAGGCCGATGTAGATACCCAGGTGGGCCATGCTGGGCTTTACCTTGGACAGATTCGATTGGTAGCCAGCCTGGTGAGAAATCTCGGCAGGCAGCAGCTTCTCGAAGGTATTGCGCACACCGGCCGAAGAAATCACGCAGGGGCATTCGATGACATGCCCGTCCTCCATCTCCACGCCCCTGACCTTACCCCCATCCACCAGCAGTTGTTTCACCCGGGCGTAGGTAAACACCTCGCCCCCGGCTCGCTTGATCCTGGGGATGATGCTCTGGGCGATCTTCCAGCTTCCGCCCACCGGATAAAATCCGCCATGCAGGTAATGCCGGGCGATTAACGCGTGCACCATGAACGTTGAGCGCTTGGGGGGAAGCCCCATGTCTCCCCACTGGCCGGTCAGTACCGCAATGAGATCTGTGTCCTGGGTGATCTCGCTCAGCACGTCATAAGTGCTGCGGAACAACAGGGCCGGTATTTTTACCTTCAGATAAGGCGCCAGGAGCGTGCGCTGCCAGGGCTTGAGCAGGCGATTCATAGCGTACACAGGCACTGCCGAACTCACCGTGTCCAGCAGTTTCATGTAGGCAGCGATGGCCTCCCCCTCGGCGGGAAACTGCTCGAGCAAGTTGTCCTGGAATTTCTGCTTGCCGGCACGGGCGCAAAATACCTTTTCGCCAATATAAAAACGGTCGTATTCCTCGTCCATGGGCGCCCAGTCGAGCTTGCCCTCGGAAAGAAAATCGAACAGCTTGCGGGTGCGGGTCGGGGCGCCCATCTCACCGATGTAATGCACTCCCACATCCCATTCATAGCCATTACGATCGTAGGAATGGGTGTATCCGCCAGCGGTGTAGTGCTGCTCCAGCACGCAGACCTTCCAGCCCAGTTCACTCAGCATGGCGGCAGTGGTCAATCCGCCTATCCCGGATCCGATTACCAGCGCATCATATTTTTCTGCCAACCGATTGGATCGGTAGCGATAACCAATTCTAATGGTGCTTGGGGTCAGGGCCGTCACGTCGCATCTCCGTCAATGCTGGAGTCACGAGTATAGGGACTTCACGGGGATATTTGGTGCCAGGCTGAGAAAAAACGCTTCCCCATATACCCCCGGCCATTTATTGTCAGTCTAAATATCCAAGGGCTATCGGAGGCCTGAACCCACCGAAGCCACGTGAAGCTATCCCCCGGAACTTCCGAAATCGCCACCGGAATAGAGAGGCCCTATCCACCAGGACACGAGCACACTTGAGCACCATCGCACCGTCTTTGACGGATGGCGTTCCATCTCTATTGCCCTGTACATGTCCCTGGTTGGCTACGGAGTGCTGGTGGGTATCCCGGTCATCAGTACCGCATGGGTGGAGTTACTTGGGTTCAGCGAGGTCCAGGTAGGACGGGTTGCGGGCGCCGACCTGGGCGGCCTTTCCATCGGTGCGGTGATCACCGCCATGCTGGTGGGCAAATTCAACCGTCGCTACCTGGTATTGCTTGGGGCGGCCATCGCAATAGCCAGCAATGGCTTGTGCATGGTCTTCACCGGCTACGATGAAGTCCTGTGGCTGCGCCTTTTCGCAGGCATCGGCAGCGGTATCTACACCGCCGTGGCAGTGGCCACCCTGGGAGGCAGTTCCAGGCCGGCCCGGGCCTACAATATGATGTTGTTCGCCTTCGCCTTCTCCCAGGCCCTGGAGATGCAGGTACTGCCACTGTTACCCATGAACGGGATCTACATGGCGTTTATAGGCACTTTCCTGCTGGGTTTGTTATTCCTGCACTGGGTGCCACCGCATCCCCAGGACAGGCGCCTGGACGTGGAACTGGATGTGCAAGATGAGTCGGGACAACACCATATCGAACACAAACATGTCCCGGCCTATATCCCCTGGATGTGCCTGGGCGCGATCTTTTTCACCTACGTGAACATCGGCGCCTACTGGACCTATATCGACCTGGCCGCCAGTGGCGCCGGAATAAATGGAGACCTGGTTAACCGACTGTTTGTATGGGGCTCCCTGTGCAGCATCCTGGGCTGCCTGATCGCCACGGTGATCAGCAATCGATTCGGCCTGGCAAAACCGCTGTTTATGGCCCTGGTGTGCATGGCTATCGCCGTGGGCATGCTCGCCTCGGGCATCACCGAACCGAAGATCATCATCAGTATCATGTCATTCAACATGTTGTGGATTTTCGTGGACGTCTACCAGATGGCAACGGTGGCCAACACCGATCACTCCGGCGCCTTCGCTGCCCTGATGCCAGGCGCCCAGGGACTGGGACAGATCGTTGGGCCAAATCTTGCCGCCTCCATCCTGGCTGCATCATGGGGTTACAACGGGGTTTTCATACTGTGCGCAGCGGCGGCCCTGACCGGGCTGGCTGTCTACGCCATCATGTACCTGCGCCTGCGCCAGACCATTCCCGCCCTGGCCAACGCCTCCTGATTAAAGGGGCCGGATACAATTAATGCCGACTTTGCCGAATAGGCCTGCGAGGGCCCGACGAGCCAGCTTGCTCCGGGCCAATCCCTTTACCCGGGTCTGATCATCATCCGAAGAAAGTGGGCCCTCAATCGGTACGGAGAAATTAATGAAGTCTTGAACTTCCTGCTCCCGCCTTGGTCCCAAGAAGCTGAACTATTGAAACCAGCCCGCCTCGCGGCGCTCCTGGCAAGGGGTCGCTGTGCTATAAATGGCATCTTATTTAAACGAATAACAGGGGGATACCCATGAAGCTCAGATGGACTTTACCTATGGCGGCAGCCATCGCCATAACAGGCTGCTCCCAGGGACCAGTCAACCCGAATACCGTTTCCGCGGTTAAGGAGCCAGCACCGGTGAAATCCGGCCTGTACCTGGAGAACATGGATACCTCCATCCGCCCCGGCGATGATTTTCATTCCTACGTGAATGGCGCCTGGCTGGCCAAGACTGAAATCCCGGCCGATAAAGCCTCCTATGGAGCAGGCTTTATCGTCCACGAAAAAAATGAAGACAATGTTCGACTCATCATCCAGGAGGCCGCGGCGGGCGACTTCCCTGTGGGCAGTGACGAACAAAAAGTCGGTGATATGTACGCCTCGTTCCTGGATCGGGAGACGCGCAACGCACTGGGCCTGAAACCCCTGGCAGGGGAACTGGCTCGAATCCAGGCGATCAAGGACCTAAACGACCTGCCCGCCTACTTTGGCCGCGCCTCTACCTACGGCTACGGCACACCCTTCGAGGTCTTCCAGTATGCCGACCTGAAGGACCCCAAAGTTTACGCCATGTATGTTTTCCAGGCCGGCCTGGGATTGCCCGAACGCGAGTACTACTTCACCGCTGATGAGAAGTCCGAAAATATTCGCGCCGAGTACGTGAAATATATCGTCGACATGCTCACAGCAGCCGGTGTCGAGGACGCCCCGGGCGCCGCCCAGAGAATCATGGCCCTGGAAACCCGTATCGCCGAGCAGCACATGGTCAAGGAGGAAACCCGGGACCTGAACAAGCTGTACAACATGACCCAGGTGGACGCATTGCCGGAGATGATGCCCAACTATGACTGGGACAGCTTCCTTGGCGGTGCAGACCTGGGCAGCCTGAAACAGATCATTGTCGGCATGACCGATTACACCAGCGCCCTGGACGGCATTATCACCTCCACCGACATCAACACCTGGAAGGAATACCTGACCTTCCACCTGATGGATGCCTCGGCAGCGGAACTGACCAGCGAACTGGATGATCGTCGCTTTGCCTTCCGAGGCACGGTGATGCGTGGCACCACTGAGCAGCGTGAGGACTGGCGCCGCGGTGTCGGCGTAGTCAACGACGCCCTGGGAGAAGTTGTCGGCAAGGTCTACGTGGCCCGACATTTCCCACCCGAAGCCAAGGCTCGCATGCAGGAACTGGTGGCCAACCTGATCAAGGCCTACGAGGTGAGCATCAAGGAACTGGACTGGATGGGCGAGGAAACCAAGGCCCAGGCCCTGGACAAGCTTTCCAAGTTCACGCCGAAAATCGGCTATCCCGATGTATGGCGCGACTATTCAGCAGTGACCATCGACCCCAACGATTTCTTCGGCAACATGCAACGGGTCGCCTTGGCTAATCACCAGCGTGATATCGACCGCATGCATGGCCCGGTGGACAAGACTGAATGGGCCATGAATCCCCAGACCGTGAACGCCTATTACAACCCGCCGCTTAACGAGATCGTGTTCCCTGCCGGTATCCTGCAACCGCCATTTTTCGACATGTCTGCCGACGATGCGGTGAACTATGGTGATATCGGTGCGGTAATCGGCCATGAAATCGGTCACGGCTTTGATGACATGGGCAGCACCTTCGACGGTGACGGCGTGATGCGTAACTGGTGGACCGACGAGGACAAGGCAGAGTTCAAGGCACGTACCGACGCCCTGGTCGCCCAGTACAACGGCTTCAAGGTATTCGACGACCTGAACGTGAACGGCCAGTTCACCCTGGGCGAAAATATCGGCGACCTGGGCGGCCTGAGCATCGCGCTGAAGGCCTACCAGATGTCGCTGGACGGCAAGCCTGCTCCGGTCCTGGACGGCTACACCGGCGTGCAGCGGGTCTTCCTGGGATGGGGTACTTCCTGGATGAGCAAATCCCGCGAGGAAGCCTTGCGCCAGCAGGTGGGTACCGACCCCCACTCCCCGGCCAAGTTCCGGGTAAACGGCGTGGTCAGGAACATTCCTGAGTTCTACGAGGCCTTCGAGGTCGCCGAAGGCGACGCACTGTACCTGCCCCCTGAGGAGCGGGTGAAAATCTGGTAATCACCAGGGATTACGAAAAAGGGGCCGAAAGGCCCCTTTTTTTGTGCACATTCTTCTAACAGGCCACCTTCCGCTGGGCCGTTACAAGCCCACCAGGGAGGTCATCAGCGACACCACCAGGCTGATGCCGGGCCAAAGAATCGGCGAAAGAAAACCCGTGACCATCAGGCCCACCAGTATCCACATACCGTAGGGCTCGATCTGGGCAAGCCCCATGGATGCCTTCGGCGGTAACAGGCCCACCGCCACCCTGCCGCCATCCAGCGGCGGAATGGGAAGCATGTTCAGCACCGCCAACAGGGCATTGATAATCACGCCGAACTGGGCCATCAGGAACAAGGGGTCCGCGAGAACTCCGATACCCGACAGGGGGCCAACAACCAGGCGCATGATGATCGCCCAGAACAGGGCCATGACCAGGTTGGATGCAGGGCCCGCCGCAGCCACCATCGCCATGTCCTTTCCGGGGTTCTTGAAGTTTCTCGGCGAGACGGGCACCGGCTTGGCCCAGCCAAATATAAAACCCGCTCCGCTCATCAACAGCATTATCGGAACCAGCAGGGTACCCACCGGATCAATATGCTTTATCGGATTAAGGGTCAGTCGCCCGAGCATCTCGGCAGTCCTGTCACCCAGGCGCCTTGCCGCATAGCCGTGAGCGGCTTCATGCACGGTTATCGCAAACAGCAGGGGCAGTGAGTAGACGGCAATTTTCTGGATCAGGTTCAATTCATTCATGGGCACATTGTACCGATATGCCGGGGGCAACTGCCATATGCAGCAAACGAAGCCAGATTCCAGCGTTAAATACACCAATATCGCGGAAATTGCGTATGGAATGTCAGTGCTAGTTAGCGCCGAATGGTTTGTGAAGCTCATGCCGACAGGAGTTAGCAGATGTCTTATCGAAAAGCCCACCTGGGATGGTCGCTGACCGCCCTGATTGCAATCGCAGTCCTTTGCACCTTCCCGCAACCTTCCAGCGCCATGCCTGCCTTTGCCCGGGAATACGGGGTTAGCTGCACCACTTGCCATTCGGCCTATCCACGACTGAACAGCTTTGGCCAACAATTCCAGTCCGACATGAACTATCGGCTGCCAAACTGGCCTGATCATACGGTGCAAACCGGAGATGACATGCTCAGGTTGGCTGAAAAAGTGCCACTGGCTCTTCGCATGCAGGCCTATATTCAAGGCCGTGACAGCGAGGCGCTGGATGTTGAAACTGGCACTCCGGTAGCCGATTCCGGGGTAGATTTCCAGGCCCCCTACCTGATCAAGCTGCTCTCCAGCGCGCCCCTGTCCGATCACATCAGCTATTACTTCTACGCTATTTTTGCCGAGAAGGGTGGCAACGGAGAGGTCATCGTGGAAGACGCCTGGTTCAGTCATGATGACCTGTTCGGAACCGGCATCTCCGGCATGCTGGGCCAGTTCCAGCTCTCCGACCTGATGTTCCCCCGCGAAACCAGGATGACCTTCCAGGACTTCATGGTGTATCGCATGGCGGGCGTTACCTACGATCGTGGCATCGTATTCGGGAGAGCGCTGGGGCCACTGGACCTGGAACTGGGATTTTCCAACGGAAACGGTATAGAGCAGAACTACACCATCAACAGCCCGGGCTACAAACGGCCCGACCATATGTTCGATAACGATACCGGCAAGAGTGTCTTCGGTCGGGTTGGCATGACCCTTGGCGGTGTGGATATCGGTCTGTTTGGACTGTCCGGAAAACAGAGCAATGCCACCGGGCCTGCAGGCATGGATTCCGGCGATCGCGACACGGATAAAATCAGTGCAGGGCTGGACCTGTCAGGAACAATCGGCACCAAGTGGAACCTGTTCGGCCAGATAATGTGGAACCGCTGGGACGATTTTCTGGTTCCCGGCGTCGATAACAAGTGGAGTGGCGGCTTTGCCGGTGTTGATTACATCCACAGTGACAAGTGGGTGTTCTCCGCCCTGGTGAACTACAACGACGCCGGTGACTTCGAAAACACCGACACCGTTTACGAAGGCATCGATATGCAAACCGTGACCTTCACCGCCAGTTACTACTTCATGCGTAACGTAAAGGGCCTGATTGAAGTGAACGCAGACCTGCTATCCACCAAGGACCAGGACGGTGACTACTTCACCGGCCACCTGGACAAGGACAACTACATCCTGATCGGATTCGACGCCGCTTTCTAGCTGGGAAAAATGCGCATCGATGAGCCGGATACACGACATAATTCATTATGTTGTATCCGGCCATCATTTCCGGCCTGATAGCACCAGCACCCACGCTCCGCACGGACTTCCAATTCCCGCAAGCCTTAGCCATCAACAATAATCAGAAAAATGAGCCGTATTTAGGCATTTGTGCCTATACTAATCCGAATTCAAGATTGCTCTGTGGCAACTAATCCAGGGCCTGCCGGCAAGACCGGGGGCTAGTAAAAAAATCCTGAGGTTAAATCCTCTGCAAAGTAAACCGCAGCTTTTCAAAAATTCACAGCTTTCATTTCGACGAACTTTAGTTCGAATGCAGGACAAAGCCATCGAAAATTCGTTATCACCGCAAATACTTCTCAGGAGTAATAGATGCTAGCCAGAACTACTGCGCTGACGCGCGCGGCCCTGTCCGCAATCATATGTTTCAGCCCTCTGCTGATCCTTCCTGGGGTCACCATCGCTCAAAACGTTATAGACGCCACGAGCGAGACCATCCAGACCGATGAACCAGGGGTCTTCCTGAAAAGAAAAGTGGGTATTGCCAGGTTCTCCAATGAAACACAGTCAGGAACCACCTTCCTGGTTGATGACTCAGGAGACCGGATTGGAAAACAGGCAGCGGACATCCTCAGTGCGCGGCTTGCCGAGACCGGCAAATTCTTGATGTTTGAACGGCTTGATGCAGATGATGTAACCGCCGAACAAATGCTGGCTGGCCTTAAAGAGCAAGGCGTCAGCATCGACTATCTTATCGTGGGATCGGTAAGTGAATTCGGTCGCTCCACTGAAAGCGAGAGTGGGATTTTCCAGCGTACAAAAACCCAGAAGGCCTATGCGAAAGTCAATGTCCGAATTATTGACGTAGCCACAACACGAATAATCTTTGCTACCGAAGGCGCAGGTGAAGCAACGTCTGAAGCCAAGAAAACCATGGGTGTGGGCGCGAGTGCCGGCTTTGACCAAAGCCTGACAGACAAGGCAATGTCAGCGGCAATCTCGGAAATGATAAGCAACCTCACTGAAAACATGACAAACAAACCTTGGAAGTCCTTCATCCTGGCTCAAGAGGACGACCTCTACATTATTTCCGGCGGTCCAAGCCAGGGACTACAACCTGGCTCGACTCTGATGCTGTACGAAAATGGGCGAACGGTAAAGAACCCACAGACAGGTGCCGCGATCACCCTGCCCGGAAAGCAGATTGGCACAATGGAAGTCGTTTATTCGGTAGGCGAGGACGAATTCAACGAATTGTCCTTTGTCACGTTGAGCGGCGGACCTATCAGCAAGACCCTGGATCATTACTATATTTCCGACAAGTAGGGGACTCATCGTGAAAAAATTATTTTTGCTCGCATTGATAACCATGTTGACCGCCTGCGGCAGTGCCCATCAACGCGCCAGTGGCATCGAAGAAAGCACATTGTTGATGATCCGGGGCAAGACCCTGATAGGTTTGACCGTATCAATTGAACCGGGTCTCACAAGAGTCATTCAGGAATCGGACCTAACCCCATACACGATGAGTGTTCTTGCCGCGAAGGATAAAGAAGAGGAAGGTCTGCAAACGGTCACGTTCAAAGTCGAAGACGGCCAAATCAAGGTCACGGTATCGCGCGGCACTGAGATCCTTATCGCCCGGAAAATGCAATTTTCACATGGCCAAACCAGAGAAATAAGGATAAACAAATGAAAATAATTATAAGTTGTCTAGTCGCCAGCCTCGTTTTCCTCGGAGGATGCGCAGCCACTGTTACCGAGGCGGGATATTACTGGGGAGATTACTCCCAGACTCTGTACAAATATACCCTGGATCCCAATGAAGACACCCTGGCCGAGCATACAGAAGAACTCAATAACATTATCGACAAATCCAGGGAATTAGGCTTGCGAGTGCCGCCCGGCATTCACGCAGAACTCGGCTACATACGGGCAAGGCAAGGAGATAACGCCCAGGCCACGGCATATTACGAAACCGAGATGAGCCTGTATCCGGAATCAAGGCTGTTCCTGGAAAGACTGACTGCCACCACCACCAAGGGGAGCAACTAATCATGAAAAAAATGCTACTCCTCGCCATAATGGCAACGACCCTTTCCGGCTGCGCCGCCGTCCCCAGCGGCACCAAGCAGACCGCGTTCCCTGCCATGTATACCGATGCGAAGCCGGTTTCCATGCTCATCGTTCCGGCGATAAACGAGTCCACGGCGGCCAATGCCCCCGACCTGCTGAATGTCACGGTCACCCAGCCGTTTGCGAATAATGGCTACTACGTGATGCCGGTATCCATCATCTCTGACATCTTCAAGCGCGAAGGAATCATCGAGGGTAACCAGGTCAAGGGAATCCCCACCAGTGTGTTCAAGACGAACTTCGGTGCCGATTCTGTCATGTTCGTGACCATCACAGAATGGGACAAGAATTACATAGTGATAGCGGGCAACGTGACCGTGGGCATGGAATATGTGTTGATGTCCACCACCACCAACGAGGTCCTGTGGTCCTATTCCCAAAAAATCGTGGTGGATACCTCGGGGGATTCCAGTGCCGGGATTATAGGCGCCATAATTTCCACGGCCGTCGCCACAGCAGCAACTGACTACGTCCCCGTCGCCTTCAAGGTAAACGAAACTGCCGCGGGGGCACTGCCTTTAGGGAAGTATCACCCCAGGGCGGGACAGGACGGTGCGGACCCGGTAAACCTTGAGGCCAAGGAACTTGCCCTAAGTCCGAACTGATAAAAAAGGGGGTCCGACTGTGACGCCCACCTGCGGTTCAGTGATGCCGCTGAGAAGACCAAAGAGGCCGGATGCGTAACGAACGCATCCGGCCTCTTTTATGCTGCTGCGGCAACCGGAGGCTTGCTTTCCCTGAGCAGGTAGGCGCACATGGCGGGCACCACCATCAGGGTCAGCAAGGTGGAAGCGCTGAGTCCCGAGATAATTGACCAGGCCATGGGCGGCCACAAGGTGCTCTGGGTCAGGGTCATGGGTAGCAAACCCGCCACCGTTGTCAGGGTGGTCAGCAGGATGGGCCGGGTGCGCCTGGCCACCGCATCGGCTATGGCCTGCTCCAGGGGCATGTCACTTTCCAGGTTCCGATCCAGCACATCGATCAACACGATGGCGTTATTCACCACGATGCCTACCAGGGCCACCACGCCCAGCAAGGCGGTGAAACCAAAAGGATTGTCGGTCAGCAGCAGGCCGGGGATAACGCCGGTGGCAGCCAGGGGAACGGTGACCAGGACCATGCCCAGGCGACGGAAGGAATTGAACTGCAACAACAGGAACACCAGCAACAACACGATGCCCACGGGCATAGCCGAAAACAGCGCGTCATTGGCATCACCCGAGCTTTCCAGCTTGCCGCCAAACTCCAACTGGATTCCCGCTGGCAACGTCAGGCCCTTAAGTCTGCGCTGCAAATCCGAGGTGACATTGCCAAAGGCATAGCCGTCCTGGAGTTCCGACATCACGGTGGTCATGCGCCTGAGGTCAAAGTGCTGGATGGCCGAAGGCTGCCATTCCAGTGAATTAGTGACCAGTTGCGCCAGGGGTACGGCATTGCCATTTGGCGCGAAGACATAAGCCGTCTCCAGGTGGTCGGTCGCGTAGCGCTCACCCTCAGGGGAACGAATCACAATAGGCACCGGGTCCTGCCCTGCCCTGTACTGGCCGATCTCCACGCCCAGGGACCGTCCCCGCAAGGCATCGGCAATATAGGAGCGGTCGAGTCCGTGTCGGGAGGCCGCCGCATCGTCAATCTCATACACCAGGGTGGGTGTGCCCGTACCCAGACTCTCGTGGACATCCGCCGTACCCGGAACCGTCCTGGTCAACTCCATGACCTGCTCGGTGGCCAGTCGCAGAGTTGCAAAATCATCCCCGTACAGGCGCATCTCGATAGCCGCCGTAACCGGCGGACCCTGGCCCAGTCGACTGGGCACCACTTCCACATCGGGAAGTTGTTCCCGGGCGTAGTCTCGCACGGCGGTAAAGATGGCGGGCAGGTCATCGGCACTGTCGGCCAGTACCGCCAGGCGACCCACATGGGGGCTGCGCGGGTTCTCGTTCAGGTTGTAATAGAACGTGGGCCCGGAGAAACCTGTCCAGGTGTAAACATTTTTCACCTCGGGCAAGGCCTGCAGCATGGCGGTCATCTCAGTGGCTGCCGCCGAGGTCGTACTGATGTGAGTACCCTCGGCGAAATTCAGGTCCACGACCATTTCACTGCGCGCGGTATTGGGGAAGAAGTCGTTGTCCACGTAGCGGGCGGCGAACACGGACAAGGCTACCAGCACCACGGCGCACAACAGTACCCTGCCCTTGTGCCTGACCGCGTATTGTCCAATCTTGTGCCCTGCCCGGGCAGCAAGAGGCTGGTGCATAGCCTTACGCGGTCGCAACAGCCACTGCCCCAGCACCGGGGTAACAAAAATAGCGTACACATAACTTACTGTCAGGGTGAGCATTACCATGCCCGGGATCATGCGGGTGAAGTCCGCAGTATTGCCCTTGGAAATCAGCATGGGTACAAACGCTGCCAGGGTGGTTCCGGTGGCCGCCCCAAGCGGAGCCGCCAGTTCTTTCACCGATAACAGGGCGGACTGGGCGCGACTCACACCCCGATCCATATGCCACTGAATGTTTTCCACCATCACGATGGCGTTATCCACCAGCATGCCCAGGCCGATAACCAGGCCGGCGATAGCAATCTGGTGAAGCACCCCGCCGCCGATGGCATAAATCGCCAGGGAACTGAGAGTCACCAGGGGCACCACGGAGGCAACCAGGAAGCCCAGCCGCATTCCCATGGTCAGGAACAGGATTCCGGCAACGATGACCACACCCTTGAGCAAGGTGGTGCCCAGTTCGGAAAGGCGCTTTGAGACGTGATCAGGTTGAAACAGGATCACCTCCACCTGCAGCGGTGCAAACTCACCCTGAAGCTCCTCAACCAGGATCTTTAGGCGCTTGCCCCACTCCACCACCTGCACGGTATCCCTTTGCAGGATCAACGACAGTCCCACGGCCGGCTGGGAATTGACCCACATGAATTCGCGGCCCGGCTCAGCCGGACCATGATGAACCGAGGCGACCTCGGATAAGGGAAGCGTCATCCCGGAGGGCAAGGCGATGGGCGTATTCCGGATTTCCTCAATGGATCGAAACTCGGTCTCCGGTCGCAGGTTGGCTGTCTTGCCTTCCACCAGCACCGTGCCACCCCCACGTACCTGGTTGCGGGCACTGAGTTGAGAGGCCAGGGAATTGGCCGACAGGTTCAAGCGCATTGCTACTGAATCTGAGTACGTCACGGTGACCTGTTCACCGGGATCTCCCGCCATCTCCACCCTGGCCACGCCATCGAGCTGGTACAGGCGCTTCTTGATGCGATCGGCAGCCTTGCGCAGCACTAGCAAGTCCTCGGATCCGGAGATGGTCACCACCGCCGAGGTGTTATCCACCACCCGGTCATTCACCACCGCCTGCCCCACGCCTTCGGGAAACTTGGCCCTGGCGCGACTCACCGCCACCCTTACCCTGTCCCACTCGGTATCGGTGTTGTAGACACTGTCCTTGAGAATAATCTTTATCGCCGCCTGGCCCGACCTGACGGTGGATCGCAGGTGCTTGATCGCCTCGATTTCAGCCAGCTCTTCCTCC
>Ga0316195_10000300_pt1 | contig 18764 bp, 16 predicted proteins | sample Phised1_MG_FD_204937 | JGI IMG/M metagenome (GOLD analysis project Ga0316195, IMG submission 204937) | Coastal sediment microbial communities from Maine, United States - Phippsburg sediment 1 | ecosystem: Environmental > Aquatic > Marine > Coastal > Sediment | place: USA: Maine | collected...
CAGAAATGGCCAGCTGTGGATCTGCCGCCAGCGGGTTGGTGTCCATGGCGGTGACGAAAAGTGCCGCTGGGCGGGTGCCCGGCACCGGGATTTTGCTGTATGGCCGGGTGCGCAGCGCGGGCCACAAACCGGAGTCGACCAACTGCCCTTCAACCTCTTCAGCGGAAAGTTGTCCGAGACGATCAGCAGTAGTAACGGGGAAGGTTTTTTCCTCGCCGCCACGAATCTCGATGACCAGTGACAGGAAGAGGCGCCGCGCACCCCGGTTGATGGCGACAACCTTGCCTGATGCTGGCGCCGTATAGTGGACCTTTGGGTTCTTCTTGTCGGAGAAGAGCGGCTGGCCGAGGATGACTTCTTCCCCCTCGGCAACTAGCAGCGTTGGCTTCATGTCGACGTAGTCACTGCCGAGCAGTGCGACATGACGAACCGGCGGACCATTCTCGACCTGCATCCTGGGTGCGCCGCTAATTGGCAGATCAAGCCCTTTTTTTATCAGTATCATGGCCATCCTTCAGATTAATGGCTCAGAGCCACGACATCGAAAGCCCCGGAGGATCAGAACCGTTGCCGGCACCGTGCCGGTCAGCGGTTCAGTGCTTGCGGTTTTTTCTAGAGAGGCTGCAAATGTTCGAGGTTATCGCCCTCTGGCCGCCCTGGCGACACAGGGAGATCCCAGCCAGTCAAAACCTTGCAGAGGGCGCCTGCAGCAGAAGTTCGCGGCAGCCATGCAGTCGACCGGGCGGGGGGTCAGGAGCCCATACCCGGCAGGTCGTCACTGAGGATTAGGGAACACCCTTGATGTACTTTTTGAGTTCCTTGATGACGAAGTCCTTCTCGTCCAGCGACGCCTTGACCAAGTCACCGATCGACGCCAGGCCGACCAGTTGGCCGTTTTCCATAACCGGCAGGTGCCGGCAGCGGTTTTCAGTCACGATGGCCATAGCTTCATCAACCGTGGTCTCAGGAGTGATGTAGTAAAGAACCTCCGTCATCACCTGACGAACAAAAGCCTTCTGGGAGCAGCGGCCGCCAAGATCAACCTTGCGGGCATGGTCACGTTCGGTAAACATGCCAACCACACGGTCATCTTCCATAACAACCAGGGCTCCGACACCCTTTTCCGACATCAACACCAGGGCGTCATAAACCTTGGCATCCGGAGCAATGTGCCAGACTTCGCTCCCTTTCAATTTCAAGATCTGTGCAATGGATTTCGACATACCCGGCCCCCGTTGAGCGATAAAGATTAGACTCTTAGTTTAGCAAAAAACCCGCAGGAAAAAAAGTTCCCGCCAATTTCAAAATGCATTGCCCCGGAAGGCCTCGGCGACAGCTGCAGTAGGTTGGTCGACTGCAGTAGGCTGCCCGCCGAAGAACTGGTCTTCCAGCATGATCTCGAACTCGGCCAGGGAGATCTCGTCGATCCGGAGAAATTGCGCCTCCGCGGTTGTCGGCAAGACGAGGACCGGGGTCTTCTCAAGGCAAGACCGACCTTGCGGATAGACCCGAACTCAACCAGCAGATCGCCGGTGCGGATATGCAGGCGCTGCTTCTTTAGAACATGTGAGCGCTGTTGGCTGGTCAACGGGCGCAGCTCTTTGAAGATTTCAATCAGGTAGCAATCGGAGACCAGCTTGTTCTTGATCCGTTTGGCATAAATCACCTGTGCTTCAGTGATCAGCCCGTTGTCAACCTGGAGCATGGCAAGGGTATCGCCATTCTCGGAAGCCGGCTGCGCTGGTATTGGAGATAGCCTTTTTGAGGTTTGAGGAACAGGCGTCCTAGACTCGGGCATAGGGTCAATCCATTACATAATGATGAATCCGACGGCATCAAGATTAACACATAACTCTCCGGGTGCAAAAAACGCCGGCGACCGATAGGATTTTGCGCTTAACCCGTCTGCGATCAGGGAAGAAGCAGGCGCAGGGCAAAGATCAGGACAGTGGCAATGACAAAGCGCTTAATCCATTCATGACCTTTTTTCACCGCCATGTGGGAGGCGACCCACCCTCCAAGGGAGTTGCCGGCGGCCAGCGCAAATCCCAGGACATAGTCTACCTGGCCATGCATAACAAACACCGTAAGCGCCACCGCTGTGAAGGCAAAAATGACCAGGACCTTGACGGCATTGATGCGGACCAAGTCCAGACCGTGAACCAGCAGCCCGCTGATGATCAGGAAACCGACACCGGCCTGAACGAACCCGCCATAAACGCCGATGCCAAAGAAGCTGATGAGCAGCACCGTCAGCCGCAGAGGCGTCATTGGTGCTTCCGACCGCTTGAGGCGTTTCATCGGATCAAACACCATGAAGAGCAGAACCCCGACCATGATCAGGGCCAGCAGGCGACGAAACAGCATCTCATCGACGGTAATTGCCAGACGGGCACCGAAATAACTGCCGATCAGAGCAGGGGGAATACAGATCAGGGCCAGGCCGATCGGGAAAACCCCCTGGCGTTTGAACCCGGTGATCGCAAAAATATTCTGGCAGAAGATGGCGATGCGGTTGGTCCCGTTGGCGGTCGCCGCTGGCAATCCGAAAAAGATCAGCAGCGGCAGGGTCAGCAGGGAGCCGCCGCCCGCCAGGACATTGAGAAAGCCGGCGAGGATGCCAACCATGGCCAGGGCCGGGACTTGCCAGACGTAAGGATCCATTATTTCGCCTTCTTCTCTAAAAGTTCACGAATGACTTCCCCGGCCATGGTCAGGCCGAAGAGCGGAGGGATAACAGACGAGCTGCCGAGCGGTGCGCGCTGGGACTGGTAATGGCCAGTCTCATCTGTAGCCACAGGTTGCCGCCCGGCAGTCAACGGCCGAAACAGTTCGGTGGAGTATACCGTTTTGACGCCACCGATGATGCCGCGGTGCCGCAGCTCGCGACGCAGGATCCGCGCCAGACGGCACTTGTGCGTATCCGCCAGGTCAGCGACCTGAATGCGCGTCGGGTCGAGCTTGTTGGCTGCCCCCATTGAGGAAATAACCGGCAGCTGCCTTGCCACGCAGGTTTCGATCAGGTGCAGCTTAGCCGTGATATGGTCGATGCAGTCAAGCACATAATCGTAACCACGCTGCAACAGCTCATCGGAGTTTTCCTGGCTGTAAAAGGCCTGCAATGGTTCCACCTGCACCAGCGGATTGATCGCCCTGCAGCGCTCCGCCATGACCAAGGCCTTGGGATGACCGATGGTGCCGTCATGAGCATGGATCTGACGGTTGCAATTGGTGATATCGACCCGGTCGAAGTCGATCAGCGTCAGGCGTCCGATACCTCCGCGCACCAGCGCTTCAACGGCGTAGCTGCCGACGCCACCCAGACCGAACACCGCCACTGAGGCCTGCTTGAGTCTTGACACGCCTGCCTCGCCAATCAAGAGGGTCAGCCGGTCGAAGCGGTCAGGGTTGCTCATGGATTCATTCCTTCTTCTAATTCTGTTTAGCGACCGCTAACTGCGGAAGTTTCAGGACCCGACAGGCGTTGGCCGTGGTAATCCGTGCCGTTTCTTCCCGACTCCAGCCGCGCAGGGCCGCAACCCGCTCGGCCACCAGCGCGAGGTACGCCGGCCGGTTCTTTTGCCCGCGATGTGGCTCGGGTGTCATATCAGGCGCATCGGTTTCGAGCACCAGAGCTGCCGCAGGGACTGAGCGGACAACATCTGGAAGCCGTCGTACCGAAGCATAGGTCACCACGCCGCCGATACCGAGGACGAAGTTCATATCGATGATTTTCCGTGCTGTTTCAAGGCTGCCGGAAAAGGCGTGGAAAATCCCGCCGATTTGCTCGGCACCTTCCTGGCGCAACAGTTCGATAATCCGTCCCGTGCTGCGTCGCGCATGGATCAGCAGGGGTTTGTCAGCTTTCCGCGCCAGCTGGATCAACTGAATAAACACCTCTTCCTGGGCGTGCCAGGAACTTGCGACCAGGCGATCGAGCCCCACTTCACCGACGGCAACTACCTTGGGGTGTTGCAGGAGGTACCGCAATTCCTCAAGATGAGACAGCTGACAGCTGTCGGCTGCCTGCGGATGAATCCCCGGGGCAGCATAAACATCAGCATGCAGCTCGGCCGCCGCCATCACTGCTGCCCAACGCTCCGGGGAGGTCCCCGGCACAAGCCACCCGCCGACGCCGACCTTGCGCGCCTCGCCAAGCTGGATTTCCAGTGCGTCCAAAAAATCCAGGTGGATATGGGTATCGAGATATCGTGTCACAGTGATCAGAATGTATCATAACCATTGCCAGGCAACCAGTCCCTGCGAATTTGCCTTGCCGCATTTCATCCCCCTGTGATAATCGTAAACAGCCTATAATGATTTCTTTTTCCATGTAATGTTCAGGAGTCCCATATGCAGAAATCAGCACAGGGCAGCACCACTTACCTGAGGAAGCTGTTTCTCTTCAATCACGGTGCCGGCCTGGCCATCGGTGCGTGCTTCCCATTTGTTGCTTACGCGATGCTGGGCGAAGTGGCCCTGACCCCGCAATTTTTCCTGGTTTGCCTGCTTGCCGGCTTTTGTCTCGGGGCGGCAGCCTTCTGGTTTGTCAGACAAACCCTTAAAAAACAGCTTCAGCAGCAGCTCCTGGCCCTGCATGAACTCCTCGGCGAAACGCGCATGGACCATAGAGGGCAAACGGTCGAAGACCTTTTTGCCGCAGTCAACCATACAGTTAGCAAAGTCCGTAATTTACTCACCAATTTACAGGTAACGGTCGACGAATTCGTGCCCCTCTACCAGGCGCTGGCCGATGCCAGCCGGTATCTGTCGGCCAGGGCTGAAGACGGACTCCAGGCGGCACAAAGCGCACGTTCCGACGTTGATGGCATGTACCAGAAACAGCAGGCCGTGATCCGCCAGATAGAAAAGCTAACCAGCCAGTCACAGGATGAGGCGGCGCTCTCGCGGGAGCTCTCCGCCTCACTCGAGGAAATGGCCGGAGCGCTGGAGCATTCGTCGCAAAAATTCCTTGAGACGACCCACAATGTGGACGAGATGGTCCGTTCCATCGAGAACGCAACCACCCAGGCGCAAAAGATGGCACGTGCTACAGAGAGCACAGCTCACGATCTGGATAAAATTGGTGAAGCCCTCGACCGGTTGCGCACCGGCGTCGCCAGCAGCGCTGAAAGCTCAGCTGCCGTCAAACAAGATGCTGAGCAGGGCGTCAAGGTCGTGCAGTCCTTTACCTCGGAGATGGACCGTATCGATGACGAAAGCCGCAAAGCGATCACCGCCATGCAGCGCCTGAACCGCCAGACCGCCGAAGTCACCAAGATCATCGAGGTCATCAAGGACCTGGTCTCCGATACGGAGCTGCTCGCCTTCAATGCGGCCATCATCGCCGCCAAGGCTGGCGCAGAAGGACGTGGCTTCTCTGTGGTTGCCGAGGAAATCCGTGACCTCGCCGACCGCACCACCACAAGCGCCGAAGAGATTGAGGCCATCATCAAGTCGATCCGCAAGGATACCGCCCAGGTGAACATGTCCGTCGAGTCGACCGGGCACTTCATCGGCCGAGGGAAGGAGCTGTCGCGCTCGACCGCCGAGGCCCTCGGCAAGATCGTGACCAGTTCCAGCCAGGCCGCAGCAGACTCTCACGAACTTTCTCAGCAAACCGCCGAGCAGGGGCTGCGTGCCCGCAACCTCATCGACCAGGCGGGTAGCAGCCTGCGTTCGGTCCGGGCCATTGTGGAAACCATGGAGCAGCAGAATGCCGCGATTGAACGCATTGATTCCGGGGTTGACGAGATGAAGTCGGCAGCCGACCAGATCGCCCGCGGCTTCGATGAACAGGTAAAGGCCAATCACGAATTCGATCGCAGCCTGATGGCACGCGAAGAGCAAATTCAGGCGATCTTCGAAGCCACCCATTACCAGATGGAGACAGTTGAAAAAATCTTCGCCCACTTTGGCCGCTCCGAAGAACGCTTGACCGGCAACGCCGAAAGAGCACGGACTATTATCAACGAGATCAACGCCCTGGAAACCCTCGCCGAGAAGCTACGGGAACTCGCCGCCTGTTTCCAAGCCGAAGAGATTAACGAAACACCGGAGAGCTGACGCGTAAGGAAGATCTCTCTTTGTCTCGGGACTGCCCCGGGCCGTTCTCTGTACAGCGTTGCCCTGCTCAACAAAAAAAGCCCTATGGGCGAATAAGGCATGGGTTCCGTTAATCTGTCATATAACCACTCTTAACATAAAAGTTCATACCTCAATGAATTTACACCTGCGGCATAAAGTTACAGGTGCTTTTCGCTTGGGAGAAGCTAGTGCCAAAAGAAATAGTCCATTGGACAATAGCTGAGAGGATAAAGATGTCACTGCCTGCTGGCCCGATGAAGGCGGCGGCCAACCAATACCCTGAAGTCTTATTGTTAGGTGCCGTCTTTCAGGACAGCCTTTATTACACTGACTCTGCCGATCCCGATGTTCAGTCCTTGCCAGATATCTTCCACGGCACAAACAAAGAAGATCCCTATAACCTTATTAACTCGCTTATCAGCATGTATCATGACGCAGACACTAACAGAAAGGAGATCATTCTTGCCTTCCTCCTGGGCGCTACTTCACATGTATTTATTGATTCAACCTTCCATCCTTTGATTTATTACTTCACGGGCAACTATTACGACGTGTGCCCTCTCAAGAGGCGCGCGGCCATTAGAAAACATAGGGAGTTTGAGGCTCTGCTGGACTTGTCAGTAGAGCCTCTCTCTGCGTCATGTAGGCCGTATGATGTCGACCGTATTGTGATCCAGGGATTGGGTGATCTTGAAAAGGTTTTCTCTGACGGGATACGATTGTCTTGGTGCCAAGCGACCCTTGACTTCGATATAGTCGAGAACGCGTATAGAAATTTCAGACGCGCCAGAAAACTCTATACAAACAAATGGTTAATGTCTGGCTTGGCCCCATTTGTGAGATTCCTCCCCGAAACTCATCAATCCCTATTGGAGTTATCGTATTTCACTGCAAGAGCGGAACGTTATGGCCCGCTAGATGTCCGTTTAACCTACCTGCACCCCGTAAAAGGGGATATCAATGTTGTCACTATTGATGAACTCATGGCAGAGTCTATTCGCTCCTGCGTAGGATTCTTAACTGAAGTAGATATGACGACGGGTTCAATAGGCTCATTCCTTTGCGGGCCGTCTCTGGAGACGGGCATAACGAACTCCAGCGTTCGCGATATGCGTATTTTTAATAAGGATTGACAGGCCTTTTGAAGACAATCGGAAGGCTGATCAAGAATTGAAAACTAGTAATTGTGTTATAGATAGGCAGCAAAAAAACACCAGCGGCCAAATGACAGCTGGGGGTTTTTTGTGCAGTAAAAAGGGCAGCCCGGCGGAAGGCTGCCCCTTTCTATTGATCCGGAGACTGAAGGAGGCAAACGGTCAGAAACGGATCATGGCCCCTGCGTAGGGACCGTCAAAGGTTGCATTAATCTTTACGTCGCTTTCATCGACATCGACATCGAGGTAGCGGTAGCCGACAAAAAGACCGATCATCGGCAGGGGAGAAAGTTCAACCTGTACGTCTGCATCGAGAAAGGAGTTGTTTTTGAAATTTAGGTAGCCGACCCTGCCGACCACGCCGAGGTAATCAGCCAGGGCGAGGCGCCCGCGCAGGCCGAGAGTCGCCACCGGGACGCCGGCTGAAGCCGATTCCTGCAAGTCGTAGGAAGCCTCCTGCATTTTGAGGTCGGCATCAATATATATGGCCGTCAGTTCGGGCCCAAGTTGCAGACGAACCGGAAGATCGTCGACATCGACCAAGTACCATGCCAATCCAGCCTGATAGAGCTTCATATCAACATCGCTGTCGACCTGGCTGCCGGCAATAAAGGTTTCGCCGTTGAAATTTATGTTCTGGGTCAGCTCGCCGTCACCGGAAAATTTGACCGGCATATAAGCGGCAAAGATGCGAAACGAACCGAACTTCATGGCACCCTCGACCAGATAATTTTCACTGTCATCTAAGCCGAGGTCATCATCCATATCCACGTTGGTACCTTTCAATCCCCCGCCGCTGACAGCGAAATCCCCCTTGGGCCGGAGCTTCAAGTATCCACCTTTGATTGCAAACAGTTCATCGGCCAGCGCCGGTCCGGCAATCAGGCAGAAAACGGTTACAAGGGGGAGCAATCGTTTCGGGGACAACATAAATACCTCCAGATGATCGTTGCGGCGGCGAGGACCTCTTCGTGTCTGTACTCTGATGAATAAGCAAGCCATATGCCGAATTATTACGACTGCCCGCGAATAAAGTTATTCACTCCTGATTACGGTGATTTATCTCGAGAGGCAGGCAGGCATAAAGGGAACGACAGTGTCATTGCAGCGGGCCACGATGACAAACAAGGGCAACAGGCTTCAGCCTAATAGCGCAAAGACCTTAACAGAATGAATAACGCAAGGATGCCATGTCAAAGAAAAGGGGCAACAGGTTTGCTTGTTCTTAACAAATATTTTTCTTCGTGGCTGGAGTTACCGCTATGCGCCTTTGTGGGAATACATCAGTTGAAAAAAAAGCCCCACAGTCAAGGAGGGCGACTGTGGGGCAACGGGTTTGTGGGTTTTCTTAGGAGGTAGAACATGAAGAGTGTTCTGTTATGTATATCTTACTTATTTGGTCAGATATGTCAAGCAAGAAAATGCAACTAATTTTATGCCCCCGACAATCCAAGCAGCGCGACACTGCCTCGATCTTTAAGGAGCATCGTTTTGTTAACTTTCGACATCTGGGTCCTTCGTCAGGAGAGCTGCTTCACATCTTGGCAAGCCTGATTGCTGACGAACCCTTGTGTGAGTTGGGCATCATATGGCCACTAGGCAGCATGTCGTCCATTGGCGGTTTGCCATGCTGACGGCGGTCCTCCTTACATTTGCACTACATTATATCTTTTCGCCGACACAATTTGACAAGGGCTCCCTGCTCATCCAGTGAGAGTCCCGGGAGAGCCCACGGTAGCCGCTTGTCCGAAAGACCTCTTTGACTGCGGCTATCAACAGCCCGCCAGGAGCTGCGCGAGCTTTTCTGCAGGCGAGGGCTATGACGCTGCCGGTGAACGTACCGCACAGACAGCCGCCGTTGCCAATGCCACAAAAACCTCTTGGCAAAAGGGATCATCGGCAAAGAGCCGGGACTCTAGCCTTCCTTGATACCGAGCTTGCGCAGGATGGTGATCATCGGGCACCAGTTGGTAAAAGCGCTCTGGAACAGGTTCAACCCGACAAAGGCGGTGAAGAACAGCCAGTAGGGGGAATGCAGCTGCGACAGGATCACGCTCAACATGATGAAAAATCCGGCAATCAGGCGCAGGTAACGGTTGATGGTCATGACTGGAATCTCCTTACATGGGCCTCTGGGTCGCGGCCGTAAATCAGCCAGTAGACCACGGGGATAACGAGCAGGGTAAAGGCGGTAGAGGCGAAGACGCCGAAGATGATCGACCAGGCCAGCCCGGAGAAGATTGGGTCGAGGGTGATAACCCAGTTGCCGAGCAGGGCCGCCCCGGCGGTCAACAGGATCGGCCGCAGGCGCACGGCGCCACTTTCCACCAGTGCATCGCGCAGCGGCACACCGCGTTTGAGGGCATGGTGGATGAAATCGATGAGAATGATTGAATTGCGTACGACGATGCCGGCCAATGCGATCATGCCGATCATGGCGGTCGCCGTGAAAAATATCGGCGTCGCGTAGCCGCCCACCGGGTGGTCGAACAACAGGTTGAGCAGCCAGAAACCCGGCATGATGCCAATCATGGTCAAGGGGATCGCCCCCATGATGATTAGCGGCATGGCATAAGAACCGGTCTCCAGGATCAACAGGATGTAGATCAGGATCAGGGCAGCACCAAAAGCCAGACCGAGATCACGGAAGACGTCGAGGGTGATGTTCCATTCTCCCTCGCCGCTCCAGACGACCCGGGTCCCTTCCGGCAGAGGGTTGTCCTTAAAGTGACCGCTGATATTGAGGATGGCGTTGACAGGGCTGCGACCGGCCATCTCGCCGAACACGTAAACCACCCGCTCGAGGTTCTTGTGATAAATAGTCGGCTCCAGCGTTTCTGCCTGGAACACCCCTAGCTCGCCGAGCGGGACCAGTTGCCCCCCGGTCCCCCGCACCTGCAGGCTGGCCAGCGCATCCAGTGAGGACCGCTCGGCCCTCCCCATGCGAAGTTCGATATGCAGGGGATGGCGCTCGGTCGGCACATGCAGCGTGCCCACATGCTCACCACTTAATGCCAGTCGCAAAGTTTGGGCGATCGCCTCCACCGCCACTCCGGCAAGTGCCGCCTTGCTGCGGTCAGGGACAAAACGGTAGCGGGTCTGCGCATACTCCACGGTATCATCTATATCGACCACCTTGTCCTCCGTAGCCATGCGCTCGGCAATCACTCCGGCCGCGGCAATCTGCCTGGCATAGGGGGTCCCCGAGTCGCCGTACACCTCCCCGACCAAGGTCGCAATGACCGGCGGCCCCGGGGGTGCTTCGACGATTTTCAGACGCGCACCATAAGCCGTGGCTATCCGAGTCAGGTCGTTGCGCAGGCGCAGGGTGATATCGTGGCTCTGCTGGGAACGTTTGCCCTTCTCCAGCAGGTTGATCCGCAGATCGGCGAGGTTGACCGCCTGACGCATGTAGTAATGACGAACCATGCCATTGAAATCCATGGCGCTGGCCGTACCCACGTAGGCCGCCACGTCCGTGACCTCATTGACCGTCACCAGGTAGTCTTCGAGCGCCCGTACTGCCCGGTCGGTCTCCTCAAGGGTGCTCCCTTCCGGGAGATCGACCACCAACTGGAATTCGTTCTTGTTGTCGAAGGGCAGCATCTTCATCGGCACCAGTCCCAGCACGGGGAGCGCCAGCGAAGCGAGCAGAAGGAGCATCACCCCGCCCATCAGCAGCCAGGCCTTGCGGCGACTGGCAAGGAAAGGGTCGAGCAATTTTCGATAGATTTTATAAGTGCGGCTTGTCTCAAGGACAAATTCCTCGTGGCCGTCCTTGCCGTATTGCCCCTTGAGGACGTGATAACTCATCCAGGGGGTGATCGTAAAAGAGACCAGCAGCGACATCACCATGGCCAGCGGCAGGTTGATCGCCATCGGCCTCATGTAGGGCCCCATCATACCGGTGATAAAGAGCATCGGTAAAAACGACAGGATCACGGCCATGGTGGCCAGGATCACCGGCGGCCGCACTTCGTCGACCGCGCTTAATACGGCATCACGCGGCGGCTCCTTCTTCATGCGAAAATGCCGGTAGATGTTCTCCACATCGACGATCGGATCGTCGACCAGCAAGCCCAGGGCCAGGACCAAGGCAAACAAGGTGACCCGGTTGATTGTGTAGCCGAAGGCGAAATTCACCAGCAGCGTCAGGGAATAGATGATCGGGATTGAGACGGCAACTACCAGCGCCTCGCGCCAACCGAGGGCGAACAACACCAGGGCCAGCACGGTCACCACGGCGATCGTCAGGTGCATCATCAGCTCGTTGACCTTGTGGTTGGCTGTTTCGCCGTAATTGCGGGTAACGCGGACTTCAATTTCCGGCGGGATGACCACGCCCTTGAGGCTTTCGACCGCGGCAATCACATCCTCAGCCACCACCACTGCGTTGGTGCCCTTCTGCTTGGCGACGGCAATATGCACCGCGTTGTAGCCCTCCAGCGCCGCATCGGCGCGGCCCGCGGCCGGACCGAAGTGCAGGCGGGTGTAGCTGGTAGCTTCGGCTGCGGCATCGGTTATGCTGGCGATGTCATGGAGGAAAACCGGCAGATCGCCATGCACACCGACCATCAGGTCGCCGACCTCGTCAGCTGAATTGAAAAAACTGCCGCCCTGTACGAGCAGCTCTTCATTGTTCTGTTGAAAGCTCCCTGCAGCAAGTTCCAGGTTGGCCCCGGCCAGAGCGTTTCTAACCATAAGCAGATCGAGATGGCGCGCCGCGGCCGCGGCAGGATCAATAGCCACCCGCAGCATGCGCGGCTGGCCACCGATGATGGTCGTTACCGAGGTGTGTTTAACGGCCTGCAGCCGGTCGACGACCTCTTCGGCGACCCGACGAAGTTCGAGCTCGGACGCCTGGCTTGAAATCAGTGACAGGTTGACGATCGGGACATCATCAACCTCTACCGGCTTGATGACCCATCCGGTCACGCCCGGCGGCACGACATCACTGTGCGTAATAATCTTGTTATGTAGCTTGACCAGCGACTGGATGCGATCCTCGCCAACGGAAAAGCGGGCCGTGACGATCGCCAGCCCGGGTCGGGACATGGAGTAGACATACTCGACGCCATCGACCTGCCAGAGCAGTTTTTCCAGGCTCGTGGCCACCTGCTTCTCAACCTCGGCAGCGCTCGCGCCGGGCATGTGCACGTAGACGTCGGCAAGGGGTACGACGATTTGCGGTTCTTCTTCTCGGGGGGTCAGGAGCAGGGCGGCAGTCCCGGCGATCAGGGCAAGGATGATCAAGATGGTTGCCAGGTTGCCCTCGAGGAAATGGGCGACGATGCGAGTCGGCAGCGAATGTTTCTGAGCACCCATCAGTGGCGCTCCAGGCGAGCACCGTGACGGGCTCTGGCCAGATCCCCGGCAACGATCTCTTCTCCCGCATGCAATCCGGACAATATCTCAACCAGACCGGCATGCATGGCCCCGGTGCGGACCAGGCGGTACTGGAGGAGATCTTTTTCGACCACGTAGACTCCGGTCAGCTGGCCGCGCGTGACAACCGCCTGCAATGGAATCATCAGGGTCGTCATACCGGAGCCATCGGACATGAGGACCCTGGCAAAGAGCCCGCCCTGCAGCTCTGCGTCTTCCGGCAGGGTCAGCCAGGCAGTGATGGTGCGCGAGTCAGGATCCGCGGATGACTGCAGTTCGGTCAGGGTTCCTGGCAGCTCCTTGCCCAGGGTCGGGACGGCAACCTGGAAAGTGTCGCCGAGTCGATGCCCGGTCGCCAGTCTTTCGGGAAGGGCGACTCGGACCAGCCACGGCCCGCTGCGATCAAGAGCAAGCAAGGGCATGCCGGGCTGAACGGTACTGCCGGAATCAACCAAAATTTCAGCGACCGTAGCGGCGTAAGGAGCCCTGAGCGTCGCCTGTTCTGCCATGGTTCGCGCGGCGTCCCGCTGTGCCTTGCTGGCCTCCAGGGCGGCCCTGGCCGAACCGAGACGTTCGACGGCTGCGTCACGGTCGGCCTGGACCTTGTCGAATTCATGCGGAGTTACGGCACCGGCCTGCCACAAGGGTGCAAAACGTGCATAGGTCTTCTCGGCCAAGCCCCGGTAGGTCTCGGCCTCGGCCAGCTGCTGTTGTGCGGCGGACACTGCGGATTCGGCGGCACGCAGCCCGCTGGTCGCCGTTTCACCGGAAAGCACCAGGATTGCATCGCCGGACTGCAGGACCTGCCCCTTGCTGACCAGAATGCGGGCCACCTGACCGGGAATCCTGGCCGTCAGCAGCCCGCGGTCGGTACTCTCAACAGTTCCCGGCAGTGCATAGCGTGCCGGCACGGCGACCGGTTCGACAACCAGTGTCGCCAGACCGCTGACCACAGTAGGCTCAGCAGATGTCTGCCCTGGCTCGATACGGTCGCCGCAGGCAGCTATCATGGTCAGAGCTATCAGAGTAAGGAAGAATCTGATCATGGCAGAGCCTCGCTTTCGTGCAGCAGGGCCTGCAACAGAGTGCCCTGTTCATAATAAACATTGGCGCGCGCAGTTAGCAGACCGGTTTCTGCCGCCGCCAGTTCGCTGCGGACCCGGGCCAGTTCGGTCTGAATATTAAGCAGATCCGTCAGCACCGCCAACCCGGCAGCATAGCGCTGGGACACCAGGTCACGACTGGCGGCCGCCGCGGCCAGCGAACTTTGCGCCAGCTCCAGTTGGACGACCGCTTCTTCTGCCTGCTGCAGTGCTTCGATCACAGCAAGTTTGGCCTGGCGTTCCTCTTCGCGCCGCTGCAGGTCCATGGCAAGGTGCCGGGCACGGGCCCCAGCCACGGCACTCGAACGCTCCCCGGAGTCGAACAGCAGCCATTCCATCCCTGCGCTGATACTCCAGGCGTTAGCGTCTTCAGCAAAGGGCAGGTCATTGTCGTTGCGCAGGTAAGAGGCTTGCAGACCAACCTTCGGCAAGTAGGTCGCCTTCTGCTGGCGGGTGGCAAGATCCGCACCCTCTACGGTTAAGGCCATCGCCTCGAGATCGCCGCGACGCATACTGGCCTCGGCATCCGGCAGAGCAAGGATGTCGACCATCGCCGGAGCAGCTATGTCGACTTCTCCCTCAGCCCTTCCGATAGCCAGGGCAAGACGGCGCTGTGCTGTCTTCAGGGTGTTGCCTGCGGTCAACAATTGCCGGCGTGCGTCATTTTGTAATACCTCGCTGCGCAAGGTATCGGCATGCAAGCCGATTCCGGCAGCTTCGCGCTCGCGAGCCATGGCAACCAGCTCTTCAGCTTCTCGTAACGACTGCTTTGCCCACTCCAACCTGGAGTGGCCCTGCTGCACGTTCAGATAGGCAACCAGGGTCGCCAACACTGCTCCCTCACGGTAGCGATCGTGCAAGGCATTGGCGGCAGACCAGTTGAGTGCGGCGCGTTCCCGGTCGAACTTAAGATCGGGATCGAAGAGCGGTTGGTTGAGGGTCAAACGGGTCTCAAAGTTGCTGCGCGCCGGCGGATCGTTGTAGGCACTGGCCTCTTGACTCAGTTTGAACCGTTTCTGATTTAGGGCAATAAAGAGACTGCTGGCCGGCTCATTGGTGCGCACAAAGCGCTCACTCAATGTCAGGCGCGGCAGATAGCGACTGAACCGCCCGCGCGCGTCGGCCTCTGCTGCAGACACTTCGGCGGCGCTGGACAGTACCAGGGGTTGGTCCCGCAGGGTCGAGGACAGCGCCTGGTCCAGTGAGACCCGCTCGACCGCCCGCGCCGGGGAGGCTGCGATGATCAGCAGGAGGAATAGGGGCAGATAACGCACGCAGCTTTTCATAGCTATTAATATAAATATATGAATGTTTAAATGCAAGCGGATATTTCTCTTCTTTCAAGACATTAAACTTCTATCACATTGTAGCGAAAAGTTAAGGGATCAACCGGCACATACGACGCGGCATCACGAATACAGCCGGAAACCGGAAAAATATTTTGCAAATAAAACGCAGTTTGTTTAAAATGCAGCTTCTTACGCACCGCGAAACGGGATCTTTCCCGCATCAATAATATGCATTCAATCTTGCTAAGGAGTGGCGAAAATGAAAAAAACTGTTTTGTTGATTCTGGCTCTCTGCATGGTGCTGACCATGACCGTCGGCCAAGGCTTTGCTGCCGAAGAGAAAAAAGACCCCCTCGCCGCCTGGAAGGCGAATTTCGACCCGAGCGGCGCAGAATACACTTACGTTTTGTCCAACATTTCCCATCCGGTTATCGAGGGTGTCGGCTTCGGCTACCGCCTGCGTGACCGCGTCTGGGAAGAATCCAAGGGCCGCCTCTATGTCGACTTCCGTCCCCTGGCCCAGTTGGGCGGTGAGAAGGACGTCATCAACAAACTCAAGCTCGGCGCCGTGCACGGTATGCTGAGCTCTTCGGTGGCAGCGGCCAACGTTGCCGACACCCTCGGCATCGTCAACCTCCCCTATGTCGTTGACACCTTCGACAAGCTTGACAAGTTCCGCAACACCCCGGAACTCTGGCAGCCCTTTGCCGACAGCGCCTTGGGAAGTGGCATCATGACCGTCGACGTGACCGGTTACGGTACCTACGGCTGGGCCACCACCACCCCGGTGAAGACCCTCGCCGACGCCAAGACGATCAACTTCCGCATCGCCGAAGCGCCGGTCAATGCCGATGTCTACAATGACTGGGGTCTCAAATTCACCATCATGCCCTGGCCGGATGTCCCCCAGGCGCTGCAGACCGGCGTTATCACCGGCCTTGATCACACGGCGATCGTCTGCAACATCACCAAAAAATTCACCATCGCCAAGAACTTTACCGAGCTCGATTACGCCCAGGGCCTGTTCATTCACCTGATGAACAAGCGCTGGTTCGACAAGCTGCCCGCCGACCTGCAGAAGATTCTCATGACGGCCATCACCGAGGAAAGCGCCAAGACCAGGGAGATGACCCGCAAACAGCACGACGAGCAGATTGCCAAGGCCAAGGAGGCCGGCGTTTCCTTTTACAAGCTTTCCGACGCCGACAAGCAGCAACTGATCACCGAGCTCGCCCCTGTCTACAAGTCCTGGGGCGAAAAAATCGGCTTGGATTACTTCAATAAGGTCAAGACCGCGCTCGGCAATTGATTCCTGACGCAAAACCCGTTATGATCTGCGACCGGGGAGACAAATTCTCCCCGGTCGTTTTTTTTGCTGCTCTGCCACAGAACAGGGGGTTTGTGTTTTTCGCGCCACGCGCCACTCTTGCCTATGAAGAAACTCATCTACTACATCCACCGCACCTTCGCCTTCGTCGAGGACTGGAGCCTGTTCATCACGGTCATGGTCGCCCTGCTGGTGGCGATCGCCAATGTTGCCTTGCGCAAGCTGACAAACGACGTCAACCTCTACTGGTCCGATGAGGTGGTGCGCAAAACTATTTACTTCACCACCTATGTCGGCAGCATCGCGGCGATCCGCAACCGCTCGCTGATCCGCATCGATGCCCTGCCGCAGCTCTTCCCGTTCATGAAAAAGCCGCTGACCTTATTCAGCCATATCGGCGTACTGGTCTTCTCCGGCTTCATGGTGTATCTCGGCTACGGCCTGACCCTGCTGGTCTACAATGATCGCTTCGCCAAGACCGCCTCTTTGCAGATTCCCGAATGGTATTTTTACGCCGTGCTACCGATCATGGGCGCGATGATGTTCATCCGCACCCTGATCATCATGGTCGAAGACTGGTTCGGTATTAAACTCTGCACCCCGCCTGTCAAAGATGAGGTCGCCTGAACATGGAGACCAACTACCTCATCATCATGGCGTTGCTCATCGGCTTCTTGGCCTCGACCATCCCGGTCTTCATGGCGCTGTTCTTCACCGGCACGGTCGGCCTAGTCTGGATTGCCGGCATCGATCCACAGATCGTCATTGAGGTTCTCTACCGCAGCATGGACAAGTTCGCCCTGATCGTGGTGCTCTTCTTCGTCCTCTGCGGCAACATCATGACTACCGGCAGCATCGTCGCCAAGCTGATCAAGACGGCCAACACGCTGGTCGGCTTCCTGCCGGGCGGTCTGGCCATGGCTGGAGTGCTCGCCTGCGGCTTCTTCGGCGCCATCTCCGGTTCGACGGTGGCCACCGTAGTTGCCATCGGCGGGTTCATGATCCCGGCTATGCTCAAGGAGAACTACGACGAGAAGTTCACCCTCGGCATCATGACCACGGCACCGATTCTCGGTGTGGTCATCCCGCCGTCGATCTCGATGATCCTCTACGCCATGGTCAGCAACGACCCTCTCGAGGCACTCTTTCTGACCGGCTTCATCCCCGGGTTCCTGATCATCCTGTTCATGTCCCTTTATGCCTACTTCTTCTGCAAGCGCCGCAACATGGCAACCACGGCGCGGCCGAACCTCAAGGATCTGTTGGCCACGCTGCGTGAGAGTTTCTGGGCCCTGATGCTGCCGGTGTTGATCTTCGGCGGCATCTATTCCGGCTACTTCACGGCCAACGAAGCGGCCGTGGTCGCCTGCTGCTATGCGTTCATCGTCGAGATCTTCATTCATCGCGACCTCAAGCTGCGCGAGATCAAGAACGTCGTCATCTCCTCGGCGATCACCTCGTCGACCCTGCTGGTGATCGTCGCCGGCGCCTCGGTGTTCGGTGAATACCTGACCTTCGAACAGATTCCCGGCCAGATCGCCAACGCCGTGGTGGAAAACATCCAGACCCCCTGGGTCTTCCTGCTATCGGTCAACATCCTGCTACTCATCATCGGCATGTTCATGGACATCATTTCCGCCACACTGATCCTGACTCCGATCTTTCTCCCTCTACTCAGTCGCTTCGGCATCGATACCATGCATTTCGGCCTGCTCATGACCCTCAACCTGGGTATCGGCTATTGCACGCCTCCTCTGGGAGTCAGCCTGTACATCTCCGGGGCCGTCGCCGACCGTGACCTGATCTATGTCTCCAAGGCGGTCATCCCTTTCCTGCTGATTCAGATTGCCATTCTGATAGTGCTGACTTACTGGCCCGACCTGGTGCTCTTCCTGCCGAGATGGGTCTACCCGTCACCGTGACAAGATGGAATTCTTAATTTTAAATGCTAAGGTTTGAATTAAGCTGTTATGCATTAACGGGTTAGGGAGACTGTTATGGAAACGAAAATTCTGATTCCGGTTGATGGCTCCAACACTGCAGGGCGCACCCTCGAAAAAATCATCGCCCTGAAAGAGCGGTTCCCGCAAGAGCTGACACTGCTGCACGTCGTCGATATCGACAAGCTCACCTACCGCATGATTCCCGATTTTCAGCTCGACATGATCAAGGAAAATGCCGGCAAGGCTGGTCAGCACGTGCTTGACAGCAAAACGGTCATGCTTGAACAGGCCGGCTTTGTCGTGGACGCCCGCCTGGAGTTTGGCCCCCCCCGGCAGACGATCTGCAAGGTGGCCAACGTGGAAGGCTTTCAGCTGATGGTCATCGGCCGTCGCGAAAGCACCGGCGAGATCAGGGACGTGCTGTTTGGCTCGGTGGCCAATTACGTCCTGCACAATGTCGCCTGTCCGGTCCTGCT